>Ga0194110_10000745_pt1 | contig 42342 bp, 45 predicted proteins | sample TA2Kig1200mmetaG_FD_146192 | JGI IMG/M metagenome (GOLD analysis project Ga0194110, IMG submission 146192) | Freshwater microbial communities from Lake Tanganyika, Tanzania - TA2015032 Kigoma Deep Cast 1200m | ecosystem: Environmental > Aquatic > Freshwater > Lake | place: Tanzania: Lake...
AGAAACGAGGTTTTTTCCTTACTTGCAGAAACCTCGTTGCTTTAGGGGTTCCATGTAGTGCAGAAGCGCCAAGCCTTCAGCTAAAAACCTGGTTTCTGAAATGGTTCATCTGTCGAAGTAGATGCTCTTGCCCGTGGCGGAGAGGGGGATGCCCATCACGAAATCGGCGTCAATAAGCCCTATCTCCCGGGCCACCACGCCGACGCGGTACATGATGCGGTTGTCCACGTTGAGCAGGCTGGCCGTCTTCACCGCCGAGCCAATGGCAATACCCATGTCCAGGAGTCGCAAGGCGCAGTTGGGGCCCTTGAATTCACTCTCAAAGGTGTTGGGTTTGATGCACTTTTCGGAGCCGCAGGCGCTACAGTTGAGGCCAACAGGGGCAGCATCTTTGAGGCCGACCAAAAACACGGCGGTCGAATTGGACACGTTGGCCCCGTCGCGGTCGAAATTCGATTTGCCTGTCCGCTCCCCGAATTCGTACATCTTCTCGGCCAGCCTCTGGAGATCATCGCCTTCGACGATCGCGGTGACGATGAAATCCTTGCCCACCGCCTTGGGCGCGGTGCGGGCCGAGATGGCCATTAGCTCGGCGACTATTCTCAGGTTCATGATACTTGTCTCCTTTCAATGCATAGTTGACACTCAGGCAATGTTCTGCTAAACTAACCTCAGGACGAAGGTTGAGTGGGGGAGGGAGTACAGGCGCAAGCCTGCCGGGGCGGACTTGCGTCCGCACTCCCTCTTAAAGATGCAATTGATCATGGGACAGAAAGGGGTTTAGAACATGACTGAAATCGCAACCCAGGCGGTGATCGCTTTCTGTGCGCTGCTGGCAGTTTGGTATGTCGTAGGATGGCAAATGAACCGCAAGCGCGGGGAACGGCTGCTGGAGTGGATTGTCCATGGTCTGCGGCCCTTGGGCGATCAAATCACCGTCAGTCGGCTGGGCACGTCGGGATTCCAGGTGAACATGGGGAAAGCTCTGCCCCCCTTCAAAAAGATAGAAGCGACCATCCTCCTGGAGCCCAGGGAGGTCCTCCTGTTCTGGATATTCAATCTCCTGCGGGGAAGGGCGGATTCTCTGGTTTTCAAGGGTGCTCTGCGCACCTCGCCCCAAGGGGAGGTCGAAGTGATGAAGAAAGGGCGGCTGGCCAAGCAGGTGTTGGGAAGGCTCAGTGAGGGGAACTGGACCCACCAGGAGACGGCCAGCGACCTGATGATCGCCTGCCGAGGCAAGAAAGGCCAGCAGCAGGCGGATGCTATTTCGCACCTGGTAGAAGGTCTCAGTCCCCGCCTGCTGAGGCTATCGCTCAGCAAGAAAGACCCTCACCTTCTGGTGAGCCTCTCGCTGGCTGGAGTGGATGAACAGTCGGCTCTCCTTTTCCTTTCCTATCTGAAGGATTTGGCCCAGGCCATTACCCCCAGCGGCCACTAAAAAACCTATCCGAACATATTGTTTGCAGTGGCGGCTTCAGCCGCTTGGGGAACGACTGAAGTCGTTACTACGCTTTTTAGGGGCCGCTAAGCTTCATCTTTCTCCTCACCCTCGCTCACACCTTTGCTCGCCTTGCTCCCTGTGGCCCGCCTCTTTTCCAGGGCCACCTTGGCGTATTGGGCATAGGGAGACAATGGCCAGGCGTCAATGGCTTCGTTGAACTCACGCACGGCCCGGCTTTCCCTGCCCATCCGCAGGTAAGCCACCCCCAGGTTGTAATGACAGGCGGATTCGTGCTTGGGCTGCAGGTGGTCCCCTCCTTTTTCCACGACGCCTTCCAGAATACGAACAGCCTCCTCCAGGGCTCCGATTCGCACCAGTACAGCGCTGTAGCTAATGAGAGCCAGGAGACGGACGGGGAGATCGGGTCCCAACCGCATGGCCAGCCGGTAAACGGACAGAGCCGCCTGGTGGCGTCCCCTGGAAGTGAGCAGATTCCCCAGGTCAATCAACATCCGACAGCGCATGACGATCATATAGAGAAAGAGCAAAAAGAGGATGGGGTCCAGGCGAAAGCCAGTCAACAAGGAAGCCCCGATGCTCAGGCCGGTGAGAACCAACACCTCTACGGCGAGCTGAAGAGAGAGTCCCTCTTTTCGCAGTACAGGCAGGCCACCAAAGATCAGGATAAACAGCAGAGCCATCAAAAGAATGAGCAAATGGGGGTTCATAGCCAGTCCTCGATCAGGGAATCAGGGATCAGGGAATTAGGGATCGGTAGTCCTGATGTCCTGATTCCCTGGTTTCCTGGTCCCCTCTTACCCAAACATGGCCTGAGCCGTGCGCTCCAGCATTTCAACGCCCCGCACCTCGGTCTCAAAGAGGGGGACGATGGCTCGGACATCGGGGAGGCTGCGCCAGATTTCTTCCATGTAATCTTCTTGCATTTTCAAACGATTTTTCACGAACTCCGGAGCATCCTCCCTCACCATGGCCTCCTCGATCTTCATGTTCACCACCACCCCGCCGACGGGAATGCCGAAATCGTGGAACCAGGCGATAAAGCGCTTGATGACTGCGATGGGCAGCGCTTCGGGCAGGGTCACGAAGAAGAAAGCCGTCTTGTGGTCATCGGTCAGGAGTTCCTTGGCTCGCCCCATGCGCTGCTGGAATTGCAAGAGATACTCAAGAAGAGGGTCTTTCTCCTTCTTCTTGCTGTAGGAGAGCAGTTCCCGCAGGCTTCTGGCCTCTTCGCGGCTCTTGAGCATCTTATTGACCCACATGGAGTAGACGCTGGACATGCCCAGCAGGCGCCGGGCGTTGGCCGTGGGCGCGGTGTCGAAGACGTAGACTTCGTACTTGTCCTCGAACATGAGGTCAATCATGTTCTCGAACATGGCTGATTCCTCGAAGGCCGGGTTCATGGTGGCCGACTCCACGAACTCGTCGGCCTTGGTCTTGATGTCGGCGAACCTGAGGAACCAACTGATTTTCTCGCGGATCTCTTTTTTGGACCTCTCGATGGTGTCTTTGGTATCTATCTCGTAGGCGTAGAAATTGTCCGCTCCCTTCACCAGGGTCGGGGCGCCGAAGACGTCCTGGTCCAACATGCTGGTCAGACTGTGCACCGGGTTGGTCGAGGCCAGCAGGGTGCGCTTGCCCTGGCGGGCGAACCACAGGGCCGCCGCCCCGGCCAGTACCGTCTTGCCCACTCCACCCTTGCCTCCGAAGAAGACGTATTTCATGTCGGGGTGCTCAGCCAGGAACTGTTGCGTGGTTTTGTCAATCATAGTTTTCTCCCTTATCAAGTTTGCCTGGTCTTATTTCTTCTGGAAAACCTCCTCCCAGCTCACTCTGGCTGTCATCTGCATTAGCACTGCCAGAGTGATGATGGCTCCTACAGTCACCACCAGGCCGCTATAGCCCTCAAAGAAGAAGGCGTAGGAAAACAGCACCAGGAAAAGAAACTGGGAAATACCGGCCTCGCGGAGAGCGAAACGACGATTGACCACCCGCCACAAGTAGCTCACCACCAGGCCCAGAGAGACAGCCGCAGAGATGATGAAGGTAAGTTGCAATGGCAAGTGGTCCGCCAGGTAGGCGAAGAGGAGGTGGAAGGCGAAGAAGCCGGCTGCCAGGAAGAAGTAGTGCATGGGATGTAGATTCACCCTATTCATCGCTCCTAGCATCACCAGCACGGCGAAAAAGAACAGGAGCGACACCGGCGCGAAGAAGCTCATGCGGCTGGCCAACGGCCCTGGGTTGAGCTTGTGGGGCATCTCCACCCCCACGTTGAAGTCGGATAGCAGGTTGACGAAACGCCATTGCAGATTCCATCCCTGGGGCGTTGGCGTTTTCGTAGAAGCAGAGATAGTGCGGGCCGGGAAGTTGATGTCCTTGAAATCGGTGTCCACCGTCAGGGTAAAGTTCTTGACGTTGACGATTCCCATTCCAAAGCTATACAACCAGCGATCCAGCCCCCTGGATTTGTAGGCGATTTGGATGTCTGCCTGCTCGGCCGGGGCTAACTCCACGGTAGAGACAACGCCCTCCCCTGATTGCTCATCAGGCGCAACTCTGACGCCATTGATGGTGAAGACGAAATCGTCGTAGATGGCGCTGGTAGAAGGGAAGACGAAACGTACCTTCACCTCCTCCGCTTTGTCCGACGGGTTTAGGACGGTGTAGCGACCATTAAAGGTGACCTCGTAGGTGCTGTACCAGAGTAGCCCTTTCTGGCGATGCTTCAGCTTGAGAGCGACCTGGATGTCACTGGACTCCAGCTCCAGGTATTTCGCCGGTGTCCGTTCATCGGGTGGGGGAAAGTACACCGTTGGCGCGGTCTGGACGTGGGGTGCGCCCCACAGTTCTTCCACCTGTCTGCCCAGAGTCTCGTAGCCGGAATGGGTGCGCATGGTGACGCTGGCGCCCAAGATGACCCAGGCCACGGTCACACAAATAATTATGAAGCCAATGGCAATCAATCGCTGCACAGTCATAAGATCCTCCATACAAGGTCACAGGGGAGCAAAGTCGCAGGGGACTACCCCCCTTGCGCCTTTGCGCCCTTGCGCCCTTTCTATGTCCCAAACATTGCCTCAGCCATCTTCTCGATCATTCCCAGGCCGGTGATGTCCCGCTCGAACTCAGGGATACGAGCCAGTACCTGGTTGCCAAACAGCCCGTCTATCCTTTTGAGATAACCCTCCTGCATCTCCAGGCGATGCCGCAGGTATTCGGGAATGTTCTGCTGGCCTAACTCGGCAGGGATGACGCGGTTGACCACGTATCCTGAGAGCGGCACCTGGAACCTGGCGAAGAGTACCGCTGCTTTCTGGGTGTCGAGGATGGCCATTTCCTCGGGGATGATGACGAAGAAGAAGGCGGTTCTCTGCTTGTCGGTCAGGATGCTCGACGAGGTGTTGACGCGATACTTGATGTCCTGCAGTTCCTTGAGGATCAGGTCCTCTTCGAACTCCTTATCGCGTTGGATCACCGCTGCCACCTGCCGGTACTCCTCCATCTCCTGGCGCAGCCTGGTGATCTTGCCTATCCACTCGTCGTAGACGCTGGCCATGCTGAGATAATAGAGGGCGTGGCCCAGCGGCACCAGGTCGTAGATGTAGTAATCGTACTCGGCGCCGACCACGATGTCCACCACTTTGTCGAAGATGGCACTTTCCTCCATGGCCGGCTCGGCCGCCGTGGCCTGGATGTAATTTTCGATCTCCTCAGGGATCTCGTCCAGGCCGTACATGTCGAAGATCTTCTGGCGGATCTCCTGCTGGTACTCCTTGATCCGCTGGTCGGCGTCAATCTCCTGGGCGTAGAGGTTAGGTATGATCTCCACCGCCCCCTTGCCGAAAATGTCCCGCTGGAAGATGTCGGTCAGGGAGGCCTGAGGGTCCACGGAGAAAACCAACACCTTGTAGCCCTGCTTGGCCAGCCAGTAAGCTGTGGCGGCCGAGAAAGTGGTCTTGCCCAATCCCCCCTTGCCGCCGAACATGATGTAGGAATATTTTCGGACAGTATCGGCTAGATTACTTGCCATTGTAGCCTCCTTTTGAATGGCCCAAGCGGGCCTTTGCATTTTCCCACGCTTTCAGCATATCCCGGCGACGTTTCGGATGTTTCAAGTAAGGCGCAATCAGAGAGAACAAACGACAGAGCGAATCTCGACGGTAAATGCCTAATCCCCAGTAGTCCTTGTGGTAGAGCGGCCCATCGGCATCACGACTGCCTTTTTGTTTGACCAGATAGACAGGCGGACAAATAACGTCAAGTCCTTGTAGAGTCGCCCAACACGTCCTGAGGATGTTGACATCGTAACTGCGTATGACCATTTCTGCTGCGTTGGTATGACGCTTGACTTGGATGTACCCTTCAGCGTCAATATAGCCGGCTAGATATGCGGCAAAATAACGCTGATCAGATAATACCCACGATGGAACTTGGTCATCCTTCTCCAGTAGAAAGCTGAAAGATAAGTCGAGGTAGCACGTGATGACCGTTTGCTTCTCACCTTTTGACAGGTTTAGTGCCCCGTACTTTTCAAACAGCGAGCGGACAAGCTCGATCTGCTCCCAAACAGTGGACGCGCAAGCAACCGTGATCGTTTGGGACGTATCGCTGTGGTTGGCCTTGTATACACAGAGGTCCCCAGCACGAAAGCCCGACAAGTAAGCCATTTCTGTCGGCTCCTCAGAGAAACTTGTCCTGGGATGCTTGATCTTGGCCTCTGCGATACTCCGCCGAGGGATGCCATACAAAATCAGATAGCACCGCACGGTTTCATGGTGACATCCCTTTCTTTCAGCAATGGCTCTCGTGCTTAGGCGCTGCCGTTCGTATAGATCACGGAGTTCTTGTTCGGTGAAGAGTATCTTTACCATCACTTGGCGGCACTCAACTCAAGCAAGCGCATCGGTCAGGTCGCGCTCACGGAGCATCCTCCGCTTCCAGGTCGAAATCTGGGGCACCACGTAGGGCAGCAGCCGCAGGGAGTAATAGGGCGGCAGGATGGGCACGCCCAGCAGGTCGCCCATGGTGATAAGGATGAAGAGATGCTCCATGCTGCCCCGCGTCTTGAGGGCGAAGCGGGTCATGTCGTGGCCGGCCATGCCGTACAGGAAATCGCGCATACCCAGGCCAAATCTCTTCAGCCCGCTCATTTCTTGCTCTTCTGCCATTCGACTACCTCCTGATGTTATCCAGAGTGTGTCATTGCGAGTTCAGCGAAGCAATCTCCTCGCAATGACGGCTTAGTAATCAACCGATTTCTTGATCAAATAAATCAGTGAGGTCTTTCTCCCTTAACATGCTGCGCCGCCACGTTTCCAGGGTGGGGACGATGTAAGGGAGGAGCCGCAGGGAATAGTACGGGGGCAATATGGGCACGCCCAACAAGTCACCGAAGACAGCCAGGATGAACAGATGCTCCAGACTGGCCCGGGCCTTGTTGAGCTCGCGCACCATGTCGTAGATGGTCATCCCATAGATGACCTGCCCCAAGGCCCGCACGAGTTCACGCAGCCGACTCAGCTTCGGCATCCTTGCAGCTATCTCCACAGCTCACCCACGCTCCTCCTGGGCAGGGATCTGGGCTTTCAGCCAGCGAGCGTGTTCCATCTCATCCTGAAGGTGCTTCTCCAGCAGCCTGACGGTGTCTTCGTCGTCCACAATGTCCGCAATCTGAGCGCTGTAGTCCTTGATGGCCTGCTGTTCCTCGCCCAGTTCTAGCTTGAGCATCTCCACCGTGCGGGCCTGAGCGCTGGCTGCCCCCACTGCCCGGCCAGCAATGGTAGCCACCCCGCCGGGCAGAGCCGGCTCGCCCCCCAGCTCCTCGATCCGCTTGGTCAACTCCTGGGCATGGCCCTCCTCGACGCTGAGGATGGCCCGCACTCCCTGGACAATGACGTCCGCAGGGATGACTTTGGCGTGCGCCTCGTACATCTCCACCGCACTTAGTTCGGCGATGAGGTCATGGTTCAAAGCCTCGATGATCTGTTCTTTGCTTAGAGCTTTCATGGATCTGCCTCCCTCTCCACGCTTATTATACTCGGATTTACAGGAGATGCAACATGGGTTCAGCCTTGGTCAACGGCACGGGCCTATCGGCCTGTGGTAGGGTTCTTCCCGTTGATGTGCCCTTTTACCTCTTAATGGGTAGTAGGCCAATCGCATTGGCCGTCTTAGCCGATAACGCCCAACTCGGTTGGGTTACTACCCTTTTCCGGGAGAACTCGCCAGCCTACAAAAGAGACGGGAGAGCCCCAAGGGGCTCTCCCGTCATCCCACATTGGGTTGATGCTCGCTAGGCCTCGGCCGCTTTCTTTCTGGCCTGCTGGACGGCCTGCCAGCCATCCACGATCAAGAAGGCTGCCGCCACCACCAGCACCAGGCAGATGATGCCGACCAGGGCAGAGGCGATGGACGCCTGCACTGTCGTCGCCGCCGGCAGCTTTCTGATGAGGTTGTCGTAGGCGACGAAGAGCAGCGCAGCGATAGTGGTGACGATCATGAAGATCGAGGGATAGAACGCCCAGGTGTGCTTCCTGCCCTCCGACAAGAGCCACAGCGAGATCAGCAGCAAGGCCAGGCCGGCCATCAACTGGTTGGAAGCGCCAAAGGCCACCCAAATGGTCAGCCAGGGGATGATCCAGACGAAGAGCAGCGTCAGGAGCAGGGCCACGATGGTGCCTACGTGCATATTCTTCATCACTGGCACCGCCTCGCCTACCAGTTCGGCGCTGGCCACGCGCATGAAACGCACCACCAACTGCATGATGGTCAGCCCCATGATGACCAGGAAGACCGAGCCGTAGGCCACGCCGAAATCGGTAGGGATGCCGATGCGCTGCAAGAAGTTGGCCAGCCCCTTGGCGAAAACACCCAACGCCCCCGGCTTGACTGCTTCCTGATAGGCGGAATAGCTGCCGAAGGCGACCGTCGCGGTGAGGAAGGCCATGATGGCGAACACCATCTCCATGAACATGGCCCCGCCGCCCACCGGCAGAGCATCGGTCTCCTTCTCCAACTGGCGGGCCGTGCCAGAGGTGGAAACCAGGCTGTGCCAGCCGGAGATGGCCCCGCAGGCGATGGTGACGAAGAGCATGGGCCACAACGGTCCGGCGCCGATGGTGAACTTGGTGTAGGCGGGGAAGTCAGCCATTCCCGGCCGCCAGATCAGCAGGCCGATAATGCCGCCCAGCACTCCCAGCGAGACGATCCAGAAGGAGACGTAGTTGACCGGCTGTGCCCAGGCCCAGATGGGCAGCACCGAGCCCAGGTAGCAGAAGATGACCACCAGCAGCGTGCCGATGACCTGAGCCAGCGTGTTGCCCAGGAAGACGGTGGGGGACTGGGGGAGGCCATAGATGGCCGAGAAGAGGTTGGACATAAACGGCAGGGTGCCGATCCAGATGCCCACGAAGGTAAGCACGACGGTGACGACGGTGGTGAGGATGATGTCCCGCTTCCACTTGTAGGTCATCTGGCCGGCCAGGATGCCCATCAGGGTCACAGCGAGCATGCCGAAGGGCACCTTGGGGTTCACCATCAGGCCCTTCCCGATCAGGTTGCCGAAGGCGCCCATGATCAGCAGCAGGTAGAAGTAGATGAAGATCAAGAGGATGTTACGCGCCCGCGGGGAAATGAGTTTGTAACTCAGCGCGCCCATGGTGTCCCCTTCGCGGCGCACGCCCATGATCATGGCCCCGTAGTCCTGCACCCAGCCGATGAAGAAGGTGCCCAGGATGATCCAGATCAGCGCCGGCAGCCAGCCCCACGCTACCGCGACGATGGGGCCAGTGATGGGCCCTATCGCGGCGATGGACTTGAACTGGTAGCCGAAGAGGACGTTGCGGCTGGCCGGAGTGAAGTCCACGCCGTCCATGTACATCTTGGCTGGGGTAGCCTTGCTGGGGTCGGGCTTGACGATGTCACGGTCAATGCGCCGCGCATACCAGCCATAGCCAATGACGATGGCCAGGGCCCCCAGGATCAGAACAATGATCGAATTCATCTTTTGCCTCCTAATTTTTGTGAAAAATGGGTTCAACCTCCAATGGTTGAACGATGACCTGTCTTTACGAGCCACCTGAGAAAAGTTACTCGTCGCCCTCGATCACCCCCTTTCCTCTGCTCACACTGCCTTCCCCCGGATAACAAACAACCGCCATCGCCTCTGCTGGTCAGGTCGAGGCAAGTCAACGAGGAGAAGCAATGGCCTGTGCGTCGAGCTAACCACCTACACGCATTTCATTTCGGAGGCACTTTGGATTATTAATGAACTATAAATATTATAGGCCAAAGGCAGCAAAAGTCAAAGTGCGTTCAGCTAACCACCTACACGCATTTCATTTCGGAGGCCCTTTGGATTGTTAATGAACTCATAAATATTATAGGCCAAAAGCAGCAAAAGTCAAGAGCGGAATGGCTCACGAACTGCCAATTCATTGAATTTAGGTAACTACTCAGGCTGTCATTGCGAGGAGGCGGTTTTTGCCGACGAAGCAATCTCCAATTCGCAAGTTGGGGATTGCTTCGCAAAAAACGCTCGCAATGACAACAGAGGCTGAGTAGTTACGAATTTAGAACAATTATGCCTCTCTGGTCAACTGTTTTTGACAAATTTGCCATTCTCTGTTATACTTGGTACACTGGTCCGCAGCAATGGCCTGAATGGTGAGACCTCGTTAGAATGTTTGTTCAATCAGTATGAGGCTTCGTGGAGCAGGTGGAAGGAGGTGATGCGCATCGAAAAAGCGCGCGAAACGGTTGCCAAACCAGATTTTCCCAACTTTTTAAAGGAGGAGACACAAAATGATTAGCAAAAGAAATCTGGTAACTTCGCTGTTGGCTTTGATCGTGGTGGCTAGCCTGGTGGTTAGTTGTGCCCCTAAGCCAACACCGACCCCGATGGCCCCTGCGCCGACCCCGGTGCCCCCCACGCCGATCCCGGTGGTCGAAGATCTCCTGGACATAATTCTGGGGAAAGGCAAATTGCTGGGAGCCACCGACCCTAACTACGCACCCCAGAGCTTCCTGAACGAAGCTGGGGAGATGGTTGGCTTCGACATTGACGTCTACAAAGAGGTCGCCAAGCGGTTGGGCGTCGAGGTGGAGTTCGTGACCCCCGACTGGGATCTCATCACTGCTGGCAGTTGGGGTGGGCGTTGGGACATCAGCATCGGCAGCATGACCCCCACGGAAGAACGGGGCAAGGTGCTGTGGTTCACCGATCCCTACTACTACACGCCTGCTGGCTTTGCCGTGCACAAGGACAATACGACCATCAAGACCACTGACGACCTGGCAGGCAAGGTCATCGGCTGCTGCAGCGAGTGCACCTACGAGTACTTCATGGAGAAGGACCTCGTCATTTCCATACCGGGATATGAGGTTAACTACGTCCCCTGGGAGCCTGGCGAGCTGAAAACCTACCCCACCGACGCCAACGCCATCGAGGACCTGAAGCTGGGCGACGGCGTCCGCCTGGACGCCGTGATGTCGGCCGTCCCCACCTTGCAGGCTGCCATTGTCGAGGGCGTGCCCATCAAGTTGGTCGGTGATCCGGCCTTCTACGAGCCCCTGTCCTTCGCCCTGGACAAGGCGCGGGGGCCCGGCGAAAAGCTGTTGGCCAAGCTCAACCAGATCATCGCCGACATGCACGCCGACGGCACTCTGACCGCCTTCTCCATGAACTGGTACGGCGAGGACATCACCAAGCCGACCCCGCCGAAGCCAGCGATTGGCAAGACCTTCATCTTCGGCCGTGGCGGTGACTCTGTCCAGCTCGATCCGGCCGTGGTCACCGATGGCGAGAGCTTCCGCGTCACCGGCCAGATCCTGGAGCCGTTGTTCCAGTACGAGGACGGTGGCACCAGACCCATCCCGGCGCTGGCCACTGGCTACACGGTCAGCGACGATGGCCTGGTGTGGACCATCAACCTGCGCCAGGGCGTTAAGTTCCACGACGGCACTCCGTTCAATGCCGACGCCGTGGTACTCAACTACGAACGTCAGTGGAAGACCGATCACCCGTTGCACTTCGAAACCCAGGTGTACGAGTACTGGGAGTACATGTTCAACGGCTTCGACGATGACTGCCTCATCACCGGCTTCGAAGCGGTGGACGACTTGACGGTCAAGATCACCCTCAAAGCGCCGCTGGCTCCCCTACTGGCCAACCTGGCCATGGACATGTTCGCCATTTCCAGTCCTGCGGCTCTGGAGAAGTACGGGGCGGACTATGGGATGCCGACGGTGGGAGCAGTGGGAACCGGCCCCTTCAAGTTCGTGGAGTGGGTGGAGGATCAACACATCACGGTGGAAGCCAACGTGGACTACTGGGGCGGTAAGCCGACCCTGGAAAAGATCATCTGGCGGGTGATCCCCGACGACTCGGCCCGCTACCTGGCCCTCAAGGCTGGCGACATCCACGCCATGGAGCAGGCTAACATCGAAGACATCAAGGATTGCGAGGCCGATCCCGACTGCTACGTGGAGGCGACGGGTCTGAACACGGCTTATCTGGCCTTCAACTACCACATCAAGGAGTTCCAGGATCCGAGGGTGCGAGAGGCGGTGTTCCACGCCATTGACCGCGAGGCTCTGAGAGAAGCCTTCTACGGTGAGTATGGCCAGGTGGCGAGCACCTTCCTGCATCCTTCGATGTGGGGCCGCCCTGAGATCGAGGATTGGAGTTACGATCCTGAGCTATCCAGGCAGTTGTTGGCCGAGGCTGGCTTCCCGGATGGGTTGAAGGAAGTCACCAACCTGGACACTGGCGAAGTCGGGCCGCTGAAGTTCTACTACATGCCGGTGACCCGCTTCTACTATCCCAGCCCCAAGGAGATCGGCGAGGCCATGGCTGCGGATCTGGCCAAGGCCGGCATCGTGACCGAGCTGGTGCTGGAAGGCGACTGGCCGTCCTATCTCGCTGCGCGGCGTGAGGGCCGCTTGTACGGCCTCTACATGCTCGGCTGGGGTGGCGACAACGGCGACCCCGACAACTTCCTCAACTACTTCTTCGGCGGGCTGAGTGCCCCCGGTCAGGTCAGAGAGCCTCACGGACGCGAGGGTTGGTACGCCAACCAGCAAGTGGCCGAACTGCTCTACCAGGCGGCTACTGAGCGTGATCAGGCCAAGCGCGCGCCTCTCTACGAGGAGGTCGAGCGGTTATTGCACAAGGACCGTGCGCGCCTGTGGGTGATGCACAACAACACCCCGCGTCTCTTCTCCTCGAAGGTCAGCGGCTTCCAGGTGCAGCCGGTGGGCGCCGACAAGTACGAGAGGGTCGTGATCAAGGACTAGGCGTAGTGAGGCTGGGTCTTTAGCCGCACCAGGCCTGGGCTCTGTCACGAGCCGCGCATGACAGCAGAAGGGGGTGCGGGGTTGTCCCGCACCCCCTTTTATCCTTGTTTCAAGGGGTGCTTTCATAATGACCAGATACATCATCCGCAGGTTGATTTCTCTGATTCCCACTCTGTTGGGGGTGACGGTCATCGTTTTCCTGTTCATCCACCTTATCCCTGGCGATCCAGCGATCGTCATGCTGGGCGAGCACGCCGCCGTGGAAAACGTGGAACGCATCCGCGAACAGTTGGGGTTGAACAAGCCGCTCTTCTTGAATCCCGCTGCCGTGGGCCAGGTCTTTAGTGGTGAGGCCAGCATCGGTGAAGGGTTCAGGAATCTCTTCGAATCGCAATATTTTCTCTTTCTGGGCCGTCTGCTGCGAGGCGATCTGGGGAGGTCCGTTCATGGACGTACGCCGATCGCTGATTTGCTGAAATTGAAATTCCCGGCCACCGTGGAGCTGTCGCTCCTGTCCATGGCTTTTGCCATCGCCGTAGGCATCCCGGCGGGCATCATCTCTGCCACGCGGCGCAACTCTGTTTTCGATAGTGCGAGCATGATCGGCTCACTGGTGGGCGTCTCCATGCCTGTCTTCTGGCTGGGGCTGATGCTCATTTACTTTTTTGGGGTCAGATTGAAATGGTTTCCCACCTATGGTCGGTTTCCGGTTGACCTGTCACTCCAGACGGTCACCGGCCTTTATACCCTTGACAGTATCGTCACAGGCAACTATCAGGCCTTGCGTCTGGCACTCAAACATCTGGTGATGCCATCTTTCGCCCTGGGCACTATTCCTATGGCCATTATTGCCCGCATGACCCGCTCCGCCATGTTGGAAGTGTTGCAGGAGGACTACATCCGCACGGCCTATGCCAAGGGATTGCAGGAGAAGGTTGTGATCTTGCGTCATGCTCTGAAGAATGCCTTCCTGCCAGTGATCACGATCATCGGTCTGCAGGTCGGCGGTCTGCTGGCAGGAGCCATCATGACCGAGACGGTTTTTTCCTGGCCTGGGGTGGGAAAATGGGTGTACGACGCCATCCTGTCCCGGGATTACCCCGTCGTGCAGGTAGCTGTCCTGATCATCACTCTGGTCATAGCGGTGATCAACCTGGCAGTTGACGTTTCCTATGCTTTCCTTAACCCCAAGATTCGATTCGAGTGAGGGCTATGGCTGAGACTATTGCCCGTCAAACGGACTTAGCGGTAGATTTTGCGGTGCGCAGACAGCGCTCTCTGTGGGCCGATGCCTGGCGGCGATTGATTTCCCTCAATACCGCGCGCCTGGGCATGGTCATCATCGGTGTCTTACTACTGGTGGCCGTGCTAGCGCCCATCGTACACGATTACGACCCCAAAACAGACTCTAGCCTCAAGGATCGGCTCAGGCCCCCCTCACACGAACACCTTCTGGGGACCGATAACCTGGGGCGAGACGTGGTGGTGCGATTAGTCCATGGGGCCCGCTATTCGTTGGGAGTAGGCATCATTTCTGTGGGTATGGGTTTGATCATTGGGGGGACCCTGGGTATGCTGGGCGGCTTTATTGGAGGGATGACTGACAACATTATCATGCGCTGCATGGACATCGTCCTGGCTTTCCCGGCCATGCTTCTGGCCATTGCCATCGTCGCTGTGCGCGGGCCAGGGTTGAACAATACCATGGTTGCCGTTGGGGTGGTGTTTATCCCCATCTTCGCCCGCCTGGCCCGTTCGATGGTGCTTTCGGTCAGGGAGCAGGAGTACGTTACGGCTGCCACTTGCTCTGGGGTGACGGGGCTACGCATCCTGTTTTGGCACATACTGCCCAATATCCTCTCACCTATCATCGTGCAATCCACCCTGGGATTGGCGAGCGCCATCCTCTGGGCGGCGGGGCTGGGTTTCCTGGGACTGGGACAGCAGCCGCCAAAGCCAGAGTGGGGAGCGATGCTGAGCGATTGCTACAAGTTCCTGGCCAAAGGCGCCTGGTGGGTCATCGTTCCTCCAGGTGTGGCTATCATGCTGGGCGTGCTGGGCTTCAACCTGCTGGGCGATGGCCTACGCGACGCTTTGGATCCCCGTCTGCGCGCCGATTGAGCGGCGGGCCAGGAACCCCTGTCTGAGGTTGAAAACGCCCTCCAGAGTTGAGTAAGAACAAGCCTTACTCCTACCGTGACTGCTCACCTTGCTCGGCCTGGATTGCCAAATCCAGGCCTCATGGACTGGAATTAGCCAAATTCAGCTTGGTCGGCCGCCGAATCTGGCGATCCGGCGGGAGCAGGTGAATAGTTACCTCCTACCTACGAACTTGAATGGAGGTGATCTGATGAGTAGCACATCTACTGTCGTGGTAGCTCAGCCATCGGCCGAGGCCCAGCAAAATATCGCTTGCCAGCGGGCCAAAGTGCGGGGATTCGTTATCAAATTGATAGTGGTGTGGCTCGGTATTTTCGTCACCCTGGGAGTGGTGTTCAACCTTCTTAGATTCGACGTGAATTTCATGTTCGATAGGCTGGACTTCATTATCGAGGGGATCGAATACACACTGATCGTGTCGGCAGCAGGCATCACCGTAGCCATCATTTTGGCCCTCATTGGAGCGTTGGGACGCCTTTCCAGGAACCCCATCGCCAATGCCGTTGCCACCTTCTACGTCTCCTTCATCCGAGGCACGCCCCTGCTGGTTCAGGTCTACGTGTGGTACCTTGGCTTACCACAGATCGGGCAACAGTTGGAAGCAATTGGCTTGGCTGGGGCGCAGAAGCTCCTGACATTGCCCGCTATCCCGGCCGGCGTCCTGGCTCTGGGGGTGTGCTACGGGGCCTACATGACCGAGACCTTCCGGGCCGGCATCCAGTCCATCCGTAAAGGCCAGACCGAGGCCGCTTATTCGGTGGGCATGACGCCAAGCCAGACCATGCGCCGCATCATCCTGCCCCAGGCTCTCCGCGTCGTTATCCCCCCCATCGGCAACGACTTCGTGGCTATGATCAAGGATTCGTCCTTGGTGTCGGTGATGGGCGTCTGGGAATTGACTTACCGCGCCACCAAAATGGGCCGCCGCTATTTCCGCTCCCTGGAGACGCTGACCGTGGCTGCGATCGTCTACTGGGTTATGTGCATTGTCTTGCAGGCCCTGCAGGCTCGCCTGGAGGCTCACATGGGTCGGGGTGAGAGGAAGTGATTCGCAAGACTTCCGAAGTTTCTGGAAACTTCGGAAGTCTGGACGCGAGGAAGTGAGATGGCACCCATCATCAAGGTTCGGAACCTGGAGAAGTGCTTCGGCAAGCTCTACGTCCTGAGGGGACTAGATCTCGATGTGGAAGTGGGCGAGGTGTTAGTAGTCATCGGCCGCTCCGGGTCGGGGAAGAGCACTTTTCTGCGCTGTCTGAATTTTCTGGAGGAGCCGACGGCGGGCACTATCGAGATTGACGGGGTGGTCATTCCGGCGGGGGAGCCCGGTCGCGAGCACCGTGCCCACATCCAACAGATTCGGGCCAAGACCGGCATGGTCTTCCAGCACTTCAATCTCTTTCCCCACATGACGGCCCTGGGGAACGTCATCGAGGGGCCCATGACGGTCAAAGGGATGTCCAGGGGGCAAGCTACTGAGATCGGCGAACGGCTCTTGGGCTGGGTGGGGCTGATGGACAAGCGCGACGAGTACCCGGCGCGCCTCTCCGGTGGGCAACAGCAGCGGGTAGCCATCGCCCGCGCCCTGGCCATGGAGCCCAAGATCATGCTCTTCGACGAGCCCACCTCGGCGCTGGATCCGGAGCTGATCGGCGAGGTGCTGGACGTGATGAAGCGCCTGGCGCGGGAGGGGATGACCATGATTGTCGTCACCCACGAGATGGGCTTCGCCCGCGAAGTAGCCCATCGCATCATCTTCATGGATGATGGGGTATGGGTCGAGGAGGGAACGCCGAAGGAGATGTTCGAGCACCCCCAGGACCCGCGCACGAAGGATTTTCTGCGGCATATCTTATAGCGACCAACAATGCCCTATACCATACCTTGTTGAAAAAAACGGCGTGCCGTGGGATAGATCCCCACCCGAAAGCGCCGGAGTCCCGAACTCGTTCGAGTTGTCTCCACCAGGCAGTCAGTTTGTGAATGAGAAAACCCCCCAACAAGTTGGGGACTCCCACCGTCACCGGAGACGCGTTTTCAATAGAATCATACCAACCGGCAAAACAAAGAGGAGTCAGAGATGACCCCTCTTCGTGGTTTCCGTCTGGTTGAAGCGGCATAAGGTTAGCTTTTGCGACGTTGCAATTCTGGTAACGGCGGCAATTCGTCCATCCCATACTGCCTCGCAGCCCTGCTCATAACAGCTTTCAGTTCCTTGCGGACCTCGACGGGCACGTCGGGGGGCTGGTACTGGGCGATCAGGGCCTCGGCCCGCTCGCGGGCCCGTTGCACGACGTTCTTAGCCCCACGATTTTCCCAGGTGCTCTGGGAAGCCCGGTCAATGACCGCCGAGGGAATGTACTGTTCCTCTCTGAACCACTTCCGGGTGTGATCGGTGGCCAGGAAGTGGCCGTGATGTCCCACCTCCCGCATCAAGGCTGTAGCCAAGGTCTCCTCACGGGCTTCGACTCCGGCCAGCAACCGCCTGGTCATGCCGATCACCTCGGCGTCAATTACCACCTTCTCGAAGCTCAGCCCGCTCTCGAAGTCGGACATGCCGGCCCCGCAAATCAGGTTGATTCCAGCCAGCGCGCCCAGGATCGCCCCCATCGCCGACTCCAGGCCGGCCTGCGCGTCCACGATTTTGGCGTCGCTCAGGCCCACGTAGCCGTGAGTGGGCAAGCCCAGATATTTGCCCACCTGGACGTTGGCGCAGTTGATCATGACGGTCTCGATCGAGCCCATGGGCGTGGTGCCCTCCCGCATGTCGAACATGGCGGGCGAGCCGCCGTAGATGATGGGCGCACCGGGATTCACCAACTGGTGGATGACCACGCCGCTCAGGGATTCAGCAGTGTGCTGTGTCACCGCGCCGGCGATGGTCACCGGGGCGGTGGCTCCGGCCAGGGGCATGGAGATGAGCACCGCTGGCAAGCCCCACCTGGCGCAGTCCATCAGGTTCTGACAGGTGATCTCGCTCCACAGGAGGGGCGGCGAGGGGCAGATGGCCATGGTGTTGACCGGTTTGGCGGCGATGGCCTCCTCGCTACCGAGGTAGGCCACCAGCAGGTCCTTCATCGGATACCAGCCCTCGATGCTGAAGGCCCCGCCACACAGGGGCTTGCTGCCGTAGAGCAGCATCAGGTAATAGCGGTAGCTGTCCGAAACCATCCTGGGCACGTCGGCGCACAGCAGCGAGCCAGCCTGGGCGTCAAGCTGGGGCAGGCCCTCCACCACCTGGATGAAGCGCACCAGGTCCTCGGTGACGGGAGGGCGGTACTCGTCGGTGGCGGGGTCTATGATCTGCAGGGCGGTGGCGCCGGGGTAGAAGTAGACGTTGTCCTGCCCCAGGTGCAGACGCAGCTCCCCCTTCAGGTCGTAGATGTCCACGCTGGCTGGGGCGGTCTTCAGCGCTTCCTCGATCATGTCCTGGGGTATCCTGGCGGTCTTCTTCTCGAAGTCCACTGTGGCCCCGCCATCAGCCAGGAGCTTGAGAGCACCCTCCCGGTGCACCCGCACGCCGGGGTCCCACAACAGCTCGTAGGCCTCGCCCACGATGCGTTCTACCAGTTCTTGGTCCAGGATTTCCAGTTTGGGTCGCACGGCTCACCTCCCTGTCCCTCAGGGACTAGGGATCAGGGGCTAGGGACTAGGGATTAGGGAATGATGGATGCCTCTTGTCCCTTATCCCTTGTCCCTTGTCCCTTATCAATGATGTTGGATAGCTCTTCCCGCAGCCTGGGCTCCAACGGCTGCGGGCGGTGATTAGCCAGGATCCACTTCGCCTTCTCGCGGGCCCACTCCCTCGCCCCGCGCCGGCCGTCTTCTTCCCAGACGCTGTATGAGCGACGATCCACCAGGCTGGGCACCCAGCGCTCCCTCATGTGTTTCAGGGTGTGTTTGTGGGTCAGATAGTTTCCCCGCACGCCCACGGCCTTGATGGCATCCAGGGCCAGGGTCTCCTCATTTACTTCGATGCCTCGCACGGTGGCCTGGATGACGTCGTAGATTTCGCAATCCAGAAGTAGTTGCTTGTAGGACAGAATGCGCGAGCCATAGAGCAGGCCAGCACCGGTCAGCATGTCGGCCCCGCTGAGCACGGGCATCAGGCCGGCCAGGGCGTTGTCCAGGGCGGCCTGCCAGTCGGGCTGCTTGGCGCCGGTGGCGAAGGCGCCCATGGAGAGGGGGATCCTGTAGAAGTCGGCCAGTTGGTTGGTGGCCCATCCAAACAGGTAATCCTCCGGCCCGCCGCCGGTGTAGCCCCCGCTGCGCAGGTCCATGGCCGTCTGGGCCGCAGCGTAGAAAATGGGCGCGCTTGGGCAGGCCAGCTCGATGAGGGCCGAGGCAGCGATGACCTCGGCGTTGCCCACCACCAGGTTGCCGGCCAGGGTGGCCGGCCCGGTGGAGCAGCAACTGGCCATGGTCATGAAACCTACGGGTAGCCCAGCTTCGGCAGCCACCAGAGCCGCCTCCAGGCTGCCTCCATCCTGCCCCAGCGGGCTGATGGTGCACTGCATGATGGAGAGGATGGGACGTTTCCGCAGCTCCTCGCGCCCACCGACGATGGCTGCTGCCAGCTCGATAGCCGCTTCGGCTTCCCTGGCCGTGATGACGCACTCGGTCTGGACGTGCTTGGTGGTATTGTTCCAGGCCGCCTCCAGCTCGTGCAGGGAGCGCGTCTGCGGGGGACAATCCTGGGCGGCTACGATGGGCCAATAGAAAGCGATCTGGGGCAGGTAATCGGCCACCAATGCTGACTCAGCTACATCCTGTTTGGTCGAACGCCGTCGCTCCCCCGTGTCCAGGTCAATGACCTCTACCCCGCAGCCGTCGGTGGATAGATAGGAGTGCTCGCCGTCCAGAGGCAGGTCCAGGGCCGGGTCGCGGGCGCAAAGCACGTAAGACGGCGGGGCCTTGGCCAGGGCCTCCTCAATAATCCGGCCTGGGATACGGGCGATCTGGCTTTCTCTATCCACCGCCGCCCCGGCCTCTTCCAGAATACCCAGCGCCCGGACCGAGGGAAAGCACACTCCCACCGTCTCGATGACCTCCAGGCTGGCGCGGTGGATGCGTCGCACATCCTCCTGGCTCAGCACCTCCATTCGTAAATTCGGGATTCGTAGATTCGTAGATTCGGACGAGTCTACGAATCCCGAATCCACTCGACTCATTCCCTCATTGCCTCGTTGCCTCATTGCCTCATTACCCGTTTTCCCCAATAGATTACAACGGCGGTAGTGTCCCCATCCCCCGCTCTTGGGCCGCCCGCAGGGTGATGGCTACCAGCTCTTGCTCTACCTCTTTGGGCAGCGGCTTGGGCTCGTAGGCGGCCAGCAACTGCTCCACCCGTTCATGTGCTCGTTGCACTACATCCTTCGCGCCCTTGGATTCCCAGGCCTCCCGGTAATCGCGGTCAATGACCGGGGAAGGGATGAATAGCTCCTGCCTGAACCAGCGGCGGGTGTGTTTGGTGGCCAGGAAATTGCCTCCATGGCCGACCTGGCGCATGATGGCCGTGGCCAATGGATCCTCCGAGGTGTCCACGCCCCGCACCAGGCGGCGGGCCATGCCGATGAGCTCGTTATCAATCACCAGCTTCTCCAGGCTGAAGCAGCTCTCGAAGTCCATCATGCCGGCGCCGGAGACCATGTTCACCCCGGCCAGGGCGGCCAGAACGTTGCCGATGCCCGACTCGAAGCCGGCCTGGGCGTCCACGATCTTGGCGTCGCTCATGCCCATGTAGGCGTGGGTGGGCAGTCCCAGGTACTTGCCGACCTGGACGTAAGCGCAATCTATCATCAGGGTCTCGATGGCCCCCATGGGCGGTGTCCCGGTGCGCATGTCGAACGCGGCGGGCGAGCCACCCCACACGATGGGGGCTCCGGCCCTGGCCAGTTGGTGGATGGTGATCCCGCTCAGCGATTCGGCGGCGTGCTGCACCACCGAGCCCACCAGGGTGGCGGGGCCTGTCGCGCCAGCCAGGGGCATGGAGACCAGTTGAGCCGGTATGCCGGCGCGGGCACAGTCCATCATGTTCCGGCAGGTGATCTCGCTCCACAGCAGGGGAGGCGAGGGGCAGACGTCGAACACGGCAATGGGTTTGGCGGCCAGGGCCTCTTTGCTGCCAGCCACGGCCACCAGCAGGTCTCTCATGATGGACCAGGTCTCGACGGCGAAAGCGCCGCTGATCACGGGCTTCCTGGCGTAGCGCAGCACCAGGTAGAGACGATACAGATCGGCCATGCTCTCCGGCACATCCGAGCAGACCAGGGCCGTGCTGACGGCGTCCAGTTCGGGCAGCATCTCAGCCAGCTTGATGTAAGCGACGAAGTCGGCGGTGACGGGTTTGCGCGACCGGGTCGCTCCATAATCCAGGAATTCGATGGCTGCTGAGCCTGGGTCGAACTGCACGTCGTCGTCGCCGTAGTGGACGACAGGGTTCCTCTCGGAATCGTAGAGGTAAAACGAGGAAGGGACCGTTTCCAGGGTTTTATTAACCAGTTCGACCGGGATGTTAGCCACTTTGCTGGCGAAATCAACCGTAGCTCCGGCCTCAGCGACCAGCTTCAGGGCCTGGTCGCTGTGGATGCGCACACCTGGGTCCCACAGCAACTCGTGGGCCTCCGCCAGGATACGCTCGACGGTTCCTTTGTCAAGTAGTTCCAGCTTGGGTCTGAGCATTTTTCTCTCCTGTGTGAAAGTCTGTATGTTGGGGACGAGCCCCGATGAGCGGCGTAATCATAGCACGTAGCCGGGATTTTGTCAACAGGCCATCAAAAAAACAGGTGCAAGCACTTCGAGTGCGTTGCACCTTAAGGCTCGTTGTGCTATAATCTAATAGCTCAGCCGCCGCTCGGTGCCGGACAGCAGGTGGACGATGTTGCGCCGAAGGGCCAGGATAACAATGGCGCCCGCCAGCAGGCCATAGAGGGCATGGCGCAGGGGATGGTGAGCGAAGAGGGCCAGGCCGAGGAAGATAGCCGGGGCCAGGATGGCCACTGCCAAAGAGCCCAGAGACGCATAACGGGATACTACCACCACCAGCAGCCCGGCGGCGATCAGAGCCAGGGCCACAGGCAAGGATAGCGCCGAGATCACACCCAGATTGGTGGCGGTGCCCGCACCACCCCGAAAGCCCAGGAAAACGGACCAGTTGTGGCCCACAACCGCAGCCACGCCGACCAGGATTTCGCCAACTGAGTCGCCCAGGATAGCTCTGGCGATCAGAACCGCGCTCATGCCCTTTAGAAAATCGCCTGCGGTGGTGAGGATAGCGGGCCAAAAGCCGGCCGCCCGCCAGACGTTGGTGCCTCCTGAGCGGCCACTGCCATGTTGGCGCACATCCGTACCCTTCACGACTTTGACCACCAGGTAGCCAACGGGAAGGGAGCCCATCAAGTAGCCGAGGGCTATCATGATCACGTAACGAAGAATCTCCACGGAAATCTCCTCCAACTCAAAGTCTATTCTTTACAACACCGAGATCGCCGTGGAGTTGCGCGAGATAGCTGGATATTGGATATTGGGTATTGGGAGGAGCGACGTGCGGGCGTTGATTGTTGGGGCGGGGGCTATTGGTTCGCTGGTGGGGCATCGGTTGGCGCTAGCGGGTCACGAGGTGACCCTGGTGGGCCGTCAGCCTTACGTGGCTGCGGTGCAAGCGCGGGGCTTAGGCGTCGAGGAAGGCGGACAGGTCACACGGACGACGAACGTGCGGGCGGTAACGAGTGTGCTGGATGGGGCCGATGAGCCCTTCGATTTGGTTCTCCTGACCGTGAAAGCCTACGACACAGCCGAGGCCGCAGCCCAGGTCGAGCCACTGGCGCGGCGCGGCGTTCCTATTCTCATCATGCAGAACGGCGTGGGAGGCGAGGAAACGGTAGCGGAGCTCTTGGATGAGGTGACGATTCTCTCAGCGGTGATTACTCTGTCAGTGGAGGTTCAGGAGCCTGGGCTGGTGCGCCTGGCCACCACACGGGGTGGCATTGGCCTGGCGCCCACCGCGCCTGGTCAGTCGGTCACTGAGTTGGCCGAGGTCTTCCGCGTGACTGGTTTCAGGACTGCCGTGTATCGAAGCTACCAGGCGATGAAATGGTCCAAGCTGCTCCTGAACATCGTGGCCAATGCTGCCCCGGCTATCCTGGACGTGTCCCCCGCTGAGTCCTTTGCCGATAGCCGCCTGTTTTACCTGGAGCAGGCTGCCTTCTGCGAAGCGGTGGCGGTGATGCGAGCCCTTGTCCCTTGTCCCTTGTCCCTGATCCCTTGCCCGGTGTCCCTGCCCGGCTACTCCGTGCCCCTGTTCGCCTGGGCTATCTGCTCCCTGCCCGCCTGGCTGTTGCGCCCCATTTTCCAGAGGGTCATCGTCCCTGGCCGCGGTGGCAAGATGCCCTCCTTGCACATGGACCTGTCCAGAGGCAAAGGCAAGTCGGAGGTGGAGTGCCTGAACGGGGCGGTGGTCAGGTACGCCCAGGAGTTGGGGATGGACGCGCCGGTGAATCGAGCCTTGCACGCAGTGCTGATGGGCATCGTGAAGGAGGAGATTCCCTGGGAAGAGTACCGAGGCCAGCCGGAGCGCCTGCTGGCTGCTTGTGGTCTTGGGAAGGGCGGCTGGTGGAGCGGGGGAACTTGGGGGAGGTTGATAGGAGGTGTGATATGTTTCTGAGGTTGCGCTTTGGGGGTGGAATCCAGGTCAGGATCGGGCACGGCCTGATACTCCTGACTGTGCTGGCGGGGCTGCTCGTCGGTGCCAGTTGTGGGCCTGCTGGTACGGCCAAGCCGGCGGCGACGGGGTCTGCTACACCGGCAAGCCCATCCTCTACGACACCGGCGACCTGATTGACGACTACTACGTGGACCCGGAACTGCGCAACGATCAGCAACTGCTTTTCCTCCTCACCGCTACCTCGCAGGGCGTAGAGCGCATCGAATTGATCCCACTGCTCATCTCCTACATGCAGGTCAATCGGGCCAGCGGTGCTGCCTTCGACGAGATCGCCGAGCGGATACGCAGCCTCTCGGCGGAGATGGGGACGGAGATCGAGCGGGAGGGGGATCGGCTGGTTATCGAGGTGGGGGAGTAGCTCAGACAGGGGATGGTTTCCTGGTAACAACCTTGATTTCCATAAGCAAAGGTGATATAATTTGATGTAATGCGCCCTACCATTCTTGAAAGTGAAAAGTGAAAACACTATTGTTGGAGGTGAACGATGTCAACTAGAGCATTGACTTTGACCGTTCTGGCTTCGCTGGTCCAGGAACTTGATTCAGCCAATCAGGAGTTTTGGGCAGAAATATTGGAACGCGGGCTGCGGGAGTTGAGAATCGAACGCGCTTTGGAACGGTATGCGCGTGGGGGGATGTCCTTTGGGGCGGCCGCACACCAGGCTGGCGTATCGCAATCTGAACTGGCTCGTTACGCCTACGCGCGTGGCATGGAGCCGCCCTTCAGCGCCGAAACATTGGCGGAAGAGCTGGGTTGAGTGCCGTGCCAGAGGAACTGGCATGAAAGTGATGACGAAAACTGATCAGGAGGTGTCAAAATGGACGTGCAAGCGTTGACTCTCGAATTGAGCAACACGTTGGCGATTTCGGAATCTGAGCTCATTCGAAAAGGGTTACTGGCCTTCATCGAAAAAGAGATTCGGCTGGCGGAGTGGGAAATCGCTCGGATCCGCGAGCGATACGACGTGTTCTCCAAGGAATCACTATACCAGGCGATTCAGGATGGAGAGATTCCTGGACACCCGGCGTGGGAAGATTACATCGTTTGGAAAAATAAGGAGGCCCACATTGCGCGTCTGCGCCAGATGGCGGGAAGGGGATAGACCATGCTGGTGACATACCAGGCCCTTGTCCGCCTCGCGCTGGACGAGTTCAGGGATGTTGTCACAAGTACAACCTTTGTCGGGGGGACGCCCACCAGCCCCAACAAACTGCGGTTGACATTCACCGATGGGTCATTTCTGGACGTTTGGCTCTCAGCAGATGGAGACTATGCCTATCACTGGGAGCAACGTCGGCAACGCGGCCAGTTGTTTCGGTGGGATAATGCGCCCCACCATCCGCACGTGGGCACATTTCCCGACCACTTTCACGATGGCGACGAAGGCACGATCGTCGAAAGCTATTTGGATTCCGTGCCAGAGGCTGCCCTGCGCCAGGTGCTCGAATTTGTCCGTTGGCAGTTGGCTTAACCACGTGGGGACTGCAGGCCAGGGCTTTCGGCGTGCAGCCACGGTGGTCGGAGCGGATGGTGCAAGGGGAAGTGGCATGAAAGCGGTTGTTGCCGGCACCGCTAAATTGGATACTTGAGGTGAGGCTAATGGGGAAAAGACAACGAAACCGACCTGGCCGGGAGGTCAGCTTACGCTTCGAGGATTACCACTCGCTGGCCGCGATGAAGGATGATCGGAACTTCTTAGCCGACCTGGGGCCAAGAATGGGTGAGTACCAGTGGCATTCGTACGAGCTGGCTGATGAGCTGGAATTGCGCGACCTGCGCTTTGATCGTCGCCGCATGTGGGAGCGGATGGTCGGGCTTGCTGGATGGGCCGAGCGGCTCAAGGTGGGCCTTGAGCCGGTAATTCTTGATCCGCACCGTGTCGTGGAGGAGAAGCACAGCCGCAAGTATCTGTTCATCACCGGTCGCATCCGTTACCTGCTGGACGACTCCTTCCTGGCTGAACTGGAGCGTCGACTGGACGAATGTGCGTTGCGTGCTTACCGAGAGCAGCGGCCACGTGTGGCCAAGATCGCTCTGGCGACTCTCATCATGGTCGTCAATCGCGGTCTGCCGGATGTGCCGTTGGCTTACTGTCCACTGTTAGTGCGCATTTTTGAGGCCAACTATCTGGACTATCAGGCTGACGAAAAGGCGCGCCTGCCCCCCTGGATACCGCCCGAAGCGCGTTGATGCTGGGGCTGCTGGCGTATCGCAATCTGAACTGGCTTGTTGTGCCTACGCGAGTGGGTGGTATGGAGCCGCCCTTTAGCGCCGAAACCTTGGCGGAAGAGCGGGATTGAGAGCTATGCTGATTGTACTATGGGACGTCATGAAGTAGTAGAGGAGGTTTTGGATGAGTGCCACAGTGAGTCCCACTTTAGTCGGGCAGGTTGTGTCTGAATTGACCCGATTACCAGAGGAAGACCTGTCGTTGGTCGTCGAATTCGTAGAGTTCCTGAAACAACGCAGGGCTGTACCGACGCCGCAGCTATCTCCGGCCGAGATGCGTGCTGAGGCACAGCGGCGGGCGACCTTGCTGAGGGATGTGCCCCGCGAGGAGATTGTGGCTCGGGTCCGTGAGCTAACCGAGGAGATCCGTCAGGAAGCCATAGCCAAAGGCACGGCCATTGAAGGGGACTGGAGAGGTGACTGAGCGGCTACAGGCGGTGTAAGGGGAACTGGCATGAAAGTGGTGACGAAAACTGATCAGGAGGTGTCAAAATGGCTATGCAACAGCCGGTTATCAGAGAACTGACCAATCGCATAGAGATATTAGAAAGAGAAGTGCGCTCTCTACGCCTGTCGCTGGTGCGTAAAGGCATGTTGGAAGAGAAGGAGATCGTGCAGGTATCTCCTCCGGACATGAGGCAAGTATTAGCTGAGCTTCGCCAGGAAGGGCTGATTCGTGATCCGGCGCTGGAGGAGTTGGAACATGCGGCGGCCTGGGATGCTTTGCCCGAGGCTGAGAAGCGGCGCATTGATGAAGAGCTAGTCACTCTTCATCTCGACCCTCTCCTCTCGGAAATCATTGACCTGAATCGGGCGGGGAAGGTGGTTGAGTTGTGAGTGTCTACTATTTCGACGCCAATGTTCAGGTGAAGTACCACTTGCCTGAGCCGGGTAGCACCTGGGTGTGGCAGATCGTAGACGAAGTGGATGCTGCTGGGAACATCGTGAACACCCTTTTCACGGCCGAGATCAGCCTGGTAGAGGTTGCAGCAGCTATTTCTGTCGTACACAGGGTCGGACGTATCGGGCGCAGGTTGCGCGATGTGACCTTTGACAAGTACATGAAGGGTGTGACGACCAGATACCAGCTTATTCCCATTACATCGAGCTTGCTTCACACTGAGAATCCCTTCGACTACGCCTACCTTGACCCTGTGCTTTGAGCGACTGCGATGAGCGTCACCGAAACAAATCACCCCAAGCACGTTGATGCTGGAGCTATGGTAGACGCCTGACACACATGGCATCAGGCTGCTTCAACGATGGTGAGATGGAGTAGTGTTCATGCTAAACGAAGCCGATACTCGCGCTAAACTGATTGACCCCAAACCCGCAACCAGGACTTCCTGGGCCGCTTCAAGGGCAGGGCCAGGGAGATCATCGAAGTGCTGGTGGACAAATACCGCGTGTGGGGCATTGAGGAGATCGCCAAGCCCCAGGTCTTCCGCGTGCGCCCCCTTAGCGAGTACGGTACCTTCACCGCCATCGCCGATCTGTTCCAGGGGCCGGGGAATCTGAGTGGGTGGCCGATCAGGTCTACCGCCATGCCCACGATTTCTGGCGGGCACGTCGGATGTATCAGTATGCCCTGGCGGAACTGCCCGGCTACGTCAAGCCCCGCTACGAGTTGGGATTCATGAGCTATCTCCTGGGCGACTTCCCCGGCGCGTTGGACTGGTTCAATCAGGCTGCGGCCCTGGTGGCCGACGACGATACTGGCCTGGGAGCGCAAGTATTCCTCAACCGGGGCGTGGTACGCTATCTCTTGGAAGGCGACAAACGGGCGGCCATTGCTGACGTAGCGGAAGCCCTGAGACGCCGCCCCGACTATCCTCAGGCCGAAGAAACTCTGCGTGGACTGAAAGGCAGTCCGAGGTGGATGCCATGGTAGAGGATCGCCCCATACTGCAGCTCAAGCACCATTGGTTCCCCACCAGGGCTTCCGGTGAGCGCTCCTTCTTGATGAGATTGGAGTTCAGCGTCAACCAGCGCTCCGAAGGGAATGAGCCCAGCATGGCAGAAGTGGCCTGCTCAAGCGGCGACATCGAGCGAGCCCTGTCCATCTTTCCGTCTTTCGTGCCCGGCAAAGTGCGACGGGAATTGCGGCGATTGCTCCGGCCCTGGCCGACCGGACGCTACACCGAGGCCTATCGGCGCTCAGGAGGCATTCTCAACCTCTTCACCCCGCCGTGGGGCGAGGAAGAGGACGAAGTGTGGGCAGCCATGCTGTCCCGCTGGGAGGCCCAGCCTTTTGCGGATGCCAACGAGAAAAAGGCAGCGTACTTGGCGCTGGAGCAGCAGTGGAACACCACGCCGCATCCCTTCTTCGCCGGATTGACCCCGGTCCAGGTGATGGTGGGAGGTGGACCTCAGGAGGCTGAATTGGCCGAGGAATTCCTGGACCGACTGACCCGTGAGTGCGAGGGGAAACCTTTTGTCAGCGAGGGCGAAGCCTTGGTCAAGACCCTGATGTGGCTGCGAGGCTGGCAGTGCCAGCCCCTGTGGAGCGGCCAGACTCCCTTCGAGATCATCGTGGCCGAACGCAACGAGTTAGTGGCCCGCCGCACCCGGGCATTGGCTCAAAGAATATCAGTAAGGGAGGGCCATGACTCACCGTGATCTGCTGTTTCAACTGTCCAAAGAAGAGCTGATCAGCCTGCTGGAGAACGCGGCCAGGAACTGGCTGGCTCACGACGGGCTTTGGTTTCTGGCCGTGGAAGAGGCTTTCGGCCTGGAGAAGGCCATCGAATTGGACGCCAAAGCCTGGGAGAAGTTCACGGCCATCGAGGCCAAGCGCATCATGCAGCACCTGGGGATCGAGCCCGGCGGCGGGATTCCCGCTCTGAAAGAGGCGCTGCAATACCGTCTCTACTCCTACCTGAACGTGCAAGAGATCGAAGACGTGGACGAGCGCACCATCATCTTTCGCATGAACGAGTGCCGGGTGCAGGCGGCGCGTCAGCGGGATGGTCGCCCCGACTTTCCCTGTAAACCGGTGGGCCTGGTGGAATACGCCAACTTCGCCCGCACGATTGACCCTCGCTTCCAAACCCGCTGCATCGCCTGCCCACCCGACCCGCACCCCGCTGAATACTGGTGTGCCTGGGAGTTTACGCTGGTTGAAGATGATCCTGAGAGCACGTAAGGAGTGCAGACGCGAGTCTGCTTGTGGGGCGGACTTGCGTCCGCACTCCGGGGTGATAAGGAATGGTGCGCACCTCTCACTTAATTTAGGAGAAAGTGATGGAAAAAGCAGACGTGGTGATCATCGGCGGTGGGGTCATGGGGACCAGTACCGCCTATCATCTGGCCAGGTTGGGCTGCCAGGACGTGGTGCTGGTGGAGAAGAAGCAACTGGTCTCCGGCTCCACGGGCCTGTCGGCCGGGGGAATCCGGCTGCAGTTCTCTATCGAGGCCAACATCCGCATCTCCATGGAGAGCCTGCGGTACTTTGAACACTTTGCCGAAGAATTCGACACGGAGATAGATTTCCGCCAGCATGGCTACCTGTTCCTGGCCACAGAGCCCAAAGACTGGGCCGAATTCCAGGCCAACGTGGCCCTGCAGCAGCGCATGGGTGTGCCGGTGCGTCTGCTGTCACCACAGGATATCGGCGATATGGCTCCCTATCTCTATCTGGACGACGTTCTGGGAGGCACGTTCTGCCCGCGCGACGGTTACGCCGATCCCTACAGTGTGGCCATGGGCTTCGCCAGGCAGGCGCGGCGTCTGGGGGTGAGTATTCGCGAAGAGACGGAGGCTCTGGACATCAAGGTGGGCAAGGGGAGGGTGAGGGCGGTGGTGGCCAACAAAGGGGAAATTGCCACCCCCGCAGTGGTCAACGTGGCCGGGGCCTGGGCAGCCCAGGTGGGACGCATGGTCGGCCTGGAGCTGCCCGTCGTGCCCTATCGTCGCCAGGTCTTCGTTACCGCGCCCTTTGACGACTTGCCAAAGCAAATCCCCATGATCATTGACTTCGCCCCCAGTTTCTACTTCCGGCGGGAGGGGGCCAGCATCCTGATGGGCATGACCGACCAGGATGAGCCCCCCAGCTTCAACACCAATTTCGATCTGGAGTTTTTGGTCAAGGTGGCGGAAAAGGCCGCTCACCGCGCGCCAGCCCTCGATCGAGCGGACTTCATGCGCGGCTGGGGCGGCCTCTACGACGTGACCCCCGACGACAACCCTATCATCGGCAAAGACATCGGCGGGGTGGAGGGCTTCTACTGCGCCGTGGGCTTCAGCGGCCACGGCTTCATGCAGTCGCCGGCCGTGGGGCGCATCCTGGCGCACCTCATCACCACTGGTCAGACCGAGCACGACCTCAGCCCCTTCCGCTTGGAGAGATTCAGGGCCGAGGAGATGACGGGAGAAAGGCGCGTCGTTTGATGGTTGACTAATTCCGTAGGTTATGGCATAATCTGGTGCGGAGTGGCACGAGGCCAAGAAGAGCACTCGTAACAACGACGTTAGGAGGAAGTAAATGGGTAAGATCATCGTTCCAGATGCGAGCGAGTTCCCCAGGCAGGCCGAGGTGGTCATCATCGGCGGAGGCATCCTGGGGACAGCCACTGCTTTCTACGCCTCAAGAGCTGGCCTGGAGGCGGTGGTGCTGGAGATGCGGGATGGCCTGGGCACCCTCACCACCGCGGCCTCAGAAGAGTGTTTCCGCGCTCAGTTCAGCGAGCCGGAGAACGTGGCCATGATGAAGGCTTCCATCGAGGTCTTCGAGAACTTCTCTGAGGCGATCGGCATTCCAGGGTATGACATCAATTTACACCAGCAGGGCTACCTCTTTTACACCGACGATCCCGAAGGCCCGCAGACCCTCCGGGCCAGGGTCGAACTTCAGCAGAGCATCGGCCTGGACGACGTGGAGTTTCTGAGCGGCGACGAGGTACGGCAACGTTTCCCCTGGGCCTCCCCCCAAGTAACCGCCGCCACCTACCGCGCCCGCGATGGCTGGCTATCAACCCACGAGCTGACCCACGGGTTTGCCAAAGGCAGCGAAGCCCTGTTTCTCTTACGCACCAAAGCCACAGGAATCGAACTCGACAGCCAGGGTGTAAAGGGCGTGGAGACCAATCGTGGCTCCATCTCCACCCGAACGGTGGTCATCGCCGCCGGGCCATTCTCTGGTCAGGTGGCCAGGTTAGCTGGCCTGGAGTTGCCCTTGACCATCCTGCGACGGCAGAAGGTGATAGTCGGCCAGGACGCTGCCATTCCCCAGGATGCTCCCATGACCATCTGTGTCCCCTCGGGAGCCTATTGGCGGCCCGAGGTGGGAGGAGCGGCTATGGGTTGGGCCACCCCTGAGGAGCCCGGTGAACCGCTGGAAAAAGTGCCCACCGATTGGGCCTTCCCGGCCCTGGTCATGGAGGAGATGTCGAGGCTCGCGCCTTTCTGGGAGGAGGTGATGGGGCGGCTCACCCGCGACAGCGTTTTCCTCAGTGCCGGCCAGTACACCTGCACCCCCGACTCGAAGCCCATCCTCGGCCCTTCTCCCGACGTGGAGGGCCTTTTCTTCAACCTGGGCTACAGCGGCCACGGCATCATGGGTGCTCCTGAGGGCAGCCGCTACGTGGTGGCCATGATCACCGGCCAGATGGCCGATCAGGACAACCCCTTCAGTTGGCAGCGGTTCGCCAGGGGAGAGGTGGTAATCTCAGGAGAGAAGATGGTGCTTTGAGGGGGGGTGTTTTGACTTTCGGGCATTTTTGTGCTAAAATGAATTTAACCTGAAGAAATCTGCGCAAATCGTGGTGATGCTCGTTTCTTGCATAGCGTCTGTGAAAGGGGGGATGCGAAAGGCAAAAGAGGGTCGTTGTCAGACCTGCTGGTCTCCCTGGCCCACTGGGTGACAGGGAGGCAAATCAAACACATAAGGAGGAGCGAGTCATGTCTAAGAAACTATTGGTTCCGATTACCCTGTTGCTGGTGGTATCCATGGCAGTTGGCTGCCAGCCCGCGGCCAAGGAGCCCATCAAGATCGGCCTGCAAGCCCCCATCACCGGCGAGTACGCCTACGAGGGCGAGGGCTTCGTCAAGGTCGTTGATCTGGTGGTAGGGCAGATCAACGAGAAGGGCATCCTGGGTGAGCGCAAGATCGAGATCGTCAAGTGCGACGACGTGGGCAAGCCTGACGAGGCGTCCAAGTGCGCCAGCACCCTGGTAGCGGCCGGGGTCAAGGCAGTGGTGGGCAGCTACAGCTCCACCTGCACCGAGCCCGCTTCGGCCATCTACAACGAGGCCGGCATCCTGCAGATCACCCCTTCCTCGACGGCCACCCGGCTGTCGCAGAAAGGCTACCAGCGCTTCTTCCGCGTCTGCTTCCTGGATGACCGCCAGGGCCTGTTCGCTGCCAACTTCATGCTGGAGAAACTGGGCGCAGATACAGCGGTCTTTCTGCACGATAACTCCACCTATGCCCAGGGCCTGGCTGAGTGGGCCGAGAAATACTATAAGGAGGCGGGTGGCAATTCGTTGCTGATTGACGCCATCAACCCCGAGGATACCGACTTCAAACCCATCCTGACCAGGATCAACGGGCTCAATCCTAAGGCTGTCTACTTCACCGGCTACCATCCGCAGGGTGGCCTTCTGTTGAAGCAGTCTAAAGAGTTAGGAGTCGGTTTCCAGTGGGTGATGGGCAACGCCTGCAACAACCCGGAGATGATCGAGATCGCCGGACTGGACGCGGCCAAAGGCACCTACATTACCACTGAGCCGCTGCCCAAGGACATCCCTGGCGACGTGGCCAAGGCATTTTACAACGACTTCGTCGCCAAGTACGGCGAACCGCCCGCCAGCATCTGGTGGGTCATGGCTGGCGATGCTCTGAAGGTCATCGTCAAGGCCATGGAAGAGACCAACTCCACCGATTCGGCGCAGACGGCCGAGTACCTGCATGCCAAGTTCAAGGACTACCCAGGCGTCACGGGCAACATCATTGGCTTCGACGAGAAAGGCGACCGGTTAGGCACGGTCCACGAAGCCTACGTCATCACCGACGCCGGCGAGTTCGAGATGGTCAAGTAGGCCCTGCCAAGACCAGGAGAGGGAGTTCGAGGGGGGAGACCTTCAGAACTCCCTCTCTACGTAAAACGTGGTAACTACTCAGGCTGTCATTGCGAGGAGGCGGTTTTTGCCGACGAAGCAATCTCCAATTCGCAAGTTGGGGATTGCTTCGCAAAAAACGCTCGCAATGACAACAGAGGCTGAGTAGTTACAAAACGTGAAGCTAAAACGTGATGATTGCCTCCAGTTCTCGACTCTTCACGTTTCGCGTTTTACGTTTTATAGCCTGCCAGTAGGTCAGATTATGGTTTGATGATAGCTAGAGCGAGTAATAGCCTATGGGACAACTTCTGCAGCAATTGATAAATGGTTTGACCATTGGATCGTTCTACGCCCTGATCGCCTTAGGCTACACCATGGTCTACGGCGTGCTCAAGCTGATCAACTTCGCCCACGGCGATATGTTCATGCTGGGTGCTTATCTGGGCCTGGTTACCTTGATGGGATTCGTGGTCAATCTCGGCATGGCTGGCTTACCATTTCTCATATTGATTTTCCTGATCGTCATGGCTGTGGTAGCGGGAGTGGGGATCGTGCTGGAGCGGGTGGCCTATCGCCCCCTGTATCGTGCAGGTCGCCTGCCTCCTGTCATCTCTGCCTTGGGAGCTGCCATCTTCATTCAGAACGGGGTGATGCTCCTGTACGGCGCCAGGTACAGGACGTATCCTGAGGAGTTCAAGGTCATTATCCCGGATACGATTTGGGAAATCGCTGGAGCGAGAATTTCTCTGATCCAGATCGTGATGTTGGTCATCGCTGCTCTCCTGATGGTCGGTTTGTATTCCTTTGTCCAATACACCAGGGTAGGCACCGCGATGCGTGCCGTGGCCTTGGATCACGACACTGCGCGGTTGATGGGGATTGATGTGTATGGTATTATCAGGGTAGTCTTCCTCATCGGGCCAGCCCTGGGGGCAGCAGGCGGGATCATGGTTGGCCTCTACTACGGCCGGATTTACTTCACTCTCGGCTGGGGATATGGCATCAAAGCGTTTACGGCTGCCATCCTGGGAGGCATTGGCAACATCCCAGGAGCCATGATTGGAGGATTGATCTTAGGGGTCATCGAGGCGCTGGCCACTGGTTTTGTGTCCGATGCCTGGAAAAACGCCATTGCCTTCTTTGTGCTGGTGTTGATACTCATCATCAGGCCTACGGGGCTGCTCGGGGAGCGAGTAGTAGAGAAGTTGTGATGGGGGTGGGTTCACTTGATGGACTTAATCGCCCGCTGGCGAAAACTTGATGAGCGCTATTTGTACCTGGCGCTGACTATCCTGGCTGTCCTGTTTCCCTGGCTTGTTCGGAGCGTGCGTTGGACGCAGGTGGCCAACTTCTTCTTTGTGTATGCCCTGCTGGGGTTAAGCCTCAACATCATTGTGGGCTACGCTGGACTGTTTCAGCTTGGCCACGCTGCCTTCTACGCCGTAGGAGCTTATACCACAGCCATTCTCAGCAGCCGCTACAACATCCCAACCTTCTGGCTATTGCCTGTGGCTGGCCTGGTGTCGGCCGTTTTCGCCATTCTGATCAGCCGGCCGATACTGCACCTGCGCGGCGACTACCTCTGTATCGTGACCATTGGCTTTGGAGAGATCGTGCGTATTTCCCTGCGCAACGATGCGAGTAGCCTGGTCTTTCTATCCAAGATCCCCGGCCTCCAATTCCTGGAGGAGAAGCTGACCGGCCTGGTGATCACGGGAGGGCCCAACGGTATCTTCGGCATCAATCGGCCCGGTATCCTGGGCTTTACCTTCCGCCAGCAGTGGCACTATTTCTACCTGTTTCTGGCTTTCGTGGCCCTCACCATCTTCGCCATGCGGCGGCTGGAAAACTCGCGCCTTGGGCGGGCCTGGACCTGCGTGCGCGAAGATGAATTGGCGGCTGAGGCCATGGGCATTGACACCGTGCGGGTGAAGCTGCTGGCCTTCGCCATCGGCGCGGCCTGGGCAGGGGTGGCGGGGAACCTCTACGCCAGTTGGGTGACCGTCATCGCCCCGGAGAGCTTTAGCTTCTGGGAGTCGGTGATCATGTTCTGTATCGTGGTGTTGGGTGGCACGGGCTCCATCCCCGGTGTGCTGGTGGGCACGGTGGGCATGATCGTCCTGCCGGAGATCCTGCGCGAGGTTTTGCTAAACATCCAGCAATGGCGTATGCTCATTTTCGGGGCGGCAATGATCTCTATGATGGTCTTTCGCCCTGAGGGCCTCTGGCCCAGCCAGCGCTTCCGCCGCGAGTTGGAAGCCGGAGATTAACATGGCTCTGTTAGAAGTGCGCAACTTGACCAAGAACTTCGGCGGCCTGACGGCGGTTGACCGTTTGGATTTCGAGATCAACGAAGGCGAAATCCTGGGCATGATCGGGCCTAACGGGGCGGGGAAAACCACGGTCTTCAATCTGATCAGCGGCATCTATCCGCCGGACGAGGGGGAAATCCGCCTGAACGGACAGTCTCTGTTGGGCCTGAGGCCCCATTCGATCACCGAGCAAGGCATTGGGCGGACCTTTCAGACCATCCGCCTGTTCCGCAACCTGACGGTGATGGAGAACGTCATGGCGGGGCGACACTGCCGCACCAGGGCCGGCTGGCTAGGAGCGATATTACAGCCCAAGAGCCAGCGGCTGGAGGAGCAGTCTATTCGTGAGCAGGCCGAACGGCACCTGCAGTTCATGAAGCTGTACGAACAGCGGGCAGAACTGGCCAAGAACCTGCCGTACGGTGATCAGCGGCGTCTGGAGATCGCTCGGGCGCTGGCCATTGATCCCCATCTTCTCATCCTGGACGAGCCGGCGGCCGGTCTCAATGAGCAGGAAACCAACGAGCTGATGCAATCAATCAGCCAGATTCGTGATTCGGGGATCACCATCTTTCTCATCGAACACGACATGAAGGTGGTGATGGGCATCTCGGATCGGATCATCGTTTTGGACAATGGGAAAAAGATCGCCGAGGGGGCGCCAGCCGAGGTGCGGGACAATCCACGGGTTATCGAGGCCTATCTGGGCAGGGAAGAGTAGAACATGGCTCTGCTAGAGATCGAGAACCTTCACTCATATTACGGACACGTGCACGCCCTGAAAGGCATCTCTCTGGAGGTCGAAGAGGGCGAAATCGTCACCCTGATCGGGGCCAATGGGGCGGGCAAGACCACCACTCTCAGGACGGTCTCCGGATTGCTGATCCCCCGCGAGGGGCAAATTGTCTTCGACGGTCAGGTGCTCAACGGCGTGCCCGCTCACCAGATCGTGAACATGGGTATCTCTCAGGCTCCTGAGGGGCGCAAGGTCTTCGCCACCTTGACCGTGCAGGAGAACCTGAACATGGGGGCCTATAGCCTGGGTGGCGATAGGGAGGCCATCGAGGAGAACCGCAGGCGGGTGTTCGAGCTTTTCCCCCGCCTGGCGGAGCGGAAAAATCAGATCGCCGGCACCCTCTCTGGTGGGGAGCAGCAGATGCTGTCCATTGGGCGGGCGCTGATGGCCAGGCCCAAGCTGTTGATGCTGGATGAGCCTTCGCTGGGGCTGGCCCCCATGCTTGTGCGGGCCATCTTTGAGACCATCAGGGAGATCAACGAGGGAGGGGTGACCATCCTGTTGGTGGAGCAGAACGCCCGCGCTGCCCTCCGGCTGGCCGACAAGGGCTACGTGCTGGAGACGGGCCGCACCATCCTCTCCGGTTCAGCGGGGGAGCTGATACGCGACGAGCGGGTGAGGAAGGCGTATTTGGGGGAAGAGTGAGAGTGAGGGCCGGGCGTTATGGATCCTTACGGCACATCACCCCGCGGAGGCAAAATGCCAGAAGTTAGCCGCTTCTTCGGTATCGTGATTCGCATGTATTTCGATGAACATAGCCCACCACACTTCCACGCCATCTATGGTGGGAATGAAGCCCAGGTCGGGATTGATCCTATCATAGTTCTTGAGGGCCAACTCCCACGTCGTGCGATTTCAATGGTAATAGAATGGGCCGCGCTTCATCAGCGGGAATTGATGAACAACTGGGAGCGACTACGAAATGATCAACCCATTCTGAAAATAGAACCTCTTGAGTAGGGAGGAAGACATGTTTCCGAGAGTTAAGCAAGTCCGTTATCTTGGAGAATATCGTCTGGAGTTGAGCTTCACTGATGATACAAAAGGTGAGTTTGACTTCAGAGAACGAGTTGTTGGTCGTGGAGGCGTGTTTACCCCCCTAGAGGACACAGATTTCTTCAAGCAAGTTCAGGTTGACCACGAGGCGGGGACCATCGTCTGGCCAAACGAGGTGGATTTCTGTCCAGATGTGCTGTACAGCTTAGTAACCGGGAAGCCCATACGGGCAGAGCGCAGAGCAGATGTGCACGAACCGCTAACACCTGCCTTGCGACCATGCTAGACACACGGCACAAGGCTTTAGCGCTAACCGCCATGCCGAGTTCAGATCAAAGCGATCATGATGGGTGCTATAGTCTCTCTTGGAGGTTGGCAGTTTGATCATTCAAAACAAGGAGGGAACAATGAGTGCAAAGAAAATCCTTATGCTCGTGGGGGACTACGTCGAGGATTACGAGGCGATGGTCCCCTTCCAGATGTTGACCATGGTGGGTCACCGGGTCCACGCCGTTTGCCCTGGTAAGAAGGCGGGCGACACTGTGCGGACGGCGGTCCACGACTTTGAGGGAGACCAGACCTACAGCGAGAAGCGGGGTCACAATTTCGCCATCAACGCCACTTTCGAGGAAATCAACCCCGAAGACTACGACGGCCTGGTGATTCCGGGAGGGCGCGCCCCGGAATATATCCGCCTGAACGAGCGGGTGTTGGAGATCGTCAGCCACTTCGCCGAGGCCAACAAGCCCATTGCCTCCATCTGCCATGGGCAGCAGGTGCTGGCCGCCGCGGGTGTGGTGGAGGGCAAGCTCTGCACGGCTTACCCGGCGGTCAAACCTGATCTGCTCCAAGCTGGTGCTAAGTGGGGCGAGGTCAATGAGACCTTCTCCAACGCCTACGTGGACGGCAACCTGGTCACGGCAGCGGCCTGGCCGGGGCATCCCGAATGGATGCGCAAGTTCCTGGAGCTATTGGGCAGCAAGATCGAGCCATAAGCCACACGGCGGACTTTGCCAAGCAAATATCGAGGGCCGGACCTCTTTTCTTCTGGTCTGAGCCCTCGAAGTATTTAACCATCAAACCAGAACCCAACCTCCTGGCACGGAACACGCCTCACGCATCACGCCTCACGCATCACGTCTTCACGTTCGACGTTTAAGGAGGGATTAATGAAGCTACGAGTGCTCTCCAAGCAGGATGTCCAGCAGGCCGTCCCCATGCGGGAGGCCATCGAGATCGTGAAAGACGCCTTCGCCCAGCTCTCGGCGGGGAAGGCGGTGGTGCCCCTGCGCACCCAGCTACCAGTGGAAAGACACGCGGGGGTGGCTCTCTTCATGCCCGCTTACCTCTCGGAAAGCGACGACCTGGGGGTCAAGATCGTTTCGGTCTTTCCTCGCAACCTGGAGATGGGATGGCCAACTATCTTCGCCCTGGTGGTCGTGGTGGAGGCATCTACCGGACGGCCGCTGGCGGTGATGGACGGGACTTATCTGACGGCCCTGCGCACCGGCGCGGCTTCGGGGGCAGCCACCGACCTCCTGGCCAGGCAGGAGGCCCGCGTGGCGGCCATCTTCGGCGCGGGAGCCCAGGGGCGCACCCAACTTCTGGCGGTGTGCGAGGTGCGGGACATCGAAAGGGCCTGGGTGTACGACGTCAACCCCCAGGCGGCGGAGAGGTGCGTCCAGGAGATGAGAGGAAAGGGGAGGATTCCCGCTGACCTCAAGATCGCCTCCTCCCCGGCGGAGGCCGCCCGCGAGGCCGACGTCATCTGCACGGCCACGACCTCGAAGACACCCGTCTTCGCCGACGAGGATCTCAAGCCCGGCGTCCACGTCAACGCCGTTGGCTCCTTCACGCCGCAGATGCAGGAGATCCCTGAACAGACGGTCAGGAGGGCCAGGCTCGTGGTATGCTCACGGGAGGCATGCCTGGCCGAGGCGGGCGACCTGATCATCCCTATCGTGAAGGGCCTGATCACCGAAGGTGACATCTACGCCGAGCTGGGGGAGATCGCCGCCGGGATCAGGCCAGGGCGCGAGAACCCCGACGAGATCACTCTCTTCAAGTCGGTGGGCAACGCCGTGCAGGACGTGTCGGTGGCCCGCGCGTTGCTGACTCGGGCTGAGATGCTGGGGCTGGGCATCGAGGTTGAGTTGTGAGGCCAGCTCATGGGGAGTACCTGAGGAGCAGCGCCAGGCCGATCAGGGCCACCACCGCGAACTCGATGAGGATCCGCCGATCGAGGAGCTTTAGAAGCCCCTGCCGGGCAAGGCCGGTGATCAGGTAGAAGATGAGCAGCAGCAGGATGCCAGCGGTCAGGCTGTTCACCTGCGAGTAGCCCAAGGCCCAGACGATCTCCCCCATCACCAGGCCGACGATCAGAGCATAGAGGCCGGTTCGTCGAAAGCTCTGCTGAGCGCCGTGTAGCACATCCAGGGCCAACAGGCTGCTGCCAGCCAGCGCTGCCGCAACGATGAGTAGATGGGGTGCTTTGCTCTCATGGACGAGGGCAAAGAGGGCCAGGGCTAAAAGATAAGCGATGAAATTCAGGCCCAATCGGGTTGTCCTGGAGCCAGTAGCTGCGGGATCAATGGTGTAGTACTCGGCGGCGATGAGCAGTGGGAGAAGGATTCCCATCACAGCCAGGCCGCCCAGGGTGTAGATTCGGTCGGGGGCTCGCGGTAAGATGATTGCTGCCACCAGCGTCGCCAGGCCGGGGAGGATGCAGGAAACGAAAGTGGGGGGAAGCTTCCCTTCTCGGGACAGGGGGTGGAGGCGTACGATGGAGGCGGTGCCGCTACAGGCCATGCCGGCCAGTAGCGCCGCCACCAGCCAGTTCTGAGAGAAGCGGATCGTCAGAGGTGAGCCCAGGACGACGAAGGAGAGAGTCTCAGTCGGCAAGACGACGATCAGGGAGAGGGCCAGGCAAAGCAGTATCACACTTACCACCACGCTCAGTTTGTCGTAGTTGGGCATGGATTCATTCTACAGTCAACCTCTGTTTTTGTCAAACAGTTCTCTAATCGGGTCAGGGAATCAGGGGTCAGGAAATCAGGGAATCAGGGATCAGGGTCATACCTGATGCCTGATTCCCTAATCCCTGATCCCCTGATCACTTAAAATCGCCAGGAGTTGATGAAGATGGATGTTGAACAGCGCATCGAGGAGCTGCGTAAGGCGATTCATTACCACAATTATCGCTACTATGTGCTGGACTCCCCCGTCGTCAGCGACGCCGAGTACGACAGGCTGATGCGGGAGCTGCAGGAGCTGGAAACGGCCTACCCGGAGCTGGTTAGCCCGGACTCGCCCACCCAACGGGTGGGAGGCGAGCCGCTGGACAGGTTCGAGAAGGTGCGCCATCCCAGGCCGATGCTCAGCCTGGGCGATGCCTTCGACGAGGAGGAGCTACGGGCCTGGCTGGAGCGCATCAGCAAGCTCCTGCCGGAGGGGGTGGGGCCGCAGGATTTGCAGTACGTGGTGGAGCCCAAGATTGATGGCCTGACGGTGGTGCTCACCTACGAGGATGGGCGCTACGTTCAGGGCGCGACGCGGGGGAACGGCGTCGAGGGGGAGGACGTTACCGCTAACCTCAAGACCATCAGGGGCGTCCCCCTGCGCATCCCCGTCTCGCCCAACTCCCCTCTCCCAAAGCTTGCCCTGAGCGAAGCCGAAGGGTTGGGAGAGGGGCCGGGGGTGAGGGCCGACGGCCCGCCGCCAGCCCGCCTGGTGGTGCGAGGCGAGGCCTACATGCCTATTGACCAGTTCCAGGAGTTCAACCGCCGCCAGGCAGAGCTGGGCGAGAAGACCTTCGCCAACCCCCGCAACGCCGCCGCTGGTTCGGTGCGCCAGCTCGACCCCCGCATCACCGCCTCTCGCCCCCTTTCTATCTTCACCTACGCCGTGGTGGACAGCGAGGGGGTCACCCTCACCACCCAGTGGGATTCCCTTCAGTATCTCAGGCGGATGGGCTTCCCTGTCAACCTCGATAACCGTTTGCTTCCCGACTTCGAGCAGGTGGTGGCCTACTGCCACGAATGGATGAAGAAGCGGGATACGCTTACCTACGAGGTGGACGGGGTGGTGGTCAAGATCAACTCCCTGGACATCCAGGAGCAACTGGGAGTCGTGGGCAACGCTCCCCGTGGAGCGGTGGCCTACAAGTTCCCTGGGCGGGAGGCCACGACCAGGCTGCTGGACATCGGCATCAACGTCGGCCGCACCGGCACCTTGAACCCCTTCGCCATCCTGGAGCCGGTGGAAGTGGGAGGAGTCATCGTCAAGCAGGCGGCCCTTCACAACGAGGAGGACATCCACCGCAAGGACATCCGCATCGGCGACACAGTCATCGTGCGACGGGCCGGGGAGGTCATCCCCTACGTGGAGGGGCCTATCGTGGACCTGCGCAGCGGCGAGGAGCGGATGTTCCACATGCCCGACCGCTGCCCGGCCTGCGGCGAGCCGGTGGTGAAGCCTGAGGGCGAAGTGGCCCATTATTGCGTCAATGCCGCCTGCCCTGCCCAGTTGGTGCGGCGGGTAGAGTATTTCGCCTCGCGGGGAGCGATGGACATCGAGGGCTTCGGCTCCCGCATGGCCGAGCAGTTCGTCAAAGCGGGGTTGCTCAAGGACGTGGCCGATTTCTACTATCTGCGGCGAGAGGACATCCTGTCCCTGGAGGGCTTCGCCGACAAGAGCACCGACAATCTGCTAGCGGCCATCGAGGCCTCCAAAGACCGGCCCCTGTGGAGATTGATCACCGCCCTGGGCATCCGCTTCGTGGGGAGCGTCGTGGCCCAACTGTTGACCGAGCATTATTCGTCCATTGACGAGCTGATGGCTGCCACGCAGGAGGAATTGCAGACCATCCCAGGCCTGGGACCTAACACGGCGGGTAGCATCGCGGAGTGGTTCGGGCGGGAGCGGCATCGGGAACTGATCGAGAAGCTGCGGCGGGCTGGGGTGAGGACAAGAGAGGAGAGGAGAGAGGAGAGAGAGGAGAGGCCTCTTGAAGGCAAGGTCTTCGTCATCACCGGCACCCTGCCCTCCATGAGCCGCGACGAGGCCCAGGCACTGATCGAGCGCCACGGCGGCAAGGTTACAGGATCCGTCTCCAGCAACACCGATTATCTGCTGGTGGGAGAGGCCCCTGGCGGCACCAAGTACAACAAGGCCCGCGAGCTCGGCGTGCCCATGATTGGGGAGGGGGAGCTGTTGGGGATGATCGAGAGAGCGCGGGGCTAAAGCCCCCGCGCTGAAAGAACGAAGCCCTGTGGGCTAAATCTCAGCTTGGAGCGGAGTCCCGAACTTGTTCGGATTG
>Ga0194110_10000747_pt1 | contig 42243 bp, 31 predicted proteins | sample TA2Kig1200mmetaG_FD_146192 | JGI IMG/M metagenome (GOLD analysis project Ga0194110, IMG submission 146192) | Freshwater microbial communities from Lake Tanganyika, Tanzania - TA2015032 Kigoma Deep Cast 1200m | ecosystem: Environmental > Aquatic > Freshwater > Lake | place: Tanzania: Lake...
TCGCTGTTCCGTGCTCTTATCCTGTTCCTTTCGGACCTGCACTCGGCCCATGAACCCGGTAGGGCGAGTCCGTCCCGGCGAGCCGCTCGACGCGCTTGGAACACGTCCGTCTCGGCTCGCTGGGGACAGGCTCGCCCTACCGTCCGGTTCCGGGGAAGGCGGTGGAAGCGGACGCCTCAGCACGTCGATGAAAAACCGGTCCTGCTGAACCTCGCCGGTGCTGAATCGCACGTTCGCGCTCAGTTCGCATCGCCCCGGAGGCAGTGCTGCCGGCAATTCCAAGCGCAGCGCAAGGCGCTCCTGTTGTCCCGTCCCCACCGTAATCTTTCGGGTTCCTTTCACGGCCTTCGGCAGGCCAAAGGTCCATTCGCATTCAGCCGTCACCGTTTCGCGCGAATTGTTGATGACGATGATTTGTTTCTCCACGGTTTCGCCGGGGAAGAAATTGTGATCCTTGCTCGTGAAGCCCGCGGGCTTGCCGGCGATGTAAGCGAGCAGCGGCTGGTTGTTGCGCAGCAAAGCCTGTGCGGCCGGCGTGGTGATAAACGATGCGGCCCGGATCGAACCGCTTCACGATGGCTTCGGCGCGCAGCGCCTGTTTCGCGTTCCGCAAGGCCCAGGCGTCGCGGTCTTCGCGCATGCCGTCGATCAAGTCCGGATTCATGTCCTCGCTGTAGCCGGTGGCGTTGTGGCTCATGGAGTACATCACCACGGACGGATGATTCTGCGCGGCACGCACGAAAAACTCGGCGTGGCGCGCGTAACCGTTGGTTCGATCGGCGTCGGGCGATGGCCAGTCGTAATGGCTGAAGTGCGGTTGGGAAAATCCCACGAGCATTCCCACGTCATCCGCCGCCCGCAGGACTTCCGTGAAACTCAAGTGCGAACCCGGTTCACAGCCGTAGTTGTGCGTGTAAACGTAATTGATTCCAAAACTTTTGAGCCGCTCCAGGCTCTCGCGGGCGGCGCCATAGTTCGCGAGCGCAGCGCCGATCTGCGCATTGTCGAACGGAACCGCCGAAAGAAAAATGCGCGTGCCGTTGAGAAAGAAATCGCGGCCTTCGATCCAGAATTCACGGAAGCCAAAGCGCACGGGCGACTGCGTGTCCAGAATGCGGCCCGCGTCATTCCGCAGCGCGACTTCCAGATCGTACGTGTGTTGGGGCGTATGGACGTCCCAGAGTTGTTCGGGCATCCATTTCTCAGTCGTGCCGATCCGGCCGTTGTTCAGTTCGCTCGCCTGGAAGATCCGACTGCTGAATTCTCGGACGACACGGCCCTCCTTGAGGACGCGCGCGCGAAACGCGTAACGCGCGTCTGCAGCCAAACCTTCGAGCGTCGCTTCAACCGCCAGCTCTTGCTTGCGCACGGACGTGTCCACCTTCAAGTCGGTAATGCGCGGCCCGGACGGCGCACTGACCAGCCATACGTCCCCGCATAGCCCTCGTCGCGCGACCGAACCTTTCACTTCGCGCGCCGAAGCGCTGTCGGTGTAGGACAGCATGACGCCTTTGAGCGGCAGCGCCACGACCAGCAAACTGAGCCGTTGCACGCGACCCGGCGTGCAGACTGAACTGAGATCCAGTTCGCCGCCTGGAAATCGGACTTCGCCGACGGGTTGGTCATCCACGAGAACGGCCGCCAGTGAATTCAAGTATTCGATCTGGAGCGCGACTCGGCGTCCGGCCCAATCGCCGGGCACGGTAAACTCGCGTTGGTACCACGCGGAGGTGACGCTGCGGAGCGGCCGCTCTTTCCAGTTCGGATGCGCGAAGACGGTTTGGCTGTCTTTCTGCATGTAATCCGTAATTCCCGGCCAGGAGCCTGGGACTTTGAAGTAGCCCCAATTTTCAGCAGGCACTTTCTGTGACTGGGCGGCAGCGGGCTGCCAGAGCCATAGACCATTGAGACAAATTCGCTCGCGACTCGGCGTAGAGTCGCGATGCGCTTTTCCCACATCCCATACTCCCGCGACGCCTCGCGGCAAGCTTGCCGCGGGCTGCTCGGTCTCGGCTCCAGGTTCCGCGGCCGCCGCGACGCTGAGCAGCGCGGCGAGCAACAGAGAACGGCAGTCAGGTTTTTTCATAGCGATGGCGGGCAGACGAGGCGGTGTCACAGTTTGCGTTTATGGAACCACAATGGCGCTGAACGGCGCGAGTCTTTCATTTTGCCGGCTCGTGAGAGTGCGAGTGCGAAGGATTTTGGATTTGCGGCTCGCGTCGGTTGGGGAAATGCTCTAAAAGTAGCCGTCATTTTCAAGTATGAACAAACGGCGACACAGAAGACGGCATCACGCGGGCGCAACGCAGTCTCGAGAAAGACCGCAAACGACCGAAGCATCGGCGCCGGCTGCGAAAAGCCAGGGACTTGTCCCGGCCAGGGTGTTCCTCCTCCTCTCCTCGGTCATCGCGGTTTATCTGGCGTGGGTGTCGTTCAAAGGCGGATCGCTGCCGGGTTGCGGTCCTGAGTCGGGCTGCGACAAAGTTCTGCAGAGCCGTTGGTCCCACTGGCTGGGAATTCCGGTGGCAGTGCCCGCGGCAATCGTTTACCTGACCCTGCTCTGGACGACATTTCAGATCGGTGGCCGCGCGTCGGAGGCACGACGACGGAATTGTTCGCTGGCCATGGTCGCGCTCTCGGTCGTGATTCTCGGTGCGGCGGTCTGGTTCGTGGGGTTGCAGGCGCTCGTGATCAAAAGCTTTTGCGCCTTCTGTCTGACAGCGCACGCCAGCGCGGCGGTGGCCGCCGGCCTCCTCTTAAGGAATGTTGCGTCTCGAACCGGCGCTTCGGGGACGGATCGATTCCACTGGCCTCCGAAGACCCTGGGAATCAGGCGAAGCGAAGTGATCAAATTCGCATTCGCGGGAGTCGGCGCCTTGCTGGTTTTGTTGGCTGGCCAGGCTTTGGTGGCAAAGAAGACGTATGCGGTGAAGAGGATGGAAGGCGCCGCCGCGCCGTCCACAAATGCTTCGGCGCAAACGGCGGGCCAAGAAAGCGGACAACCCAGTGGCTCCACCGAAACTCGGACGGTCTCGGTTCAGCCCATTTCAGGAAGCGCGCCGTCAATCCCGGCGCAGCCTTCGGGAACGGCCGGACCGAATGCCACACCGACGAATCCCGCCCCGTCGGCACGGCGTGAAATTGTTCTGCACCAGGGGAAGCATCGGCTGGCCGTGGACGAATTGCCCATCATCGGTTTGCCGAGCGCGCCGCATCTGACCGTGAGTTTGTTCGATTACACGTGCCATTATTGCCGGGACATGCACGGGCTGTTGCTCGAAGCTCAGCGACGCTTCAGCAATCAGCTCGCGATTGTTTCGTTGCCCATGCCGCTGGATGCGGACTGCAATCACCTGGTGAAGCGCACCTCCAGCGCCCACGCCAACGCGTGCCAGTACGCGAAGTTCGGGCTGGCGGTGTGGCGCGCCAAACCGGAGGCCTTTTCCGAATTCGATTCGTGGCTCTTTCACCCGCCTTCACCGCTGCCGCTGAATGATGTCAGGCAGCGCGCGGAAGAACTGGTGGGCCGCGAAACGCTGGAACAGGCCCTGGCAGACCCCTGGGTAACGAGACAAATCCAGACTGCCGTTGCCCTCTACGAATCGAACTCGCGCGAATTGCGGGATGGCCGCATGCCGCAACTGGTCATCGGCTCGGCCATCAGCGTCGGCCCGCTCCAGAACATCGACCCGCTTTACACGATGCTGGCGGAGCAGTTGGGTTTGAAGCCTTAGCCAACTATGCAGTCGAGATTGGGGAGCACACGCGCCCTCGCGTGTTCCGACCGGCGCCTCGCCAGTCGGAAGGGAGGCGGCAGACGGTCACTCAATGGTGATTGGTTCGATGGCAGCCTTGTGGTCGGCGAAGGCGCCGACCCCTGCACGCGAGGGCGCGTGCGCTCCCCGTCGAAACTCGGATCAACCCCATGTCCCCGGCTTTCGTCCTGAGCTGCATCCTGGGTTACTTCGGCTTTCTCCTGCTGATCGCCTGGATCACCAGCCGCAACGCCACGAGCGCATCGTATTTTTTGGGCAACAAAGCGTCGCCGTGGATCGCCGTCGCGTTCGGCCTGATTGGCGACTCGCTCTCCGGCGTCACGTTCATCTCCGTGCCGGGCCAGGTCGGAACCAATCAGTTCTCCTATCTCCAGATCGTGCTGGGCTATGTGCTGGGCTACGTCGTCATCGCCCAAGTCTTGCTGCCGCTCTACTACCGGCTCAATCTGACTTCGATCTACAGTTACTTGCGGACGCGGTTCGGCCCCTTTGCCCAAAAGAGCGGATCGTTTTTCTTTTTGCTGTCGCGGACCGCCGGAGCCGCGGCGCGCCTGTATTTGGCGGCCAGTGTGATTCATCCGTTCCTGTTCGATCGCTGGCTGCTGTTCGGCGTTTGGAAAGTGCCGTTCTGGGCCACGGTGACCACGATCATTCTGCTCATGCTCGTCTATACTTTGAAAGGCGGGATCAAGACGTTGGTCTGGACGGACACGTTTCAATCCACGTTCTTGCTCCTGGGCGTGGTGTTGTCGATCACGGCGATTGCGGGGGAGTTGAACCTTGGATTCGGCGAGATCATTTCGTCCGTCTGGCAAAGCGATTACTCGCGCGTGTTCTTCTGGGATTGGCAGGAGCCGAAATACTTCTGGAAACAATTCGTCAGCGGCGCCTTTATCGCCATCGTCATGACGGGGCTGGATCAAAACATGATGCAAAAGAACCTGAGTTGCCGAAGCCTCGGCGATGCCCAGAAAAACATTTACGCGTTCAGCCTGGTGATGCTGCTGGTGAATGTGCTGTTCCTGTCGCTGGGGGCCTTGCTCTACCTTTACGCGAAAGCGAAAGGGGTCGAAGTGCCGAAGAACACGGATCAATTGTTCCCGCTGCTCGCGCTCCAACACCTGGGATCCTTCGCCGCGGTGGTGTTCCTTGCGGGATTGACGGCGGCGACGTTTTCCAGCGCCGACTCGGTGCTGACCACGCTGACGACTTCGTTCTGCATTGACCTGATGGAGATGGATCAGAAGAAGGCCTGGACGGAAGAGCGGAGAATTTCGCTTCGGCGCCAGGTCCATTTTGGGTTCGCCGCGCTGCTGCTGGCTGTCATCCTGGGCCTGGCCGCGCTGGCCAAAGGTGAAGCCGTGATTCAAATCATTTTGAACCTGGCGGGCTACACTTACGGACCGTTGCTGGGCCTCTTCGCGTTTGGCTTGCTGCACAAACGGCGGGTCCAGGACGGCCTCGTGCCGGTGGTCTGCGTGCTCTCCCCGATCCTCTCCTACGTGCTGAACGCGAACTCGCAGGCCTGGTTTGGCGGCTACAAGTTTGGGTTCGAACTGCTCATGGTGAACGGGCTGTTCACGTACATTGGTTTGTGGGTCATCGTACGGCAGACTGGAGATCAATCGGGCGCACCGTGGCCGGGCAGCCCACGGAACCAAAGTGATCGATAATCAGTTCACAGGTCAGCCATGTTCAAACTCGCTCTCATTCAGATGGTGGTCCGAGCCGGACGCAAACTGGAGAACCTCAAGCATGCGGAGGAGTGGGTCCGCCGCGCCGCCGCAGACGGCGCCGAAGTTGTGTTGTTGCCTGAAGCGTTGACCTTGGGCTGGACGGATCCTTCGGCGGAAACGGAGGCAGACGAAGTCCCGGACGGCGAGTCCTGCGCGCGCTTGCGCCGCCTGGCGCGAGAAACTGGAGTGCACCTTTGCTCCGGCCTGGTCGAACGGGCAGGGAGCAAGATTTTCAACGCGGCCGTCTTCATCGATCCGGCTGGCGAAATTCTCCTCCACCATCGCAAGATCAATGAACTGGAGATTGGACGTCATGTCTATGCGCTGGGCGATCGATTGCAAGTTGCGCGCACGAAGCTGGGCACGATCGGCCTGATGATTTGCGCGGACGGTTTTGCGCGCGGACAGGTCGTGAGCCGCGCGCTGGGTTACATGGGGGCCGAAGTGATTCTTTCCCCATGCGCCTGGGCGGTGCCTGCCGATCACGACAACGCGGAGAATCCGTACGGCAAGCTTTGGATCGATAATTACGGGCCTGTGGCGAAGGACTTTAGCCTCTGGATCGCGGGCGCGAGCAATGTCGGCTGGATCGAGTCGGGTCCCTGGAAGGGCCGGAAGTGCATCGGTTGTTCGTTGGTAGTTGGGCCTACAGGAGAACCGGTCGTGCGCGGACCGTACGGCGTTGAGGCTGAAAGCATCCTTACGGTCGAAATCCAGCCTCAAAAACGCGCCGCGCAAGGCGATGGCTGGGCGCGGGTCTGGAGGGCAGAACTGGAAGGCCGGCAGCCTCGTTGATGCCGGACACAGACCGTGCGCGGACACGAGGAGAGAAATCGATAAGTTGTCTTGCCATGGCGTTTTGCAGGCTTGTTGTGCGAGCGCTGCTGCCCTATTTTGAGGGGCATGAAACGCGAAGAGATCATCCGTGACATTCATGGCCTGGACGCGGAGTTGGCCGCATTGGAAGAGCAATATGGTCTGCTGTCTGCCGATTTCTACCACTGCTACCGGGCCGGGGAACTGGAGAAGTCGCGCGATTTCATCCGCTGGGCCGGCTTTTACGAGGCGAAGCAGGAGCGCGAAGCGCAGTACCGCCGACTGGTTTATGAACATCTCCGCGAACTGCGCCGGCGGTCGGGCCTTGGGGTCTTAGCCCTTGAGCCGGCGGGCGCATGAGCGAGCCGCTGGACGACATCACGAGTTACAGCGCCTTCGTTTACGCGCTTCGGGAGCGGCATTCCTTTATCGTCGGTTAAATCTCACGCTTGCGCCTATCGGTGCGACGCTGGCCCAATTAGAGGGCTGCGTCGAATGTCAGGGCGGCATTCATTTTATGTGTGGGAGTTGATTGATTTCGCAGCGCATCGAGTTCGGACCTACAGCTACGAGGTGTATCGCGCAGGCGAGAAGGTCTGCTGGTATGACCCGTGGGAGCATCCAGAAATCGCGGCCCTGGCGTCCACCTTTCCTCATCACAAGCATGTGCTCCCGAACTTGCGCGACAATCGGGTTCCCGCGCCTGGGATCAGTTTCACCGGATCAGTGGCAGCGCCGACATACCTGAAGGAGCCACCGCAGTGTTGTGTGCTCGGATCAATACCTTCCTCATTGGAAACCTTCGAAGGCCACGTCATTTTGGATCAGGCGCGGTTCTTCTTGGATTGACTACGACGCGAGGTCGAATCGCGTCCAATTTCTTTTGTCCTATGCCTTTGACTCGGAGCAGATCGTCCACGGATTGGAAAGGCCGCGCCTGGATAATGCGCTGCGCAAGCACCAAGCCGATGCCAGACACCGATTTCAGTTCCCGAACACTCGCGGTGTTCAGGTCGATGCGTCGTTGGTTCGTTGCTCGGGCGGCTTTGGATTCCTGGCGCAGGCGATCCAGCTCTTGTAGTTTTTGACGCTGCTGCAGGCGCATTTCGGGGATGCGATCCGGGTTCGATTCGGCCCAGATGCCGGCCTTTTTCAGCTTGGCTGAGTCTTCCAGGTCTTTGAGTTTTCGGCTCGTTTCCTGGGCTGAAACACCCGTGGCAGATTCACGCTCCACGCCATGGGCTCTGGCCAGGCCTTCCTGCACCAGCATTTCGGCGAGGTCGTCACCGGAAGCAACTTTGATGAACGCATAGACACGCCCTCCAAACCGACCGGGCGCCTTGGCGCGAGCGGTTTGAACGGTAAACGGCCTGGCAAGCATCCGCTCGGTAAAACGCCTGGCTTCCTCGCCGAACCGAATGACCTGCGCGGCATTGGTCAGTCCGAAGTACCGCATCTGTTCCTGCACCTGCTCGGCATCAGTAGTTGCGCTTGCCGATGTTTCCGGGCAATCGACGAAGTAAAGGCGAATGCGCAACTGTTGTCCTTGGCCTTCGACGAGGAAGCTGTCGCCATCGTTGTCAGAATCCGCAAGCCAACGGGCCCTCGGAATGGTTTCCAGGTCGGCCGACGAGATCTCCAGGCACGCGGCGAGTGCAATGATCCACCAAGGGATCCAGTTAAACGTAGGCCTTGGACGCTTGGACACGGTGCTCGAAGATAAGGTTCGTGCGTAAGGCGGAACCGGTTCTACTTACCTGTACGGCGTAAAATAAACGTCCACGTTCGCGCCCCACTGAATATCCAGGACGCGCTGGTGCTTGATCTGTTCGATGTGGCCGTCGATGAACACGACGTTAATGCGGCCGCTGTGCATGACAAAATTGCCTCCGGCCGCGCTGCCGCCCGGCCGAAAGCTGGCGTTGTCCATCGTTTTGGGATCTTCGTTGAACAACAGCGTCTTCGTCACGGGACTCGGCACGCGAGAGAGGAGCACGCCGCGCGGCGGATACTCGATTCCGTCGATCAGACTGTTGACGCTGTAATTCACGCGCAACGCCTTCCCCGGCTTTCCGGTGCTTGGACACCGATAAATCTCGTAGGTGTTCGTGTGGCTCAAGTCCACGCGGTTGCCGGGCAACCGATGGATCGGAAGTCCGGTGACGTAACTGAACGCGGAACCTGCCTCGGCATGGAATCCATGGGTGAGCGGCGGGTTCTCCCAATTGCGCGGGTTGACCGTTTGCGGATCGGGCTGGCCGCCGAACATCCAGTCTTCGGGCAGATCGCGATCCACCCCGCCGGCCCAGGGGAAATAATCCGAATGGTCGCCGACGTACATGAGCAATCCGTACGTGACCTGGCGCATGTTGCTCTTGCACTTCGCGGACCGCGCGCCTTCTTTGGCTTTGAAAAGCGCCGGCAAAAGCAGGCTCGCGAGCATGGCGATGACCGCGATGACGACGAGCAGTTCGATGAGCGTGAATGCCGGATTCCGGCGGATGGCGTGCCCTGCGGTTTTCATGGGCTTCAAGATTGATCGCGCTGGAAGCCCCAAAATGCAAGCCGCGAAATCCCCGGATCACGGGCCACCGCGAATCAATACAACGCGGCAAGCAGCAACCAGATTAACCACGGATGACACGGATCACACGGATGGGGAACGAAGTGAACGGCGCCTTGGCCTCTCCAATCCGTGATATCCGTGTCATCCGTGGTCAAAAATTGGGCCGATCAAAACAGGCTGTTCACGACGATTCCGAGCACGCTGAGCGGGCCCTGGTCTTCCAGGCCTTCGGTGGCTTTCTCGACCTTCTGCAAGGTGAGTTTCACGTTTTTGAAGAGGCTCTCGTCGTTGACGAGCTTGCCCACGGACCCCTGGCCCTGGTTGATCTTCTGGAGAATCTCGCGAGCCTGCGTCATGGCGGACGCGGTCTCGCGATAGAGCGTCTCGTCCTTGACCAGTTTGCCCAGCGTGCCGGCGCCGGCGTTGACTTGATCCACCACGCCTCGCGCCTCGGCAATCGTGCCCCGGAGGTCGTCGGCCGTGCGGCTGAAGTTGGTCAGCGTGTTCAACGCGGATTGATGGAGCGTGTCATCGTAAATCAGCCGGCCAATCGTACCCTCCCCTTTGGCGATCTGGGTGGAAATGTTGGTGAGATTATCAAGCGCGGCGGAAAGCTTCGGTCGGTTCTCTTTCAAGAAATCCGTGAACGGGCCGAGCAAGTTCTGAATCGTGTCGCCGCCGAAACTTTTGGTCAGGTTTTCCACGCCGGTGGCGACGCTGTCCAGCTTGACCATGATCGTGCTCATATCGACCGGCTCGATGGATTGCAGGAGCGTGTCGGCCGTGGCCAGCGGCGCGGCCTGGGTGCCGAAATCGATGGCCACGTAATGCTGGCCGAGCAAGCCGACGAATTTGATGGTCGCTTTGCTGTCGGTGCGGACCTGATCGCGCCGCGTCAGTTTCATGACGACTTCCACTTTGTTGTCGGCCAGGGCGATTGTTTCGACGCGGCCGATCTGGACGCCGGCCATTTTGACGGGGTCGCCCTCTTTAAGCTCCTGGACGCTGTTGAAGCGGGCGCGGACGGTGGAGCCGCGCTTGAAGAAATCGGTGCCGCCGACCATTTCCAAGATCAGAGTCGCGGCGATGAGCGCGAGGGCGAAGAAGATTCCCAGACGAGTTTCGAGTGTGTTTTTCATAATATCATTTTCTCCGGACTGAATTCAGCGGTCAGAAATTTTTGGATTAACGGATCGGAATTCCTTTTGATTTCGGCGGGAACCCCGATAGCCAGGATTTTGCCCTGGTGAATCATGGCGATGCGGTCGGCCACGCTGAACGCGAGGTCGCGGTCGTGCGACACGACGATGGAGGTGACGTGCATGCGCTGTTTGAGCTTCAGAATCTCTTCCGCGATCGTCACGGCCATGAGGGGGTCCAGTTCGCTCGTCGGTTCATCGTAAAGGATCAATTGCGGGTCCATGGCGAGGGCGCGCGCAATGGCGGCGCGTTTCTTCATTCCGCCCGAAAGTTCGCTCGGAGAGCGCGACTCCAGCCCCTGGAGATCGACGAGTGCGAGTTTCTCCGAAACGATGCGGTCGATTTCGGACTGGGGCTTGAGGCGATGTTCGCTCAAAAAGAGGCCGACGTTTTCTCCGACGGTGAGTGAGTTCAGGAGAGCGCCCGACTGGAATACCATGGCCAGGCGGTATTTGTCCCGGACGGTCTCGGACTGAATCGGCTCGCCTTCGACCAGAATCTCGCCTTGATCCGGTTCCTCGAGACCGATGATGTGTTTGAGCAAAACGGATTTGCCGCTTCCGCTTGGCCCCATGATGACAAAGATTTCTCCCGGGGCGACGTCCAGGTCAATTCCCTGGAGCACCGTCTGGCCGTTAAAGCTTTTGCGCAGCCCGCGCACGCGGACGCCAATGCCTTTCTGGGTGAGAGTCGCGTCGCTCATAGGTCCAGGAAGAGCAGGAGGCGCGTCAAAAAATAATCGAGGATCACGATGAGGACGATGGAGTTGACCACGGCTTTGGTCACCGACCGGCCGATGCCGCGCGGGCCTCCGATCGTTTGGAGGCCTTGATGACACGAGACGATGCCGATGACGACCGCGAAAACGCAGCTCTTGATAAAGCCATTGAACACATCGCCGAATTCCACCATCTGACGCAGATTGTTGAAGAAGGATTGGAAAGGGACGCCGATGCGGTGGTTCGTCGTGGACACCACCGCGCCACCGAGCCAGCCGATCAGGATCGAGAAAATGACCAGGACAGGCAGGGCGAAGCTGATCGCCACGAGTCTGGGCAGGACCAGGTAATCCACCGGATTGATGTTCATGGTGCGCAAGGCGTCGATCTCTTGATACACGCGCATGGAGCCGATTTCGGCGGCCATCGCCGAACCGATCCGCCCGGCAATGAGGACAGCCATCATCACGGGCGCGAGCTCTTTGCACATGGACAAGCCCACCAGCCCGCCGATGTAGCTGGAGAGCCCTCGCTCGGCGAGCACCGGCCCGCTGACCAGGGCGACGACCCCGCCAATGAAGAGCGAGAGGATGCAAACCATCAACAGGCTGGCGTTGCCGATTTCGAAGAGTTGCTCAAAGACTTTTCGGCGCTGGCGAAAAGTCTTGGGCAACGCCCGGAGCGTTTTCCAGAACAGAACCACGATCTCGCCGATGTTTTGGAACATCGCTAGCCTTTCTTTATTGGCACGTAAAACAACCGCACCCGCGTGCCGTTGGGGTCCGATTGATAATGGAACAGGCCGAACAGCAGCGAGCATTTTTTCGAGGTAGGGGTGATTTCGCGGCGATACAAGTTCCACAGGAACGATTGGCTGGCGGCGCCGGTCGAACGGTTCTTTTCCGAGCGCCAGACCGACCAGAGCGGGGAGTAGAGCCGCTCCACCGTCTTGCTGGCCGGGAGCAGCGGTTCGATGAGGCTGAACATCTGGAGGCGTTCGTTGCCGTTGTGATCGCGGCGGGCGGTGAACAGCGGCCAGAGATCGGTTCGTTCCAAAGCGGTGCCCGTTGAGGTGTTTCGTTCGGTGAGGTCCGAGTAAAGAAAGAGCAAAAGGCGAGTCCTTCTGCGGTCGAGCGGGCTGGAGTTGGCGCGGTCCGATTTGTAGAGGGGCCAGAGATAAAAATCGCTTTCGAGGGTCGCGTTCCTGGCCTGGCTGAAGAGCGGCCAGATGCGGTTGGCCGTTTTGCCTTCGCCTCGGGCGAACACGACCAACGGCCAGGGAGCGTCCCACTCACGGTATTGCTTCTCGCGGTCATGCGTGTAAGTGAAACCGAGCGGCCAGAAATAGGTTGTGGAGTCGCGGCGGGGAGAGCGTTGAGCGCTGAAAAGCGGGAGGAGCAGGCGCTGGGTTTCCGGGTTTTCGGTTCCCAGGCCGAGCTTGTTGTTGAAGTAGAACGGCCAGAGGAAGAACGTTTTGTCGTGCCCGCCCACCTTCTCAATATCGCCGACGGCATTGGTCCTGGCCGTGACGGCTTTGTGTTCCATTCCAACCAACGGCCAGAGTTGCCAGCCGGCCAGCCCGTCACCCTGTCGGCGGTGGAAAAACGGAAAAAGATAATTCGCCGTCGTCACGTCGCGCTTCCGGGTCTTCAAGTAAAGCGGAAGCAGCACAAAGTCCACTTCATCTCGGAACAACCGGTTTTCCAGGTGGCCGAACAAAGGCACTACGGCGGTGTAATTCCGGTTCGAATCGGATGAACGTTGCTGGAAGTAGAACGGGAAAAGCGTAAAGCGGCTATTGGTTTGCCCTTGGGAACTGGCGCCGCCCGCGAAACTGAAAGCCTGGAGGAACTGAAACCGATACTCCGCCCCGAAACGTTTGTGACTCAATATCGGGTAAACAACGCTCAGTTCTTTGGCGTCGGCTCCGAGATCGCTGTGGTAGGTGAACAGCGGTGAAAATGTGATTGAGCTTCCGGATTCCGCCAATTCGCGGCTCATGAAAGGCCCAAAGAGTTCCGTGCGAGTTCCGATGCTGAGTGTCAGGGCACTCCGGTCAAAAAGGGGGCCGAAAGAGTGCTCCTCGCCCTGAGCCGTGCGCAGCATAAGACTGAAAGACGCGAGGACTACAATTCGGAATGCTCGTGAATCCATGAAGATAATCGTTTGACTTCCTCGTAACGGCCAACTAGCGTCCGACCGTTAATTGAGGTTTTTACCTCGGTTCCTCCTGACCCAGTGTCGATAATAGACTGTCGCCACTGGGTTCTTTTGTTTTCCACTTCGAGCGCGTTCTCAGGTTAAGCAGTGCGGGCAAGAGGGTCAGTGCAGCGACCATGCAGGTCGCCACGCCCACCGACATCACGATTCCCAGGCTAGCGATGCCCTGGTGCTTGGCGGGGATCAAACTTCCAAAGCCAGCGATCGTCGTCAGTCCCGAAACCAGCACCGCTTTTCCGGTGCTCTTGGCGAGGATTCCGGGGTTCCTTTCCTCAGTGAACCGGTTCAAGATGTGGACGCCATTGGTCACGCCGATTCCAATGACCAGCGGCAAGGTCATGATGTTCGCCGGGTTGAACGGAACTCCCAGGAAACCCATCAAGCCCACCAGCCACGCGGTGCCAATGCCTACGGGCAACAACGCCAGGAGCACACTGGAAACCCGGCGGAAATGCACGAGCACCAACAGGGCAATGGCCCCCAGGGCGTACCACGCGGCCTCCTCATAACTCTCCTTGAGCAACCGGGTGTACTCGAAAAGCTGGACTGGCGTCCCGGTCACGTTGGGATCAATCGTGCGGATCTGCTCGATGAACTCCTGTTGCTTGTCCCGCTGCCAGACGTCCTCTTTCGGATAAACCTGCAGGAGCTGTTTCCCGGATCTTCCGATGAATCGTGTCCGAAGGCCTTCCGGCAAATCTTCCGCGCGCAGCGGCGCCCGGTCATCTTGGGTTTTCAGGGCCTCGAAAGTCTGGTGAATGTCCGCGAAGAGAGCCCGTTGAAACGCGGTCAATTTGGCCGAATCCTTTGCCGATTCACCGAGACTGATGCGATGCCGCAGGGCCTCGATGGCATCCCACAGCGCCTTCAATTCCTGGAAGAGTTCTGTGTCGCCTTCCTTTTCAACCGCTTTCCCCGCGAGACTCAAGTAGCTTTGGGTGAATCCAAGGGTTTCGCGCAGTTCAGCCGTGTTCGCCGATTCCCCGTCTGTCTCCGCAAAACAGATTGGCGCGATCTCTTCCTTGATTTGCTTCACGAGGATCAACTTCACGGTTTGGTCTTCGGCGAGAAATCGGCTCATCGAATCGACGCTTGAGACCGCGGTCAAATTCGTGAGTTGAGGCTCCAATCGAACCGCCTCTGGCACGGAGTCAGCCACCACGGCGGCGAACAGAACGGACTTTGAAGCGCCGTCGATCAGTTTCCTCTCGAACTCCACGGCAGGCAGTCCTTTGGCCTGCATGTTCAGGAGATTGTAGTCGAAATAGACCCTGCCAAACTGTGTCATCGAAAGACCGCAAAGCATCGCCGTGATCGCGATGGCCCAGACCGGCCTTTCGAGCCAGATCCGCTCGATCCGCGCGCGCCGATCGATTTGCGCCGTGTGCTGGTCCATCGCGTTCTGATTCCCCCGCATCAGAAGAACCGGGAGCAAGGTCATCATTGGCGCCAAACAAATCAGCATCCCGCCCCCGGTGATGATTCCCATTTCCTGGATTCCTTTGAAGTCCGTGAGGCCCATCGCGAGAAACGCACCCGCGGTGGTGAAACAGCCCGTGAATATCCCCAATCCGGTGTTCACGATGGCTTTTTCGAGCGCTTCGCTCACGGCTCGGCCCCGGCGCAATTCCTCTTCGTAGCGTGTGATCAGATGAATGCCAAAGTCGATGGCGAGGCCGCTCAGAATCGGCAGAAAGGTCACGGTCAAAATATTCAGGTGTCCGATGGCCCACGTCGCAAAACCCATGGTATAAGCCAGGCCAACCACCAGGCTGGCGATGGCTTTGATGGGCCGGCCTGTTTCCCGATAGGCCACGATGAACAGCAGCGCGCAAAGCAGCAGGGACACGATCGCGGCCACCGTCGAGTCCTCCTGAGATTGATTCATTTCATCGTGCTCCAGGACCGTTTCTCCCGTGATCCCGACGTTGACGCCGGGGACTTCCTCCTGAGTTTTCTGGACCAATTCGCGCAAGCGTTTTACGGCCCGGCTGTCCAGTTCCCGGGTTAGCGCTCGCGCCGAGACCAGATAAATTCGGCCATGGGCGAAGGTCACGTACTGCTGCTCCTCGGCCTCTTCCCCCGCGTTGAACAAAGCCGAGATGCCGGGAGAGGGCGGCGTGCCCGAACGATTGAGGCTATCGGTGGCCTGCTGGATGATCCGCCGCAATGCCGGGAGCGCGCCGATCAGCGATTTGTTCTCCGAGTTCTCCTCTTGTCGGGCCGTGCGAAACTGGTGGTTGATCTGGCGGAACAGGGAATTCAGATTGGTCGCCTGCGCGAACTGCTGCAAAAAAGGCCGGTAGTCTTTGAGGGTTTGGTGGAGATTGGCGAGGGTCGCTTCGGGGAGGAACAGGAGCGCTTTCGGCCCCATCATTTTCAAATCGCCTTTGTAAAAGACACTTTTGAAGAGATTCGTCTCGGCTTCCAGCCTGGCGCCCAGGCGTTCCACGAATTGGCGGTTCTTCTCCCGATCTTCACTCTCGACGACGGCGACGTGATCATCCTGGACGGCGAACTCCTTTTTGAAATGCAGGAAGTTCGTGTGGTACTTCTTGTTCGAGCCGACCAAATTGTCCCGGCTCGTGCTGAACTCCAATTGATCGATCGTGTAGAAGATCGAAACGAGCAACAGAACCGCGTGGGGATAGAGGAACAGCCGAGGGTAGCGGTAAACACAGCCCGCCAGTAAGCGCAGCACCCGGGCCGGAAGCGATTCAAACGGAGAGCGCATGGCTAGTAAAATCGGAGTCCCACTTCATGGGTAGGGCGAGTCCGTCCCGGCGAGCCGCTCCACGTGAGTGGAACACGTCCGACTCCGCTCGCTGGGGACAGGCTCGCCCTACCGGCTGGATGCGCGCCCACGGACAAAGTGCTACGCTGCATCTCCTGGAAACTCCGCGTTGGTGTGGACATCCTTGACGTCGTCGTGGTCTTCCAGCGCTTCAATCAGCTTTGAGACCGTGGCCACGGCGGCAGGGTCGGTCAGCGGCACCGTGATGAAAGGAATGGAAGTCACCTGCGCCGCGGCGCACTTGATGCCTTTGCCTTCCACCTGCTTGTGAACGGCTTCAAATTGCGCAGGCTCGGTGATGATTTCGTAGCCTTCCGGCTCGGCTTTGAAATCCTCGGCGCCGGCGTCCAGCGCCAGACCCATCAGGTCATCTTCGTTCGCGGCTTCGCGGGGGACGATGATCTGGCCCTTCCGATGGAAGAGCCGGGTGACCGAACCGGCGGTGGCGATCGCTCCGCCGCCTTTGGTCAGCAGACTGCGGATTTCCGAAGCGGTGCGGTTGCGATTGTCGGTGCTGACCTCGATCAGCAGGGCCACGCCATGAGGAGCGAACGCTTCGTAAGCGAACTCCTCGAAGTTGGCGCCTTCGCCGCCGCCCGTGCCCCGCTTGATCGCGCGCTCGATGTTGTCCGAAGGCATGTTCGCGCTCCGGCACTTGAGCAACACCATCCGGAGCCGGGCATTCATATCCGGGTCGCCTCCGCCCATTTTGGCGGCAATCGTGACTTCGCGGGCGAGCTTCGAGAAGATGCGCCCGCGTTTCGCGTCGATGGCCCCTTTGAAATGCTTGACCTTCGCCCACTTGCTGTGTCCTGCCATAGATTAAAATCTCCTTACCATGTCCCATCCACCAGGAGCGAGGCAACATTTCTGGCCAGGTCGTCGGCCAGGAGCGCCGCGGCCTGCCTTTCCGCGCTGGCGAAATCGGCTCCTGGACGAAGGCTGGTCCGGCCCGTTACTTCGCGGTCCAGGATCGTTTTTCCCGTGGCTCGTTCGATAGCCGTAATGCGGGCCGCGACGCGGACGTTGAAATCCCGAGCGGTAAGGATGTCTTGCGGTTGGAACGAAACCCCTTCCCGCTCATAACGGGTCAAAACCCCATTCACGATAATGTCCGCCGCGCCGCGCGTCGCCAGATGATACGTGCCATCTTGCTGCAGATGCTTGCGGATCGCGGAGACCACCGGCTCGATCAAGCGCGGCTCGGAGGTCTCGTTCTGGAAGGGATTGACTCGAATCGATTTTGCTCTGGCGACCGCTCCCGAAGTCGGTCCAAGACGGTAGCCCGCACAACCCGTAAGTCCGAGTGCGGTGACGCAAGCCAGGAAGAAGCTGTGCTTGAGGAAGTTCAAAGTTCAATGTTCAAAGTGCAATGTTCGGAGTGTAGCGGCCGAACTTCGAACATCCAACATCGAACATCGTTTGTAGCCCCGGCTTTAGCTGGCTTTAGCCGGTCGGCCGTCGGATCCGCCTAAAGGCGGGACTACAAAACCGACGCCGGTGAGACCTGACCGGTCCAATTACGCGAACAGCTTGGTGACGGCGTGGGCTTTCACCAGTTCGCGCGGCTGATTGAGGTGGTTGTACACGATCGTGTCCGGATCGATGCCGAAGGAGTGGTAAATGGTCGCCAGCACTTCCATCGGATGCACCGGCTCCTCGGCCGGACTCGAAGCGGTCTTGTCGGATTTGCCGTGGACGTAACCCTGCCGGATCCCGGCTCCACCGATGACCGACGTGTAGCAATAGGGCCAATGATCTCGGCCATCCGGACTGTTGCTGTTGCCAGACGTGCTCAAGCCTTTCTGCGGGCTGCGCCCGAATTCACCGATGGCAACGACGAGCGTTTCGCTGAGCAAACCGCGTTGATCGAGGTCCTCGAAGAGCGCCGAAAGCCCTTGATCAAGCATCGGCCCTGATTGGTTCTTCATGCGCTGGGTGAGCCCCACGTGCACGTCCCACGAGTGATTGTCCGAGTTCGCCACTTTGGGCCAGACGACTTCGACGACGCGCGTGCCGGCCTCGACCAGACGCCGCGCCAACAAACAACTTTGACCGAATGTGGTCCGGCCATAACGGTCGCGCACCGCGTCCGGCTCCTGGCCCAGGTCAAAGGCGGATCGCGCCCGGCCAGAGACGATCAGGTTCAGGGCGCGCTGGTAGTATTCGTCGAGGTTGTAGCTTTCGACCGCCTTCTCAATCTGCGGCATCGCGTCGTTCAACGTGTCGCGCAACCGGGCGCGCCGCTGCAAACGCATCGCGAACACTTCTTGCGGCAACTTAAGGTCGTCCGTCTTGACCTTGTCCATCTTCGTCATGTCCATGTCATCGCCGTCGGGGAAGAGATAGTAGGGATCGAACGCTTTGCCGAGAAAGCCAGCCGTGCCGCCTTTGCCGACGACGTTGCTTTCCTGAAGCGGACGAGGGAGCATGACGAACGGCAGTATCGGGTCCGTAACCGGTTTGAGCCGGATGATGTTCGAGCCGAAGTTCGGGAAATCTTTCGGGTTCGGCGGCTCCAATTGGCCGGAGGGGCTGACCTTGTCCGTCGTGTACCCGGTCATGATCTGGTAAATCGCCGCCGTGTGGTTGAAAAGACCGTTCGGCGTGTAGCTCATCGAGCGGATCATGGTGAACTTGTCGTTCACCTTCGCGAGTTGCGGCAGAATCTCCGTGAAATTGACGCCGGGGATCTTCGTCGGAATCGACTTGAACGGACTGCGAATCTTGTCCTCCACGTTCTCCTTGGGGTCCCAGAGGTCCAGATGGCTCGGTCCGCCCTGGAGATAAACCATGATGACGCTTTTGGCTTTGCCCCAGCCCGGACCGCCGCCCTTCTCGCCCGCTTCTTTGGCGCGGGCGGTCAGTTGGAACATCGATCCAAGCGAAAGGCCAAGAATACTCGATCCGCCGATCCGAAGGAGATCGCGGCGCGTCAGCTTCATGTTGGCGTCACAGAGGTCCGTGCAGAATTCACCAGGGATATGTAGCATAAGTTTTGACGGGTTAGGCGTTGTTTAGAATGTAAGCCGATTCGGTTTCCGTTCAAGGCGTTTGTGGGCTTCCGTCGCGGCTTTACACGGGGTTCCAGTGCTGGCACTTTTTCCAGCATGAGCACGGTAACAGATCGTTGGGAAACGGCGCGTCGTGCAGCCGAACGGCGGCATCGTGAGGCCATTGAACGCGACCAACACTTGGGCAACCAGGTCGCGCGTTGGTTCGAGCGCGTCGAGGAGTTCCGCGCGGCGTCGGATGAAATCATGGTGCTGCAAACTCCCACCGAGGCCGACCGGCGATTCCATCGCGCTTATCTCACGCAGATCATCGCTGATGGCGAGGAACTGTCGATCCTCGCCCGACTTCAGGATGTCCCGCCAACTCCACAGGGCATCAACCTTGAGGCAGTCGAAGCCGAACTCGAGCTCCTGCATGCCACGCTCGCTGGCGAACATTATCTGACTTCCGAACAGCGACAGTCGATTTTGTCCGAAGTGTTCGAGCATGGCGCGAAATCCAAGGCTTGAAGCCTTGCTTGCGGCGCGATGGGATGCAGAGCAGTGTTCCCCTGCCGAGAAACCCGCCAAACTGGAAACCATTCGCCGGCTCGCCGAGCAAGCTCTGTCCGAAGCCGGAGGCAACCCTGCGCGCTGGCGAGAGTTGCTCGCAGCTTCCCAGGACGAATATCGACCATTCCGGGCGGAACGGATCAGGGAACAAACACGCCGTCTCTCACGTCTGCGTTGAAGTGGTTTCCGCATCGCGATCATCTGTTGAACAGGAATGACGGTGTGTTGATCAGCGCCCACGCCAGGTCTTGCGCTCCGGTCAGACGCCGATTCTTGAGCTGCTTCGTGCTCAGTTCCACATCCTGACGCAACTGCGCCAAAGCCGGGTCGGTCTCGATTTGGCGGGCGGCACGAGCCAGGCTTATTTCTAATTCCTTCAGTTTCTCATCTTCAGGCAACGGTTTGCGCGCCAGCGCCAGAGTCTGCTCCAGCTTCCGCATCCCAACGTCAAGAGAGCGATAGTAATCCAGCGCCTTTGCGGCCTGCTGCGGTGTCCGCACCAACGGGGGAATTTTCAGCGCCTCGGCGACATCCGAAGGGAGTCCTTCCGCCATCGGCTTTGAATTGGTTGTGATCCAGATCCGGAACCGTCCGATCTCGTAAGGCGCCTGGTACGCATGCTGGAGAGTGATTCTCAAGGCGGCCCCATCCTTTTCCGCAACCGGTTTCTCAAACTCAAATGCGGCCCAATGCGCTTCTCCGACTTTCGAGTAGCCGATCGTCCATCCTTCCGCGCGGCCTTGCTCGCTTCTCCCATCGAACACGTGCTTCAAATCATATTTGTCCTCGATCAGGTCCGTGCGGCCATCCTTGATTTTTATCCTGGCCAGCTTCGCCGCATTCGTTTTGTTGCCCGCCTCCACGGCGATCTCGCTCAAGAAAAAGTTGCCGTCTTTGAAGCCCGGACCAAACGCCGGCAAGCTTTCGTCGGGCAGCACTTCGAGCTTCAGCCCGGTGATCTTGCCCAGGGTCGTCTCCGCGCTGACGATGTAACTGGGCAACTCGCCTTTGCTTCCCGAAGATCGCACCGAGCCGTCGGCCAGCTTTTCAAGTTTCACCGATCCCGTGCCTCTGACATCGTTCAAGGCGAGCGGAATCCACCGCGTGGCAAAGCGTTCATCCTCCAGTTCGGCTTCCCACCGGGACAGCTTTTCGGGCAAAGAAGGTTCGGCTTCCTTTACGGCCAGATCCGCGGCCGCGATCTTCTCCTGGCGCTGGCGTTCGATCGCCGCGATTTTCGGCGCGCGTTGCGACAAATACGCGGTCAACTCCGCTTCAGCTTTGGCGACGGCTTCCGCGCGTTCTTTCTCGCGCTTTTGCCTGGTGACAGTCCATTCGGCTTCGGCCTTGGCCAGCGCGTTGGTGAGGCGGCCGTGATCTCGCGCCATCTCGTTCATCGTCGCCAGCGTGGAATCGACTTCATGGTCCGCGGCCGGTCGGTTGAGGACGCGGAGGAAAACCTCCTGAACGAGCTTTCGGTCGTCCGGTTCAGCCCGGACGAGCGACGCCAGGTCGTTGCGCGGATCGTTCACGGCGGCAGAGACGGCCGGCCCGCTCAGGAGCGACATGACCGAGCTGAGCCGAATGTCGTTGCTGCGTTCGCATTCGCAGGCGCTCTCGCGGGGCGGACGGCCCAGATTAGCGAGGAAACCGCTGGGCAAATCCACCGCCGAATCAGGCAACTGCTGGGCGCGCGTCCCGGGTCGAAGACCGGGGAAAAACGAGGTGGAACCGGTCACCCGAAACACCGCATCGACCAAAACCTCCGCCGGCAAACGCCGCGCCATCGCGTGGGAATAATTGATTTTGTCGTCCACGTTCCATTCGTGCGTCGTGATCGAAAGCTGATAAACGCGCGACTGGCAGATCAAACGAAGCATGTGCCGCGTGTTGAAGCCGCTTTGGATGAACTCTCGCGCCAGATAGTCGAGCAACTCCGGATTGCTCGGCGGATTGCCGGCGCGAATATCATCCAGCGGCTCAATCAGCCCCACGCCCATCAAGTAACCCCACAATCGATTCACGTAGCTCAGCGCGAAATAGCGATTGTCGGACGACGTCAGCCAGGACGCGAGCTTTTCGCGGCGCGTTTCATTGGTCTGGCTCAAACTGAATTTCGCGGGATACGGGAAATCCGGCGGCGTAATTTTACCCGTGCGGTCGTGTTTGACGTCGCCTTCCTTCTTGTCCGCCACGATTTCGAAGAGCGGCTTCGCCCCCTCCACGGCGGTGCCGCCGACCATCCGATCCCCACTCGCGGGGTCCTTCTTGAACTCGACTTGCGCGAAGAAGGAAGCGAGATGGTAGTACTGATCCTGCGTCCAGCGCTCGAACGGGTGATCGTGGCACTTGTTGCAGTTGAATCGAGTCGCCAGAAACAGGTGGGTGGTGTTCTCCATTGTCTCGGTCGGAGCACGCAGCACTTTGTAGTAAGAAGCGGCCGGGTTTTCCTTGTTTGAACCGGAGGCGGTCAGGATCTTGCGGACAAATTCGTCGTACGGCGTGTTGTTTTCGATCTCCTTGCGAATCCAGTCGCGGAAAAGCTGGGCCCCGGGTTCGCCGAGGAACTTGCGGTTCACTTGCAGCAAGTCCGCCCACTTGTTGGCCCAATGCTCCACGAACTCCGGGCTGGCCATGAGCCGTTCGACCAGCGCGTCGCGCTTGATTTGAACCTCCTGTGAGTCTTCGAGAAACAGCCGGACATCTTCGGCGCTTGGCGGCAGCCCAACCAAATCGAGATACACGCGGCGGATGAATTCGGTGTCCGTGCAGAGGTCGCTCGGTAGAATCTTCATCCGCTTCCATTTCGCGGCGACAAGCTGGTCGATGCGATTGTTTGCCGGTTGGTCCTTCCAGACGAAACCGCTGCGGTCGCCCATCACCGTGAGCGTGGTCGCCGCATAGGCGCCCTCGTAGCGCGCCAGGATCGGCGCTTCGCCCCGGCGCAAGGTCGTGATCAGCCCGGACGGATCGGCCGAGGCGATGTCCGTGTTGCCACTGTCGATGAATGACTCGGCCGTGACGTCGCGCGTGGAGCCGTTGGCATAGGTCGCGGCGACCCGCATTTGCTGGCGCGCGCCAATGTCCTGCACGGTCGGGTTTCTCGGCATGATTTCGATGCGCGTCACGCGGGCGGACTCTTCATTGAGCTTCGCCCCGTCTGCGATCCACTGCCGCAGGATGGCGTAGTACTCGGAATCCATCGTGGTCCGTTGCCCGCCTTCGTGCGGCACGGCTCCGGTGGCTTTCAACAGCATCAAACTGTCGTCCGGCGAAGCGAGGTTGACGCGGCGCGCCGCCAAATCGTCCGCAAACGCCCGCACGTCGAAGATTGGATCGTAACCGCGCAGGGAAAGCTTGAAGCCGTTCTTGCCATCCTTGGAGCCATGGCAGGTGCCGGCGTTGCAGCCCAATTTCGAGAGAACGGGGTTCACGTCTCGCACGAAGTCCGCTTCAAACGTCTCCTTCAATCCAGACACTTCCACCGGAACCGTCGCGGTTTTTCCCGCGAGCGCAACCTGGATCGAGCCCGATCCATTTTTCCGAACGGTGAACCGGCCTCGTTCGGAAACCTCGCCCAGATCGTTGCTCACCGAATAGGAGGCAAGCCGGGTGGCATCCGCCGTGTCACCCGAAGCGAGTTTCGCCACAACGATGAGCTGGACATGTTCATTGCGCCGTGGGAGCCGTATCTGCGACGGCTCGACTTCCAGAGCGGCGACTTCAGCGCCTTTCGGCAGGGACTCTTTCGTGGTCTCAGGCTGAGCCGAGGTGGTATGAGCAGTTTCGGGTTTCGGGTTTCGGGTTTCGAGTTTTTCAGCTTCCGCGGGCGTCGCCGTTGTCGCAGTGATCGGTGCGGCGGCGAATTCTTGCAGCACTTTTCCCGATTCGGCTTCGATCAGCCGAACGAGACCGTCGTTGCCGCCTGCCGCCACCCGCTTGCCGTCGGGACTGAAACTGATCGCATAGATCGCGGCGTTGGTGAAAGTCGCGGAGGCCACGAGCTTCACGTCGGACGTGACATATTTCTCAATGGCGGCCTTTTCTTCGGCGCTTTGGGCGAAGACTTCCTTCTCCAGCGACTTCACCAGATTGGTCGGAATCGTCGAATCGAAGACGGCGTCATAAATATTGACGGCGCCGTGCGCGTCGAGGCTGGCGCCGGCGGCGATGCGTTTCCCATCTGCGCTGTAATCGACGCTGAAGAGGCGTCCTTCCATCGCGGGGAACCGGCGGATTAACGCGGCGTTGTCGCCGATCTTGCGCGCGGTCTGGCGGAAGACCCGATAGATTTGGGGAATCCCGTCCGAGCCGCCAACGAGAATTTCATCTTTTGCAGGATGCCGTGCCACGCTCTGGATGCCGCCGCGCAGCGCGCCCGGAGTAATCGAGGTGATGTTGTCGATGAACCGCTGCGAGGCCGTTTCCGTCAACTTGGCGCTCATGTCGCGCCCGACGGAAATGACGTGCGAACCGTCCTTGGAAAACACCGTGTCGAGCACCCAATCGTTGTGGGAACCTTGTTGGAGGACCAGTTTGCCCGTGGCGGCATCGATCGCGCGGACCGTGTTATCCGGACAGCCGAGCGACACGAGTTTGCCGTCCGGCGACCAATTCACGCCATAGACCGTGTCGTAGCTGATCGGGACAGACACCACGAGCTTCTTGTTTGCCACGTCCCAGATTTGCACCTCGCCCATGCGCGCGGGTTGGCCACCGGCGACGGCCAGCAATTTGCCGTCGGGCGAAAACCGGACGGTCTGGAGCCGGTCGGATAGTCCGACCAATCGTCCGGCCAAACCCGATCCATCGGCCTTGTGCAGCAAGACTTCATGGAAGCCCGCAACGGCAATCAGGGAGCCATCGGGAGAATAGTCCAGCGAAGTGATGACGGGCGGCCGCGTATAGACCGGGGGATGTTCGTTGTCGAAGCGCTCGCGCGCATTCGGCGGCGTGTCGTCCTTCGCGCCTTCCGCAATCCACCGGCGAATCAGATCGATCTCGGGCTCACTTAAAGGCGGCTTGCCTTTGGGCATTTCTGCTTCGCCTTTGACCGGGGTGATCTGTTTGACGAGATGGCTGGCCGTGGGTTGGCCTGCCACGACCGGCTTTTCGCCGCTGTCACCCGGCGCGAGCAGGCGCTCGAACTCGGTCATGACGTACCCGCCCTTGGATTTGGCGGGCTGGTGGCAGCCCTGGCAATTGGCCTGAAGGATGGGGCGAATCTGTTTGTAGAAACTGACGCGAGCGTCGGTTCCAGCGGTGGGTTTGTCTGCGGGGGCAGCGAATTGAAATCGAGTTGCGGCCACCAGAGCGCAGACCAAGAAAGCGATGCGTTTCATCCAGAGTAAAGAGCTAAGAACTGAACTGGCTACATCGCAGAATTTAGCCCTTCAACGGCCCAATTGCCAAGCAGAGTTTTAGAGCGCGTTTTGAAAATGCCTTTTGGGTGGAACAGGCCACTGGCCTGTTGCGGCAGGCTACCACCCTGCCGCAATGTTCGGCGGCAAGTTGCCGCCGAAAACGGGCTGGTAGCCCGTTCCACCCAGTGCCTCACAACTTTCTCCTCTCGATGTTTACCTGCACGGCACGCGGACTGTGCAGGACACTCGACAGCATGGCGACGCTCTGTTCTGTAAACGCAAAAACGTTGCGCGCATGCTTGAGCGTCGAACATATCACAATTTGTGATATGTTCCGCACCTCCTCCCGATCCAGGGGAAACACGATTACCTCCACGTGAAACCCACGGTCTTGAGCGGGATCGCCGGCAATCGCCGGAGCGTTTTGTTCGCTGGATCGGCCATGATGCCGACGGATTCGAGCGCGGTGACGCCGAGGATTGGCTCGACCTCCGGCTCGCCGAAAATGACTCGGCCGGCGGTGATCTCGCCCATGAACTCGATCCGCGCCAAACCGTAGCCGTATTCCTTTACAGTGCCGTCCGCAAGTTCGTAGGCCATCCGGCCTTCTTCGCGAACCCCGATCTTCCGCAGTTCATCAGCAGGCGCCACAGAGTCCGTTGCTCCAGTGTCCACGAGGAACAGCGCTTCATAACTCTGTTCCGGCGCGGCAGGGTTGCTGAGCTTGGTGGTCACCTTCGTTAATCCCATGAACGCATCCTAGGCTTTCGCGCTTTGTCAGCAACCCATTTTACGCAGCGGAACAACTTCTCTTTGCTTGTCCAGCGCTTGTTTCCTCGGTTACGTTCTGCCCGACATCTCAGCATTCGCACGCAATGGAAGTGGTGATTTTATGCGGTGGGTTAGGCACGCGGCTCCGGGAGGAAACGGAGTTCCGTCCCAAGCCCATGGTGCCGATCGGTGGCCGGCCGATCCTCTGGCACATCATGAAAATCTACGCCCATTACGGGCACAAGCGGTTCATTCTGTGTCTCGGATACAAGGGCGAGATCATCAAGGATTACTTCCGGAACTATCACTGGAACACTTGCGACGTCACGTTGCGCCTCGGCGCCAAACCTCAAATCCACTACCACGGCAAACACGAGGAGGAAGATTGGGAGGTCACGCTGCTCGACACGGGCTTGCAGACGCAAACGGGCGGGCGCCTCCTCCGCGCGCTGTCGTTCGTCCAATCCGAGACGTTTCTTTTCACCTACGGGGACGGCGTGACGAACAGCGACATCAATCAGTCCATCGAATTTCACCGCCAGCACGGCGCGATCGTGACCGTGACCGCTGTCAAACCGAGCGGACGCTTTGGTGAACTCGCTCTGGACGGCCAGACGATTACTGCCTTTCGCGAAAAGCCTGAGAAAGAAACGTTCGTCAGCGGGGGATTCTTCGTGATGAACAAGAGCGTTGGCCAGTATCTGGAAGGCGGCGATGCCTGCGTGCTGGAACGGACGCCCCTGGAGCGGCTCACCCGCGAAGGCCAGGTCAAGGCGTATTGCCACTCCGGTTTCTGGCAGTGCATGGACACGGCGCGGGAACAGGATTGGCTCAACCAGTTCTGGGCGGCGGGCAACGCGCCATGGAAGCTCTGGTGATCGACCCACTTTTGTGTACCGTTCCGAGTTCAACGTTCGACGTTCAAGGTTCGAGGTTCGCAATTTGTCCCTCGAAGGTCCAACATCCAACCTCGAACGCCCAACGTTGAACCGACGGGCCTTCGTCAATAATCAGAAGCTGCCTCTGCCATGAAGAAACCTTTGAACCAATTCATCTGGCTGGCCGTGGCGGTGCTCGGCGCCTGGGCTTATGTCACGCTCGCGCTGCATCGCGGCGAACAAATCAGTTCGGCCTACATCCTCACAGCGGCGCTTTGTTCCTATGCCATCGGTTTTCGGTTTTACTCGAAATGGGTCGCGGCACGCATCCTGGCGTTAAACGACCGACGTGCCACGCCTTGCGAAGTGCGGGAGGACGGCAAGGATTTTGTGAAGACGAACAAGTGGATCGTCTTCGGCCACCATTTTGCCGCGATTTCCGGGCCCGGACCGCTTGTTGGCCCCGTGCTCGCCGCGCAGTTCGGCTACTTGCCGGGGACGCTGTGGATCTTGATCGGCGTCGTGCTGGGCGGCGCGGTGCAGGATTTTGTCATTTTGTTCTGCTCGATGCGGCGCAATGGCAAATCGCTCGGCCAAATGGTGAAGGAGGAATTGAACACCACGGCCGGGGTGATCGGCGTCGCCGCGATTCTGGCCATCATGATTATCCTGCTCGCGGTGCTGGCGTTGGTCGTGGTGAAAGCGCTGGCGGAAAGTCCTTGGGGCGTTTTCACGGTGGGCGCGACGATTCCCATCGCGATGCTCATGGGGGGCTACCTTCGCTTCTGGCGGGTCGGGAAGGTGATGGAGGTCTCGGCCATCGGCGTGGTGCTTTTGCTGCTGGCGGTGTGGGGCGGGCAATTCGTTCATTCGCACGCCACGCTGGGAAAAGCCTTCACGTTGCGAGACATCACGCTTGCCTGGGCCATCATTCTTTACGGGCTGGCGGCCAGCGTGCTGCCGGTCTGGTTGTTGCTCGCGCCGCGCGATTATCTGAGCACCTTCATGAAGCTCGGCACGATCTTCGCCCTGGCTTTCGGCGTGTTTCTCGTGCTGCCCAATCTGAAGATGCCGGCCATCAGCCAGTTCATCGACGGCTCCGGACTCGTGGTGGCGGGGAAACTCTTTCCGTTTTGTTTCATCACGATCGCTTGCGGCGCGATCTCCGGTTTTCACACGCTGATTTCCAGCGGCGTCACGCCGAAGATCATCACGCGCGAAAGCTACGCCCGGCCTATCGGCTACGGCGCGATGTGCCTGGAATCGCTGGTCGCAATCATGGCGATGATTGCCGCGTGCACGCTCGAACCGGGCGTCTATCTCAGCATGAACGTCAAAGGGGCCGGTGCGGATGCCGCAGCCATCGCGGCGGACACGGTGGCGAAGGTAACGGCGACCGGCTTTTCAGTGACGACGGAGCAGATGGACACGCTCGCGACGCAGATCGGCGAGAAAACTTTGTTCGGCCGCACGGGCGGCGCTGCCACGCTGGCGGTCGGGATGGCGAATATTTTTTCCGGCGTCACGGGCGGGCGGTGGCTGGACCTGTGGTACCACTTTGCGATCATGTTTGAAGCGCTGTTCATCCTGACCACGCTCGACGCAGGCACGCGCGTCGGACGCTACTTGCTGCAAGACGTGCTGGGCAACGTGTGGAAGCCGCTCGGCGACACCAAACGCGTCTCCGCCAACGTGCTGGCGAGCGTCTTGGTCGTGGCGGGCTGGGGTTATTTTCTGATCCAGGGTGTGCGCGATCCGCTCGGCGGCATCAACTCGCTCTGGCCCCTCTTCGGCATTGCCAATCAACTCCTGGCCAGCATCGCGCTCTGTCTGGCGACGACGGTCATTTTGAAAATGCAACTGACGCAAAGCGCAGGGCAGGCTTCCGGCCTGCCGGCTGGGGCGGCATCTCGCCGCTCGAACGACGAGGCAGGGATGCCTCGCCAACCGGCAGACAGGATGTCTGCCCTACATTCTCAGCCAGGCGCTGGCCGGCCCGCGTACGCGCTCGTGACTCTGCTGCCGCTCGTCTGGCTGCTCTCGGTCACCATGACCGCGGGCGTTCAGAAGATCTTTCACGCCGATCCGCGAATCGGATTTTTGTCTCAGGCCAAATCGTTGAATGAAAAACTTCCAGCGTTGGAGCAAGCCCTCCGCTCAGCCGAGGCGGGTGGCGACACAAAAATCATCGCTGACGCGCGGAAAGCTGTAGCCACGAACCGAACCCTCCATTTCAACAACGTGCTCGACGCCGCGGTGGCCGGCATTTTTCTGACGCTCGTCGTGATGATCGTGGTTTTGAGCGCGCGCGAATGGCTCTTGTTGATCGCGCGGCGCAGGCTGGCCGTCTTGCGCGAAGCAGAACCGGTCTGGCTGCCCGATTACGTTCTGGCGGAAGGAAAACCTCTGCGCTTGTTCGGCCTCTTCGCGCTGGCGTTTGCGCTGGCGCGGGAATTGTCCGGCGAAGCCGCCCTGGATCGGGCGCAGAACGCTGCGCAGGCGTGCGATTGTTCCGGAAACAGCCCGGCCTGTGAACCGTTCAACGTCCAGAGGTCGAAATCCGATGCCGAACGTTTGGGTTGTGCGGTTGGAACATCGAACATCGAACATCGAACGTCGAACGTCGAACCTTCCGCGAGCCGGCTTGATCGGGGAAAACTCTTTGCCGGGTGCCTGGAACGGCGCTTCAAGGGCATCAATCGCTGCTGTTGATTCCTCCGGAACTGGCGCTATACTGTGGGGTGCGCATGAAACACGCGAGTTGCCTTCCGAACCGCCCGGCTGGAGCGCCCCTATGGGGTGTCTGACCACGTCTCGATGATCTGGGCTTTCTTCATCGCCGCTCCACATCCGCGTCCATCTGGGTTCATCCGTGGTTTCAACTTGATTTCTGAGGAATGACGCAGCGGATCGGCTTATTTGGAGGTTCCTTCAACCCGGTTCATCTGGGACACCTCCTGGTCGCGCAAGCGGCGCGCGAGGAATTGCAGCTCGACCGCATTGTTTTCACTCCGGCTGCGATGTCCCCGTTCAAACCCGGCCTCGAACTGGCTCCAGCCGCTCAACGCTTGCGTCTGTTGCGCCTGGCGCTGGCCGGACGGACGTATTGCGAAATCGACGATCAAGAAATCCGGCGCGGCGGCATTTCCTACACCATCGAAACCGTGCGCGAATACAGATGCCGCGGCCCGGAAGCCCGGCTCTTTTATTTGATCGGCGCGGACCACGTGCCCCAACTTCCTTTGTGGAGGGACGCCGAAGAATTGGCCCGGCTGGTCGAATTCGTCGTGATTCCGCGTCCGGGCCAGGCGTTCCAAGAAGCGCCCGCGCCCTTCCGCAGCCACCCGTTGCGGGGATTTCCCCTGGGCGTCTCCGCGTCGCAAATCCGGGACCGCGTTCGCGACGGATTGCCCATCGACTCGTTAGTGCCGCCGCTGGTGGCCGAAGCGATTCTCGCCGGCCGCATGTATTCGAAGAAAGACCCATAAACCTCCATGAATTCAAGAACCCTGGCCCTGCGCTGCCGCGAATTGGCCGACAACAAAAAAGCCGAAAACATCGTCATCCTGGACGTCAAGAAACTCTCGTCCATCACCGACTACTTCGTGATCGCGACGGGCACGAGCGAGCCGCACGTGCGCGCAATTGTCGATGAGATTCGGGACAAACTGGATGAAGAATGCCGGCTCCGGCCCCGCGCGACCGATGGCACGCTGCAAACCGCCTGGGTGGTGCTCGATTACTTCGACGTGATCATCCACATCATGCGGCCCGACGTCCGGGACCACTACGATTTGGAAGGTTTGTGGGGGGATGCGCCGAGGGTTCGTGTCCGACAGAGGAAAGCGACGGCGGCGGAATTATGATTTATGACTTACGGTTTATGATTTTGGTTTGGCTTTTAGAACCACGCAGGCGCAGGAAACCCAATCATAAATCACAACTCCTCAATCATAAATTTTCTTCACTCGGCGCCCATCTTCGCCGGTGTTTCACCCGACACTTTCAACATGTCGTCCAGGAGGCGTTTGAAATCCTCCAAACCGGTGGCGGGAATGATGATCGTGTCACGGCGGCCGTTGACGTCTTCGGTGATGCGAAGAAAGCGGCCTCGCGGATTCTCCTTCAGCGTGAAGACGAACGTCTTTCGTTCGATCTGAATTTTGTCCGATTTGATCGTTTCCTCGATGACGGGCGGCTTGGAGCCGGAAGGCGCGTGGGGACGATGGCCGTAAGGTGAAGGTCTTTCATTCGAGATCATACAACTTTTTCACAAGGGGCCGTCACACGCCACCGATGCTATTCCAGATACCTCCTTACAGACACTTACGATGCCCCTTTTGTCAACCCTTGAATTTGTTGGCGTTCAAAAACCGCGGCGCGCCGACCGGCGCGCTCGTCTGAACCAAATGAACCACCAGTCCGAGCGCCGCCAGGCCCTGGCAAACCTGCAGAACTCCTTCCCAATGGCGCAACGGCCGGCGGGCATTTTCCCTCTGTTGCGGGGTGGAACGCGCCCCATAAAGGTCCAGGTGAAGTCTCGTGACCTTCGGCCGCAGCCACAACCCGCCCGCGAGGCCCAGACCCAGCAAGCTCAACGCGAGATAAACCGACCACGGCTTCAAAGGACGGCCCGTGTAGAGCCACTCGGCCAGCAAATGAACGACGGCAATCCCGCCGCACCAGTACTGGAGGATAAAGTAGCGTTCGAGCACGATTTGCCACGCCCGGCCCGTGTGCGACGGAGGAAGAATCGCCTGCATGGACTCGGAAGCCAGCGCCGGAGCCAGGATGATGCAGGAGAAAAAGGCGGCGCCCAACCAGATCGCGGCATTGATGATCCCGATGCATCGCAGGAAGAAGAGCACGGAGCGACCGTAAAAAAAAAATTTCGGAGTGCCAAGCTTGGAAACGGCGCATGCTCAGGTAGGGCGAGTCCGTCCCGGCGAGCCGCTCCACGTAGGGCGAGTCTGTCCCGGCGAGCCGCTCCACGGGCTCGGAACACGTCTGGATCGGCTCGCTGGGGACAGGCTCGCCCTACCCACCCAGTTTCAATAGGAGGCTTCCTTTCGCTTCGCGCATGCATTGGGACCCTGAACAGTCCACGGTGGGGCGAGACTCCGGCCGAGCTTTGTCTTCCTTGAAAAGAAGGTTGGGGAGGACTCGGCGGGGCTCGGCGGGAGGCTCACTCCACCGTTTCAGTTCTTACTTGCGGCGTTCGCGGGCGGGGCGTTGTTTGAAGGAGGCGTGACCGCAGGCTGATTCGTCGGGGTGGCGGACGGCGATGGAGCCGGGAGGCCAAGCTTGGTCCGGAGCTGATTGGCGATTCGCGGATCAAGGCCGCTCTCTAAATCAAGCATCCGATCCAGGACTTGCTTCTTAAGCTGCGCCAGCGGCGGCAAGCCAACCCGACCTTTTGAAATGGTTCCGATTTCCTGCATGAACCGGCTCCAGATCCGCTGCGCGAAGCGATCGTAGCCGGTGGCCAGGTCGTCCTCATCAATCGCCAGATTCAGGAACACACTTTCCAGCATCCCTTCAAGGATCGCTTTGACCCGGTCGTGGCTCGTCTCACCGATGTCTTCGGCGACGCGGGCGAGGGCGTATTCATCCAGGCCCTGATTGGCCGGGATTGCGGTGGGATACTTTTTGCGCAGGTATTTGAACCATTCATCCGCCTGGGTGAGCCGGTTATAGTCGTAGAGGAAATACACCGCCGTCTTCAAAAAATTCTTGTGGGCCGTCTCTATGTTCTGCCGCATGTTCGGCTCCAGTTCCATCATTTCTTCGTAAGCGCGGCTGGTGCGGGCGACGATCTCCAGGTTCGGAGCCGTGGTGAATTCGCTGCCGCCTTTGGCCAGGAAGACCAGCCGCCCGCGGTGGAAGGCGAGTTGCATGGACTGGAAGATGACGCGGCGCAGATTGATCGAGTCCTGTTCTTTGAGGATGGCGCCTTTGATATTCTCCAGGCCCACGAAAGCCCAGTAAACGGCGTGCGTCTCCGGGAGGCGCCATTCCAGCGGGCCGTATTCCTCATCCACCAGTTTCATCCAGCGCGGGTCCATCTTGTATTTCTCACGCAGCGTCTGGACGCGGGCTCGGGCGTCGTCGGTTTGCGGATTGAGCAACTCGTCATAGTTCGGGCGGCCCGATCCGAGGAGCGGGCCTATTTCATCCACCCACATGGCTTTGTAATAATTGTGGGCGTCGTCGAGGTTCGCTCCCATCTTGTGCTGGAAATGCCAGGCCAGCTCGCGATAGAGAAGCGCTTCCTTGGGGTTGTAGCGCAGGCCTTCGTCGCGCAACAGCTCGATGCCGCGCTTCACCCAGAGCCAGCGGTCTTTCGGATCGTTGAACTTGACGGAAATGTTGTAGGACATGTTCCACGCCAGATGGACCCAGACGGTAGCGAAGTGCGGCTGAAGTTTGGTGATCCAATCCGAAAGCTGAACCATCTCGAAGAATTTGTCCTGCTCCTGCAAATCCGCGACGCGAATCCAGAGCATGTTCGCGATCAATCCGCGAAAGCCGCCCAACGCCACGGTCGTGAAAGCCAGCACGGGCGGCGCGTTGTCGAGAATGTCGGCGCGCGTCAATCCCATCGTCTCGCGCCGTTGATTGAGCTGCTCTTGTGCGAGTGACACCGCGAACAGGAGCGCCACCGCCAGGAAAGCGAGAAGCGGCTTGTAGAATCTAGATCGAAAGGAACTCATGGATATCCACCCTCTCCCAGCGGGAGAGGGCCGGGGTGAGGGAGAGCGGCCGCCAGACTTTTACGCTTCCGATCCGCCGACGTGTTCACCCTCACCCTGCCCCTCTCCCTCAAGGGATAGGGGATCTGTATTCGCGGTTGTTTCATGGCCATTCGAGGTTTTCTGGGTTCGAAACTTGCTCAGTTATTCCCTTGCGCGGTGGCCAGCTCTCGCCGGTTGAAAATAAGGATGCCCGAAGCGCACAGCACGCCTCCCATGCACAAACAGATTTGCGCGAACGCTTGTCCGAGTTGTCCCCAGGAAATGCTCCGGCCCGTGCTCAGGGAATCGATGGGCGAGAATCCTTTCACCATATTGATCAGGTGCAGCAACACCCGGAACATCGGCAGCGCAAACTGATCGATCACGGTGGGTTTGTCCGCGACGCCGGTGTCGTGGTTCACCTCGAACACCGTCCCCTGTTCCAAAACCAGCGCGATGGTTCCGCTGCACATGCCGATGATCAGCACGCCGAGCGAGAAAAACGCCGCGACCGGGAACGACAGAAAACTGGACGCCGCCAATCCCAGCGCGCCCAGAAACGCCAGCCAGAAGAAAATGATCAACACACCCCGGAAATAGTTCAGTCCGAATCCGCCTTCTCGATAGAGCACCTCCATCCCTTCCTCCAGCGGGAAGAGCACGGCGGTTTCGTTGCGATTGATGAAGTTGACGATCAACTGGCCTTTCTCGTTGACCATGTTGGGCGGGATGATGAGATCGTGAAAGGTGTCGGCCGCCAGACTCATGTTGGTCTGGTAAACCCGGGCCGAGTCGAGATCGCCGATCGCGAAAAGGCCGAGATACGTTTTGGAAGCGCTGGTCTGAGCGACATTGAATTTGACCCGCAGGTAAACGGGTTGATCGCGCGAGAAACTATGGGCCGATCCCAGATCGAGCGTCCAGCGGCGGAGATGTTCGGGGGGCACCACCTGTTCCTGGGCTTTGAACTGCTCCCGAATCTGCTTGCGCATGTACTCCAGGTCCGAAAGCGGCACGGCGCTGGCCTTGATCTTGTTCTTGAGTTCCTCTTCGACCGCGGGTTCGAAATCAGGCACCGGTTCTTTGACCGAGCCGCGCGCGACCATGACTTCGTTCCGCAGAATCGCCTGCTGTTCCGCGGGAAGTTTCTGGGCGCGCCACTGCATGAGCAGATAGACCGCGCCGGAGGAAAGCGCGAGCAAGGCCGCGTTCAGCGCCAGAATCCCCAGCCATTTGCCCAGCCAGATTTGCCAGCGCGCGACGGGTTTGACCGCCACCACCTGAATCTGCGCCTCCTCGATGTCTCGCGCCAGAGTGCCGCAAGCCATCCAGAGCGTGGCGAATCCGAGCAAAGCGGTGATGGTCGCCAGCGTGTAGGTCAGCAGAATCTGCGTGAATCCGCGCGCCGTGCCGTCGTCCTTGATCACCAGAGGCAAAATGACCACCGCGCCCAGCAACACGGCTGCGAGCACGAGCACGAGACGAAGCCGGAGCGCCGCTTTCAGGGTGAGCCAGGCGATCGCGCGAATCTGTTGCATAAGGCAGGGGACTAACCTCTTAATGAGTCGAAGACATCAGTGTTCATCAGTGGTTAAAAAGCCTCGACAGTTCTCACCGCCGCTTCCGGAATGTTTCATTTCGGTTTACCCAGCAACGACGACAGCTTTTCGTTGGCCTTTTGCAGTTCCGCCTCCTTTTGGCCAGCCGCCACGGGCGAAGGCGCAGGCGCGGGCGTTTCTTGCGGCCGGGTCAAATCTTCCAGTTTTTTCTGATCGACGCTTTCGTTCGGTTGGCTTTCCACCGGTGCCGGCGCGCTTTGGGCCGCGGTGGGCAGCGTGAGGCGTTCGAGAATCTTGTCGGGCTGTGCGACTGGCGTGTCGGCATCGCCGCGCAAATAAGCCGCGACCCGATGGCCGGAAGTCGCGCCGGAGGTTTCGGCTTCCGTTTGCTTCGCCTTCTGAACCACACCCAGGAAATAGTTCTCCAGATTCTGAGTGGGCGTGTCGATGCGGACTTTGTCGGCGGCAACGTCATTCCGGACGATTTCGAGAATTCGCTCGACCGCTCCGCGCGGCAGGAGCGGAGTCGTGATCTGCATCGTGTCCGGTTGCGCCAGGAGTTCCTTGAGCGTGCCCTGCGCTTGAATTTTCCCGCCGTAATAAATCACCACGCGATCGCAGACGTCCTCGACGTCAGCCAGCAGATGGCTGCTGAGAATCACGGTTTTGCCGCGCCGGGCCAGAGCGAGAATCAGATCTTTCACTTCACGGCAACCGATCGGGTCCAGGCCGGCGGTCGGTTCGTCGAGAATGACCAGATCCGGATCGTTGATCAGCGCCTGGGCCAGGCCAATGCGGCGCTGCATGCCTTTGGAGAATTCGCCCACCAACCGGCGGCGCGCCTTGTCCAGTCCCACCATTTCCAGAAGCTGTTCCGAGCGTTGCTGGCGGTCCTTGGGCGGCAACGAAAACAAATTGCCGAAAAAATCCAGCGTCTCGTCCGAATCCAGGTACCGGTAAAGGTAAGATTCCTCCGGGAGGTAACCGATGCGCGATTTGGTCGCAACGTGCCGGGGCGAATGGTGGAAGACCTCGATGTGGCCGCGCGTCGGGTAAAGCAAACCCAGCAGCATCTTCACAGTGGTGGATTTGCCGGACCCGTTGGGGCCCAGCAGGCCGAACACTTCGCCGCGCCGGACTTCGAAATCGACGTTGTCCACGGCTCGGGCTTTGGGGCGTCCCCAGAAATCTTTGAAGACTTTCGTGAGACCACGCACCGCGACGACAACGTCCTGGGCCGGGCGAGCTGCGGCGAGACGTGGCTGCGCCAATTGATCCTCAGTAGCAATCATAGAATGGAAGGCTTCACACGCGTTCGGAGATTCCAGAAGTCTCCTTCAGATTCCGGAGCCGCGGTTCCCCTCACCCTGCCCTCTCCCCAAGGAGAGGGAATCGTTGTTGCAGTCGCGGAAGGAGCCAGAGCCATAAATCCTGACTGCGCGCGGAAATCCGTTCCCCCTCTCCCCGGGGGGAGTGGGCCGGGGTGAGGGGGAAGGCAAGGGTAAGTTGAGCAAGAGCGACATCATTTGCGCCGAGGCCAAATCACTTCATGCAGGCCTGGGCTGGAGCTGCGGTGTGGAGCTCGCCCGCGGTCCGCTGCCGGGTGCTGCGGTGTCGGCGGCTGGACTTTGGAACGGCTCCAATTCCTCGCCGTAGCGCACGAGCCGGAAGCTGTTGAAAACGACGATCAACGAACCGGCGTTGTGGAGAATCGCCGCCACGATCGGATGCACGTAGCCAAACGCCGCCGCCACCAGTCCGCCGATGATGAAGATCACTCCGACGAGGAAATTCTGGTTGATGACCAGGCGCGTGCCTCGCGAAAGCCCGACCAGGAACGGCAGCCGGCGAAGATCGTTGTTCATCAGCGCAATCGTCGCGCTGTGGATCGCGACTTCGCTGCCCGCCGCGCCCATCGCGATGCCAATGTCGCCCGCGGCCAGCGCCGGCGCGTCGTTCACGCCATCGCCGACGACGGCGACGCGATAGCCGCGCGATTTGATCTGCCGCACGAATTCCACTTTGTTTTGCGGCAGGCATTCCGCGACCACTTCCTCGCAGCCGATTTCCTTGGCCACGCGCGCCGCGACAGGTTGCCGGTCGCCGGTCACCATGGCGATGCGGCGCACGTTGCTGTGTTGCAGGGCGCCCAGGGATTCGCGCGCTTCGGCCCGCGTTTCGTCGCGGAGTCCGACCCAGCCCATGCAGCGGCCGTTGCGCGCCACGAAAATCAGGCTGAAACCTTCCGTCTCATCCAGGTCCACTGATTTGGTGAAATCGTCGGGAATGCCGTTGTCGCGAAGCCATTGGGCGCGGCCCACGAGAACTTGCGCTCCTTCCACTTGCGCTTTGACACCTCGGCCGGCGGTCTCGGAAAAATTCTGCGGATCCGAGAGCGGCACGCCCACTTGTTCGGCCAGCGCCGCCAGAGCCTTGGCCGTGGGATGATTGCTGAACTTCTCCGCCGCCGCCGCGATCCGCAACAGTTCGGCCGGTTTCGTTTCTCCCAGCGGCGCCAGGCGGCTCACGGTCAATTTGCCTGTCGTAAGCGTCCCGGTTTTGTCGAAGATGAAAGCATTGATCCGCGCCGCGGCTTCGATGTCGCCGACGTTCTTGATCAGAATGCCCAGCCGCGCGGCGGTCGAGAGCGCGGCGACCATGGCGGACGGAGTGGCCAAAATAAACGCGCACGGGCACGCGACAATCAGCACGGAAATGACCCGGGAAAGGTCCTGCGTGAACGCCCACACCAGCGCGCCGATGACGAGCACGAACGGCGTGTAATAAACCATGTACTGGTCCACCAGCCGCATGATAGGCAGCTTGGTTTTCTCGGCTGCCAGGATCAATTCGCGCACCCGACCCAACGTCGTGTCCTGCCCGGCGCGTGTGACGCGGATTTCCAGAACGCCGGTCAGATTCTGCGTGCCGGCAAAAACGTCGTCGCCCGGCTTCTTGTCCACGGGCAAGGATTCGCCCGTGATGTTGGCCTGATTGAACGAGCCCTGGCCATTGACGATCACGCCGTCAGCCGCGACGTTGTCGCCGGGGCGGACGCGGATCACGTCGCCGACCGCGAGATCTTTGGCGGAAACTTCTTCTTCTTTGCCGTCCTTGGTCATCCGGCGCGCTTTGGTGGGCGTCAGTTTGATGAGCGATTCAATCGAGGCGCGCGCGCCCGCCGCCGTTCGCGTTTCAATGATTTCGCCCATGAGCATGAAGAAGGCGACGAGGCCGGCGATCTCGTATTGGCCGGAGGAAAACGCCGCCAGCACCGCGATGCTGACCAGTTCGTTGATGCTGAGAACGCCCCGACGCAGATCTTTGTAGGAAGTCCAGATGATCGGGTAACCCAGGATGATGGCGCCGACCATGGCGCTGAAATTCGCGATCATGGATTCCGGGCTCGCGCCCTTGTCGAAAAGCTGGTCGATGAGGAAGGCGTTGAGGATGAAGATGAGTCCGACCAGGGTTTGCCTCAGACGAATGGGCGTGTGTTCGTGATCGCACGTCGCGCAACTGGGATCGTGCTCGTGGTCGTGGGCATGCTTGTGATCGTGGGCATGCGGATCCTGCCGGCTTAACATCGATGTGACTTGCATAAGTTTCGGTCTCGTTCAAAAAACTGTTCTTGGCGTTGGAAATCTTCGACGCGCTGCCGATTGCAAACCGGCGATCCGGCAGACTGCAGATCTGCGCTACGGAGCCGCGCTTACCCGCGCGCAAACGCTCCCATCAAGGCGGCGGCAGCGCAGCCGGTTTCTGCGGCTCACGGCCCAACTGTATCCTCAGTTCCACCGGCTTGCCACTGGCGCGCTCCGGAACAAACATCTTTTCCACGGCGGAATTGGTCAGCACCTGATGCAAGGCTTCGGTCTGGAGCCGCGCCATGAATAGTTCCGGGTTGCTCCGGTAATAGGGCAATTGATTGGTGAAGTATTTCGCCTCCGCGGCGATCTCTTGCACCGTGCGGTTGCGGTCGGTCTCACCCGCGTTGATGATGGCGCTGGCTTCGCCGTGCGCTTTGTTGACGGTGCTGCTGGCGTAAGCCTGGGCGACCTGGTTGGTCTGGCCGCGTTCCTGGCCGGCCTTCGAGACGTTCTCGAAGGCTTCGTTCACGTAACGCGGCGGTCTTGTTCTGAGTTCAACCTGTTCGATGGTGATGCCGAGGCTCTGTTGATCCACCAACTGCTGGACGCGGGCCGTGATCTTTTCCTTCAGCGCCTGAACGTTCAACAGCAGCGCGTCGTCCACGCTGAACCGTGCCGAAGCGTGAAACAAGGCGTTGTTCAGCGCGTTCTGGATCAGATTGGTGGCGCTGGTGAAGTTGAGCACGTAATTCACCGGCTGGTTGATCCGGTAACTCAAGGTGGCGCGCACATGGATAATGTTCGTGTCGGCCGTGAGCGTGTAGCCGTCGGCGGCGGGATTGAGCGTCGAGCCCGGCGGAGGTTCGCTGTTTGTCGCCTCGGCTTCCGGCGTGGTCGCGTACCAGCCCGTCGTAGAAGCCACCTGCTGAATCTCACTGAACGGAATCTTGATGACTTCATCGATGGGATAGGGGAACGACCAGTGCGCGCCCGGTCCGAGCAACTGTTGATTGCCCACGCCCACGGCGCGGCCAAACCGCAGGATAATCGCTCTTTCCTGCGGCGAGACCGTAAAGAACCCGGAGCCAAAGAAGACAATCACCAGGATCACCATGATGATCTTGACGATGACGAAGCTGCTGCGGAGCGCTTCGGCGAGCGCTTGCGTGCTGGCGTCGTCGATGGGTGCCGGGGGCGAAACCGGCCCCGTGTTCTTGGGCTGGCCTGCGTTCGAGGTTGGGAGACCAATCGGGTCCGGCATAAAAGGCTTATTTGTTGGTCGAGTCGTCCCCGCCCAGGGTGATGCGGCCCGGTTGGGCTGCCGCAGGCTTCGGCAGAGGCCCCAGCAATTCTAACAGCGGGTTCCGCTGATCCAGAATCAGCGTGGATTTCTCTTTGAGGACTTCAGGCAGTGATTTGATCTTGGAAAGGAAGACGGCCAGTTCCGGGTTTTGGGAAAAGACGGCCAGCCACTTCGATGCCTCGGCATCCGCCTCGCTTCGCAACGCCGTTGCTTTCGCCTCGGCGTCAGCGCGGATCTTGGCGGCATCCCGGTCGGCGTCGCTGCGGATGATCGTCGCGCTGCGCTCGCCTTCGGATTTCAAGGTTTGGATCACTTTGTCCCGTTCCGCCTGCATGCGGGCGAACACCTTTTCAGTGACGCTTTCGGGCAAGCTGAGTTTTTTGATCCCGATAAACTGCACTTCGATCCCGTACTTCGCTTCGGCGTCCGGGCGGACCTTTTCGAGAATCTCCTTCTCGATTTCCTCGAATTTCAGTTCGTTGGCATCGGTGGAGACGAAGTGCGAAAACGGGTGATTGCCAACGACCTGATTCTTCGAACTCTCGACCAGGCCGCCGAGTTTCTGTTCGGCCTCGGCCACGGTGCCGCCGCGTGAGCTGGCGAAAAACGTTTCCGGATCTTTGATTTGCCAGCCGACATACAGCATCACCATCAAGGGATCGCCTCCTTTGGTGAGCACTTGCTCCAACCGGGAGTCAAAGCTGTGAATCCGTTTGTCCAGTTTGTGGACCCGCTGAATCGGGCGGGGCCATTTGAAATACAAGCCGGGTTCTCGGATGGGGGCGCCAGGCCGGCCAAAAGTCGTGATCACGGCCACTTCGGTCTGCCGCACCTGGAAGGTGAACAGCAGCACAAAGAAGATCAGGATCAGCAGGCCGCCAATGACGAGCGTGACAGTGTTGCGTTTCATAAAGTCTATCTCCGGCCAGTGGGCATCGGCACGTCCAGCAAGTCTGGACGAAGTTTGTCCTCCAGATTCAAGAGGATCACGTCCTGGGTGTTCGTGGTCGCCAGGACGTACTTTCGGGAATTGGTTGTGCCGAGTTCCAACGCGGCCAGGTACTCGCGCTGAACGAAGACGTCGGGCGCGGCCCGGAACGCGGCAAGCTGGTGCGCAAACCGCGCGGACCGCGCGCGGGCATCGGTCACCTTCCGGTAGGCCTGCGCTTCGGCCTCGCGCACCAGTTTCGCGGCTTCACCTTTGGCCAGGGCGAGCGTCTTGGCGGCATATCCCTCCGCGGTGCGCAAGGTCGCTTCGTTTTCTTGCCTCGCCGCGTTCACTTCCTCAAATTTTTTGGCCACCTTGACCGGAGGATGAATGTCTTGCAGGCCGACGAGGACGATGTCCACGCCCAGTTTCTGATCGTCCGCCAGCGTCTGAATGTTCTTCTTCAATTCCTCGGCGGCTTTGGCGCGGCCGCTGGACATGACCTCGAAGAGATCCACGCTGACGAAGTAACGGACGATTTCGCGCGTCGTCAGCTTCTCCAGGAGATTGCTCGTGGAGTTGTGATTGTACGCCCAGGCCCGGAGATCTTTGATCTGGTATTGGATGGGGACGCTGACCGTGAGGAGATCGACGGGCGCCACTTTTTCCGGGGGCGCATCGTTGGTGTTGCCTGCAGGAGACTGACTGCGTGTCGCGACCAGCAAATTGGACTCCGTCTTGTAGTGCGGGACCGTCCAGAGCACGGTCGTTTCGTTGGTCTTTTCCGGATCGTGCTCAAAGCCGATGTCGAACGTTTGAATTTCCCGCGTGCGCGCCCGATACACCTGGTCGATCGGCCAGGGCAGCTTGAAATGAAGCCCGGGATCCAAAGTCCCGCGTTCCGTGACCGGCCGGCCGAACCGCTCCAGAAGCCCTTGCTCGCCTGGACTGACGAAAACCACGCACGTGGAGATCCATAGCAGTCCGACTTGCAGAAGAATGATCCAGGAAATCGCCCGCTCCAGAAAACGGTAGAACCAAGTCTCCGAGACTTTGAATCCGAACTGATAATCAAGGGCCTGCGCTGCGGTGGTGACCAACCCCTCCGGTTGTGCCATCAAACCGACCAACCGGCTGTCGTAGAGCAACCGCGCGGCCTGTCCCTTCAGCCTGGGGCGATAAACTTCCAGGATCAGATTCACAATGGTCTCGACCGCGGACAAAGCCACGATGCCAGCCAGAACGCGAGCGACGTATAGATCGACGACGGAATGCTCGAATTGCACGGCGGCCAGCGAGCCCGCGACGACGAAACACACATACGAGCCCAGCAGCAAATAACTCGCGCCAGGCCGCAGAATCCTCGCGCCTTCGAGCCGCGCGCGGTTGGCGGAGTACTTGCCGATCAGGAATAGGACCAGAGCGAAGATTCCGTAGAGCGCCAGCGCCACGGCCGTCTTCTGCGTGGGCGCAGGCGTGACTTTTACGAGCCAGATCCAGAGCCAGTAAGCGGAAGCCGCTTGCAGCAGGAACAGAAGGACCGTGAAACCCGGGACAAAGAATTTCTCGAACTGCTCGCGCGCGCGCTGGGCCGGGAACAATTCGGCATCGGTGACATTGAAGAGGCTGGAGCTGCCTTTGGCTTTGTTGAGTTCCTCGAACTCCATTTTTTCCAGCCGTTCGCTCTCCTCCAGTCGCATCTGGAAATAGCTCACCGCCGCCAC
>Ga0194110_10000748_pt1 | contig 42193 bp, 35 predicted proteins | sample TA2Kig1200mmetaG_FD_146192 | JGI IMG/M metagenome (GOLD analysis project Ga0194110, IMG submission 146192) | Freshwater microbial communities from Lake Tanganyika, Tanzania - TA2015032 Kigoma Deep Cast 1200m | ecosystem: Environmental > Aquatic > Freshwater > Lake | place: Tanzania: Lake...
CGATTCATGAAGTATGAATGGATAGAGTGGTGGGCATACAAGGGATGGTCTTATCTAGTGGAATATGTTGAGATGGTCATTCTTGGATATGGAACTAAATATGAAATTAATTTTGCTTGACTACTTACATCAGGTGTAATGATAGGCACGGTCTTATTCTGACGAATCTTAACTTGTGCGTGCCGGTCAGGTTGTGCCTGTATCCAGCTTATCAACTTTTCCTTAACTTCCTCCACACTGTAAAACTGTCTGCCAGTAAGTTGTTTTTTAATGAATGGCTCTAAAAAAGGAACCTCAGTCTCAGTTTCAGCATAGCCATCAGAGCTGCTGGCGCTATCCAGTTCAGAGGCGTTTGTAAAAAGGGAAACTGTTTTGTCTTCTAATAGCAGGGGTATCTGGGTTTCACCAGCAGCCGTTCCTGTGCCCCTCACAGTTCCTTCTGAATGTGTAGCTGAATGCCCCTTAATTGTCCGGGTTGTCTCTCTGTGAAACTCGGACTCGGTATAGAGGTCAAACTTAACTTTATCGCCTCTTATCTGTCCTGAGAACATTTCCAGCATCATCTTTTCAGCGTTTTCCCTACCAGTCCTGAAGGCGATCTTAATCTGCGGTTCGTTAAGAACCGCAGATAAAACCCTTTCATCATCAAGTTGAGCCAATTCTTGGTGGCTGAGGATAAACCGGACATTGAACTTACGGAGTTCCCAAAGAGCGATGGCAATGTCGTAGTTCACGAACAAGCCAAACTCGTCAAAGTAAACATAGAAAGGTTTGCGCCTTTCAGGAGCTATATCAACCCTTGATAAGCCTGCTTGCACTATCTTATCCAGAAGCACTATCCCTAGCATCTTTTGCTCTTCCGCAGATATTTTCTTTCGGGCAAGATTGCAGAGGATTATTTTCCCTTCGTCCATCGCTTTTCTAAAATCAATGGTAGAATTTACTTGCCCGAATATTCGCCTTACATTCTGTCCTATGGCAAATTTATTGGCACGATTGAAGATTGCCCTTGAATACGTCTCTTTGGTTGACTTTGTTAAGCTATTGAAACTGTCCCATTCTTCCTTGACCTCGTTGTTATCTACTGACCGCAGGATGATCTGGCGGATATATGCTTGCCGCATAAAAGGGCCGAGTTCCACAATGGTCTGTTTGGCTTCTACAAGAGCAACAATAGCGTCTCTCTCCCACCTTTGAAGCTGTGGCATTGAATCTAATTGTTCATCGTTGAATACCTTGGAGATCCCTTTCATTACTTCTGCAGTGTGCGAGGTGGAGCTTCTGATTGTGTCATCAAACTCCAGACAGTTTATTCCCACTGCCCAGTCATCGTTGTTCGGGTCAATTATTATGACCTTATGCCCTAACTTGTATCTTGCGATATAGTTAAGGACAGCATCATATAGGTCTCCTACTGGGTCAATAAGAATCAAACCATTTCTATTGTCTATATCTGCCCTGATTTGAAGCTCCAGCAGTTTGCTTTTGCCAGTGCCACTTGAACCGATAATATGCTCATGAACCTTGCGGTCATCCTCCGTGATGCAAACCCTCTCTCCTGTGATCGCGTTGTGCCCCAAGAGTATACTCTTGGGGCGCGGCTTATTAACAGTAGAGAGGGGAGTTCTTGTCTCACGACTCAAATGTTCAAATTCGCGCTTGAAATAATTTAAGTCCATTATACTATCTCCTTTCTCGCTAGAAGCTGGTCAAGAATATCCTCAATGTTTTGAGCTTGTTCCTCATCAAACTTTGCCTTAACCCCAGATTTTACTTGAGCTATTTGAGTGGCGGTGTCAAGGATTTCCTCAAGTTGCAACCTGCGAAACTCCCTGTTGACGTTAGCCATTTTCATGGCCTCCTCTACTTTGCGCGCGGATTTGTCGTCTTCGCTTTGCGGTCTTTCATTCATTGCATTCTCTCTCGCCTTGCGGGCGTTGATAAGCTCTGTCGCTTTAGTTTCAAGTTGAATTTGATGGTCAAGGTTAGCGATTTCCGTTTGCCTTTGTTTATCTTCCCCCATTTGTTGAATCTCCGCATCCACATTCCAAGATTGGTATTCCGCCATTTTCATCTCTCTAATAGCGATACAATACTCCTTATAGAATTTTATCATGCCTGTTTGCTCAGCCATTGACTTTCTGCATTTCTTCACAATACTTCTCGTGAACATCCTCGTGAGGAACCCCCCGCCACCCATTGGAAAAGGGTTAAACGGAGTAACAGGATAATTGTCATTCTGGTTGAACGGCGCGGGTAAATTTCTATTTTTCATTGTAATGTCTCCTTTCAAAAGACCAGACCAAATCGGTCTGCTCTTGACTTAGTCGCCTGAAGCCCATTGGGTTCTTTCTTGGATAATGTCTATCTGGTTAAGCAGTTTGTTCATCTGCTCATTCCACAATAGCGCTTTGGCATTGCTGTCTTTTAGAACGGCAATTTCACTTTGAATACTACTTATCTGATCAGAAAGACTTGCATAGTCGTTCAAATAGTTATTCAACTTGTATGACAGATAGAGAACCTCTTTTTTCTGCTCATCCAATTCCATTTTATAGTGAATAGTCAAGCCCAGTGAAACAGTTGCCAGCAAAATAGCTACCGTAATGCTGGCAATTATTGCTACTATTTCGCTCATAGTTCCACCTCCCTAGCGTTTTCTGCCTTCTTCAGCTTGTTCTGTGGAGGATCCCTCCAGGTTGTGTTTGATTAATTTTAGAAATTCAGCATCATCATCAGAGTAGGGTTGCGAGGGGTCATTAGCAACTTCGCCCTTATACACAAACCCAGAACCTTTTAATGAAGCAACTTCTTGTTTCAGGGCATTCATCTGGTTAACGTAATAAAGCACAAGTCCAAATGAAATAACTGCCAGTAGAATAGCTACGGTAATGCTGGCGATAATCGCTACAATCTCACCCATAATTTACCTCCTTTCTGAAGAATAGCATGTTAAGGTTGCTGTTTTATCAAACTAACTTCCCTATGGTGTATGGCACAAAAACGGCCTGATACCCCCTTTCGGCTTATTAGCCGTTGAAATCCATAAAAAAGTTTTCAAGTTTTTTCGGAAAATAGAAAAGGCGTTGAAAAATTACATCCAACGCCTTTTCTTGTGTGAACTCAAACTCTCTGGTAAAAAGCTACACACGCCTTTGGAGCTCTACTCGCGAGCTTTTTAGCCGTGTCTTTACCGTTCCGAGTGGAATATCTAAACGCTCTGAAATTTCTTGATCCGTCATACCTTCATAACTAAGAGTGAAAACCTCATATTTGTTTTTTGCTAGAACTTGTTCAAGAAAGATATCTTGCTCCAGTTCCTCAATTGCATCTAGCGGTCTTGGATCCACAACTTCAAGAATACTATCGTCAATTGGTAATGCCATTAACTTCGGATTTCTGAAGAAATTTGCCCTCTCTCTAACGACAATTGACCAAGCCCAACTAGAGAATTTTGCTTTCCATTGGAAATTAGGAAGAGACCTCACAATCTTCCAAGCGGTCCAATTAGCAAACTCCTTAGCATCCTGATAGCTGGGAAATATCTTGTGCAGAGACCAATCTAAAATGTCCTGATAAAGTTTTCCAGCGATTTCTTCCCTTGCGGCTGGTTCACCCAACTGTGCTTCTTGCACGAGCTGAATTGAGTATGTAAACATTTTCTTCTCCCCCTTTTCTATGGAGGAGAAGACGTAGGCAACTTGACACCTTATATGGTACCTGTCCTAAGTTAGTGGGTAGTTATTTTTAGCTAAATCCCGTAGCACTCTAGCATAAGGTCGTGTCGAGTGTGAACTGCCAAAAACCGGCATCGAGACACTATGCTCGTATTCTGGTGAATAAAAAAACAAATCAAAACTTAGTCTATCTTCTGAGAACCTATCTTGTGACTTCTTTGCTCCACAATAATCTCTCAAATCTCCATTGGCTACCAATTGAATTGCCTTGCCCATTCGCTTCGCTCCTGTCTTTGTCCAACTCATACCCCTCTTCTTCATCCTATCTGCAAATAGCTTATCCTCATTACTCTCCATACAGCCTAATCCTCGACTGCCTTCTGGTATAACGATACTATCTACTTTCTTACGCCAATCTACCCCTCTATCAAGACATTTGTATACATGCTCTCGTTCCTTATTGGCTAACTTACCTGCTCGTTCCTCTAACTTCCCCAATGTCCTCCGGACTCGACCACTACGTATCGCTTCATACATATCCATTCCATTTTTCCACCCTCGCTTGCAGGAACGGGCAAGATGAAATCCATCTAACTGTCTAACACAATATGGTAGTTCTTCTGCTCCTTTGTTTACCCATTCGGCATCATCTCCTCCCAAGACTATCAGTTTCAGATAACTCATATCCCAATATCTATCACCTAGAAGGCTTAATCCATCCCAGAAAGGAATAGTGTCGTCACTATGACAATAAACTCGCTTGTTAGTTAGGCTATACCGTTCTTCTGTCTGTGGAAGTCTTTGCCATCCGTCATAGATTATTCCACTCTTTAACTCATAGTGTTCCTGCCGATTACCTCTTTCGTCTTTCTCTCTCTGAAGATGGACATATAACCCATCTGATTCAACATGAAGAATTGGCGCTTTTAGCTCTCCTCCTTTGGTTAGTTTGCCCTGCTCAAAACAAGCTGTATAGGTCTCCTTCTCGTCTTCAATAGCTCTTTGGGACACATCAGTAAGTAAGCTATGAATTGTCGACTTTGTAAGGATACCAGCCAGTAGTTTCTCCATTGTTCCACTGACTCTTCTAAAAGAGCATTGTGTTGATAGTTCAGCCAGTGCGGATTTTAGACTTGGCGTAGCCTTTTGATATGGAAGCCAGTTAAGATACTCATCCAGAAGAAAGCGATATTTCTTTTTATTTTTGTGATATGGTAACATCACCAAAGCGTGTAACATACGTCCTCTGTCTGAAGCCTTTTACTTTCCATCTCTTGTTTCTTTTTTGGAATGTCTCTTCTTCTATGTCTTGTAACATAGATTCAGCAATTTCTTTTGCTGCTTTACATCCTATCCGGTAGCAAGTTTCCTCCCAGTTTTCATTGGGTTGTGTGCTAAAATCCTCGCTTTTTATTTGCTTTCCATTATCATCTTTGATTATAATTGTAACAACCATCTGTTTACTCCTTATGTTAAATTTTTTGAGGATATTATAACAGATGGTTTTTTATTTGCCCACTAATTTAGGACAGGTACTGATTTTTTTTCTAACTACTCCCCCATTTGAAGTAGAGTGGTAAAAACCAAGATTTTACGCCACTTTCCCCAAAATGGGCTTTATTGGACTATTGACCAATAAAACGCCACAAACCCAGATAAATACTGACTTTCTCCATTTTGATGGCTTATGATAACTTCAAATGGGTGAGTAGTTACAAATTCTAATATAAATCAGGAATTCTTTCCAATTTCTCTTCGCCATGCTTCTGTTGTGAAATGAAATATCCATAAACAATAATGTTTCGTATAAAGGACAGTAATTTCTGGGAAGGATTTCGCATGTGGATCGGGTTGAAAGGAAAGAGTGGCTTTGGGACAATAATATTGAATTCTAAACTGGAATCCAAAATATCAACCTTCACTCCAGAAGTGAGAGTGTCCTGGTAATTTCATCTGGTTTTCGTCTGTCTGCCGGCGTTCGCCAAATACTTTCTAAAATCCTACGCGGGTTGTTCAATTGAATGTCATCAGTCATTGCAAACCAGAACATATTTGAGCCGACTTGGCGGTCATCTGCCTGCTTTGCCACATCTATCAGGTTATCCATTCTCCGCTTTGTTGTGGTTAAGGTCAGAACTCTAAAACTGTCTATGCTTAGTTTATGGTGTCCGCCCTGTTTGTGCCAGAGCCAATAAGCACGCATCTTGTTTAAGAATCGGGCATTGGTCATTGTAGACCTGTCTGCCTCAAAGAAAAAGGCGTCTTTCTTGCCCTGCGGTCTCTCTATTAAAAAGAACCCATCTGGAACAATGGTTAATCTCCTTTTTCTGCCTTCTTCTAAAAAATAGACGTCTTGCTTAAGCTCTTTGGTGTCTTCTCTCAGCCATAACAGTTCCTTAACTACTGGATTGTCTTTCAAAGCTAAAGTAAGACAAGCCCTGAACTCCGAGATCATTAAGGTATGCTGAATGTATTGCTCCTTGACTTCCTTATTCTTTTCGCGCCAAACTATCTTGCCACGGTCCCTGCCGTATTCTTCAACCAGAAGGTCAGCACCCTTGTCCCCTAATCCATAAACCATCTTTTGCGGACCAAAGAGCGGATTGGAAAAAACTATCTGACTGATGGGTCTGTCCAGATACCCATGGTGATAGAGTTTTTGCAAACGTCTTAAGATAACTTGATCCGAGCCGTCAACTAATGCTTGTATCTGCTCTGAGTTCAAAAACCGGTATTCCCAGACCAGACCGATGATCTCCAGGTCCCTGGCTTGAATCCTTAAACTTCCTATAGCTTCTGGCTTTCTGTCAAAACGCGGTGCTTTTTCCATCTATGAACTTCAAGGGTTGCTATCTGATTTTATCTGGTGTGATATTTTCTACCCCTTTTTACCCCTTGCTGTAATTTTTGCTTATGTATCTTGGCAGGCTGTAGAGCGTCGGGCGCCGATTTCGCCCAAGAAGGCAAGTTGTTAAAACGATGCCTGATTGGCTCGCGAAATCGTGCTCCCGACCACTTCCTTTTTGGTGAAGCTTTGGCTGAACCCGTAGCCCCGTCTAAGGGGCGAAGTCGCACACACAACGAAACGAACTTATGTGAGTGAAGTTGGGGGTGCGAAAAAAGGAAGTGGCGGGAGGCAAATTCGTTTGCCGAACCGACGCTCTACAGCCTGCCTAACCTAAATTTTATATACATACTAATATGTATATGGCTTTGTATAGTTTTTACTGAATTGTTATAGATCAGAAGACCACCTCTTATTAAGGTTGTTTGTGTCATTTTTGGAATTAACAGTATCATTATTTTTGATTGTTGTATAATTTTTAGGTTCCGGTCTTTTTTGTATTTTCTTTCTGTTCTATTTCTGTTCTAACAATTTCGTTTTCTTTTATTTCTATCAGAGTATCAGTAATGAAATCCTCTAAAATCCCCGGCGTGCTTTTTAATTCATCAATTGCCTTTTCCCTCAACTCATTGAGCTTATCTTGGCTGAGACTTTCCTTGTATTTCAGAATCTGATCCCTATAGGAATCATTGTCGCTGTCTGCTAATTTTGTGTCAGAGCTTTCCATGGTGTTACGTATTTCTCTTAGAGGTTTGAAGGGAAACTTGCGGGCTATCAATTTGTAGTCACTCCCATCCTTTGTTTTCTGTAATTCCAGACGAGTTAGAATCCCAGTTGAAAGTGCTTTGCTTCTCACTTCTGCCAATACTGGTTTAATAACTCTTTTTCTTTCAGCGGGATAGCGGACGTAGTTTTGTGATAAATCTAAGTTATCAAACAAATTTTTCAGCCCGATTTCAAATTTGTTTTGGTAAGCTAGTTGCCGATCTAAATAGGTGTAAAGTAGTATTGATAAGTCTTTGTGATGTTTGAAAGACTTTATGATATCTAGCCTTAGAGGGTGTACATAATCGTTAAGTATGTTTTCTGATATGTATCGGTCAAATTGAAATTCTCCGTATCCCCTGACTTTGTTGGATTTGTCTGCTTTTTTACGCTCATAGATTCTTAGATGATTAAGAATGGAAAGCGGCTCTAGAGATGAAAAACTGCCTTTTTGGGGTATGTAAAAGGAATGAATAAATTCTATTGGGATCTGTCTTAGGTCGTAGAGTGCTGTTTTAACCTTTTCATAGGTCCGGCCATCGTCTGAAAGTTCCAGCCGTTTTATGAGTTTATAGGTAGTGAAATGTGTGGGGGTCTGGACCGGACTTCCTGCTTTTTCCCATAGTTCTATCAGCGCAAGATATATCTTGAAGTGGTATGTTGTTAGAACTCCCGTTTCGATGCCGCTTTTTGTTTTACCAATAACAACGGTTCTTTTAACTAATGAGCCATCGGATAGTGTATCTGTATGCGTGATTTCCCTGGACTTACCCTTGTAAGCTGCTGCGGTAAAGATGATGTTTTTTTCGAGGTTAAGTTCGCTTTGAACTAAAATTGGTAGAGAAGGTTGTTCTTCTTTTTCCTCGCTTGTTGTTCTTGATCCTTCTTGTGTTGTTATTTGGGGTTCTGGTTGCTTAATTGTTTTTGGTTCTGCTGCTTCTGGTAACGATGGTTTCTTATTTAGATAGGTCCAGAACTTGTTGAAAACTTTGGATTTCATTTGAGGCTTCCTGTATATGTTTTAAAAGATCTAAGCGCGCGAAAAATTGAAAAAAACTTAATAATGACGCTGGTCTATAAAAACGCTTTCACAATCACTTTCACGGTAAAACACAATCACTTTCACGGTATCACCACAATTAGAATCACGGTATTTTCACAATCACTTTCACGGTATCTTATCACAACTAGAACCACGGCATAACTACAATCAAAATCTCGGTAACCACAATTAAAATCACGGTAATATATCAAAAGCAAAGTTTAATTGTCAAGGAAAATTAATTGTTCTTTCTAAGAAGAATTATTTGGAAGGAATAAAAAAACGAAGCTATTCTATTTCAGTTTATTTTTTAATCTACCTAGGTTGCCGATTCCTGCTAAACCATCCTTTTGTACCACGGCTCTTAGTGAACTGCTAACATTCGCTGGCTTTGCTCAAGCTGGTGATTTGGTTGTAAGATCAAGAATTTTAAGCAATTTTTCAATATACACTTGATCCTCATGCCGTGTCATTTGCTCCTTACTGTCCCAATGCTGGAGTATATTAAGACTTCCTTCCCATGCAATAGTGTTATCAAGTATGGCTACCTTGTAATGAATCTTTTTTTGCAAGACAACGCTAATCCCAATTTTCTCTAGCCGGTCTATACCCTTTTGTGCCTGAAATTCAAAATCCCCTGAAGGTCTGGTATATACATAAATACACCGCGAGCCATCAACCTCTGAAAATCCCCGGTAAGCGTAGCGACTCTCCTTGGCGATGTGTATGGACTGACGATGATAACTCGTTCCTTTGCCACTTCCAGGTCTTTTGGAAACAATTCCCAGAATTCTTTTTCATCACAGACATATGTAGAGCCAAGTTCTCGTTCTGGCATGACCATAGCCATTGCCATCTGATCAGCCTTCATTCTATTCAGCCGTTTCTGTCCAGCCTCAGTCAAAACTAACATGGGGAACAGAAACGTATTCATAACCAGACATCCTCGCTCGATTAAATAGTCTATGTGCTCCAAGATAACTTCCTTTTTCAAGTGGGATAATGAATGGTCAAACTTACACTTTGACAGCTTTTTGGACTCTTTGCCCAGAAGTATCTTCAGCATATCACTCCTGCCAACTTGACCGTCTGTTTTATCTGCACATTGAAGAATCTTGAGCAGTGTTGAATCAATCATGTTTCCTTTCCCACTTCCTAAAACGCCTCCGCCACCAAGTTGACCGGCAATAATCCAACATCTGCCGGCTTTATTCAAATTTTGTCCTCTCCCTTCCCTTTTCCCAATCTTAACCGTCTCCACCAGGGCATCTTGTGATATTCAAGTGCCTTCTGGGCATCGCCGAGTTGCCTAGACAACTGCATAATAATTGTATCTTGACGCTGTCTGCTGTCTTCAATCTGAGCGTCCTTTTCTTTCAACCAGTCGTATGCTTGCTTAAGCTCTTGTCTAAGCACTTGGTTATCATGGCTTAAACGTTCAAGTTCTACTTTAAGTTCCTCAATATCTTCTTGATGCCTATGCACCCGATCATTTTGTATAGACAACTGCTCATTTTGTGCATAAGCAGAAAGCGACTCTTCAGTAATTTGATACTTGCCATCAATAATTGCAGCATCAAGCTTTCTAGCTTTAATTGCCCGTCTAATTGTAGCGTCACTCTTGCCTAGACGTTGAGCAGCTTCTTGTATAGTCATAGCATCACCTCGGCAAGATGATAACAAAGGTCAGGTGATAATGTCAATTGATTTTATTTGGTGATGTGGGATATAATTTGTCGCGATAGGATATACAATTTTGCAATGCCTGCACTTCTGATCGATGTGTGGTGAGTGATAGTCCCAACAATCCAAGAATAGTGAGATACGAAGATGGACAGTGTGTTCAGAGAGTTTCAATAAGGAGTCCGAGTAATGGCCAAACTATATTTCAACAAGACGGAGATATCACAACATCAAATCTGAAAGTAAGGATCATTAAAATTTTCACACTTTGCCTTTAAGCTAATATCTATCGGCTTTTATGCCCACTTTTTGATATAATTTTGGTTCTTTCCAACCTTAATTTCCACCATCAAAACTTGCATATAATACTTGCATGTAATATGAATTATGTGATATATTATTTTGTCTTCAGAATATTCTGGGAGTAAAATCCCTCTGAAAATGGTGACTCGCATATACGGCAATTGGCTATATCTCAAGAAAAAAATTGCATATAATACCAATATGGGAGAGATGGGATGAAAAATGAAGCAGAAGATTTGCTCACACTATATAAGGAAAATCTTGCGAAACTAGGGAGATCAGCATTCACCATAGACAGCTATCTATCGCATCTAAAGCTATTTCATAAGTGGTATCTGAAAACATATGAGTTGAAAACGTTAAATTTCTCAAAAGTGAAAGAAATAGACCTGTTATCATATCGTAACTATCTTCAATACGAGAGACGCCATAAGACAGCCACAATAAATCTTCACGTAGCTGCACTACGCAGCTTTTTCTGTTTCCTTCACAATAACGGAATTATCAAGAAATCAGTCGTATCTGACTTAAGCCCTTTATCAAAACCATATATCAGAGCGCCTGATGTGCCTAGGCGGACACAGATATTAAAGCTTTTCAGAATAGTAGATACCAGCAATGATAGAGGCAAGAGGGATTTTGCCATATTACAACTCTTTGTGCAATGCGGTTTGAGATTATCAGAAGTAGCCAATCTTGAATTAAGCGATATACATATCCATGAACGGAGCGGCGTATTGAGAATTGTTGGCGGGAAAGGCGGTCGGCAAAGAGAAATTAACTTGAATAATACTGCCCGTCGGGCTTTAAAGGCTTACCTCGAAGTTAGACCGGAGATTCCTAACATGAAAAAAATATTCATCTCCCAATTGAATCGTCCTTTATCTCGGCGAAGTATTCACCATCTGATAAAAGATTACCTAGAAACAGCAGGGATGCCCGAACTATCCTGCCATGATTTGAGACATCTGTTCGCTACAAACCTATACAATCGCCACAAAGATATACTGCTTGTTAAGGAAGCCTTGGGACACAAGACATTAGAAAGCACATTACGCTATAGCCATAAGACCAATGAGGAGATTGCTTTGGCTATGGAAGATAGCGATTTGAATATCTACCGGGAGTCTGATGAGAGCAATAGAGATAGAAAGAACCGCATATCCTCAACTTAAAGAAGACATCACAGAGAGAGAAATAATAGAACGCTATACATTAGAACCATCGGAACTTTCACTTGTTAAAAGTTATAGAGGTGATCAGCTTTCTCTAGCTGTCAGGATGAAGCTCTTCCAGCATTTGCTAAACCACGATCTTCCATTAGAGGATGTGCCACAAAAAATAGTGGACTACGTAGCAACTCAGGTTCAAATTCAGCCACACTTTCTTTCAGATACCCGGGGTTCAATGTATAGGCAGATTTCATTGATTCGCAACTATACAGGTTTCTCTCCTTTTTCAGGAGGCGAACTTGTATTATGGCTGATAAAGGAGGCAGAGAAAAAATCACATCTGGTGGATTTAATCAATGAAGCGATCTTTCATCTTCGGGAAATACAGGTTGAATTGCCGGCATTTCAGCGTTTAGTTAGACTGGCATCTTCTGCCTTGCACGAAGCGGACAGAAGGCAAAGCGCTCTGCTTAATCAAAATATACCAACTGAACTCAAAGATAAGCTTGACGCCCTTCTTCAAAATGAATGCCGATACCAGCGAACACCATTCTATGAACTCAAAGGACCACCGAAGAATCCCAGTGCCGGCGCCATAATTGCTGAGGTTTCTTTGTTACAGAGACTGCGCTCCATCAGAGCGGAATTCGATGCTTTGAAGTGGATAAACAATGATAAGATCAGGCATTTTTCAGAGATCGCCAAAGGCTATAAAAGCAATGAATTATATGAGCTGATCCCTGATACTCGTCATCCTATCCTGCTTTGTTTTGTATATTCACGGATCAGAGAGGTGACTGACAACATTCTGGAGTTGCTATTCAGAATATGGAATCGGATAACCAAAAATGCTGAAATAGTGCAGAAGGAATACATCCTCAAAAAAGATGAAGCTAGACGAAAAAATGAGGATCTGTCGGAATCCTTCCTTGAAATCATTGTGGAAAGCAGGTCTAAGGATGAGATAGTGGATAGGATATTTGGTCTATACAGCTTTGAGGAATACAAGTCGCTTCTGGATATGGTTCGCCGATTCAAAATGCCCAAGAAGGATAAATATTTCGAGGCTTTATCGAACCAATATTCACACATCAGACGATTTATACCATTGATATGGGAAAATCTGGTTTTCAAGAGCAATACTAGCGATGATACTTTGATACAAGCTATTGAATATTTGAAGAAAAACCTCGACCCTTCCATTCCGGAACTTCCCGTCGAAGGCGCTTCCGTGGATTTTGTTCCGGATGACTGGGATAAGCACATATTTGTAAGACAGCGCAGCACGAGAAAGGTTATATCCATCAGCAAGAGTATGTATGAATTATGCATCATAGATCAATTGATAGATAAAATTATTGCCGGCGAAGTATATGTATCAGACAGTCAATACTATTCATCGTTAGAGGAATACTTGATTCCAGTGGATGAATTTCTATCCAAGCGAGAGTATTATGTTCAAAAACTGAAACTTCCAGAAACAGGCGAAGAGTTCACCAGACAATTGATGGGCGAGTTGGAAGAATTACTGAAACATATGGATCAAAACTATGACAATCTGAAGTCACATACTAAAGTATCTCGTGGCAGTTTGAGTTTCTCACGAGTAAAGAAGAAAGTGTTGCCATCAAGGATAGAGGAACTGACAGAGTTGATCACTGCCCGTATGAAACCAGTCAGTATTATCGACATCATAGTGGACGTTGATAATCTCATTGGTTTCCTTGATATGTTCCAAACAGTGGGATACAGAGAAGGGATGACTAAAGAAGAGAAAGCAAAGCGGATGATAGCTACACTCCTATGTTATGGGTGTATTATAGGTCCAAAACAGGCAGAAAGATCCACTAGCGTCAGTTCCAACAGCATTTTATATATGAGACGCCGTTATTGTAGCGAGGAGAACCTACTGAAAGTGATAGGCTACATTTCAGATTGCCAACATGAGACATGGCTTGCCTACGCTTACGGTGACGGGACAGGATTCATAACCGATGGTTCAATGTATCCCGCACCGAAAAGGTCAATGCACACAGAACCGTATTTTAAGTATAACAAAGGAAAGGGCATAATATCTTATCCACTGATTTCAAACCAGTATGTAGCGTTAATAACGCAGGCAATAATATGCAGTCAGTATGAAGCAATACAAATGTATGAAGCGTTATTCCAACAGAAATCTCACTTTCCGCTCTTGAAAAACTTTTCCGATTCGCATGGTCAGTCTTTGCTAGCATTTGCATTCTCCAGACTTCTCCATATAGAGTTACTGCCCCGGATTCGCACTAGAAAACATAAGATATTATACAAAGTTAACAAATCTGCTGACTACAAGAATCTGAATGCCGCCATTCACGGGGTTATTCGTAGTGAATATATACAGAAATATTATGATGATATGTTGAGAATACTGGCGTCTTTTCATGAGCGAATAGCTTCTCCGGTGCATATCATGCTGAAAATTGCAGCGTTACGACACACCAACAGTCTGAAGATAGCCTTTTTTGAAATGGGTAAAGCGAACAGGTCAATCTTTCTTCTCAAACTGGGCATAAGACAGGACTTGCGAGTAGAAATTCAGCATGAATTCCTCAAGGCAGAGAGATGGCATGAGTTTGGGGATAATATTTTCATCGGTTATGGCGGCAAACTTCAAGAGGATTCATTGGAAGAGCAGTATAGGACTTTGTTGATACTTAACGTGGTATTGAATTGCATTGCCTTCTGGAATACCTTGGCGATGCAGCAGATTGTGGAAGAGCTTCGTGCAGAAGGATGTGAGATCAGTAATGAGGAATTAAAGCACATTACCCCGACAATGACTAATCACATTGATTTGATCGGTAAGTTTGAGATCGATCTTGGTCGGAGTGTGCCATTTAAATTTGCGACAAAACGAACAGAAAAATAATCCTGAATCATCAGTATTATATGTCAGTATTATATGCAATATTTTAGGCTATTTTGACGATGCAAAGAACATGAATTTTTGCCTTCAGATGTGATATAGATATAGATTTCATAAGGCTTTAATCCAAAGTGTGAAATTTTGCATGATCCTTACTTTTAGGTAATCCTCAGCAAACTTCCTGGTCTCAGCCGCCTTCCCCATGTTGCTTTCCTCATATTTTTTGAAAACTGAGTTGAATCTAATATTTGCCTTTTCCATTTTGGCTATGATCTCACTTTCTTGCTTGACCAAACTTTGGTATGAAGTGGTAAAAGAAACAGTATTCTCAATAATATCGGAAACTGTCTTGAGAACTTCAAAACGTGAGGATAATGCTCGCCTAAGATAGTAGCGTCTATCATAGTAGGACGTTCTCATATCTTCGACATTTTCGTAGTAGATATCTATTTTGGTTGATAATGGGGATTTTTGCACATCCCCCGAAATTATCCATTTCAGAAATTATTCACTTTCTATTGACCGGAAAGAATCTGTTACGCTGAGATAGCGATATACGCTTGCCTTCGAAAACCAAACCTGGTCTTTCTCCTGCCTTTCCTGATTATGCATGGGCTTTTGCAATTTGGGCATTTCATAGTCATTTTACATCAGTATAACGAACTATGAAAATTGAGCAAGTGCAAGTCGCAGTTCCCTGCGGCAGTCAAACATCATCTTTTCTCATATTTAATGGCAGTGCCTTCTGCTTTCCGAGCAGGATGCTCGCCACTCATGCTGAACTTGATGACAGCATCAGCGCCGACCTCAGCAGCCTTTGCTTTAACCATATTGACGATGTCCTCTCTACTCGTGAACTCTGTCATGATAGGGGAGACTTTACTTTCATCTACCGTTATGTAGCCCAATTCAACATATTGAGTTCCTACTGGTGGCAGATCAGACATGACCATAATGTCGCTTGCCCGCTTCGTCACAGGACCTGGTGGCAGAGGGCGAAGCGGAGCAAACTTTGCACGCAGGCTCGTTTCACATCCACATAAAATCACACAAGATATGACAGTTGCTACTGATAGAACCCTTACAAAACCTTTCAACTTTATACTCCTTTCTTTTTTCAACGGGCATAATCTTTGAATGTCCTTGCCAGTGAAGCAGAGAGCTTCTTTGCTGCTCGGTTCACCATTTCCTCTTCAATAGGAGCTGGCATCTCCGGACCATACTTTTTATCATCGTAATCCAAAGCCCTTTCATCACCAGAGAATTTAGCCCACTGACACTCAAACTTATCTGTCTCAGAGAACGATTCACTCTTTTTGAGCCTGGCAGTCTTTGTCTCAATGATCGAGTATGAGCCTGATATGGATGCGCTTGCTGTCCGCGTATAAACAGACATAGTGGCGCGCACTTTTCCATAAACGGTTCTTTCCTGGGCTTTTCCATTGCTATCAGTGTATTTCTCCGTCCCAGTAGCGACCTCCTTTTCCCGTGACTCATTCCTGCTCGTTGTCGCAGGAGGAACGTATATGATCTGGCTTATCTTCCCCGTGACGATCTCATGAACACCGAGCACCTTACCGATGTCCGCTGCTGTTTGCGGGTCAACTATACCCGCCTGTCCCAGGTCCTGCTCTGCCAGGACGCGTTCCAACTGATCCCTTGATATGATCTCAAGGAACTCCATCGCACTGGGATCTCTCATTATGTCGCTGACCACATCGTCCACTATGATGTCTGATAGAGAGCCATACCTGCCCTCTTTGCCAGTCTTATCCTCGAAAGGGATGATCGCTATCCGCTTTATGCCAGATTGCCTTGCCTTTTCGTAGAGGTCAGCAGCGTCTTTGTAGCCAGGGCAGAACCTCTCAGATTCCTTGAACTCCTTAGCTGCCTGTTTCTGTGAATCGCTATCACCGTTCTGTGACAGGAGAATCCCCTCCTGGTAGTGCATCTCCGCTGCGTTCATTTTCGCAATGTCAAGTTCCTGAGTGTAGTCAGTCACCTCAAGCTTTATTGTCTCCTTCGTTTTCTTATCCACAAGCGGCGGCAGACCATTTATCGCCTGATTGACTTTGATCAGCGCTTCATACTCAGAGACAATGTCATCCCATCTGAACTTAGCAGAACCGGATTTCAGTTCCTTGATCTTGCTTTCATGGGCGTCAACTGCCATCCTGAAGGCATCCCTGACTAACGCCTGAGCTTTTCCATAGTCAGGCTGCAGCCTGAGTGACGCGGCACAGTCAAGCACCGCAAGGTCATAGTTCCCGCGCTGGTAGTTCTGCCTGGCGCTCTCCTCAAGTCTTCCGTATTCCGTGAACGTGGCACAGCCACAGATTAAAAATATCACAGTTAACATCGCAAGTTTGCCTTTTACCATCTTTGCCCTCCTTTGCTTCAATACACATTACTGTGAAAAACTACACATTTATAGCTATTTTACCTGACGACAGCCATCTTTCTGGCAGCATGAAATGAGCCAGCGCTGAGGGTATAGAAATACACACCGCTGGCAACGGGCTGACCGGCGTCATCTGCGCCGTCCCAGTATGCTGACATCTCTTTTGATAGGTATGCGCCGGCTGGCTTGAATCCCAAATCCAGCGTCCTCACCAGTTGGCCAGTGGCGGAGTAGATCCTGATGGACGCCTGCGCCTCTTCCGCCAGAACATAAGGTATCCACGTGTCCGGGTTGAACGGGTTAGGGTAGTTCTGGAAAAGCGCGGTTCGTTTCAAATAAGCCCATGTTGTGGGACGTTTGCCATCCGGTGTGACGCCAGTGACCAGCAGGTATTCGTCTTGCGTGAGCTCGGTATCCGCAACGATAGTGTGTTCGAATACGCCATCGCCATCGTTGTCCACCTGAACCGTAACACCTGTATCCCAGTCTATGGTATACTGATGCGCCGCATCAACTGATATGGGGATACGTGAAGCTGTGAAGGTGATGGGCTCCCCGTCACGGATGAAACTCACATCAAGCACATACTCGCCACTGCCTGTGCCATGCACCTCATAGCGATAGGTGTCCGCAGGGAGCAGTATCAGGACGATATTATGTCTCTGGTCGTATACGGACTTTGGGATATCCTCTATCGCCTTCCCATCGACTATGCCTGCGATCCTTCCCTGGGAGTCATAGACACGAAGCTCAATCGGGCTGTGTCCCTGAACCACGATGGCTGACTCGGATGACGAGTATGACAGCATCTTCACAAGTCCGGGGTCAACAGTGCCTTCCATAAGTTTCACGAACCCTTCGTCAGCCAGCTCTATAACCTTATCCACCTTGTATGGGATAACAATCTGACGCACTTGCAGCACGCTCAGCCTATCGCCGGGATATACCTTCGGCGTTATGACCATCCTGTCATTTGACAGCGAGAGATAGCCTATACATGTGTCATCCTTGTGGGCTGAGTCTATGTTCATAGCTATCGTATAATACATTTGCGGGAAGTCGTCTGGCTCCAGACGAAAGGTCTCAGCGATCTGCTCTGACAGCACTGCTTGAACCAGCCAGAAGCTGTCGGCGACAGGGTCCCATGTCTCACCTGCGTGCATCCTGACATAAGTCCTGCGGTCAGGGTCTCCCAGTTGCAGTATTGCTCTGAGCTCTCCATCAGTGTTTCTCTGTATGGCTATATTGCACTCATATACCGAGACAGCGTCATGAAGCGCCTCTATCAATCCTGCTGCTGCCGAAAGCCCGGCGCCGGCTGGCGTGTCCGCTCCGTCAAACGAGAAACCGCCAGCCAGCTTCTCCCACTGAAAATCCAGCTTGCTTCTCTGGATATCCTTTATTATTTTCCAGTCTGTATCTTCCCTGACAGCGTTAGAGCCGTCTATTACTGGCGGCACGTAGATCGGAATGAGCGACCCCTTGCCTTCTGGAAACACCTCTATCGGTATTATCACACCGCCTCTGTCAGGTGTGTTGTTGATGACATAGCGCAGTTCCAGCCTCTCAAGCTTCACTATCTTTGCCGGGCTTTCCCAGCAGGTGACGTAATACAGGTTGCCAGATGGGTCAAAGGCTATCTCGTTAGCGTCCCTGAAACTCGATGGGAGCTGATAAGCTGCTAACTGGTTCAAGTCCAGATCAAACCTTGTTATCCTGCCTGGAGAACCAGTATACGCGCCCCAGATCTCATCGTCATAAGCGAAGATACCATAGCAAGTCGTATCCCCGCCCTTTGCTCTGGTATAGGTCAGGTCATCGCTGATCCTGTAGATATAAGATGGCGATTCCTCGCTGCCGGCGTATAGATGACCGCCAGCATATGCTATGTCGTCGCTGAAGTGTGTGTCGTCTGTGTAGAGCGAAGAATATTGCGTTGGGTTCTCTGGATTCACCCTTACAAATGTGTTCCCTGTGTATTCGCGTCCCCAGAACCACGAATCCTAGTATGCGGGAGCTGAGCCCCAGATGTACCCTCCGCCGCTGGTCATGGCATGGAACTGGAAGCTGCCGGTGGCTCTGGAGTAATCGTAAACCTGATAGCTCAGGTCGTTTGTGTTTATCTTTGCGATCTTCCCGCAGCATCCGCCAGCCCAGAGGTAGCCGTAGGCATATTCAAGCGACCCGCCATCAAAAATCTCATTAAATGCTATTGCGACTTCCCATTCCATTGTTTCTGGATTCACCCGCACAATCTTAGAAGGAGTAGTCCAGAGGATCACCCAGATATAACCTTCTGCTGCTATTAAGTCCTCACCATCGTTTAAGCCCGCATCCAGTATAATCCTCTTATAACTCAATGTCTCCGGGTCTATCTTTAATATCCTGCATGGCGATGTGCGCGTGGATGCCCAGAGGTATCCATTGGAATATGTGAAACCATGGATGAGGTTATCACCGTGCTCCAGCGCCCTGCTGTCCGCCACTATGGCGTCATCTGCCGCAATCTCCCAGACTAATAAAAGTGAAAAAAACCATATTTTCGTTTTCATCCTGTCGCCTCCTAAATCTCTGCTATCTTAGAGCTTCGCTCGATCCTGTTGAATGCTTCTTCTCTTTTGTGGTTCGTTATTTGGGCGTAGATCATGGTGTTCTGGATATTGGTGTGTCCGAGGTGGTCTCTGACAAACTCTATGCCTTCGCCAGCCTCCAAAAGATGCGTGGCTATGGAGTGCCTAAGCGAGTGGACGGAGTATCCGGTGTCAATGCCTGCTTTCAGTGCATACTTCTTGAATAACTGCTGTACCCTCTGCCTGCTAATGTTGCCCTGTCTGCCTGTGAATAGGGCATCGCCAGTATCAAGCCTCTTCTTGAGATATTTCCTAATGAGCCTTTCCGCTGTTTCAAGAAGCGGCCTTTCCCCGCCGATCCCGCCTTTCACCCGGTGGATGAGTATCCTTTTGTTTTCAAGGTCAACGTGTGAGAGCTTGAGCAGGAGCGCCTCTGAGATCCTGAGTCCGTAGAGGTAGATTAACCCGAAGAGTGCTTTGTCTCTGCGGTTCTTGATGCACGAAAAAAGCCTCTCGACTTCTTCCTTCGAGAGGTATTTTATCTTTGGTGGTGGGCAGTTAGACATTATAGCCATAATGTCTAACTGGAGATATTTTATCACAGAATAAGGGGAAATGTAAAGAAAAAATTGCAAATAGGCACAGATGGTGATATAATCCAGCTAAATCCAAAACAAAACCCAATTTTGATTAAAGGTTTAATATGACTGAAAAACAACTCAGAGAACTCATTAAACAGGGCGAGGGTCAAACTCTTGATTTCAAAAAAGTAGAAACTAAAGATGGTAAGATTGTCGTCGCTGTAACTGTGCCTGCTGATTACGAATAGCGGGGGCAAGTTTTTCTTGAGACTCGGCACTTGCGATGAGGCACTGACGCCACGTGAACTCAGACGTTTGATGTTCTCCAGAGGTGAAGTGAGCTTTGAACTACTGACAGATGACAGATTTGATATAGATAAAACTCTGGTTGATCAATTTATTCAACAACGCCAGAAGAGCGGCCGTCTTCTTGGTATCAGCAAGGAGTCCAATTGGAATACTAAGTTAAGGAGGAGATAATGTCTATCAATATTAAAGATCGGAACATTTTAAGGGGGCTTGCCTGGCAGGTCGCGGAAATTGCGGCGCTCCCGGCACAGCAGGAAACAATAGCATTGTGGAAAGCGCTCAATGGTCTCAAGCCCATACGCGCTATGGTTATGATCGACCAGATCCCATGGCACGAGATGGACGTGGATGGAGAACTCGAGCTAAAGACCGAAGATGCCTTTTGTCGCGGCATTGAGACACAACTTCGACGGATTCTATATTCCTGGAAGCATATACGAGTTGACATGGTAGTCGAGCCGTTCATTACCATTCCAAAGTCCATTCGTGGCACCGGCTTTGGCGTCGGGGTAATTGAGAAGACAGCGGTAAGCGATCCGCGTAATCCGGTGGTCGGCCATCGTTACATAGACCAATTCAAAAACGAAGAGGATGTTATGAAGGTTCAGACGCCAGAAGTTGATCTTGATGAGGCTGCAACCAAGCAATCTGAGGAGCGCGCCCATGAGATTTTCGATGGCATACTTGAAGTGCGCATGCAGGGAGCTTTACCTGGATTCGCTCCGTGGGACCAGATTGCCCAGTGGCGCGGGACAGACAACATGCTATTGGACCTGGTAGACAGGCCGCATTTTATACACCAGATCATCGGCAGGTTGACGGATGCGCATCTCTCGATGCTTGACCAGCTTGAAACGAAGGGGCTTCTGGGTTTTGGGCAGAGCACTATCCACTGCACCGGCGCATTCACAGATGAACTCCCCGCCCCTGGTTTTAACCCTAAGTATCCCCGCGCTAAAGACCTTTGGACCTCGGGCATGGCTCAGATTTTCTCCACAGTTTCACCAGCCATGCACCAGGAATTCGAGATTGACTACGCTGCTCGATGGTATGAACGCTTTGGCCTGGGGTACTACGGATGCTGCGAACCGCTGGATGGGAAAGTAGACATCATCCGGAAATTACCACATGTTAGGAAGATCTCTATGAGCCCATGGGTGGACGTGGAAAAAGGTGCTGAGCGGATCGGACGGGACTTCGTTTTCTCGCGTAAGCCAACCCCTGCGTTCCTCGCTTGGGACACATGGAAGCCAGAATCCGTTGAGCGTGATCTTCGAGATACCCGGGAAAAGTGCGACCGTTACGGATGTCCAATCGAATTTATCCTGAAAGATATCAGCACCGTCCGTTATCAGCCGCAGCGCCTATGGGAATGGGCAGATATCGCTATGAGGGTGGTCAAATAGAAGCAATAAAGTCGTGGCGCATCACATTACGTTGGATTCAAGGGGAGTGGTACTTTTCTGAACTATCCGCCCACATATCATACAATTCTGGGGATTGAAAACGTATCCACCAGAAATGTTATCTCAAAAAAATGAAGCTTAATTGCTTCGCTTGATCTATCTTCGCAAACCGGCGTCTAAGTGTAGCAAAAACCACAACCCTATATAATTCACTACTAAACATGAAAAGCTGTCTGCTCATAGATGGACGCCAAAAAGACATATCTGATTTTACTGATCTTAGTTTCTTTATCTGAATATCATAATTGCAGCCATATTCAACAATTATTTGCTTATCATGCTCAATCTGGAGACATTCGGGATAACCGTTTCATCAGCCAATCCCTCATCAACATATAGAATATAGCCTAAAATCCGAATCTGCCCTTTATGGCTGACAATACGCTGGTAATGTTTGAAAGCAAATGTTTTGCTCAACTCCTCTGAAGTGAAAATGTCACCTTTAGCTGAACCCAATATGGTCTGCGGACTTTGGTAATAAATCCGACCTTCCTCTGTGCGTGCCTTGTGATGCCAATGTCCACTATGATTATACTTGTCAATAAAGCTTTCATGCTGAAGTTGGATATCTTTTAGATCATCACCTGCCCTAACATAACTATCTAATAAGCGATACTCAATTGAAAAGTGGCTCTCCATTAGATTCTGCCATGGTTTTCCCTTCTCAATATTATGCCAATCTATCCCTAATACATCGATTGCCCGTTCAAGCAAATGGGCTTTGAAAACAGGACCGTTATCTGAAACTATCTGTTTTGGGCAACCATACTGCGTCAATGCTTTCTGCAAAACAACGATAATGTGGCTTAAATCCTGCTTTAGACATGCCTCTCCAGCTAACATCATCCGTGAATAGCTATCAATGAATATAACACTGTAGACCCAATCACCTTGATATTTCACAAGATAACGAATATCGCAGAACCATATTTCATGGGGTGAGGAAGCTTCTGCTGGCGCTTCATCAGGTATTTTCAGCAGCTTTTTCTTTTCCGCTTTCTTCACATCCCGGAATAAGTGGATAATTTGCCATATTGTGGTATGACCAATGATATTTCCTCGCCCATTGAGCATCATCTTTACACGGTAATGACCGATTTTCGGGTTATTCTCGACTGTCTCGAAAATGAATGTGATATCTGCCAAAGAAACGGTCTCTTCAAAATGTATTCGTGCACGTGACTTATCGTATAAACCTAAAACTCCCTCTGCATCAAATCGCTGTTTCCAATAATAAACAAAGCAACGTTTGACCTGCATTGTTTCACAGATTGTGCTTACTTTCCAACCTGCTTCCATTAGTTCAACAATACGATAACGTCCTGCAACAGAAGGTGTATATTCATGGTATTGGCGAAAACGCACTAATAGATGCTCAATAACTTCATCACTCTGAGAATATGCAAAGAGTTCTTTGTATTGTTTCAAAATACTCAACACAGTTTTATGGTCAATAGTGCGATTATGTTCTTTACCAACGATAGTTGCCAATTCCCGTGAACTGAACCCATCATATGCTAGATGTAACAAGATCATATGAGCTTTTTGGGCATCACTTAGTTCTCCTTTCCGTTTTGAAGGACCGTGACGTTGATCCAAAAGGGCTAAATAACCCTTATTGTGAAAGAGCCTAAGATACTTTTCCAAAGTCTTTTCATGCAATTTAAGTTCTTGAGCCCGGCTTTCTTTCGTATTTTGCTTTAGCAATACTGGTCTTATTATCTCATATTTAAGATGAGCTTCATCTCGATAATCCATAAACTCAGAGATGCTGTCTATTTTATCCATCGTTTGTCTCCTTCCGCATAGAATGTGAGAAGGAAATTATAGCATCTATGAGTTCATAAGAAAAGTATCTGGATACGCTTTCAATCCCCAATTATGTATGAAATGTGGACGGATAGTTCAGGGAGTGGTACTTTTCCATTATTCCGTTGCTCAGCAGAACAACATTTGCGATCACCTCCGGCGTTTCTTCTTCATGAGCAAGGAACGAACCGTGGGAAATGTCCCTAAAAAAGTTGAGAATCAAATAGCGTGTTTGTTTTTTTCGTCTCTGTTGTCTTTTTGTTCGGAAGTTTCTGAGCGTAGGCCCTGATTGAAAAATAAGATTTCAGAAGAAGGTCGTTTTCCACTTCCTTCCTTGGTCTTGAATATTTTTCTCTGCAAAACTTTATAATGCTTTCTTTATAAGATTTCACCTTTTCAGGTGGTGGCAAGGTTATGGCGCTGAACGGCTGCGAAGTGGCTCCGTCAATCATGAGTTTAAGGTAAATATGATAATTCGGTAGATTGATCAGGTCATTCTCGCTGAATACTGGATAAAACTCACCAGCTAAATGCTTGGCGTCCTCAAGCCCTACCCTGAAAGAAATTATTGTCCCGACATTACCAAAGATCGCTCCCCTTATCTTCTCATCCAATTGGTCAATGTATTGATGAGCGAGGGTCAGGTTAAGCCCATACTTCCTGGATTCAGAGAGGATGTCAGCAAAAGATAAGGTTAGAAAATTATGTATCTCGTCAACATATAAATAAAATGGTTTTCGTTTTTCTTCTGGCATATCTGCTCTGCTCATAGCAGAAAGCCATATCTTTGTCACTATCATTGACCCTAAGAGAGAGCAGTTTTCCTCTCCAATTTTACCTTTGGTTAGATTGACTATCAGGATTTTGCCTTTGTCCATTATTGTCCGTAGGTCAAATGTATTTTCTATCTGTCCTACTATGTTTCTCAAAGGCAAACTGGTCAGGAATTGTCCCATCTTATTCAGAATAGGGGATACAGCCTCTGTCCTGAGCCAAGCTGAGTATTTCTCAAACTCAGAAAACCAGAACTCTCTGACCTGTTGATTTTTAACCCTTAATATAATCTCTCCCCGAAAATCCTTATCAGTCAACAGTTTTGGTATGTCCAGGATTGTGCTATTTGGTTGTTCCAGAAGCGTTAAAATGGAATGTCGCAGTATATGCTCCAGCCTTGGTCCCCAGAACTCAGACCATATTTTTTTGAATACGGAAATAAGCCCTGAAGATATCAGATGATGCTGATCTGGATGGGTGCTTTCCAATGGGTTGAATGGGATTGGGTATTCAGTGTCTGCCGGATTAAAGTAGATGATGTCCTTTATCCTTCTTTTCGGAACAAAGCTCAAGACAGCTTCAGTCAGATCGCCATGGGGATCAATCAATGCCAAACCGTTGCTGTCATTTACGTCAGAGATAACCATATTTCCTATTAATGTTGACTTTCCAGTTCCTGTTTTCCCGACAATATAGATATGTCCCCTACGGTTCTTTTCCTTAATGCCGAACTTCCTTCTGATGTCTCTGTAATTGGTTACAGCAAAGAAAGTAATGTTGTTTTTATCCTGCATAACTGAATGATAGTCAGTCTATCAGATGAAAAAAGAAAGGGGAAACTGCTATTTACGGCATAGGACGTCAATAAGACAGACGACAGAAAATTGGAGTTCTTTGGAAAATAGCTTGACTTTTTGTAGTAAATACCTTACACTTATTCTATGGAAGTTAGATTGAGAATTATACGAAATTATAAGACACCGGATGGAAGAGAGCCTTTTGAGGAGTGGCTCGGTTCTCTCAAAGATAAAATGGTTAAGGCTAAAGTGCTTGAGCGAATTAACCGAGTGCGTTTAGGCAATTTTGGGGATTGTAAGAGTCTAGGTGAAGGTATTTTTGAGCTAAGAGTTCATTATGGTCCTGGTTATCGGGTATATTTTGGTGATTGGAATGGTGTTATCGTAATTCTACTTTGCGGAGGCTCTAAAAGAACGCAAAACCGAGACATAAATAAAGCCAGAGAATACTGGCAGGAATTAAAGGGTCGAATCTATGAATAAAGAAGCAATATTAAAACATACAACAAGCTACGAGGAAAACCTTATTAAGCATCTACAGGATCCAGAGTTGGCACAGGCATATCTTGAGACTGCTTTTGAGTCTTACGAGCAAGATGGAGATACTGATGCTTTGCTTTTAGCAATGAGGGATGTAGCAGAAGCTCAAGGCGGTATCGGTGAATTGGCAAAAAGGACTAGGATTAGTCGTGAACATCTCTACGATATCCTTGCCAGCAAGCATAATCCCAGATTAGATAATTGGTTGGACATTCTCTCTGCCCTTGGTTTTCGTGTTCGCTTAGAACGACAGAAAACACCTACCGAACACACGCTCGTTCATAAGGAATAATATGCCTCAAAAGGTAAATATCCCCAAGGATTTTCATCTGATCCTTTCCACTAATTCAAACCGAAATGTTGTATTGTGCCCACGGGTATAAGCTCTGTGGGCACAATATCACAATCAGGCTCACTGACTCTGAAAGTCCGGGGTGAAATATCATCATAATTGCTTTGTTGGTCTGGGGCGTAGACAGGAATAAGCCCAAATATCCTCGCTGTGTTGCCTTCAATAACTATCCCTTCCAACAGGAAGCGGAGAAACGTCTGCTTTTGTTCAAACGTGAATTCACCTATCTTCTTTTTTATAATCCGGCAAAATTCTTCCACGCTTTTCGCCACTCTCTTGAGAGACAAACTGGAACTTTGCTTTTGCGATAGTTCGTTCAATCTTTGATTCAATTGTGTTCTTTCTTCCTGTATCTTGCCTATCTCACCCTCAAACTGTTCCAACTGTATTATGCCCTTCCTGTAAGCAGCAAATACCCTCTCTTCCTCTATTTTCAGGCTTTCCAATTCCTTCTGCGTATCCTTTATCGTTTTCTCTATATCAAGCGGCTTTATTTTTTGTTTCTCTTCTAGTATCTTTACCTGATCGCTTATGATCTTCGGGTTCTGGACCGCATTAGCGACACTGTTCCATATTATGGACTCAAGCTTGGGCGCGCTGATTATGCTCGCTTTGCATTCTCTTGGCAATGGGAAGGTCTTATACCTATTCCCGCAACGATAAAAGAGCCTTCCATGTGAGGGAGTTCCAGTATAAAGAGAGCCGCATTGGCATCTCACCAGACCTCTAAGAAGGTAGCGGTATTTAGCATTACGTGGAGAATATGTTATATTTCTATTAAACTGGGACTGGGCAGCCAAAAATGTCTGTTTATCAACAATCTTCAAGCTATCGGGCAAGGGGATCGGTATCCACTCTTTTTTTGGTCGAAGCCTAAGTCCAGTCTTCCTTTGTTTATAGCATCTGGTCTGTTTATGCTCATCGGTTTCTACAACTTTATGCTTGTTGTAATAGGTGATCCCGGTATACGTCTCATTGGTCAATATTTTATGGACACTACTGCGTCCCCATCGAGTTCCTTTTCTCGGTGGTATTTTTAATGCTGTAAGCCTTCTGACCACTTCCCTCTGGCTAATTCCGTCTTTTACTACCCAGTTAAACATCATCTTAACTGTTCCCGCTTCCTGTTCATTGATCTCATAATGCCCTTCAATTCCTTTCTCTTTATCTTTTTTGACGTAAGCGTAACCGTAAGGAGGGACATTGCCCTGAATCAGCTTCCTCACCTCAACCTTATACTTTCTGCCTCGTCTTGTTCTGTCGGTGATCAGCTCTCTTTCAAACTCAGCGAAAGAGCCAAGCATATTGACCATGAAGTTAGATATTGGGTCGCCGTTATTCGGTAGTTTCTTGAAGATGAGTTTTACATTCTTCTTCTCCAGGTCTTTCTTGATGATACCCAGATGGGTTAATTCTCTGCTAAGACGGTCAACGTCATTTACCAGAACGGCATCAAACAAGCCCTTATCAGCTTTATCCCTTAAACGATCAAGCTCAGGACGATTTAGTATACTGCCACTCCAGCCCTCATCAATATATCTGGCTACGACAATATGGTCATTCGCCTTAGCGAAATCCTCCAGTTCTCTGATCTGGGAATCAATGGTCCTACCCTCCTTTTGCTCTTCTGTTGAGACTCTGCAATAAATTGCGCACCTCATAGATTTTTATTTTGACAGCGTTTTATAAAGTTTTCCAATTCTCCCTCCGGGATCCGCCACAAGCTGGTTCGACCGGTACCAAGCTTAAAACCTCTCAGCTTTTTAGTCCACAAATATCTGAGAATTGACTTTTTGGATACCCTTAACCTGGCGGCGGTTTCCTCTAACGTTAAGTAGGGTAGGAATCCAACGCCTTAATCCATTTCTGGAATAGGTTTTTGTAATCCCCCCTCCGAACCGTACTTACACCTTTCAGCGTATACGGCTCTCCAGTCGTTCATTTCGGCTGTATCGTTCAGTGTTCCTTTGTGTAGCCTATTGTGACAGTCCTCACACAATACCAGAGTTTTCCTGTTAATGCTTGCCATGCGTAGAACCCATGCTGGTATTTCCTTTCCCCTTTTCGCATATTTCCTTTTGATGTCTCTTAATTTCCTAACGTGGTGAACCTCACAATCTGTGGGTTTTCCACAATATTCGCATTGTGATGCGTTCAATCTCGTTATCAATTGACATCTTGTTGGTATTATCACAATAATCTTATCTATACCCGTTGTTGGTTGCTTATGTGTTTTAAGTGGTTCATTGAAGTATGTCATTATCTTAGTGCCTTTTTTTGTCTTGTAACTGACACCGATTAGCTTACGAGTTCCTGTTCCAACTTTTCGCTTAACTCCTATTCCGTACTTCTGTATAACTTTGGATACGGAGATTTGCTCTTTTCTCGCTATTGTTTTGGTTAGACTTACGTAGTGAAAATATTTGAACTTTCCAATTTTCTTACTTACGTCTGTGGCTAGACAATAGTAGTTGTAAAGTCCCCATATTTCTGAATTGTAAGCATTAACAATGTCTAGTACAGAATCATTAATTCTAGCATTGCACTGATACGGCTTCCCATCTTTCATAAAGGGTTTCAGATGCTCATTTATCACATCAGTTGGCACTAGCAGTTGGATTGTTCCATTGATTTCTCTCCTTCTTACTCCATCTACGTCCCTTATTATCTTGGAATTGGCTATCACTTTCGCAATCTCATAGCCAAGAAATCTTACGTTCTCCTCAGTCAGATTGGTTATTTTAGTTTTATCCATACTCATTTCTAGCTTTAGTTTGGTATCAAGAAAGTTTCCAATTTCTTCCCTGATTTTCTCCGCTAGTTTCTTGTTTCCTATTATCATAACAACAAAATCATCTGCGTATCTTGTATATTTAACTCTGACGTAGTTTCTATCCATCAGGTTTTGTGTGGGTAATTGTCTCATTTCTTTTAGTATTCTCTCTGCTTCCCTAGTATTTCCACTTTTATTTTTCCTAAATCGGTCAAGATCAAGTTTCATATACTCTGGATTTCTAAACCTATACTTTCCTCTGGTGTATCTTAATTCCAGCATACTCATAAAGGTATCTAGTTCATGCAGATAGATATTTGCTAGTATTGGACTTATTGTCCCACCTTGTGGTGTTCCTGTTAGCGTATTGTATACTTCCCTAAATTCCATATAACCTGCTTCTAAGAAGCGTTTGATGAGTCCAATGAATCTCCCATCATCAATCTTCTTACTGAGTAAAGCGAGCATTACATCATGGTTTATGTTGTCAAAGAAGCCTTTTATATCTCCCTCTATGACCCAACTCGTTCCCTTGCTGTTACACTTGATTCGATATAAGGCTGTCTGACAACTCCTATTAGGTCTATAACCATGAGAGCTATCTGAGAATATGGGTTCGTATATTGCCTCCAGTATCATTTTGATAACTTCCTGAACCACCTTATCCCTGAATGACGGGATTCCCGATGGTCTTTTCTTTTCGCTGTTTTTCTTAGGAATATATGTTCTCCTTACTGCTTTAGGATAATACCTTTCTGTTCTGAGTTCTTTGATTAGGTCATCAATGAGTTTTTTTGAGAATCCATCAATTGTCTCTCCATCAATACCTGCTGTCATGTTCCCTTCATGACTACTCATCTTTGCATAAGCAACCATGAACATATTTCTACTGAACAGTAAACGATACAATCTCTGGAAAACAAATTTCGGATTTTCCTTTGATTTTTTGCTTAGGATTTCTAATACTACTTCGGGATTCTGCATTTCGCATACCTCATTAGCTAGTCATCCAGACGACCTATCCCCCTTTGCCATGCGAATGGCTCTCCCATTCTCAGACTACTATGAGGATTCCGTAACCATGCTGGATTTTCAGAATCCATGAATTTTTTTGCTTCATTCGGCTTTTCATTCATAGCCTACGGATTATTCAAAATTCATAAGTAGGCGTTCCAGTTTAGGTTATCTCCATTTAGAAAGTAGAGTGCATATTCGATGCAACTTAGGCTATCTTTTCATTCCCTTAACGGGCTTATACCCGCTGGAGGGGCACTTTGGTGTGCCATTATAAAACCATTAAATAACAGCAAGTCCCCCTCTATATCGCATCAACCAGTCTGCGATACCCAAATGATTATAGCAAGGGAATTGGATTTCAAGCAGTACCGCTTTGACCATATTGCATCATTCTTAGCTTGCACAGCCAGCTTCTCTCTGGTTTCAAAGCCACTGCACTTTGCTGACATGCTATGTTTCCCTCAGCATTTCTGCTCTAGGTAAGTCAGTCGCTTCAAGGAATCTCACCAAAATTCCTCACTTCACTCTACGTCCCTTATGGACGCACTAGTTTTTTCATTATCCTGATTATAATCCTTCAAAAGACACTGGTCAATAGCTGTCCAAAGATGGTCATTTTTTTACTACTCCAAACTCCTCTCCTAAAAGCATCTCAAAAGCTTGTTGAATCCTTATTTCAGCATCTTCAGGAAATACCTGTTCCCAGATTGTTTCTTTGCTTAACGCCATTCCATAAGTCTAAACTACGGCGTAAAACAAAAAAGCAAGGGATAGTTGCTTTTTTAGGCATTTGCTTTGCAACAAGATTGTTGTAATGGTATACAGTTATCAGGTAAATTACAGATTTTTGCATATCCCCCCGAAAAGGTATATTTCAGAGTGTGCCATTCCGTATCGTCTAAGTGCTTTTTACACTTTTCCTTGCCGGCGTTCATCATGAATTTCTGAAAGGGATATTTTCGAGGGATGTGCAAAAACTTCCAAGTTGGAGATAACCCCTTGATTTTGTTGGGTAATGCTTTCCAAACCCTTGTAAAATAAGGATTCTATTCTATGCAGCGGTTGCTCGCAACTCGATTACGAAATCAGAAAAAAGGTTTGACAAACTAAAAGTTTTATGGTATATATCTTATATATTAACTATCATATATGTTAAATACCTGATGGTCATACCACCAGGTATTTTAGTTACAGGGTTATCTTCAACAAAAAACTGTAACGGTGGGGAATTAGGTGATGGAGGTATAATGGAATTTGTATTTGTAAATGCTTATCCTATAAGGGTTATTAGCAGCCTTTTAATGAGATAGGAGATCATTATATGGAAATTAGTGAAAAGCTGAAGCCTATTTCTCGAGTTACACTGGCTGACGAGATATTTAACCAAGTCCTTGAATTGATTATCAATAGGGAATTGTCTCCGGGTGAGAAATTGCCCTCAGAACGAGATCTGTCAGACAAACTAGGTGTTGGCAGATCGTCTGTAAGAGAGGCACTGCGAGCACTCGCCACAATAGGATTATTAGATACCCGACCAGGTGAAGGGACGTTCGTTACCAAATCACCGACCTTGTTTTTCTTATCTCCTTTTATTCTACGTGAACATATTACTAAGGAAAATGTTTCGAAAATTATGGAAGCGCGCCTTGTTCTTGAGGTAAAACTTGCTGCTTTCGCTGCAGAACGGGGAACCAAAGAGGAAAAGGATTTGATTCGGCAGTGTTTTGACAATATGATCGCTGCTAAGGATGATTACGAACGATGTTTAATGGAAGATTGGCGATTTCATGAGGCGATCGCGCAAGCAGCGAACAATTCATACCTATTTCAGATGTTTTTAATGACCCGTCATCTAGTTCAAGAGTGGATGTATAAACCGCCTCAAGAACATATTTATGACTATATCAGGCCTTCATGGGAAGAGCATCGTAAAATACTCGACTCAATCCAAGCCGGGGATGTCAGCGCAGCCGGAATAGCCATGCAGAAGCATCTAGAGAACGCTATAGAGCGACTATTGAAAGTATTAGCCTTGCCACCTGTGAACTCCTAACTTGGACGTTTGCATTTTGAAATCATTTGGTTTATCTCGAAAGCAATGACAAGCTGGTGTAGCTCAGTGGTAGAACAGTTGGTTTGTAATCAGTCTGTTAAGGGTTCAAATACCTGCCGGTCCATAACGGGATAAGTAAAAATGGAAAATACAGGAAACGGTGAGAATTTCTGGAAAATCATGATGGTTCCATATATTGCTGTCATGTTTTTCAGTTTGATTTCGGTGGTTCCTCAGGTTTCTATAGCAATGATGTATAGACCTTCACCAGACTTCAGATTGTGGGATACATGGATTTTTCGCACAGAAAGTGAGTTCCATCTCTTCTATAGTCGAAGGCCAGCCGATGGTCAGTATAACTCGGTCGGTCATGCAGTCTCGACTGACCTTCTTCATTGGAAGTCGCTGGGACCTATTATCCAACGCGGTCCGAAAGACTGGGAGTCCTTTCCTCGTTTTGCAGCAGGGAGTGTGATCCATCATGGGGACAAGTATATGATGTTCCAAGCCACCATCGCTGGTGTCGGTGCTATGGAGCCTGGAATTGGGGTTATGTTCTCTTCCGACCTTCATGATTGGACGAAATATGCAGATGACCCTGTGATCAAAGCAGTTTTACCGTATCAAGGAAGATATCAAGGTAAGCTCAATTGGGGTGATCCATACATATTCAAGGTAAACGACGGCTATGAAGCATTAGTTAATGCCCGGATACCAGAATGGACACCTTGTATCGGCCGGATGTATTCAAAGGATCTCATTCACTGGGAAGCGCGTCCCCCGCTTGCAATCCCTAGAGTGTCTCAGTGTGAGGTTCCGGAATACTTTCAGATAGGTGATAAACACTACCTAATTTTTTCCGCTTGTGGTGGTCGTCCTGGATGTATAAAGAGTGATCTCATTATTGATACTAAATCGCGTAAGGATACTGCTGGTACATACTATCTTATCTCGGATAGTCGGACAGGTTCTTATGTCATGCCGGAAGACAGTCTTCTAATAGGCTCAGGGAACGGACGAATTGACTGTTACGTGGGAAGGACATTCGAACTGAATGGCAAAAGGATGCTCTATTATCATAACGTTGGTCTCAGACCGGGAGGATGTGATCCCATACAGAGCCGTGCATCACTGGCAGCACCTAAGGTCATTCGGCAAAATGAGGACGGAACTTTGTGGTTGCAATATTGGGACGGACTTGCGGGTTTGGAAACGGGTGTATTTCTTGATAAATTTAGCGCAGGAATACAACAGAGAACAGACTGGGAAGTGAATGAGAAACTATTGACCGGACGCAGAGATAGCGGGATCTCGTTCTATATACTTCCACCAATAGTGAGTGATTTCAATCTCACATGCAGCATAAATGTAGAAAGAGGAAATCGTGCTGCTATTATTTTCAGATATGATGAAGAAATACAAAGTGCCTCCGCACTGATACTAGATACCAAATCCGGCAATGTCGAGATTGCACGTATAGACGGGGATAAATTAACTGTTCTGGACGCCGTGATCTCAGGATTGCAATCCGGAGAGAAGCACTCGGTCCGTATCTTTGCCCGTGCCGAGTTCGTAGACAGTTATGTAGATGACAGACTCATATTTTCAACGGCGATCGATAATGTTCCATTATCAGGGAGGATTGGGTTCGCAGTGGATTCTGCGATTGTTTCCTTCTGGAATTTCCGAGTCGCCTTGGTAGAAGGATTGGAGTGATTCTAGAAGGAATTTAGAGAGGGGGTGGTGTATCTTCAGCTATCGAGCAAGGACATTCTTAAGGAAGGAACTGTTGATTCCTACTAGAATGTCTGGTAAAAACTTGAGGGTAAGACTCAAGTAAGGAACAGCTCTCTTTAGTTAGATTATCAACAGTTCCAAAGAGAGTTTTAATAGTATTTCAGAACGGATGTTTCAAAACCTCGATTCTTTTCCGAAATAGAATCCGGGTGTTTTAGGAGGGAAGGCAACATGAAGACGATGGTATGGTCATTTTTCATTGGTTTTGTCATTCTTTCTCTAGGTATCCCTGCTTATGCGGTGGATAAAGGTAGTATTATTGGGTATTGGCCATGCAACGAGGGCAAGGGGCAGATAGTCGCTGACGTAATTGGCGGTGCTAACGGTGCCATGATGTCAGGTCCTGGTTGGACGGGAACAGCACATGATCAGGCGTGGGCAGCGGGTAAGTTTGGCGCGGGATTGGACTTAACAAAAAAGGAGAATTCGTTCGTAAGTGTGAAAAGTACTAATGCCTTGGCGAAGATCGGCGCGACAAACAGTATATTCACTATCGCCTTTTGGGCCAAAACGGCTGAACAAGCTGAAAAAATACTGGCTCTCGAGAAAGGCTCAATTAAGGGGAACAAAGGCTGGCATGCAGGTCTGTGTTGTGGTGGATTCCCGTTTACCGAAGTGAATAGTCCACCGGAACTAGCGGGATTTCATGCTCCGGCGGTGCTGGTTGCTGATGGCAAATGGCACCACGTCGCTTTTATTTACAAAATGGGCGACTCAACAAGTATCTATGTAGATGGGAACCTTAGCAAGAACGCGGATACGCATACCGTAGTTGATGTCAGTAACAATTTGAATCTCACGATTGGAGCAGCGGGATCGGCAGAGGGTTTCAGCGGAATGTATTTCAACGGTAGCCTGGATGATATTGTCATCTTCAATAAGGGTCTAAGCGATAATGAAATCAGAGAACTCTCTGTGAGTCCTGTCTTGCCGGAATCAAGTGCCGTCGAACTGGAGAATAAGCTTGGTACCACCTGGGCGGAAGTCAAAACCAGATACTAGGATATTTCCAAACGAGAGAAGCTTTGCGTTTTCTCGATAGGATTATTTTTTCACACCGCTTGTGGCACTATCACAAGCGGTGTATCAATATGTCCTTATGCCTATAACCGGCTTTCTCAAAATCTTATTTAGGAGGCGAGTAACATGAAAGCGATAGTAAAATTCTTTTTCATCAATTTCATTATTCTTACCTTGAGTGTCTCCGCTTACGCGGTAGGCAGAGACAGCGTTGTCGGGTATTGGCCGTGCGATGAAGGCAGTGGTCAGGTAGTTGTGGATGTGATTGGTAGCGCGAACGGCACTATGATGGCAGGTCCCGCCTGGCAAGGGCAGGGGACACCCCATGATCAAGGCTGGGGAGCTGGTAAATTTGGTGCTGGACTGGTATTCAATAGAGAAAAACAATGGTTCATACGTGTAAAAAACACGGACGCCTTAGGTAAAATCGGCGCATTGAATACTATCTTCACTGTTGCTTTTTGGGTTAAAACGACAGACAAAGATCGAAAGGTGCGGGTAGTTGACAAAGGATCGACCAACTGGGTCACCAAAGGCTGGCATTGTGGTCTATGTTGCGGTGGGTATCCGTTTCTTGAGGTGGCGCAACCGCCGGAACTAGCGGGATTTCATGCTCCGGCAGTGTTGGTCGCTGATGGCGAATGGCACCATGTCGCTTTTGTTTTTAAAATGGGTGACGCGGTAAGTATATATGTGGACGGGAAATTCGGTAAGAAAGCAGACACTTATACCGTACCTGATGTCGGCACCGATTGGGATATCACATTCGGGGCAGTTGGATCGCTAAAAGAAGGCAAGCCCCCAGAGGGTGGTCAGTATGTTGACGGCGACGTAGATGATATCGCCATTTTCAATAGAGGTTTGACCGAAGAAGAAATCAAAGAACTGGCGACAGGACCTGTCTTGCCAACGGTAACCGCTACCGAAACTAGGAACCATCTTGGTACCACCTGGGCGGAAGTCAAGACCAGGTATTAAACAAGTCTCCAATTTTATAGCAATCCTATTTTAGGAGGTGTGTAACTTGAACGCGATAGTAAAATCCTTCTTAATTGGTTTCATTATATTTACTCTGAGTATCACTGCTTATGCAGTGGACAAGAAGAGCATTATTGGGTATTGGCCGTGTGATGAGGGTAAGGGTCAGGTAGTTACGGATGTAGTTGGTGGAGCGAATGGCACTATGATGGTAGGTTTCGGCTGGGCAGGGGAACCACATGATCGGGGTTGGGGTGAAGGAAAATTTGGCTCGGGGCTGGTGTTCGATCCGATAGAACAATGGTTCGTACGTTTAGAAAGCACCGACAGCCTGAATGAACTCGGTACGCCGAATACTGCCTTCACTGTTGCTTTTTGGGCTAAAACAACGGAAAAAGGTGAAAAAATACGGGCAGTTGATAAAGGGTCTCTTGACTGCAACACCAGAGGCTGGCATGTTGGTGTTTGTTGTGGCGGGTTTCCATTCGTCGAGGTCAGTGCCCAAGACGGGGTTGATCCGGCTTGTGCGGGATTCCATGCACCGACGATACCGTTCGCCGATGGTGAATGGCACCATGCTGCCTATGTTTTCAAAGTGGGTGACTCGGTAAGCATATATGTGGATGGGAAGCTTAGCAAGAAGGCAGGTACGCATACTGAAAAGGATCTCACCAACAAATGGCATATCACGTTCGGAGCGATTGGAGCACTAGAGAAAGGACCGGCTCCGGGCGGTGGCCAGTACTTCGATGGCAATATGGATGACATAGTCATTTTCAACAAGAGTTTAACCGACGAAGAAATCAAGGAACTTACAATTAGCCCTGTTGTGGAAATACGCCAGGCTGTTGAAGTTAGAGATAAGCTCACGACAACCTGGGCAGAAATCAAGAAAAGATGATACTAAAGTAGAAAATGGTGTGAATAATTTTTGGTAGTTATAGGCTTTTCACATCTGCTTCGCATCTGTGTTTCGTTTAACCTGCGTTGTTCAGCGCGCCCTAAAGGGTGTGACTACCTTGTGATTTCCATATTTCTTGGTTTTTAGATAATCCTTTTCCTCAACGCTTATAATTTTAAAAATGAGAAATACCAGAACTTACTTTGAGGGCTCCAGCATCAGAGAATATGAAACAGCCCTGAATAATGTGAGGACCCAGAATTGGAATCGCAAGAAATATACACCGGTATATCGTTTAGAGCGATAATAATTGGCCTTTCCTGCGCTGTCGCAGAATGTTTAGTAGCTCCATATAACGACTATGTCATACGAGGTGTTTTTCTCGCAGGTGGGCACTTCCCTGTTGGCCCCCTTTTTATTCTCAACATTCTTATTCTGATCATCAATGTCCCCCTGAAGAAAATAAACCCAAAGCTTGGGTTATCTCCCCAAGAACTAATCATAATTTGGTGTATAATGATCGTGGCTGCAGGCATTCCTTCCTCAGGCATGATGAGATATGCTATAACTACTTTTGTTTCCTACAAGTATTTTGCAACCCCAGAAAACGAATGGGAATCGCATTTCCATCAGTATATCCCTAGCTGGCGTGTTGTGAGAAATGAAGGTGCCATTAAATCCTTCTATGATGGACTATCCTCTGGGGAATCTATACCTTGGAAAATGTGGATTACACCTCTCTTTATATGGGCGATATACGTTTTAATAATGTATTTTGTTATGATTTGCCTTTCTGTGCTTTTGAGAAAACAATGGGTAGAAATCGAAAAATGCGCATTTCCTCTTGTTAAGCTTCCCATAGAAATGTCTGAACAGCAGTCGGGATTGCTTAACTCATTCTTCAAGAGCAGGCTTATGTGGGTCGGATTTGCCCTTCCGGTATTCATCCATACTATTAACGGACTCAATTCGTTTTTCCCGAAGGTCCCACACATACCTGGCTTTGGAGACAGCCCAACCACAAGTTTCTGGCTTGACCCCTTCCTTGTCGGCAGACCGTGGGATGCCCTGAGACCTTTTCAGATCGTCGTGTTTTGGTCGATGGTGGGATTTAGTTATCTCCTTACCTTAGAAGTATCATTTAGTCTATGGTTCTTCTTTTTGTTTTTTAAATTCCAGTGTCTCCTTGCTTCTTTATTAGGCTTTAGGATTACTGGCGGCCCAGGAGTTGGATGGACGGGATATACATTTAGTGCTGCACAGGAAGTTGGAGCATGTCTGACTTTCGCAGTTCTTGCGCTTTGGAAAGCAAGATATCATATTAAGAATATATTCAGAAGCGCCTTTCACCAGAGACCTGCGGTCTCCAACAGTCCAAGTGAAATGATCCCACATAGGTTGACAACTTTTGGGTTGATTATGGGCATTTTCCTCCTAGTTCTTCTAAACTGTTTTATGGGAATGTCATTAAGATTCGCGTTCATGTTCGTTATTTTCCTTATGGGAGTCTACATCACCTTGACATGGCTGGTTATAAGTGGAGGGATTCCTTTTGTAAATCCCTCATTCTCCGCTCAAGGTTTTTTCCTCAGAGTGTTGGGAACATCAAGAATTAATCCATCCTCAATGACCTCACTTTTCATGCACCCTAGGGGCTTGACCTGGGACCTTAGAGAGTTCATGATGCCAAACGTAATGAACAGCTTGAAGGCTTCCGACGAGGTCAGAATAAAACAGCGACATTTGTTGATAGGGATGGTACCAGCAATGATTCTGGGGTTGTTTGCTTCATATTATTCTGTCCTGAAAGTGTGCTATAAATACGGAGCCGTAAATTTGATACATTTAGCGTGGAGTGGGTATTTGGATCAGTTAAATTCCGTCCTTATCTCCAAAACTGGGCCAGACTGGGCAAACACAGGATTTATAATTTTCGGGGGTACTTTTATGCTTTTCTTAACATGGATAAGAAACATCTTTGTGTGGTGGCCTATTCATCCAATTGGATACATTATGTTTGGTTCATGGGCATCTTTCAAGTTGTGGTTTTCGATCTTTCTGGGGTGGATAATGAAATACGGCATTCTGAAGCATGGAGGACTGAAGGTTTACAGGACGGCTCGGCCTGCCTTTTTAGGGCTTGTCCTAGGGGAGATAACATGTGCGGGAATATGGGCGATAATTGGAATGATAATAAGTGCTAGCACAGATTATAGAATATTGCCAGATTAGGATTTATCAACTATTCCGGCATGAATAGCGAAAAGTATAATACCAATGGAACTATTTTGGAGGGTTAAAAACATGGAGATTCTAAACAAATTGGATAAACTATGTATTAATACGATCAGGACGTTAACTATAGATGCCATAGAGAAGGCAAAATCAGGGCACCCAGGGGCGCCAATGGGGCTCGCACCACTTGCATATGTTCTCTGGACAAAACTTATCAAGTATAATCCGCGCAACCCTGATTGGCAAAACCGGGACCGATTCATCCTTTCCGCAGGGCACGCCTCGATATTGCTCTATAGCCTTTTGTATCTGACTGGCTACAGACTCCCCATAGAGGAATTGAAACGATTTCGTCAGTGGGAGAGCAGAGCGGCGGGTCATCCTGAATATGGTTTGACACCGGGTGTGGAAACAACAACTGGTCCATTGGGACAGGGATTTGGAACCGCGGTGGGGATGGCTATAGCCGAACAATGGTCTGCTGAACACTTCAATCGACCGGGTTACCCCGTGGTCGACCATTATACCTACGTCATCGCCGGCGATGGCGATATGATGGAAGGCATATCTGCAGAAGCGGCATCTCTGGCTGGAACTCTGCGCCTTTCCAAGCTTATAGTTTTTTATGATGATAATCATATATGCATCGAGGGCAGCACTGATATGACTTTTTGCGAGGATGTGTGCCGTCGGTTTGAAGCTCATGGTTGGCATGTACAAAGCATCCCTGAAGCTCATGATCTGGAAGCTATATCTGCAGCGACTCTAGCTGCTCAAGGAGAGAAAGAACGTCCCTCGCTTATAGCAATCCGCACTCATATTGGGTATGGCAGCCCTAAGCTACAAGATACTCCCGATGCACACTATGGTGCGCTAGGCGAAGAAGAGATAAGGTCAACCAAAAAGAACTTAGAATGGCCATGGGAAGAACCTTTCTACGTTCCGGAGGAAGTTCTTGACCATTTTCGGGAGGCAATACCTCGCGGGCATAAATGGGAAAACCAGTGGAACAAACTCTTTAGCGCATACTCGAAAGAGTATCCGGAACTCGCAAAAGAGTGGGATATATTCATGAACAGACAGCTACCAGATGAGTGGAGGGAGTCCATTCCTGTGTTCTCTTCGAATGAAGAACCGCTGGCAACCCGGGTGGCTTCGGGTAAGGTCCTTAATGCCCTCTCATCCCATATACCAAATTTGATAGGTGGTTCTGCTGATCTAGCCTCTTCCACCATGACATATTTGGAAGATTGTGACAGCATCGGTTGTAATAACTTCATCGGACGAAACCTTCATTTTGGTGTCCGCGAACATGCCATGGGCGCTATAGTAAATGGTATGGTTCTTCACAAAGGAGTGATCCCTTATGCGGGGACTTTCCTAGTTTTCGCCGATTACATGCGCCCGTCAATACGATTATCAGCATTGATGAAAATTCCATCTATATTTATCTTCACTCACGACAGCATCGTAGCTGGAGAAGACGGTCCGACGCATCAGCCTGTTGAACATCTAGGGTCATTGCGGATTATCCCAAACCTGTTAGTGATCCGTCCAGCAGATGCAAACGAGACAGCCGTTGCGTGGCGTGTTGCTCTGGAAAGCGAGGATCGACCCGTGGCTCTCGTGTTCACCCGCCATGAGGTTCCTATACTCGATCGGTCTCAGTTTCCATCGGCGGAAGGGTTGGCGCGAGGAGCATATATTCTTTCCGATCCTAAAGATGGAACACCTGACATTATCCTGATCGCCACAGGCTCCGAAGTGCACCTCGCACTGGAAGCCGAAAAAAAGTTAAAAGGGAAAGGAATTAAGGTTCGTGTAGTGAACATGCCCAGTTGGGAGCTGTTCGACGAACAGGATGAAGCATACCGTAATGAAGTATTGCCTCCATCAGTTACTGCTCGTCTGTCAATCGAAGCCGGTTCGACGCAGGGATGGCATCGCTATGTTGGCTCAGCCGGAGATGTGATCGGGTTAGATCACTTCGGGACTTCTGCTCCGGGAAGTGTGGTATACAAAAAATTTGGCTTCACAGTGGAATGCGTCATTGAAAGGGCTCTAACTCTCTTACAATACGCCGTTGATGACAAAGCAAGAAAGCATAAGGCAATTAAGAAGATTTCATATAAAGGGGAGAAGTAATATGCGCGCCGATAACCAAAGGATATTGGAAGAGATTGAGAAGATGGAAAGCCTGATCCAAAGCGCACAAGAGTTGAGAGAAAAGTATCAGAGAGACCTGCAGCGACCGAAGTATCACTTTATAGCGCCAGAGGATATTGTCCATCCATTCGATCCACATGCATGCATCTATTGGGAAGGAAAATATCATCTATTCTACCAGTTTAATATAGTGTTTCCTCATTTTATTAGTCGTTGGGGTCATGCATCCAGTGTAGACCTGTTGCATTGGGATCACCACCCTGTTGGATTAGTGGCATTGCCAGAAGATCCTGATAAAGTCCTATTCGCTGGCAACGCATTTATTAACAAGGGTGGCATTCCAACGATCATCTATCATGGGGTAGGGGCTGGCGTTTGTATTGCGACAAGCCAGGATAATAACTTGCTCCGCTGGACTAAGTGTCCAGAAAATCCTGTCATTCATATACAGGACCCAAATAAATGGGTCGGCCGATGTGATGTATGTGGCTGGGTCAAAGGAGACACTTACTATGTGTTACTTGGCAATAAAGCAAATACCCCTGCCGGAGTTGGTGACATCGCTTATCTTTATAAATCCTGTGATCTGATCCACTGGGAGTATGCTGGGATCTTCTATCAGTCAGACAGACGCTGGACAAATGCCAATGAGGATTGCTCTTGTCCCGATTTCTTCCCCCTCGGTAATAAATACATACTCATGTTCATAAGTCATACTCAAGGTACTCAGTATTACATTGGTCGTTACGAAGACGACAAGTTCTTTCCAGAGCAACATGGACGAATGAACTGGCCAGGTGGACCATGCTTTGCACAGGAAAGCTTACTGGACAGAAATGGTCGGCGTATCTTCTGGGCATGGATATGTGAATCGCGGTCACGGAATGCACAACTAGTCAGTGGTTGGGCTGGAGTGATGAGTCTGCCACGCGTGCTTTCACTAGCTGAAGATAGCACATTGCGGATCGAGCCTGCTGAGGAACTGAGTATGCTTCGGCTTAACCATCGTAGACGTGAAAACATTGGGCTTGTTGCTGATTCGGAACTGGTCTTGGACGATATACAAGGGGATTGTCTGGAACTGTCATTGGAAATAGATTTGTGTGACGCACAGGAGTTTGAGGTGAAGATAAGGTGTTCTCCAAACGGTGCCGAACAGACCGTGATTTTGTTTGACACTTTGGCAAAGCTATTGAGGATTGATACAACGCGGTCTAGCTTGAGCAAGGATATAGTGCAACCCTGGCCTCATCCTGGAG
>Ga0194110_10000749_pt1 | contig 42161 bp, 37 predicted proteins | sample TA2Kig1200mmetaG_FD_146192 | JGI IMG/M metagenome (GOLD analysis project Ga0194110, IMG submission 146192) | Freshwater microbial communities from Lake Tanganyika, Tanzania - TA2015032 Kigoma Deep Cast 1200m | ecosystem: Environmental > Aquatic > Freshwater > Lake | place: Tanzania: Lake...
AAGCCACGGTCCAGGAGCAGGTGGTGACGGGAAGGGTGACCAGGAGACCCAGCCCCAATGGGAGCGCGCCCACCAGGTTAATCAGGATAATCACCAGAAAGAAACCGAAGAAGCTGAACCATCGGGGATGGATGGTGCGGCGGCTGGTCTCCAGGGCCGGCCAAAAGTCCAGGCGCCGATCCATGATCAGGATGGAAGCAAAGAGATAACCCACCAGGAGGTATATTCCGGGGGCCAGCAGCAGCAACAGCCCGATGATCACGAACACCAAGCTCACCAGGGTCATCAGCAAGAGGGGCAAAATAAACTGGAAGCCCACGAAAAAGTCCCGGGAAACCGGGGTTTGACCCTGAAGCAGCCGGGCGCTCACCACAAAGTAGCCCATGGCCAGGGGGGTATTAATGATTAAGCCGATTAACCCGCCGATGGAGCCGAATCGGTGCCCCACCACTTGCACAAAAAGAAAGAGTATGGTGAATCCTACGAACCCTCCGGGATACCGCTTGAACAGCTCCCAGCCCTGCTTCAGGTAATCACCTATGGGCAAGGCGCCGCCGGGGGAAAGTGAAGGCCCCTCGGGCTGGGAGGAAGGCGCGGGTTTCAGCTGACCGCCGCATTGGGGACAGGTCTCTCTTCCAGGGTCCAATTCCAGGCCGCATTGAGGACATTGAGGCATCAGCGAACTCCTTCATTGAATAGCAGATTGGGGCAAGACCCCGGTTACGGTCTTTTAATGAGAAATGACTTGCTCCCCCAGGGCCAGAAGATGATAATCCGTAGGGTGCGTGCGTTTCATAATGAAAAGTATTGGTGGCACAGGCTTTCAAGCCTGTGCAGTATAGACCCTTTCAAAGCCAGAGGAGCCGGTTATGGACCTGATTCTCACCCAATCACAAGATGACATCGGCATTATCACCCTGAACAATGACCAGAAACGAAACGCTCTCAGCCATGCGCTTATCCATGACCTCATGGCGGCATTAAAAAGCCTGACCCTGGAGCGGGTCCGGGTGGTTATTCTCCGGGCCAATAAGGGGGCGAAGGTATGGTCCGCCGGCTTCGACGTCACCGAGTTTCCCCAGCCGGGCCGGGACCCCCTGTCTTACTATGACCCCCTGGAGCAGGCCATCCGCGCCATCCAGCGCTGCCCGGCCCCGGTTATCGCCATGCTGGAGGGCAGCGTCTGGGGTGGGGCCTGCGAGCTGGCCCTGGTGTGCGACATCCTCATCGGCACCCCCCAGACCACCTTTGCCATCACCCCGGCCCGCATCGGGGTGCCCTACAACCCCTCGGGCATCCTCCACGTGTTCAACACTGTGGGCCTCGCCCTGGCCCGGGAGATGTTCTTCACCGCTCAACCCCTAAGTCCGGAGCGGGCGGAGCAGGCCGGAATTCTCAACCACTTGGTGGCGGTGGAAGATCTGGAAAATTTTACCATGAAAATGGCCCGGCAGATAGCCGCCAATTCCCCCATCAGCATCTCGGTGATGAAAGAACAGTTACGCATCCTGGCCAACGCCCTCCCCTTAAGCCCGGAAACCTTCGAGCGCATCCAGGGCCTGCGCCGGGTGGTGTATGACAGCCGGGACTACCTGGAGGGCCAGCGGGCCTTTTTAGAGAAACGCCCCCCGGTGTTCAGGGGGGAGTAGGGGTTTCCGGCGTAAGGGATTCGAATGGCATTTGAGCCTCTTGCAAAATTACCCGGCCTTAATCTAGCCGCAGGCCGGGGAACCGCCGATTCCCTGCCGGAAGACGCAGTCGCCCATGAGCCTTAGTACACAATTTCATAAATACGATAACATTCATTTTTGTCATTCTGAGCCGCCAAAGGCGGCAAAGAATCTCATGAAAAGAGACCCTTCGCCTTCGGCTCAGGGTGACAAAAATACGTGACCGAATTTATGAACTGCTGTACTTCGGCTCACCCGTAAAGCATGAAAAGATATTTTTTGGGGGGGGGCCAGGGTTTTTGCCCTTGGCCCCCTCCCCCAAAAACAACTTTTCGGAGCTACTTTTTCAGACATCGCGGAGTTGCATTATTTCGGGGCAACTCATAATATTTTCGGATAAAATAGCGGCAATTGTGAGCTTGAGATTTTTCCGGCCGGCGTGCGGCCCGGGCCCGGGGCGGAGAGAACCATGGCGGCGACGCAAACCTTTAAGAAAGTGCTGGTGGCCAACCGGGGGGAGATCGCGGTGCGCATCATGCGTTCCGCCCAGGAGTTGGGCCTCAAAGCGGTGGCGGTTTACGAGGAAACCGACAAGGAAGCCTTTCACGTCATGCAGGCCGACGAAGCCGTGTGCCTGGGGCCCGGCCCCCGGTTGGATTACCTGAATATTCAGCGCATCATCAATGCGGCCCGCAAGACCGGGGCCCAGGCCATCCACCCCGGTTACGGCTTCCTGGCGGAAAACCCCCATTTCCCCGAGGCCTGCATCGACGCCGGCCTGGTGTTCATCGGGCCGCCCCCGGAGGTCATCCGCAACCTGGGCAGCAAGGTCATCGCCCGGCAACTCGCCCAGGACTCAGGCCTGCCGGTGATTCCCGCCACCCCCACCCTAACGCCCGGGGCCCCGGGGGAACGGGAAGCCCTGACCTTCGCCGTGGCCCACGGCTACCCCGTCATGATCAAGGCGGTGTCCGGCGGCGGCGGCCGGGGCATCCGCCAGGTGGACAACGACCGGGCGCTGCGGGGCGGCCTCAAGGCCTCCCGCTCCGAGGCCATGATTTCCTTCGGGAATGATGAAATATACCTGGAAAAGCGCATCTCCCACCCCCGCCACGTGGAAGTGCAGATCCTGGCGGACACTTACGGCAACGTGGTGCACCTGGGCACCCGGAACTGCTCCATCCAGCGCCGCCATCAGAAGCTCATTGAAATCGCCCCCGCCGGCCTGGAGCCGGGCCTCACCGCCCAAATCTGCCGGGCCGCGGTGGAGGTGGCCCGGGCCGCCCACTATGTCAACGCCGGCACGGTGGAATTCCTGGTGGAGCCCGACGGCAACTTCTACTTCCTGGAAGTGAACACCCGCATCCAGGTGGAGCACACCGTCACCGAGATGATCACCGGCATCGACATCGTCCGGGAACAGCTTCTCATCGCCCAGGGGGAGCCGGTGAGCTTTTCCCAGGACCAGATGGTGGAGCGGGGCTGGGCCATCGAGCTGCGCATCAACGCCGAAGACCCCAAGAACAATTTCCTGGCCAGTCCCGGGGTGGTGCTGGTTTACCAGACCTCCATGGGCCACGGGGTGCGCCTGGACGGGGCCATCTATCAGGGCTACGAAATCCCCCGCCACTACGACTCCATGATGGTGAAACTCACGGTGTACGGCTTCACCTGGGAGGAGGCGGTGAACCGCCTGGCCCGGGCCTTGAAGGGCTTTCTCATCGTGGGAGTGAAGACCACCATTCCCTATTTCCAGCAGATCGTCACCGACCCGGACTTCCGGGCCATGCGGTTCGACACTTCCTATATTGACCAACATCCCCAGCTTCTGGAGTACACGGAAAAAGAACGGGAGGTGGACAAGATGGCCCGGCTGATTGCGGAAATCAATGCTTATGGAAAAAACCCGTATGCGCAGTGATACAGTTTTCGGTTTTCAGTTTTCAGTCTTCGGTCTTAAACATGGCGTTAGTAACTTATTTGAACGATATGACAGCTTCCTAAAAAATGCGTATATTGGCAATTCTAATGGATATTCGAATGGTTTTCGTACCACAAGTAATCGAGTGGGCGAGGAAGAATAAATGAAAATTAGAGAGATCATTGTAAAGAATTTTCGTTGTCTAAAGGATGTTGCAATCCCTTTGACAGATACTACGGTTTTAATAGGAGAAAACAACTCCGGCAAGACTGCTTCACTCGAGGCCCTTAGAATCGCATTGCCCCGCGCTTTAGGTCGCGCCAATCCCTTTAATGAGTATGACTACTTCATGATGAATGAAAAGGATTCTCCTCAAACAAGCGAAGGTATCGTCATAGAGCTTTGGTTTAGAGAGGATAATCCTGATGAATGGCCTGAAACGGTGGTTCAAGATTTGAATGAGATAATCCAAACTGACCCAAACACAGACTTGGATTCTATCGGATTACGCCTTTCAAGCAAATATGATGAAGACATTAAAGAGATCAACATAAAATGGGAATTTCTCGCGTTAAACGGAGAGCCGTTGGCGGGAAAAGGGGCCGCAATTCAAAATATTAGAAAATTTCTTCCATATGTTCGTTGCTTTTACTTGTCTTCACTCAGGGATTCAATCAATGAATTTTCCCCACGCTCTCAATTTTGGGGACCGATTCTACGGGATTTAAAAATAAGTGAAGAGCAGAGGCTGGCTTTAAGCGCAGAACTTGCGAAAATTAATGAAACTTTACTGAAGGAAGACGAAAGATTAGAACAGGTAATAAGCACATTAGATAAAGTACAAGAAATTTTAGAGTTGGGAGCGGGACAGAAGACCTCAATCCAAGCCCTGCCCCTGAGGCCCTGGGATTTGATGTCAAGATCAGAAGTGGTCATGAAGGCCCGCGGAAGTGAGATTGATATACCTCTTGCCCGTCATGGCCAGGGTATGCAGAGTTTAGCTGTCCTTTTCCTTTTTCAGGCTTACATTGAAGTGCTGCTTAAGCCAACTTTCCTTTCTGAAACAGAAGCAATCCTGGCGCTGGAGGAACCTGAATCCCATTTACATCCCCAAGCAACTCGGGCCTTAGCGGCAAGCCTTGAAAAAATTAGAAGTCAAAAAATCATAGCCACCCATTCCCCATATTTTATTCAGGAGATTCCTTTTAAACAAATCCGTATGTTTCGCCGTTCCGGGCCAATTTCTAAGGTTCTGTATATAAAACAATCTTTCTCAACTAACATCCCCGAGACTCCGGGGCTTTTAGCTTTTTGCGGCAAAAACCCGGCAAAATTTTATTATGATAAAGGCTCATCAACATTATCTGTAAGGGGCAAGATTGAAGAGGAGGAATATCGTGAAATATTAAAGGCTTACCAGGACAGAAGAGAGAACCACAAGGATATTAAAGAGATAAAGGACTCGTCGCAACTTTATCTAAGCGATGACGAACTTTGTGATCTCGAGACCTTCGCCAAACGTATCCGGGGAGAGGTGCTCTTTGCCCGTGCGTGGCTCCTGTGCGAAGGGCCGAGTGACTACCTATTAATCAGATACTTTGCAGACTTGCTGGGAACTCCTTTGGACCAAGCTGGCATCACGCTGATCGATTTTCAAAATAATGGCTCTCCAGGTGCTTTTGTGGGGCTGGCACAAGTTTTTGAAATCCCATGGCTCATGATTTGCGATAATGATGACGAAGGCCAAAAATTCATTTCACAGGTTAAGAAGCGGGGACTGATTCAAGCGGAAATTGATGGGCTCGTGCATGCATTGCCAGGGGAAGGGACTGATTTGGAGATGTTCCTTGTGCAAAATGGGTTCAGGTCTGAGTACTTAGAGATATTTGGCGATAAGAACGTGAAATTAACCAAAAATGAAGGAGATGCAGGATTAGATGAAGAAATGGTCTCAGTATTAAGGAGAAATAAGACAGCATTTGTAATCGCTTTGATTGAGAAATTGAGGATGAAGAATTCCGATAAATCAAGAGTGCCTCAGTTTTTTGAAGAGACCATAAACAAGATCGTTGCAAAGGTGGCTTGAAGTGACAACCAAAGAACTTGATGAAGCTTGGAAGGATTTAAGTCCTTTTCAAAAAGAAGCTGCGGAATGGGATGAGGGTCCTCTCTTGGTGTTGGCAGGCCCAGGGTCTGGCAAAACAAGGGTGCTCACTTGCCGTATAGCTCGTATCCTTGATTCTACACGGGATAAAAAATTTCGTATCCTTGGCTTGACATTTACCAACAAAGCGGCGGACGAAATGAGAACCCGTGTGGCCACATATGTACCCGGAGAAGAAGGGCGTCTCTTCCTCGGGACTTTTCATTCTTTCTGCGCCGATGTTCTCCGCCAGCACGGGGTGCACTTGAATATTAATCCTAATTTCCACATATATTCTCTCGAGAATGATCTTCGGGCCGTATTGAATGATGCCGTTGAAGAAGGGAAAAAACTATCAGACATTGTAAGTGATCTTGATAAAAAGACCCTGCCGGTCATCAATCGGTTAAAATCTCTCCTTATCATGCCAGAGCAATGCCGTGATGTATTTAAAGATAAAGAGTTTGGGGAGAGAATGTCCGTTGTTTATCCTTTATACGAAGCCGAACTTTCCAAGAGGAACGCTCTTGATTTTAATTCTTTAATCTTTCAAGCATATTTGCTATTTACTAAATTCCCCGCCTTTAGCAAAAGATATCGAACAGTTTTCCCCTTCGTTTGCATAGATGAGTTTCAAGATACTAATTTAGCTCAGTATAAGTTAATACGGGCGATTGCGGGGGATCAATTTAATAACCTTTTTATAGTCGCAGACGATGATCAGATAATTTATCAATGGAATGGCGCGAGTCATAAGAGAATCGTTGAATTTATTAATGAGTATTCTCCCAAGGTAATGCAATTGCCAATGAATTACAGGTGTCCCCCGGAAATTGTCTTCTTAGCTAACAATCTCATTCGTTATAATTTCTTAAGAAGCCCCGATAAAAAGCCATTGGAGGCATACCAGCCGAGTAGAGGGAAAGACACCGTCCGATTATTAGGGCCATTTGCTGACTTTGAGACAGAAGCAGCAGAAGTGGCCAGGGATATTAAAAAATTGCACACGCACAACCTTGGCGCAGTGGTAATTTTAGGCAGGAGTCGCAAGCTGCTAGATGGCGCTTACCTGGCATTGCAAAAAGAGAAATTACCTTGCGTGATTTCTCAGAGGAAAGACGAATTCGAGAGCACCCCGTTTGTTTGGATTCATTCCATTCTCCGTCTTGCCAATGACCGGCAAAACATGGAATATCTTGAGGCAGTAAGTGGAACGTTCTATCAACTGACTGGGATTAATCTAGAGCCAGAAGAAGTCGATGCGCAGGCCAGAGCAGCAAACAATGACTATTTACAGCAATGGATTAAAATTGCAAATAAAATGGTATTGGATAAAACAACCAAAGCTATTATTGGTCAAACATCCAAGTTTTTGAGCGAAGGGAGAGATTTTAAGGTCTTTATCAAACATGCACTTGATTGGTTCAGGGTCCTCGCAGGAGACGAGCAAGTTGGGTCCGATCCGACATCGGAGATATTCATCCGTTATCAAGAAGAGCGGACTGTATGGGAAAATTTAATGAGGGAGATAATTGACTCTTTAGGGGAGGATATAAGTTTAGAAGCCTTCCTACAAGAGTTGCAAATGCGCTCTAAGGAGCCTGTGCCAAAACCAAACACGATAATTCTAATGACCATACATGGGGCTAAGGGGAAGGAGTTTGAACATGTTTATATAATCGGGCTTATGGAAGATGAAATGCCTTCGTTTCAAAGCAAGAAGAAGGGCGATGACAGCCCGGAAATGGAAGAAGAAAGACGTAACTGTTTCGTTGCCATTACGAGGACTATTAAAACCTTAACTCTTAGTTTTGCGGAGAGATATAGGGGTTGGCCTAAAGAGCCTTCCAGGTTTTTGTTTGAAATGGGGTTACTTTAAAATTAATAATAACGCCTTAAAATAGTTTTTCCAAGACTGCTAAGTTCTACCTGGTTGTTTTGGCACGCAGCTAATTTTAAAAATTCTTCTGAATGCAATGTAACTGCTATTTATCCCTTAAAATATATTGATATGGTTTCAAATCGGAGAAAACCATGAACTGCCGCATTACCCGTGGAATGAGCACCGCCGACATCCTGGACACCTTGAGAAGGGTGGATGGCTATTATTTGTGCAACAACGAACGGGACGTGTCGCAGTCGGATTTTAAGAACCGGCTCATGCCCCTGACCACCAGCCGGGTGGCCCCCTTTCGGGAAGCCGCAGGGTTTTTCGCGGTGGAGGTGAGCGGCGGGGCCTCGGTGCACGTGGATTTGATGCGCAAGCAGGTGGACCCCTTTGAGCGCCTCCGCCTGGCCCGCCGGGCCATGCCCCGGACCCTGCTCCAGACGGTGTGTCGGGGAGCGTCGCTCTTCGGCTACCGCCACTACCCGGAAAACGTCATCCGCCACACGGTCCGGGAGTTTTCCCAATACGTGGACGTCTGGCGCATCTATGATTTTCTCAACCACGTGCCCAACATGGCGCCCCTGTTTGAGGAAGTGCAGAAGGCCGGGCGGCTGCTCATGCCCAGCGTCTGCTTTTCCACCGGCCCGGAGCACACCGACGAGTACTATGTGGAGAAGGTTCGGGAAATCCTGGAGGTCACCGGCCCCGACGTCATCATTTCCATCAAAAATTACGCCGGATTGGGCACCCCTAGGCGCATCGGCAAATTGGTAAAGGCCATTAAGGCCCAATTTCCCGAAATCATCCTGCACTATCACGGCTGCAACACCGACGGCAACGACATCGGACGCATGACCGCCGCGGTGCTCAACGGGGCGAAGATCTGCGACGTGGCCGACCACGGCTACGGCTCGGTCTATGGCCAGGCCCCGGCCCTCACCCTCATCCAGACCCTGGAAGACTACGGCCGCCAGGCGGTGGGGGTGGACCTTCCCTCTCTGGTCAAAAGTTCCAACATCCTGCGCCAGGAGCGGAAAATCTATGAACCCTTCGAAAGCCCCTTCCGGGGCCACGATCCTACCGTGGCCATGTACAAGCTCACCGGGGGCGCGGTGGGCAGCACCTTCGAACAGGCCGACCGGGGCGGGTTTTTAGACCGCATGCCGGAAATCCTGGAAGAGATGGCCCGGGTCCAAGTGGAGATGGGCAACTGGTGGTCCGTCACCCCCGGGTCCCAGATCCTCTGGACCACCGCGGTGAGCAACGTCCTGTATGGGCGGTATGAGCGCCCCTCCCTGGACCTGAAGAACCTTATCCTGGGACGCTACGGACCGCTGCCGTTTTATGAGCCGGCGGATTGGATCTGCGAAAAGGTGTTGGAATTCCAGCGGGCCGATGGCAAGAAGTGGCACAAAATCCTCTACGACGAAGGGGGCGTGGTCAAACCCCGGGACGCGGATTTTAACCTGGAGCGCCGGCGCCTGGAAAGGGAGCTGGAACGGAAGGTCTCGGAGGAGGAACTGGCCCTTTATCTCCAGTTTCCCTTTGACGCGGTGTCGTTTTTTAAGTTTGTGGCCCAATACGGCAAAACCTGGCTGCTGCCCCCGGAGATCTGGTTCCGCCAGGGGGGGTTCAAGGCCGGGGAACGCATCACCTTCGCGGACGAATATGGGGTGCCCCACTATATCGAGGTGGTCTCCACCCGCAAGGAAGGGGACAGCGTGCTCACTACTTTGTTGGTGGACCAGAGTTTTCAGACTATCAGCGTTAGGGTGGAAGGTTCGAAATCACCGGCCGCGGCGGATTAGGGGGGCGGTAAAGCAAATCCCAGGTCACCTTATATATTTTCCCGGAAGGCCCGATCCCCTCTGCATCCCAGCCCCTTCCCTGATGGCCGATTTCACCGCACCTGGGGCCGGAGAAGCCGCCAAGCCAGGAAGGCTATCCCCGCAACTCCCACGGCCTGGAACGGTTTGGTGAAAATCTCCCCCCAAAGCCAGTTCCAAAGCACCGCGGACAGGAACTTCCCCTGATTCCACAAAGCTTCCATACTTCCACCTACAATAACCAGACTCTTTATGCCGGTTTGCCGTCTCATACTGTTTTCAGTTTTCAGTTTTCTGTTTTCTGTGAAAAAGATAAATAACATCGATGTGTTAGGTTAGTGGATTTGTTTTATTGAAAGTAAAATTGGTATCATGAGGTGCGTTCGTTTTCATTAAAAGAAAATGGTTAATAAGGCGTTTCTGATTCTCGGGAATTTATCTATATCAAGTTACGAGCGATAAAAAAATCGGGGATTACGGGGAAATCCAATTAATTTCTCTGAAAAAGGAGGTAGAACTACAGAAATTCACCCTCACCATCCCTTACCCACGGCGGCAATGGATTTTCGCCAATTCCCCCGGCAGTTCTTCTTATTCTTTTAACATAAACCAAACCGAAATCACATTTTGATTGGCCATAGCTTTGATGAAAGAATCCAGCAAGTTGAAAAAGGATCTCGATATTTCGAGCAAGGCCGCCTACCAGGAAAAAATTAGTGGCACAGGCCTCTGGCCTGTGGGCGAATTTTGTTGGTTCAGCGAGGCAACCACAGGCTGGAAGCCTGTGCTACTAATCTTCAATTTCTTGTTTTTTGACAAAGATTTTGCATGTATCCCATTGATCTGATTAAGTAATCAGTTCAATTTTTGAGTTTGGTTGCGGCCTTAGGCCGCGATGTGCCACTAATGTCATTGTCTTTGTTATTCTTTTAGTAACAAGTAGCTGGTTCTCAAAGGTCCTTTCTATAGTTAAAGAAACAATCGGGATCGCATTATCCTGCCAGGGGCAGCAGTTCCACCTGACCCCAGACCCCCAGTTGATCGCCCACGATGACCACCGCACCCAGGATTTCCGGCACCAAGGCGGCCCACTCCAGGGCCAGGGGGATGGCAGCGGCGTCCGGGACCCGGTTGCCCAGGGCGGTGGCCGCGGCATCGGCCAGGACGGCGGATTTGGCCACGGCGCAGGCCGCATCGGCCCGTCCAAAACTCAAGGAGTGGCCCACGGTGCCGGAAGAAGTGCAGACTCCCAGGGGGCTAAGCGCCGGGTCGATCTTCAGCCCCACCCGGTGGCTCAGGGGCGACTTGCCGGCAAACAGGGCAACAATGGCCGGGCGGCTAATGCTAAGGAAGAGGTCGCCGCCGTTTTCCACGATCACTTCCTGGCTCAGGCCGGCCAGGGCCATTCCCACCTGTTGGGCGATGGCCCCGGCCACCGCGGCCATGGGGCCCACCCCCACCTGGGCGGCGGCCGCGATCATCTCCCGCACCACTGGCGGGGCGAAGGGGTCTTCCGGCCAGGGGGCCAGGGCTTTTAGGAAGCCGGGGTGGGCCGCGATGTAAGCCTCCAACTGCTGGCGCTCCTGGATCACCGCCTCCCGCACCTGGGGGGTGAGGTCCCGGTCCGCCAGGACCCAGAGGTCCGTTTGCTTCACCGCCACCCGGAAGCCCACCAGGCCCTCCCGGGCCATGCGGGTGCGGTAAGTGCGGGGTTCGCCGGTCTGAGGCATAAGCAGGTTTTCAGTTTTCGGTTTTCAGTGGGCTGTCAAGGCCATCGGAGGAACCGGATAAGCGTCTTTATTTTCAAATTATATACTAAAGAACAGTGAAACGGCGCGGGAGATGTTCCACTTCCAATCCACCCCAAATACTTAGAAAACAAAAAAACAGAAAACTGAAAACAGAAAACTGAAAACAGAAAACAGAAAACTGAAAACAGAAAACTGCTTTTAAAAACCCTTCACCGCGATCACCACCACTCCCGACCACATCAAGACTACGCCCGCCAACCGGGGGACAAAGGGTCTTTCCCGGAGCCACAGCCCTCCCAAGAGTACCCCGATGACCAGGCTGGTGCGTTTCACCGCGATGACGTAGGCCGCGGGCGCGAGTTCAAGGCTCTTGGCGACGCTGAAGAGGCTCAGAATAAAGAAAAAAGCCAGGACCATGCCCCGGCTAAACTTGGTCTTCAGAACCGGACCAAAGGCCTCCCTGCTCCAGGGATAGCCCGCGGCCATCACTCCGCTCAACACCAGGGGATAAAAGGCTCCGAAAAACGTGGCCTGGGAATGGAGCACCGCCACCTTGAACAGGGCCGCGGTGCAGGAATAGATGGCGGCTACCCCCAGCATGAGCCGGGCCCCGGTCTCCCGGGCCAGAGCCTTGATGGGCGCCCAGAACCCCTGGCGGCCGCCTTCCAACCCCAGGATATAGCTTCCCACTGCAATCAAAATGGTCCCGGCGATGCCCCAGGGATTCAGGGACTCCCCCAGGAACAACCAACCTGTAAAAATCATGAACACCGGGGTGAAAGCGAGAAAGGGGATGCACAAGGAAAGGTGGCAGACCTTCAAGGCCCGCATGTACATGAGCATGGCCGTCACTTCCAGCGGCAGCATGACGGCCACCGTCAGAAAAAATGTCAAGTCCAGGGGCGGCGTGCTGACCCACAGGGTAGCCAGCATTAAAAAGGGGGCGGCAAAGAGCAGCCGGGCCAGCCCCATGGTGTAAGGGGACAGGTGCGAGAAGAACCGCTTGGTCACCGCGTCGGCGCCCGCGTCCCCCACCGCCGCGGCCAGGCCCAGGAGTAGCCAATACATACGGTTGCCTTTGGTATTCGGGATAAGTGCAAAGAGCGGTTTAGCGGTTTGGCGGTTTAGCAGTTAGTCTTTTGCTGACCCGCTAACCCGCCAATCGCATTACTCAACTCCACAAACTCCGCCACGCTCAGGGTTTCGCCCCGGCGGATGGGGTCGATTCCCAGTTCCTGGAATATAGCCTGCATCTCTTCCCGGCTCCGGGCCCAGGCCGCGGCCTGGGCCACCACGGTGTTGTTCAAAGTCTTGCGGCGCTGGCTGAACGCGGCCTTAACCAGCCGGGCGAAGAGCGCCTCGTCCCAGGCCGCCGGGGCCGGAGTTGCCGGCGTCAGGCGCAGCACCACGGAGTCCACCTGGGGGGCCGGGTAAAAATTGGCCGGGCCCAGAGAAAAAAGGCGGGTCAGGGCAAAATGATATTGGATCAGGACCGACAGCACCCCATAGTCTTTAGTGCCCGGCGAGGCCAACAGGCGGTCCCCCACTTCCTGCTGCACCATGAATACCGCCCGGTTAAGCGCCGCCTTTTCCTGGATGAGCTTGAACAACAGGGGCGAAGTAATTTGATAAGGCAGGTTGCCCGCGGCCAGGAGAGGGTTGCCTATTTCCCGGCTTAATTCCAGAAAAGAAAAATCCATGACATCCTGTTGCAGGATCTTGACGGTGGGAGTGTCCGGGAAAAGTTCCTCCTGAAGATACCGGCACAGGGCCGGGTCCCTTTCTATGGCCACCACTTTTCCCGCGTCCTGGACCAGAAACACCGTGAGTGCGCCCAGTCCCGGACCCACTTCCACCACGGTGTCCCCGAAGGTCGGCTCCAGGGCCGCGGCGATGCGCCGGGCCTGATGGGGATAAAGGAGGAAGTGCTGGCCCCAGGCCTTTTTAGGCCTCAGGCCCAGCCGGCTCAGGAGGATTTTGGGAGAGACGAAGGACACCCGCAGCCTGTTTCGCCTTCTGCCTGCGGTAACGCTGCACCAGCCACAGGGTTAGGAAGTAGGAAATGATGGCGGGGGGCAGGGCGATGATGAGGCCCCCCACCTGCAGGGCCAGGCCCCCCCGCCATAGCAGGTCCATCATGGTTTGAAAATTATAAACTTCGGGCAAAGCCAGGGGGGCGTCTTTGAGCAACACCAGTTCCCCCACCTTGTAGGCCAGGAGATACAGGGGAGCCATAGTCACCGGGTTCATCACCCAGATGCCTAGATACGTGGTGACCGGAGAGATCCGGAGGATTGCCGCCAGGGTCAGGGCGCCCACGGTGTGAAAAGGCACCGTGGGAGTGACCCCGATGAACACCCCCAGGGCCATGCCCCAGGCCAGCTTTTGCGGGCTGCCCTGAAGGCGCCGGAATTTCAGCCAGTAATATTTGATGGTGCGCCGAAAATTCATAACTCAGATAACCGCGGCCCCGCGGCCTTCAAACTCTCTTCCTTCAACACCCGGCGCAGGACCTTCCCCACCAGGCTCTTGGGGAGCTCGGAACGAAACTCCACCATTTTGGGAACTTTGTAAGGGGCCAGCTCCCGGCGGCAGTGTTCCTGGATGTCGTCCACCGCCGGAGGCCGGCCGTCCTGGGGCACGATGACCGCCTTCACCACTTCGCCCCGGTAGGGGTCGGGAATCCCAAAGGCCACCGCTTCCTTGACCTGGGGATGCTGGTACAGGACCTCTTCCACCTCCCGGGGATAAATATTGTAGCCCCCGGAGATAATCATGTCCTTTTTGCGCTCCACGATATAAAAATAGCCCGATTCGTCCATGCGGGCCAGGTCCCCGGTATAAAGCCAGCCGTCCCGCAAGGCGATTTTAGTTTCTTCCGGGTTTTCCCAGTATTCTTGCATCACCTGGGGGCCTTGGAGAACCAGTTCCCCCACTTCCCCGGGGGGCAGTTCCCGGACTCCGGTCTCCGGATCCATGACTTTGGCCCGGGTCCCGGGAATGGGCATGCCCATGCTGCCCGGGGGACGCTGGCCCTGGATGGGGTTGAAGTGGGTCACCGGCGAGGCCTCGGTGAGGCCGTAGCCTTCCAGGATGCGGCAGCCGGAAATGCCTTCGAAGCGGTCCCGCACCTCCTGGGGCAAAGCCGCGGAGCCGCTGACACAGAGCCACAACTCCGACAGGTCCAATCCCGGCAGGCGGGGGTCGTTGATCAAGGCCACGAACAAGGTGGGGACACCCGGAAGCACCGTGGGGCGGTGCTTCTTCATGGCCTTGTGGAACATCTCCAGCTCAAAGCGAGGCAGCACGATGATCATCCCGCCCAGGGACATGGGCCAGTTGAGGCAGGCGGTGAGTCCGAAGGAGTGGCAGAAAGGCAGGAGCCCCATCACCCGTTCGGCACCGTAGCGCGCCTGGGGCATCCAGGCATTGAGCTGGACTACGTTGGCCATGAGGTTGCCGTGGGTCAGCATCGCGGCCTTGGGAACCCCGGTGGTGCCGCCGGTGAACTGCAACACCGCCGGGTCTTGGGGACCGGAGAGCACCGAGGGCTTCAGAGGCGGATTTTTAAGGGCCTGCCGCCAGGAGAGCCGGCCCGGGCCCGGCTTAAAACCCAAAGCCAGCCCCTGGTGCCGGGCCTTCAGGGGATAAAGGCATTTTAAGGCAAGGGGCAGATAATCGCTCAAGCGGGTGATGACCAGGTGGGTCATCCCCCCCTGCTGTTCCACGGCCTCCACCTTGGGGAGGAGATGGTCCAGAACCACCAGGTGCCTGGCCCCGGAATTGGTTATTTGAAAGGCCAACTCCTTGGGGGTTAAGAGGGGGTTGAGGAAGACCGCCACCGCGCCCAGGCGCAACGCGGCCTGATAGGCCATCACCAGTTGGGGGCAGTTGGGCAGCAGAATGGCCAGGCGCTGGCCCGCTGCCAATCCCTGGTTTTGGAGCGCCTGGGCCAGCCGGGACGTCTGGTCTTCCAACTCCCGGTAGGTTAGGTAGCGCCCCAAAAAGACCAGGGCCTTGGCCTGGGGTGAATTCGCCGCGGCCCGGGTGAGCAGGGAAGGCACCACGTCGGTGACCGGCCCTACCTCCAGGGGCACATCCGGGTCATAGTGGGGCGCCCAGGGCGCGTTCATGGGCGAAACTACCCTCAGTGCTGGTGTGGCGGTTTCTCCGCGCACGCCGAGCAAGTGCAGGGCTTTAGGTCTTCCGGAGTGGCTTCCCGCACGCCCCGGACCGTAAACGCGATGTCCATCTTCCGTCCAGCCAGGGGATGGTTGAAATCGATGACTACGATATCCGGTTTCACTTCCTGGACTATAAAATGAATGGGATGGCCTTCATCGCTTTCCGTTTCAAAGACCATTCCCGGACGCAGATTATCCCGCTCGGCGCCGAAATCGGAACGAGGCACTTCCATGATCAACTCCTGGTCGATCTCCCCGTAGGCCGTTTCCGGCTCCAGGTGAATGACTTTTTTCTCATCCTTGGCCATGCCTATAAGGGCCTCTTCCAGTCCCTGAGGCATCACCCCGCAGTCCATGGCGAAAGAGATTTGCTCCGTCTGGCCGTCGGGAGGAAAAGTTTCGTCTTCTCCCAAACGGATAAGGTAATCTATGGTTACAAAAGAATTTTTTTCTATTTTCATGCAATTCTCCCCTTATCTCTGGGGAAGAGTGTATTCAGCGCGCTCCTTCCTTATGGAAGACGCGGCTGACCTTCCCCCATCAGGACTGCTCAATCTTCTCTCAAAATTATATGGGAAACCTGGTGATGCAACAAGGTTTTACTGCTAGATTAGGCAGGAGGGCAGGATGCCCCGCGGCCGCCTGAGGGAATGACGCCCTCACCGCCCCGGGGGTTTGCTTCCCATGATTATCCGGCCGGTATTGAGCAAGTTGCAGGGCACCGCCTGCTGCAAGGTAATGCCCACGTCCTGCATCACCCGGATGACGTCCAGATCCGTGGTGAAGCCGATGCGGACAAAGACGGGGGCCAGCAGGTCTTCGATGCGTCCCATCAAACTGCCGTTGCGGCTGCGGGTGTGGTTCACCGCGATGATCTGCCCCCCGGGCTTGGTCACCCGGAGAATCTCCCGGCATACCTGGTAGGGGTCCTGCACCGTGGTGATGACGTACGCGGCCATCACTATGTCAAAATGGTTGTCCGGGAATTCCAGGTGGGCGGCGTCCATGACCCGGAGGTCGAAGTGGCTGCCGTTGAGGCGGGCCGCTTTCTTCCGGGCTTGTTCGATCATGGAGGCGGAGATGTCAATGCCCACCACGGTGGTCTTGGGCGGATAAAATTCCAGGGTGGAGCCGGGGCCGATGCCGATTTCCAGGACTTTTTGGTGGGGGCGGCAAGAGAGGTAACGGAAAGCCCGGCGCCGTCCTGGCCCCAGCAGTTTGCCGAACACATAATCATAAAAAGGGGAGTAAAATGTATATAGTTTTTCCATGTAGCGGGGATTTACTCTTGATTTGGTCATTGTTTGTCCTCGACCTTGCAATGGAATTTTGGCCGGCGCTCGTGAACATGAGAGCCAACAAGGCGCGGGCGTGACCCAAAACACACAAATTCTAATTAAGTATTTTCCAAAAGTAAACTGAAATCTTTTTCGGATGGGGCAACCGGTGCATTTCTAAGGGAAAACAGAGCCGATTTTGGGGCCCTGGCGCCGGCGCCCGATGGGTAAAGGCGGTCAATGAACATGGGGGCTTTGGCAGGTGGAAATGGGCGGTATCGAAGAATCCGGCGGATTTGCCGGGGATTTTGGACCAAGCCCTATTAAAAATGCCAATATCTTCACCTTAAAATGAACCGCTAATTAATTGCTTGTTCCTTTCCCCCAGAAGAGTGTGCTTTCCCCAGCCGGAGCCAGAGAATAAGAACAACATTTTCCCTTACCTATCTCCCCCTATCTCCTGACAACTTGCATTAGGGAACAAGCTATTTTAAAATGAGAATGTTTAACTGACAGGATTCCCAGGTTGCCAAGTCGGGGCTAGGAAATCTTTAAACTATCTTGCCTTTCATGGAGAGTTAATTAATGATGGTTATTAAACCTATGGGACTGCGTCGGGTAGTGGTCACCGGCGTGGGGATGGTCACCCCTCTGGGGTTGGACGTCTCCACGGCCTGGCCGCGCCTGCTGGCGGGGGAGTCGGGAGTCAAACACGTCACCCGTTTCGGCGGCGATTTGGATGAGTTGCGAGTCAAGTATCAAATGCCCGACGACTTTCCCCTCATCGCGGGAGAGATCACCCATTTCGACCTGAAAGAACTCCTGCAGGCCCGCAAGAAAGAAGTCACCAAAGAGGATATCAAGCAAATTAAATACTCGGACCGCTTCACCCAGTTCGCCCTGGCCGCCAGTCTGGAGGCCATCCAGGACTCGGGAATCAACCTGGAAAATGAAAACCCGGAGCGCTGCGGCGTCATCATCGCCAGCGGCATGGGCGGGGTCAGTTCCTGGGAGGAAGGGGTCCATAAGCTCATGTATGAAGGGGTGCGCCGGGTGTCGCCCTTCCTGGTGCCCAAGATGATTCCCAACCTGGCCGCGGGCAATGTCTCCATCAGCTTCAAGGCCAAGGGACCGAATATCGCGCTGTCCACCGCGTGCGCCGCCGGGGCCCACGCCATCGGCTTGGCCTACCGCTCCATCCAGTTGGGGGAGGCGGACATGATGGCCGCGGGGGGCAGCGAAGCCGCAGTCACCCTGCTCACCATCACTGCGTTTTACCGTATGGGCGCCCTGGCCATGGGCTACAACGACCACCCCGAGGCCGCGTCCCGGCCTTTTGATGTCAAGCGCAACGGTTTTGTCATGAGTGAAGGAGCCGGCATTATGGGACTGGAGGAACTGGAGCACGCCTTGGCCCGCAATGCCAAAATTTACGCCGAAGTGGTGGGCTTCGGGATGACCGGCGACGCCCACCACATCACCGACCCCCACTTGGAAGGGGCCTCGCGCTGCATTAATCTGGCCCTGGAAGACGCCGGCGTCTCCCCGGATGATATCGACCACGTCAATCCCCATGCCACCGCCACCCCCGTGGGAGATAGAAATGAAGCCCAGGCCCTGAAACAGATCTTTGGGGCGAAAGCCCAGCGCCTGCTGGTAAGCGGCACCAAGTCCATGACCGGCCACCTTCTGGGCGCCGCCGGCGCGGTGGAAGCCATTTTCAGCGTTCTGGCCATTCGCGATTCCATGGTTCCTCCCACCATTAATCTGGATGAGGTGGATCCGGAATGTGAAGGCCTGGACTACATGCGCCATCAAGCCCGCCCCGCGGACATCCGCTACGCCCTGTCCAATTCCTTCGGGTTCGGCGGCACCAATGCGTCTCTGGTATTCAAGCGCTTTGAGGGATAATGGGCGGTCTCAGTGACCAGTGACCAGTAATCAGTAATCAGTAATCAGTGGGCGGTTGGTTCATAATTCTTTGTAATTATGGGAAAACCTCCCTAATCCTTAATGGGGGAGAAACGGATATTGGCAATAATTTTATAATATTACTGACTGCTGGTCACTGGTCACTGATCACTGGTCACTGACCCCTGGCCGCTGACCAAGGAGGACGGCGCCATGAATGCCATTTTCATCATCCTGGGAGCACTTATCGTTGCAGTGGGCGGCTACCGCTGGTATGCCGGTTACATTGACCGCAAGGTCATTGAGTCCGACCCCAACAGAGTCACCCCGGCCAAGATGTACATGGACGGCGTGGACTTCATGCCCACCCCCAAAAACGTTCTGTTCGGCTACCAGTTCAAGAGCATTGCCGGGGCCGGACCGGTGGTGGGCTCCATCATCGCCCTCCAGTGGGGCTGGCTGCCGGCTCTGTTGTGGCTCTTTCTGGGGGTTCTGTTCATCGGCTGGGTCCACGACTACGTGGCCGGCATGGTGTCCCTGCGCTCCGATGGCCTCTCCCTGGGAGGCTTGAGTTACAAGCTCATCTCCCCCCGGGCCCGCCTTATTTTGCTATCTTTTGTCTATTTTTATTTGTTGCTCTTAGCCGGGGCCTTCGGGGGCGTTATCGCCGGAGCCCTCGTCAGGCTGCAGTCCGGTCCCCTGGCCCTGGTGATCCTGGCCCTGGCCGGAGTGCTGGCCGGCCAGATGATCTACCGCTGGCGGGTAAACATCCTCCTCATGACGGTGATTTGCGTGGCCATCGCCCTCATCGGCATCGAACTGGGCAAGCGCTTTCCGGCGCAATTGTTCCTGGGCGCGGCCGTCGCCGGGAACAAGTTCACCTGGGGTCTGTTCGCCGTGGTCTTCTGCTTCATCAGCGCGGTGCTGCCTATCTGGCGCTTTGCCCTGCCCCTTAATTACGTGGCCTTTTATATCGTCATGTTCGGGCTGGTGGGCGGCATCCTGGGCATCGTCGTGGGCGGTTTTTCCGTCCAGGCCCCGGCGTACACCCAGTTTGTCATCCCCATCGGGCCGCTGTGGCCCATTCTTTTTGTCACCATCGCCTGCGGAGCCATCTCCGGCTGGCATTCCATGGTGTCCACCAGCGGCACCTGCCGCCAGTTGGAATCGGAGTGTGACGCCAAACCGGTCTTGGCCGGGTCCATGTTCACCGAAATGGTCCTGGGGGTGGTGGCCCTGATGACCGCCGCGGCAGCCATTCCCTTCACCCAGTACAAGGAGCTGATGAAAGCCGGGCCCGCCGCGGTTTTCGCCACCGGGCTTTCCAACCTGATGAGCAAAGTGGGTCTGCCCATCGACTACGGCAAGACCATGGCCACGGTGATCATCATCGTCCTGGCCCTCACCGTCATGCAGTTGGTGCTGCGCTTCATGAAAATCGCGGCCATCGAACTGGTGGGGGATTACTCCCCGTTCCTCCGGAACAACACCGTGGCCACTTTCATCGCCGCGGTCTTGGTGCTGCTCCTCGTTCAGACCGGTTGGTGGCAGTACCTGTGGATTCTGTTCGGCGGGGCCAACCAGCTCCTGGCCTCCCTGGCCCTGCTGGTGGCCTCGGTGTGGCTCCTGTCCCAGGGGAAAAAGGCCACTTTCGCTTTAGTCCCCATGTGGTTCATGTTCGTTACCACCATCGCGGCCTTGCTCTACACTTCTTACAATCTCTTGAGCAAGGTGCTCACCGGGCAGGTGAAGGCGGTTACCGGCCAAACCCTGCTGGAGGCCACCGTCGGCAACGGCCTCATGGGCCTAGTGGCCTTGTTCCTGGTGGTGGCGGCCCTGATCCTGCTGGCCGACGGCATCAAGGCCATCCGCCGGCACCAGACTCCCACCCTGAAACCCGGGGAAATGCCCGCGGGCGGCGGAGGGGAGTAAAGGCTGCTGCGGATAAAAAGATTAACCACCAAGGCGCCAAGGATCACAAAGAGGAAAAAATTATGGTTTGGCGCTTTCAGCGCCAAACCATGAATCTTTTCTTGGTGTGATTTCTTTGTGTCTTTGTGTCTTGGTGGTGAAGCCTTTTATGTTTATAGGAGGATTTCTCATGACCGAAAAAAAAGGCGGCTTCCTCAAGGCCGTCAAAGAATTCATTTACGGCATGGCGGCCCACGACTCGGCCCGCTTCGCCTTGAAGACCCGGGCCAACATGGAGCACCTGTTCATCCTGGTGACCATGGGCGACCTGGTGGGCGTGCCCTTGCTGCCGCCTTATTATTCCCTGCGCCTGCTCCCCTACGTGGTCCCCCAGATCTCCACCTGGAAGCGTAGGATGCTGCGGGAAAAGGACCTTACCGACACCCTGGCGTAGATAGCCGCATGTTAACCGGGTCTGACCAAAAGCTGATTTTGGAATTAAAGCGCCGCGTCCAAAAGGCGGCGGGGGACCGCCTCCAGTCCCTGGTGGCTTATGGCTCCCGGGCCTGGGGCGGGGCCGGTCCGGACTCGGATTTGGACGTGGCGGCGATCATTCAGGGTTTGACCCCGGAGTTGGAGACTGCTTTGCAAGAGGCGGCTTACCAAGTCATGTGGGATCATGATTTCAGCCCCTTAATCTCCCTTAAGGTCTTCGACGCCAAAAACTTTGCCGCTTTCCAGGAGCAAGGCTTCTCATTTTACCGGAAAGTGGCCCGGGAGGGGATTTCTTTGTGAAGCTTTCTATGGAAGTTGAAGCCTATCTGGACAAAGCCCGCCATGCCCTGGAGGTGACGGAGAAGCTTATGGCCGGAGGGGATTTTGGCGACGCCGCGGGTAAAGCCTATTTTGCCATGTTTTACGCGGCCCAGGCTTTGTTGAAGGCCCATGGCATCGAAGTAACCACGCATTCGGGCATGGCTTCCATGTTAGGCCATCATTTTGCCAAGCCCGGTCTCTTGGACCCCAAGTTCCATCGAATGTTCCTCAATGCCCGTAGGGCCAGAGAGATCGCCGATTATGGAATTTTTGAAGTGGTTTTAGAACCCGTTGCCATTTTGACCCTCAAAGACAGCCGGGTTTTTATTGATGAAGTGGAGCGGCTGTTGGCAGCATTACCCTGAAGCAGGAGGTGCCCCATCTCACTCGCGACCCATCTCAAAGCGCATCCCGAACGCCGCTACCTGATGTTCGGCGGCAAAGGGGGCCTGGGCAAGACCACCTTCTCCGCGGCCATGGGCTATTGGCTGGCCCAGCAAGGGCACAAAGTCCTGGTCTTTTCCGTGGACCCCCAGGCGTCCCTTTCCGACATCTTCCAGCAGGACCTCTTCGGCAAGGGCCCGGTGCAGATCATGGACAATCTCTTCGCCCAGGAGATTGACGCGGACCAGCGGGTAAAGGCCTACCAGGACGAAATCCGCCAAAAAATCCGGGCCATGTACGGCATGAAAGAGCTCCCCGAAGAGGTGGAGTCCTACATCCAGGCCGCGTCCGCGGAGCCGGCCATGGAGGAGTCCGCCATCTTTGACGCGGTGGTGGACATCGTGGTGGCCGGGGAGTACGACTACTATATCTACGACCTGGTGCCCCTGGGCCACGCCCTCTATTACTTGTCCATGGCTACGGTTTACGACGCCTGGATCGAAAAAATCACGTCCTTAAGGGAGCAGATGCGGGAGTACGACCAGGTGGCGGCCCACCTGCGCCAGGACTCCACCATGGACGAAGACGCCATTTTGAACGAGCTTCTCTACATTAAAGACCGCATCCAGGCCAGTTCCCGGATCCTCACCGACAGCAAACACACCGCCTTTTTCTTTGTCCTGGTGCCCGAAGACATGATCATCGCGGACACTCTCAAGGCCGCGGAACTGTTTAGCCGCTTCAAGGTGCCCATCTCCGGCTACGTGGTGAACCGGGTGCTGCCGGAGGAGTTAAAAACCCAGGATATTCCCGAATTCCTGCGCCATCGCCTGGACATGCAGGCCCGGCACCTGGGCCGCATTAACGACACCTTCGGCGCCCAGGTGCTGGGCCGGGTGCCGGAGTTGGAACGGGACGTCACCGGGCTGACCATGATCTCCCGGGTGGCCGACTATCTTTGCGGGTGAGAACCTAAAGGAGAATTTAACAATGAAACAGACAATTTATATTTCTTATGATTTAGGAATAGATGGGGATTATTTTGGCCTATATAACTGGCTTGATTCCCATAATGCTGTGGAATGCGGTGACAATTTGGCTTTTATAAAAGTGTATGAATATGATGAAGATATTGAAAATGAAATAAAAACTGATTTAAAAAAGAATGTGGAATTAAGGGATAAGGATAGAATATATTTAATATTTAAACGAAAAGATGGCTCAAGAGCGGGAAGATTTATATTTGGAAAAAGAAAACCTGCCCCATGGGAAGGATATGCTTCGCGTTACATCGAGGAGGCAGTAGATGAGGCATAAAATTCCTAAATATGTATTAACCGATGCATGTTTCTGGATTGCCTTCTTCGATAAAAGCGATGAAAACCACAAAACCTCAATTTCTATAATGGAAGAAATTGAAAAGCTTCACATCATATTGCCCTGGCCTATTTTATATGAAGTACTAAAAAGCAGGTTTGTAAAAAATAAATTATGGATGAATACCTTTCAGAGGTTATTATACAGATTAAAGATAGAATATATTTATGATAGTGATTATAGGGATAATGCTTTATCAGAAATATTTAGACTATCATCTATAGATAAAAGAAATATAAGTCTTGTGGATGTTATTATTCGATTAATGCTTAAAAATATTAATCTAAGAATTGACTATCTCATAACTTATAATGAGAAAGATTTTATTGATATTTGCAAAATAAGAAGAGTTCCTATTTATTATTTACAATAGTTAGTAGCTTAATTAATTCCACGAGTTAGAATAAAATTGTCTTTTAAAAAGCTTCTCGAGGAAATGAATGATAACCAGAATAACACAAAACATGCGGCAATTCCTGGGAGAGCGGCCCGAGCTGAAATTCCTCTTCTTCGGCGGCAAGGGGGGCGTGGGCAAAACCGTCATGGCCGGGGCCACCGCCCTGTGGCTGGCCCGCCAGGGCCGCCGGACGCTTCTGGCCTCCACCAACCCGGTGCACTCCCTGTCGGGCCTGTTGAATCTCAATGTCTTCGGCAAGATCACGCCCCTTCCGGGTGCGGACCACGCCTTTGCTTACGAAATCGACACCCGGGACACCATCGAAAAATCCAAGCGGGAAATCCGGGACAAGATCAACTGGTTCCTGCGCTTTGCCGACCTTCACATCAAAGCCGAAGAGTTCGTGGACGCGGCCACCCTGAACCCGGCCTTCGAAGAGTCGGCCATGTTCGAAAACATGCTGGATCTGATGTTCGCCGGCGAGTTCGACGTTTACGTCTTCGACACCGCGCCCACCGCCAACGCCCGGCGCCTCCTGGGGATGTCCAAGGTCTATTCCCTGTGGGTGGACAAGATGATGAAAAGCCGGGAGGAGGCCACGTCCCTGCGCCAGTTGTTGTCGTTTTCCAAAAAGAAGGAGGAGGCCGACCCCCTGATGGACTACCTGGTGAACTTCCGGGAGCGCATGGGACATGCCCGGGAGCTGCTCACCGACCCGGCTCACACCGCCTTCTTCTTCGTCACCCTGCCCGAGGCCCTGCCCATTGCGGTGATCACCCGTTTTTTGAAATGGTTCCTCGACTTCGGCATTCCCGTGGGGGGCATCGTAGTTAACGGCCTGCTGCCGCCGCCGGTTCCGGGCCACGCCCCGTCGGAGTTTATTGAGAACCGCCGGGCCATGCAGGCGGAGCACCTTCAGACCATCTGGCGCATCTTCAACGACCAGGTGCGGGCTTTGGTACCCCTGTTTGAACGGGAAATCCAGGGTCTCCCGGCCCTGAACCGCCTGGCGGAAACGCTGTTTGAGTAGTGGATGATTTAATATGAGGGCAGGGGGACAACAAGTCCCCCCTACCGTACCCCCGAAACCACCTGCCTCTCTCAAGCCACCGTGTAACGGGCCCGGGCCAGATCCTTCAGAGTCCGCACCACCACTTCCACCCCCAGGCCGGGGCCGGGCAAGGCTGCGCCCACCCCTCCCCGGTTGAAGATCACCGGCTGAGTCACCGGGTCTTTGGTCAGCAGAAAAGGGGCAAAAGAGCCTTCCAAGTAGGCCAGATGAGGGGAACAGAGGGCAAAAGCCCGGCCCGCGGCGGACAGGATGCTGGTCTCCCCCACGTGACAGCCCAACTGGCAGGCAATGCCGTTTTGTTCGGCCATCTGCCGAATGCGTCGGGTGGCTCCCAAGCCGCCGCATTTGGAGAGCCGCAGGTTGAAGATCCGGCAGGCCTGAAGATCGATGAGCCGGCGGGCGTCCTCTTCGCGGCACAAGGACTCGTCGGCAATGATGGGAAGGTCCACTCCGTCGCTCACCTGCTTCAGACCCAGGAAATCCTCCTTGGCCACGGGCTGTTCCACCGCGCTGATCCGGTAAGGGGCCATTTCCTTGATTCGCCGGATGGCCTCCCCGGGTTCCCAGGCGGAATTGGCGTCCACCCGGATGTCCCTCTCCCAGCCCAGCCTCTCCCGGACTCGCTGCAAAATCTTGAGGTCCCGGGGGGTCCCCACCTTCAGCTTGACCTCCTGTATCTGGTACTGCTCCACCAGGTTGAGGAAATGGTCCACTTTTTCCAGGGAAGCCAGGGGGATGATGGCGCTGTAAACCACGCGGTCTTTTACCGGGGGGCCGATTAGATCCGCCAGGGGGACCCCCCAGGTCTTGCCGGCCGCGTCCAACAAAGCCATCTCCATGGCACAAAAGGCTCCGGGGTATTTTCCGGCTCCCATCAAGAAGATTTCCTCCAGGGCTGCCTGAAGGGTTTGGGGAGACTCCCATTGATTGTGCAGCACCGCGGGAGCCAGCTTTTCCTTGAGAAAAGCCAGGCTGCCGGATAGAGTCTCCCCGGTTACGAAGACTCGGGGGACACCCTCGCCGTAGCCGGAGAGCCCCTCGGCGGTGGTGACCTGAACCACCAGGTTTTCCGAGCCTTCATGAGTTGCCAGACTATGCCTGATCGGGGATAGAAATACCAACTTCAGGTGCCAGATATCCACTTTGTTCACGATCATGCTCAACCTCGAGACGCGATTTGATAACCTTCCCCAGTTTCTTCCATTGGTACCATTGTTCCGGATGGGCATCAATGGCCTGTTCCAGGACGGCCAGGCACTGCTCGCTCAATGGGGGAGGATTGGCCGAGTCGCCGTTGGCGATCAACGTCAGGTTCATAGTATAGCGCTGTTTGCCCTCCCTCTGAACGAAGGCTGAAACCACCGGGGCTCCGGTGCGCTTGTGCAGGAGGTCCAGGCTCCGGTCATAAGGCAGCCGGGTGTTGAGGAAATAGCTGCTCCGGTTTTGGTCATCCCGCCATTCGTCGAATTCGTCACATTCAGTTATCAGGATGCGGCCTTGCTTGAGGACCCGGATGGCAGAAATGAGGATATTGCCGTTATCCGCGTCAATAAGGTTGAGGCCTACGTTCTGAGCCCGGAATTCTAGAGATTGCCGCAGGCGGTAAGTCTGAAACCGGCAGATCATGGCGGCCGGGTATCCTTTAACGGCCAGGGACCCGGGCAACATCTCCACCGCGCCATAATGGCCGGTGACTAGAATCACTCCTTTCCCGGCCTGAAGGGCCTGGTCCAGCGTCGCTTCCCCCACCAGGGTTACCTGGTTATGGAGAAATCTTAACAACCGGGGAAAATGGGAATAAGCTACAAACAGCTTCTCATGATAATGGTCAAATATGCCTTTAAATGTCTCCTTGATCATAACTTTAAGGGTTCGGGGGTCTTTTTTCCTTTTTAGCACATGACTGATGGTCCTTTGAATTAATACCTTTTCTTTTTTGTGAAAGAAATAAAAAAGCTTGCCCAGTAAAATGATGTACCACCGGGAAATTGAGAAAGGCAAAAAGCCTAGTAAATAGCAATTAAACTTTAATTGAAAGAACTTGCTTAAGCTGAGAGATATTTTCCAGGGGAACAACTTTTTTAAAACCATCTCTTTGCCCTCCTAGCTTAGAGTTGTTTAAAATATCACGGGGAACAATGGGGAGGTTCCCTATTTTAACCTTCTCAAAACATGAATTTGTTTTCTCAGGGAAAATGTTTTGGGAAAAAAAACCTTACCCCCCAGGGGCCAAAGAAAAAATCTAATAAGATATTACCCCGCTTACCGGGGAACAATGAGGGAGGCCCCTATTTTTACCTTCCAAAACCCTGATTTTTACCTTCCAAAACCCTGATTTATGTTTTCGAAAGTTAGGGCATGCCGGAGATAACTCTTAATATTCAATGGCTTATACTGCCTGGCAGAGGTTGTGGAGGGGGTGGCGGTGAAGGTAAAAACGCTTGAACTTTTTTAATACTTGGATTATGATTATTTTGCCTATAATTTATAGTATCAAACTTTACAAGTTTTAAAATATGGAAAAACATCATAGTTGCCTCAACACCCGGGCCATCATCGAGTATTTCCTGGAGAACATGCCCGGCGCGGTGCCCCAACTCTTTGAAGGCCTGGGGCCGGATATCGAAGGGCTGGCCAATCCCCAAGAATTCCTCATGGAGATCAACAACTGGGTGTCCAGCAGTGTGCTCAGCCAGATGTTCAAGAATGCCAAAAAGCTCTCCAACAACGATGAGATAGCTTTTCAAATCGCTTTTGAGTCCGCGGCCCGGAAAAAACTGGGCTATGTGCAGCGGATTATCATGTTCGCCCATAAGAATCCCCGTAGCACCCTCAAAAGAGTCCAGGCCATTAACGATAAATTCAATAGAAATAAAACCGTGGAGTTGGTAGAAACCACCCGGACCAGCGCGGTGATCCGGCTGCACTGGTTTCCGGAAGTTCCCGGCAATATTGATTACTGTTTGTTCAATCAGGGCATCTATTCCGGCATCCCCACCATCTGGAACTTGCCCCCGGCCATCCTGGAAGAGACCAAGTGTTTTTTTAAAGGCGACGATTATTGTGAATACCATATTAAATGGCAGCGAAAGTTCCGTTTAAGAGAAAACCTCCTAAAGATTCTGGTCCCGTGGCGGGCTTTGAACTACACCATCGAGGAACTGGAACGGGATAAGGAACTCCTTAAGAAAAAGTTTGACGAAATTCACCGCCTGAACATACAGCTCAAGGAAAAGATCGACCAGCTCATCTGCCTCCAGGAAACCAGCACCGCGGCGCTGTCGGTCCTCAATTTGGAAAAACTCCTGCAAGTGACCCTGCGGCTGCTGATGAATTCCGCCAAACTGGACCGGGCCGGAATTTTGCTCCTGGACGAACAGGAAGAGGTCCTGGAACTGAGCTACGCGGTGGGAGTGGAGCCGGAGCTCTTTGACAAGGTCCGGGGGTACCGCATCCCCATTACCAAGGTGGACAATGTCATTGCCCGAGTGGCCATGACCGGCATCCCGGTGGTTTTCCAGGATGTGGGTCGCAGCAAACTTAACCTGACCAATCCGCTGATCCAGTATTTTCAGCCCAAGGCTTTTATACTGGCGCCCCTCACGGTGCGCGGCAAAGTCATCGGGGTGCTGATGGCCGATCGCATCCGGCAGGACACCCCTATCAGCGTGGGCGACAAGGAATTTGTGGCGAGTTTTGCCAATCAGATCGCCATAGCCCTGGAAAACGCCCTGCTGTACCGAAAGCTGGAAACCTCCGAACGCCAATACCGGGAGCTGGTGGAAAATGCCCATGAAGGCATCTGGATTATCGATGAAAAAGGCATCATCAAATTTGTGAACCGCCGCATGCGGGAGATCACCGGCCACCAGTCCCTGGAGGGCAAGAACATTAATGACTTTTTCGACTGGTATAACCGGAAGCTGGTGGAAAATGTCCTGGATGAGAACCGCAAGAACAACGTGGCCCAGCAGGAAATCGAGATCATCTGTAAAAACCAGAGCGTGGCCTCTCTGATTATGAGTTCCGTGCCCTTGTACGAAAACGGCAACTTTTCCGGAGCCTTCGCCATGTTCAGCGACGTCACGGCTCTGAGGGAAACGGAAAAGCGATTCCAAAAGATCTTTGAAGACGCAGCCATCGGCATGTCCCTGGTGGACATGGAAGGCCATCTCCTGGACAGCAACCCGGCCTTGGCGCGGATGCTGGCTTGCTCCAAGGAAGAGTTGTACCGCAAGTCCTTTGTCCACCTGTCCTACCCGGAGGACCAGGAGCGTCATGCCCTCCTTTTCCGGGAACTGGCCGAAGGCAAACGGGACTCTTACCGCATGGAGAAACGCTTCCTGCGTAAGGACGGACACGTGGTGTGGGGCCAGCTCACCGTTTCATTGGTGCGGGGCGCCGGGGAGCACCAGTTTGCCATCGTGATGATCGAGGATATCCACAAGCGCAAGCAGGCGGAGGAGGAGATCCAGGCTCACCAGGAAAAGCTCCAGTCCCTGGCTTCCGAACTTTCTCTCACCGAGGAACGGGAACGGCGGCGGCTGGCCACTGACCTCCATGACCATATCGGCCAGGCCCTGGCCATCTCCAAGATTAAGCTGGGGGTGCTGCAAAAGACCTTGGCCAACCGGGCCATTGCCGGGCCCCTGGGGGAAATCCGGGAACTCATCGAAAAGATGATCCAGGACACCCGCTCTCTGACCTTTGAGCTGAGCCTCCCGGTCCTCTATGAACTGGGTTTTGAAGCCGCGGTGGAGTGGTTCGCCAAGCACGTCCGTTCCCAGCACGGCATCCGGGTGGAAGTGCAGAAGGAAATGAAGGACATTCCCATGACCGATGAATTGAAGGTCTTGCTCTTTCGGTCGGTGCGGGAATTAATGATCAATATCGTCAAACATGCCCAGGCTCTCCACGCCCGAGTAAGCATCAGCCGCAATGGCAGCGAAGTGCGCATCAAGGTGGAAGACGACGGGAAAGGAATGGATGCCGTCAAACTCAACCCTCAATCCCGGGGCGCCGGCGGATTTGGCCTGTTCAGTATCCGGGAACGTCTTCATTATCTGGGAGGGTGGTTGGAAGTGGAATCCCAGCCGGACCAGGGCACCGCGGTTACCCTGGGCGTCCCCCTCCAGAAATCCCGCAAGACTGCCAGGAAGGGGGCCAAATGACTATTAAGGTTATCCTGGTCGACGACCATCAGATTGTGCGCCACGGCCTGCGCACTTTGTTGGAGTTGGAGCCCGACATGAAAGTGGTGGCGGAAGCGGACAACGGCCGCACCGCCCTTAACCTGGTGCAAGAACTGGCTCCCGAAGTGGTGATCATGGATATTTCCATGCCCGGGCTCAACGGCATAGAAGCCACCCGGCAGATTGTGTCCGGGGTGCCCCAAGTGAAAGTCATTGCCCTGTCCATGCACTCCGACAGCTCCTATGTCTTGAATATGCTCAAGGCCGGGGCCTCGGGCTATCTGCTGAAGGACTGCGCCTTGGAGGAGCTGGTCAAAGCGGTGCACACCGTGGTGAATAACAAGACCTATCTGAGCCCCGGAATCTCCGATATCGTTATCAAGGACTTTATCGGCGGCTGGGCCGGCTCCGGGGCCTCGGCCTTCGCAGTGTTGACCCCCCGGGAACGGGAAGTGCTCCAACTCATCACCGAAGGTAAGACCACTAACCAGATCGCCGATTGCCTCTGTGTCAGTATCAAGACCGTGGAAGCACACCGCAAGCAGGTCATGAACAAGTTGGGGATCCACAGCGTGGCCGAACTTACCAAGTACGCTATCCGCCAGGGGCTGACTTCCCTGGAATCCTGAAGAGGGTTCTCATAATTGTCCACCACGGGGGGGAATCCGGTCAACCGGTTCTCCCCTCTGCTGCCGGGGGCCAGGCATTCTTCTCTTTAAACTTTTTCCCCTCCAGCCCGATTTCTTTGCCTTTCCCTGACCTTAAAATGGGTGATTCCAGGATAAAAATTCAGGTATCCCCGAATTTTCTGCAGATGAAAAAAAGTGTAATCATGAGCCACGATTGCAGATCAAGCCTTCCGGTGGCCTGATTTGGGTATTGAATGGACATAGTCGCCATGGATGGAAGCCAAGGCCATGGAAGGCCTGATTACCTAACGGACCCTTGGTTCCCGTTTATTGGAAACAACCTAGACCGGGAAGCCCGTTCAGGATTCAGATTCCCGAACTGAACCTGGCGCCAAGGGAGAATGAGAGGAAGGCTCTGCCGAGGAGAGAATTATGAAACCGCGAAGTATTCCCCTGGATTCCAGAAAGATAAAGATTATCATGGCGGATGATCACCAGATTGTGCGCCAGGGGGTTCGTACCCTGCTGACCGCGGAGCCGGACATGGAAGTGGTGGGCGAGGCGGAAAACGGCCGGGACACCCTGCGCCTGGTTCAGAAGCTTTCCCCCCTGGTGGTGGTCATGGACATCTCCATGCCGGATTTGAACGGCATCGAGGCCACCCGCCAGATCATGGCCGAATCTCCCAGAACGAAAGTCGTCGCCCTTTCCATGCATTCCGATAGCTTTTTCGTGTTGAACATGCTCAAAGCCGGGGCCTGCGGCTACCTCCTGAAGGATTGCGCCGTGGAGGAATTGGTCAAGGCCATCCGCACGGTGGTGGCCAATAAGACTTATCTCAGCCCGGGAATCTCCGACATCGTGGTCAAAGACCTGGTGAATGGCTATTCCATGTCCGAAGGTTCGGTATTTTCCATCCTTACCAACCGCGAGCGGGAAGTGCTTCAGCTCATGGCGGAAGGCAAGAGCACCAACTCCATTGCCCACCGCCTCTGCGTCAGCACCAAGACGGTGGAGACCCACCGGAAGCAGATCATGACCAAGCTGGACATCCACAGCGTGGCCGAACTCACCAAATATGCGGTGCGCCAGGGTTTGACCTCTCTGGAGATCTAGCCGGGGTCAGGGTTCAGGTTTCAGAGAACAGTATTAACTGCAACCCTCTGAAACCTGGAACTTGCCATCGGAACCTGCCACTGCCCCCCTTAAAAGAGCTCTGCAAAATACCTGATTGAACGGCGATCCCTTAAAATCCCCTCCCCTTTGAGGGGGAGGGGGGGATAACAGCCAAGGATTTAGGCCGTTAAACTAATTTCGCAGGGGTCTCCTTAAGGGATTCCCTAATATAAAATTAGGAATTTCGCACCTTAAAATTAGGGATTCCCCAAGTGTTTTTCCAGGAAAATCTCCTATTCTGGCATCAGGCCTGACTTCTGAAGCAGAGGGGCATGATGACCATCAAGATCATTCTGGCCGATGATCATCAAATTGTGCGCCGGGGGTTGCGCACCCTGCTGGCCGGGGAACCGGACATGAAAGTGCTGGCCGAAGCCGACAACGGCCGCACCGCCCTGCAACTGGTCAAGAAACTTCACCCCGACGTGATCATTATGGACATCTCCATGCCGGATTTGAACGGCATGGAAGCGGCCCGGCAGATTCGGGACGAATGTCCCGGGGTCAAGGTCATCGCCCTGTCCATGCACTCCGATAGCCTCTTTGTGTTAAACATGCTCAAAGCCGGGGCCTCAGGATACCTCCTGAAAGACTGCGCCCTGGAAGAGCTGGTCAAAGCCGTCCGGCTGGTGGTAAAGGATAAAACCTATCTCAGTCCCGGAGTCTCGGACATTGTCATTAAAGACTTTATCAGCGGCTGGACCTCCACCGGCGCCTCGGCCTTTTCCATCCTCTCCAACCGGGAGCGGGAGGTGCTCCAGCTCCTGGCGGAAGGGCAGAGCACCAACCAAATCGCCCACACCCTCTGCGTCAGCGTCAAAACCGTCGAAGCCCACCGCAAGGCCATCATGAACAAGCTGGGAATTCGCAGCATCGCCGAACTTACCAAGTATGCCATCCGTCAGGGAATTACCTTCCTGGAGCCTTGAATGGCTCCCGCCGCGGTTCTTCGATTTTCTTTAAATTTGTCTTAATCTGCGTTAATCTGCAAATTGATGCCTTCATCTGAAACTCCTCAACAACGGCTGCGATTCCGGGCCGCGTTGGCCGCCCTCCTGGTGGGCGCGGCTTTGATGGCCGGAAAATTCTATGCCTACTGGCTCACCCAGTCCGCGGCCATCCTCTCCGACGCCCTGGAATCCATCATCAACGTGGTGGCCGCGGCCTTTGCCCTGGGCAGCGTCCTGATCGCCGCCAAAAGCCCCGACCCTAGCCACCCTTACGGCCACGGCAAGATCGAATTTTTTTCCGCCGGATTTGAAGGCGCGCTCATCATCCTGGCTGCCGCGGGCATTTTCCACCAGGGCTGGGCCCAGTTCTTCCGCCCTCATCCCCTGCCCCATCTGGAAGGGGGGGCGCTCATTGTGGCGGGGGTTAGCCTGGTCAACCTGGCCCTGGGCCTGTCCCTCATCCGGGTGGGCCGGCGCACCCAATCCCTTACCCTGGTGGCCGACGGCAAGCACTTGCTCACCGATGTTTACACTTCCGTCGGGGTGGTGGGGGGCCTGGCCCTGGTGTGGGCCACGGGCTGGAACTGGGTGGACGGCGCGGTGGCCTTTCTGGTGGGGGTAAATATCCTGGTAACCGGGGTGAAGCTGGTGCGTCAGGCCATCGTCGGGTTGATGGATACCTCCGACCCGGACCTCCTGGCGGAGATTTCCAAACTGTTGGCTCAGCGGCGCAAGGATATCTGGATCGACATCCACCGCCTGCGGGCCCGGCGCGCCGGCAGCCGCATCCTCCTGGACTTTCACCTCATTTTGCCCCGGGACATGACCATCACCGAGAGCCATCAGGAGGTCAAAGAGCTGGAGGGGATTCTGAATGACCACTTCCAGAGCCAGGCGGACATCCTCATCCACGTGGACCCCTGCGAGGACCCCGAGTGTCCGGTGTGCGCCCATTATCCCTGCGACCTGCGCCAGGAAGATACTCGCCAGCAACGCCTGTGGCGGCGGGAGGTTTTGACCGAGCCGGAGGAGTGAAGCCCGGGTTCTTCAACACCCCCTTAATTTATATGATCGGGCATTAACCGGGGGAAAAATCGGGACCACGAGAAGGCTTGCGGAAGGCAATTGATGGTTTTCCGCAGGAAACTGTCAATTAAAGGAAATACCGGTCTCTCGTGGGATAGGACGTACAGGGCGTAAGTTCTTACCTTCACCCGGCAGTCAATGACGTCCACTACGGAAAAGTTGTAAGTCAGCCTTACGTTCCATTGCCGCATATTTACCTTGACACTTTCGCGGCTGACCAGAGGTGCACCGCAGGACCCGGCCAATACCTGCACGACGTTGTTGAGGTAACTGGGGTCCACATCCGGCCCGATGGTTTTGCGGGAATAGAGATGCTCGTGGCCGCAAAAATAGATGTCCACCCGGTTATCGTCCATTATTTGCCATAATTCCCTTAGGGTGGGTTCCGGCGTCTGACTTTGCACCGAAAAGACCGGCCGGTGGGCAATAACGAATTTGTGAGTGGCGGTGGAGTTGGCCAGTTCATTCTCCACCCAGGTCAACTGGGCCGGGGTGAGGACGCCGTCATACTCCTTATGGGTTACCGGGTCCACGTAGTAGGTGGCCAGCACCGCAAAGAAGGAGTCTCCGTCCGCCGACGTGAAGGTGTAGGCCAGGTGGCGATAATGATCATTCGGGCCGTTGGCGGGCAGGAAATTGAAAACCTCTTGAAACTGTTGCTGGTTTACCAAATGAAGCCCGGAAGAATCCTCTTGATAAAATTCGTGATTGCCGATGGCGATGTAAAGCTGGATGCCCTGATCCGTAACGGTTTTCATCAAGGATTTCCACCGCTCGAAATTTTCCGTCCCCCCCCTCAGGGCCATGTCGCCGGCGAAAATGACAAACTCCGGCTGAGGCCGCAATTTGAGGATCTTCTGATTGATCAGGTTCAAGACCTGTTCATCGATGGGGTTCTCTAGATTGTTGCTCCGGCTGTCGGCGTACATCACAAATCGCAGCGCCTCCGCCTGGCTGCTCAGGAGAAAGATGGCGGCGGCTATTAAACCGCACAATAACAAGAACCTGGAATTCTTTCTCTTGGCTCTCATCTCATTCTCCTCCTATGGTGAGGCGGCACTGCTTTATATTGTTCTAACTATCAGCATTTTAGCCAAAAGTATAATGCTTTTTCACGTCTTTGGTGATTTTCCAGGTGCAAGACATCCCCGCGGGAAAGGTCACCAGGTCGCCCTGGCCTACGGTCACTTTTTCTCCGTCCGCGCAGGTGACGGTCACTTCCCCCTCCAGGAAGTAGCAGGTTTCCTGGCTGTCATAAGTCCAAGGGAATTTCGAAACTTCCTTAGTCCAGATGGGCCAGCGAAATACTCCCAATTCCTGGAGGCGGCCGGGACTGGGGCGGCGTTCAATCTTGATCTTGCTCATCGTTCCCTCCGATAACTCCACAGATGACATAGATTATCACAGATTAATATTTTGACATTCTGTGTCTTCCGGGAAATCCGTGGATTGATTTTTTAGATTTGACCATTAATTTAAATATTATAAAATTACTAGAGATTAGGAAAGAAGCCGAACAAACGGCTGGGAAAATTCTTCTAAACCCCGAAAAGGAGTGGCCATGAAGCTAATGCGGGTAATTATCTCCCTGACCCTGGTGGTCCTGGTGGCCGGCGCGCTGTTGTCCGCGCCCTTTGCCTGGGCCAAGGCCCAGGAAGTCTGCCCGGTGATGGGAGGAAAGATCAACAAAACCATTTATTCGGACTATAAAGGCATGCGGATTTACCATTGCTGCCCGGCCTGTATCGATGTCTTCAAAAAGGACCCCGAGGCCTATTTGAAAAAGATGAAGGATGCAGGGGTGGAACCGGAAAAAATTCCGGCCGGGGAGAAGAAGTAACCCAACTCCCTTTAAGCCCTGTTGATTTAAAAGGGGCAGCCTTAATGCCTGGCTTAGGGTTACTGGAATGCCAGGTGGAGGGACTGCCCTTTTTATTCCTTTAACCTTTTATTTCGCCAGAAGGGCGGAAGACTGTCGGAAAGGATTGATTACCAGAACCTTGCCAAATTCTTGATGCTCTTGCAGATCTTCGGTGAGCAAATAATTGCAGTCAGCAACCTGGGCGGCTGAGACAATAAGAGAATCCCACCAGGAAAGCCGGTGGCGATCCTGAATGAACCACGCTCCTTCCATAACCCGACCTTCTACCGGAAGAGGATTCCAGGTCAGCAAGAAGAGCACGTCATGGCGGGCGCTGGCGCGGTCGAGTCCCGGGTCTAATTTTTCAGTGACTGTAACGTAGAATTCTTGCAACACCTGGAAACTCAAGCGTCCGGTTCTCGTGTTCCACAAATGGGCAATCCAGGACATGGCTTGTTTCTGCTTCTCCGGCTCGGAGGCATCCCGGCAATAAACCAGGACGTTAGTGTCCACGAAGACCTTAGCGACCATGGAGTTCTTCCCGGCTTGGATATCTGGCGCCAGGCTTTTTCAGCATTCGAGGTGGTTGAGATAGGTATTGCTCCATGGCAGCCTGATAAGTTTGTTCTTCTAACATTTTTTCCCGGAGCAATTCTCCCACCAGGCGGGAAAGACTGGTATCCCGTTCGGCGGCTCGGATACGGGCCCACCGCGCCACATCTTCGTCCAGGGTTATGGTCACATTTTTTTTCATAACACTATTTTAGTGTTTTACAATTTTCGTGTCAATTCCCCCCCCATCCTCCCTGATCTCCTCTTTTTCCCCAGCCATACAGTCACAGCCATACAGTCAGGGTTGCTGGAATCCGAAAAAATCTCTAAAGTGATAGCGATTTCTTCCCCAGAGGGTAATCAAATGAAAAGTTACCGCCGGGAACTTTGGTTCCACGTCCCGGGCCGCCGGGCTTTCATCAACATCACTCCCCAAGTGGAACAATGCTTGCGGGAGAGCGGCATCCAGGAAGGCCTCCTTCTTTGCAACGCCATGCACATCACCGCCAGCGTCTTCATTAATGATGATGAATCGGGTCTGCACCACGACTATAACGTCTGGCTGGAAAAACTGGCTCCCCATGAGCCGGTTTCCCAGTACCGCCACAACGTGGGTGAGGACAACGCCGATGCCCATCTGAAACGCCAGGTCATGGGGCGGGAGGTGGTGGTGGCCGTCACCCAAGGCAAGCTGGACTTCGGCCCCTGGGAGCAGATTTTCTACGGCGAGTTCGACGGCGGCCGCCGCAAGCGGGTGCTGGTGAAGATAATCGGAGAATAATACACAGCCTCTTGCAAAATTATGTAGCCGCAGGCTTTATCTTGCACAGGCACAGGCTGGAAAGCCTGTGCTACCGGATATTTCTTTGAGCAACATGGGAAAATCGCAGCCTCAAAATGAATTTTGCAAGAGAATCTACAGTTTTCAGTTTTTAGTTTTAAGTTTTGAGTTTAAGGAATTTTGCAATTCTCAACTCATAAATATAGGATGGTTTACATGGTCCGTTTTCTAACCGCGGTGGTTTTGTCAGTCATGGTTTTCTTGGGTCCGGCGCCGGCGAAAAATTCGGCGGATGACAAAGTCAGCGTTCCGGTGCTGGTCTATCACCGGTTCGGCCCGGCCGTAGCCGACGGCATGACCGTGACTACTTCGGTATTCAAGGCTCATCTGCAGTGGCTCCAAGATTATCAATATACCGTAATTCCTTTGCGCACTCTGGTGGACCACCTTCGGGGCCAGGGCCCGCCCCCTCCGCCCAAATCCGTAGTTATCTGCACCGATGACGGACATATCTCGGTTTATACCCAAATGCTGCCCCTGGTGCGCCAGTACAACATTCCCGTAACCCTGTTCATCTATCCCTCGGCCATCTCCAACGCCTCCTACGCCATGACCTGGGATCAGCTAAGAGAACTTAAGCAAACCGGCCTGTTCGACATTCAGTCCCACACTTACTGGCATCCCAACCTCAATAAAGAAAAGAAGAAACTCAAACCCGATGCTATGCAAAAGCTGGTGGAAACGCAGTTCAAGAAATCCAAAGCTGTTTTGGAACAAAAAGTGGGCGGCCAGGTGGACCTGCTGGCCTGGCCCTTCGGCATCCATGACGACTATCTGGGCCAAGAGGCCCAGAAGGCCGGTTACGTGGCCGCGTTCACCATCGAACGGCGCCACGCCGGCCCCCCCGAAGCCATCATGGCCCTGCCCCGGTACCTGATGGTCAATGCCGACGGCGCCAAACGTTTTGAAGCCATCATCACCGGTCGGGCCCAGGAAAAGGGACCAAAGACCTATTGAGGTTTTTTTGAGGGGAGGGCCGGGGGATAATTTTTCGTAAGGGTCCCCCGCCCTCCCTTCAAACTCCCCTCCCAACCCCCTGGTAGGGGCGTGATTTATCACGCCCGCTAGAGTCGGGCGCAATAAATTGCGCCCCTAGGGGGTTGGGGGAGGGGGCAGGGGCCCTCGGCCCCTGGCCCCTCCCCCAAATAATCGCACCACCCAGGGAGGAATAATGAAGAGGTTCTGCACGCTAATCCTGATCCTTATCGGGGTCCTGCTCTGGACCATCCCGACGTTAGCCTATGAAGGCAAGGTGGTTAACGCCTTGACCAGGGCGCCCATCGAAGGAGTGTCGGTCACTCTGGGCGGGCAGGTGGTGCGCACCGACCCGGAGGGCGTCTTCCGCCTGGAAGGGACGGGAGAGTCGCTCAAGATGCGGGCCGCAGGTTATGCCCGGCGGGACTTCGCCACCTCGGACCTTAAAAACCCCGTTACCGAGATTCCCCTCACTCCCCTTAAGGTGAAGGCCCTATACCTCACGGTTTACGGCATCGCCAGCAAGAAACTACGGCAGGCCGCGCTGGAGTCCATTCAGGAGAACAACCTGAACGCCCTGGTCATCGACGTCAAGGGCGACCGGGGCATTATCCCGTTCAAAGTCGATCTGCCCCTGGCGGAGGAGATCGGGGCGCAAAAACTGATCCTGGTCAAAGACATCAAGGAGACCCTAACGGCCCTGAAGGAGAAGGGCCTCTACCTCATCGCCCGCATCGTGGTTTTCAAAGACGATCCCCTGGCCGCGGCCAAACCCCAGTGGGCCGTCAAAATCAAAAAGGGCGGGGTGTTCAGGGATCGGGAAAAGCTGCGCTGGGTGGACCCGTTCCGGCGGGAGGTCTGGGATTACAATATCGCCGTGGCCAAGATTGCCGCAGAGTTGGGGTTTGACGAGATCCAGTTCGATTACGTCCGGTTTCCCGACAACCGGGGTGTTGCTTTCTCCCAGCCCGCCACCGAGGACAGCCGCACCGAAGCCATCACCGGCTTTCTCAAGGCGGCCTACCAGGCCCTGGCCCCCTACAACGTATTTGTGGCCGCGGACATCTTCGGCTACGTCTGCTGGAACACCAACGACACCGACATCGGGCAAAAGATCGGGCCCATCATCGAGGCGGTGGACATTGTATCGCCCATGCTCTATCCTTCCGGTTACCAGTTCGGGATTCCCAACTATCGCAATCCGGTGAAGCATCCGTATGAAATCGTGAACCTGTCCCTGAAGAAGGCCCAGGAGCGCACCGGGGTCTCTCCCTTGCGTTTCCGCCCCTGGATTCAGGCATTTCGTGATTACGCCTTCGGCGGGGGCGACTTCGGGGTGGACCGGATGCGCATTCAGATTAAGGCCGCGGAAGACTTCGGCGCCAGCGGCTGGATGTTCTGGAACCCCCGGAACATCTACCCCAAAAGCGGCTATGGGAAGGTAAATGAGCAGGAACGGCCGAAACTCTGATATTTTATAGGGTGCTTCCCCTACGGCCCCTACGTCGATCTTCCGGGATACCGCTTGGGGGCTGACCAAAGGCAATAATCGATAATAAAGAAAGGGCATGTAAAAACCCTGTGGTACAGCATTTACGGCCTGTGCCACTTTTTATTGACAAGATGCATAAATCCGGTAAATTTAAAGAAATCCTAAGTTAGGATAAACTGATTTAAATGATAGAAAAATTACCTTCCCCTGGCACAATTATCCATCCCGTTGACCGGATTCGGGGGAAGTCCGTGTATTCCCCTTATTTTGGGTTTTATTTTATCTGGTTTAGAAGCCTCCGCCCGAGTACCTGACCACTGAAAATTTTACCCGGGTGGAGGAAGGACTCCCCCGGGGTTGGCGCCATTTTGAAACCCCGAGGATTATTGCCACGGGGTTTTTTATTTTTCGCAGATATTTGCCTATATCTGCTCCGAAAAGTTGTTGTTGGGGGAGGGCAGGGAGCACTTACAAAAAACTCCCTGGCCCTCCCCCCAAAATATCTTTTCATCCTTTACGGGTGAGCCAACGGCACATGCGTGACCGTTACCCTTTGCATCCTACAAGCATATTACATAACCCATTGATAATCCTGTTTCTTTTAACTAATAACTAAAAACGGAAAACTGCATTAATCGGAGGAGCCGCCATGATCCTGGTGCTGAGCCTAAGCATTACCCAGGAAGAAAAGGAAAAATTGAAAGAAACCCTGCGATCCGAAGATTACCTGGTCCGGGAAATCATAGGGGTGGAGGAAACCATCATCGGGGTGGTGGGCAAAATCCGACGGGACATCAGCTACTATGAAGCCCTCCCCGGCGTGGCCAAGGCCATTCCCATATCCAAACCTTACAAACTGGTGAGCCGGGAACTCCATCCCGCGCCCTCCATCATCAAGATCGGCGACGTAGCCATCGGGGGTGACCGCTTGGTGGTCATCGCCGGGCCCTGCGGGGTGGAGGACCGCCAACGGACCCTGGACATCGCCCGGGCCGTGCGCCGGAGCGGCGCGGTCCTGTTCCGGGGCGGCGCCTTCAAACCCCGCACCTCCCCTTACTCGTTTCAGGGTCTAGGCGAGGAGGGGCTGAAGATCCTCCAGGAGGTGCGAGAAGAGACGGGGCTGGGCGTGGTCACGGAGATGACCGCCCCCGGCCAGGCCGATCTCATGGTGAAATACGTGGACGCGGTCCAGATCGGGGCAAGGAACATGCAGAATTTCGAACTCCTAAAGTGCGCCGGCCGCATCGGCAAGCCGGTGCTCCTCAAACGGGGGCTGTCGGCCACCATCGAGGAATGGCTCATGTCCGCGGAGTACATCCTCTCCGAAGGCAACGATCAGGTGATCCTTTGTGAGCGCGGCATCCGCACCTTTGAGCCTTATACCCGGAACACCCTGGACCTCACCGCGGTGCCCGTGGTCAAGAAACTGACGCACCTTCCTATTATCGTCGATCCCAGCCACGCCACCGGTCTCCGGGAGAAGGTGAGCCCCATGGCCCGGGCCGCCATCGCCGCAGGCGCTGACGGCCTCATCATCGAAGTGCACACCGAGCCGGACAAGGCCCTCTCCGACGGGCCCCAGAGCCTCTACCCCGACCAGTTCGAGCAGCTCATGCGGGATTTGTACGTCATCGCTCCGGTGGTGGGAAAACAGCTGGATTACACCTATCTCGACAAGGCCATGATGATGCGGCGGCTAAGGGACCAGGGCAGTACGGCGGAAACACCGGCGGTGCCCGCGGCCTACAGCGGCGTGCCGGGTTCTTTTACCCACAAGGCCTGCCTCCAGTTCTTCGGGCCGGATGTGCCCTTCCGGGCCTGCTCCTCCTTCCGGGAAGTCTTCGACCTGGTGGACCGGGAAGAAGCGACCTTCGGAATCCTCCCCCTGGAGAACAGCCTTACGGGCAGCATCCATGAGAACTATGACCTGCTCCTGGAATACGATCTGAAAATCGCGGGTGAGGTGACCCTTAGGATCAAACACAACCTCATCGGCCACGAGAACGCCACCCTAAACGGCATCCAAAGGATTTACTCCCATCCCCAGATCTTCCGGCAGTGCAAGGAATTTCTGGAGCAGCACCCCGCCTGGGATCTCGTTGCCTGCCAGGACACGGCCACCAGTGTTTCCCGGGTAAAAGAAAACCACGATCCCACGGAAGCGGCCATCGCCGGCGACGAAGCGGCCCGGCTTTACGGGATGGTGGTGCTCAAGGAAGGCATCGAGATGAGTCCCCGCAATTTCACCCGCTTTGTGGTGATCTCCAAAAAAGGGACTCTGCCGGGCCTGAAGAACAAGACTTCCCTCATCTACTCGGTGAGCGACCGTCCGGGGTCGCTCTTCGAGACGTTGCGGGTCTTTGCCGAGCACCACATCAATCTGGTCAAACTGGAATCCCGACCCATCCACGACCGGCCCTGGGAGTACCTCTTTTACGTGGATGTGGAGGTGGATATGTCCGATGAATCGAATCGCCACCTTCTCGACCAGTTGCGGGCCAAAACCGAGTACTTCAAATTCCTGGGGAGCTACCAAAAAGGCGCCGCCGCGCTCCCTGCCGCCAGAAAAGAGTAATGCCCCAACAGTTGGGTGGGCGCGGCCTGCCAATTTTAACCACGGATAAACCCAGATTAATGCAGATGGACTTATACCGTTTTCGGTTTTCGGTTTTCGGTTTTCGGTTAAATGAAATTGTATTATCAATAAGTTAGCCATTGAATTAGTTGCATCTGAAACTGAACTTGGTATTAATACTACTCCGACAGATTATCTTGCTTATTAAAGGATATTATAGTATGTTAGCTCCATGTCCAAGGAGGTTATTTTTCCGGATATTGCCGATTACTTTGCGCCCTATGCTCGCTATTTCCGCCGTTTG
>Ga0194110_10000769_pt1 | contig 41702 bp, 42 predicted proteins | sample TA2Kig1200mmetaG_FD_146192 | JGI IMG/M metagenome (GOLD analysis project Ga0194110, IMG submission 146192) | Freshwater microbial communities from Lake Tanganyika, Tanzania - TA2015032 Kigoma Deep Cast 1200m | ecosystem: Environmental > Aquatic > Freshwater > Lake | place: Tanzania: Lake...
ATCCCTCGGACGATCAGGTGATGGACTCCCCCAGGATAATCAATCCTTGCTCTGCGAGGCATGAATAACACTTTATTAATCTCTTTCCGATATGTCAACTTATATTTTTATGGACGTCCCCCTTGTATATGACAAAATTATGGGTGAAGAAACAGAAGCCCCATTTCTTAATCCACGTGTTATTTGTATAAAAAGGCGGTTTTCCTAAGCCCTCAATCATTTTGTCAAATTCAATGTTCTTATCCCCACCCGTCAGCATATCAAGGCATTTCTCGATCACAGGGTTGCTGGTCGCTCCATTCTTTGCCAAGATGGCATTGACGACGGCATTTCTGCAGACGGTCGCCGATTCCCAGAAATGAGCATCGGTTCCCCATGTATGGATGTAGCCCTGTCCCTGGACCATGGCGAGTCCAAAGGATGCCTTGGTTTGTTCCTCTGTGAGTTCAAATGCCCTTGCGCAGGCGGCTGTAGCTCCATAGATTCCAATAAAAGGAAGGTTACAGATCCCTATGCCATCCGTCCCCACTGAGGCATACATTGCGATCCGGTTCTGCATCTCCTGGCCCACATATAAGGCAACGATCGCCTCCTTTCCCGAGAGCTTACACTTCTCAGCAGCCGTCAACAGGGCTGGCCAGGTGGTCACATCACTGATCCCTCCTCCGGGAAATTGATCGTCCTCCATCTCCGAGGCATGTCCGAAGAAACCGTTGGCCAAGGCTGTCTGGGCTGCGTCGGCCCTGAAGCCACAACCATAGACACCACACTCCGGCCTTCCAGGGTTTTCCATGACATAGCGAATGACCTTTTTGCTGGTCGGAGCTGCTGAACCGACCAGCATACCCATGACCTGTTTGAGGGTCAGCATCTTCACATATTCGATGACGCTCGGATCCATCTCATGAAATTCTGTGTGGGCAACAAATTTGGCAAATGTCTCTGCAACTTTCATCTTCTTATCCCTCCCATTTAAGAACGATTTGTTAGCTCTCTCTTGAGGTCCTCGAAGGCCCTCCTATGATTACTCTGAACAGCTCTTTCCACTTTCTTCCCGTCTCCCATTCTCAATTTCTCGCAGATGTCCCAATGCTCGCAGACCGACCTATCGATTCGATGCGGAACATGGAGGGCTTTTACGATAAAACGGTTGACTTGTGAATTAAGGTTTTCGAGAATCTTGATGAGCCATCCATTTCCACAGGAATGCCAAATATAATAATGAAATTCGTTATTTTTCGCAATATAGCCTTCGATATCCTTTTTCTTCGAAAGAACCTCCATCTCCCTGCAGAATTTCTCCAGGACTTTTAATTTCTCCGGATCTCCAGAGATGATCGGAGTGGCCAGCTTCCCAGCCAATCCTTCAAGATATATTCGGATAGGATAGAGTTGTTCGACATCTTCAAGGGTGATGAGATTTACTAGAACTCCTTTATAGCGGTGAGAGGTCACAAGCCCTTCCGATTCCAGTCGCCTTAGTACTTCTCGAATCGGCGTTCGGCTCACATTCCACTTCCTGGATAAGAGGTTTTCAGAAAGTTTTGAGCCGGGAGGGATCGAGCGGTTAACGATTTGCTGGCGGAGTTCTGAATAGATACGTTCGATGGTAAATTGAGGGCTCACCGGGTACACTCCAAGTTTAACAATTGTATACGAAAATTAAATTATTTTGTCAAGATTTTAATAAATGTTCTTGACAAATGCGTGATTGGAATATAAAAATATTTTAGATTAGAAGTTCAGATTGTATACACTTCGGATAATAAATGCTGAGGTTTCAGTGGTCCACTCATGGTTTTAAAATAAGGAGTTCACCGTTGTAATAAACGAGTGTAAGAATGAATTTGAAGATTGATGTTGAGCTGAGTTCTGTTTTTCATACTGCATGTCCGTTGCCGCAGCTTTCTTTGGAGTTGAAAGAAGAAGAGGGCACTGTGCAAGGATTATTATTGCGCCTTTCGGAGGAATATGGAGAGACGATGAGGAATCTCCTTTTTGAAAAAGGAAAAGAGTCTGTGATACCCGGGCTGATGGTGATGGTCAATGATCAGACTCACACAGGGGTCGCTCTCAACCAGAGGGACGTTGCGCTGATGGAAGGGTACAAAGTGAGTCTGTTATATTTCGTTTCGGGGGGATAAGGTGGCGAAAGAGAGGATCGGCTATTTTGAAAACCGCAGGGATCCGGAGAACATCTGCAGCCGTTGCCGCATGTGCGAGCTGATGTGTGCCTTTCACCACCACCAGGTGGGCAATCCAAGGCGGAGCAAGATTAGGGTCATCTTACTGGGAAAGGGAGAGGATATTCCTGTCACCTGTCTCAATTGTCAGGACCCGCCATGTATGAACATCTGTCCTACGGGAGCCCTCTCTCGGAAGGAAACGGACGGCATGGTTTTGGTCAACGAAAACGTTTGTATCGGTTGTGCGATGTGTGTCAATGTGTGTCCCGCAGGGGCCATCATCCTGGATCCGGTCGATGGGGTAGCATCCAAATGTGATCTTTGTGGCGGGGATCCACAATGTGTGGCCTACTGTCCAGCCAAAGTTTTGAAAGTGACGGATGGGGGCCAATTGGCCTCGCACCGGATGAAACAATTTGCAAAATTCCTTCTCCACTCCCCTTAATTCTTTATGGGTAAAATTGTGCGTAAAGTGGCAACGAGGTTATTGATGATCAGGGAGGTGGAAATCCGAAGCACGAAATCCGAAAATCGAAACAATCTCAAATGACCAAATTTCAAATGTTCCAAACACGAGAGTTTAGAAATGTTGAATTTTGAAAATTCGAATTTGTTTCGGATTTCGATATTCGAATTTCGGATTTTAAACCTGCGAACCCTGTTTGATTCCGGTGATGCCGGGTTAAAAGACTGTATCGCAATCCCAGGAAAGGGTAAAGGATGAGCGTCTTTGCCGGCGGATATACTGGACAGATTCTATATGTCGACCTCACCGATGGTTCGATTCAGAAGAAGCCCTTGGATCGGGACTTTGCCCTGAAATATATTGGCGGAAGAGGATTCAGTTCGAGAATCTTATTTGATGAATTGAAGCCGGGAACCGATCCATTCTCTCCTGATAACCTCGCCATATTAGCGACGGGACCTTTAAACGGCACACCTGCCCCTTCTGCAAGCCGTTTGATTGTGGCTGCAAAGTCCCCGCTCACCGGAGCGTTGGGAGATGCCAGTTCCGGTGGTTACTGGGCACCGGAGCTGAAGTATGCCGGGTTTGATGCCATAGTGTTACGTGGGAAATCTGCCAGTCCGGTCTACCTTTGGGTGGAGGATGGAAGGGCAGAACTCCGACCGGCAAAGCATCTCTGGGGTCAGAAGATCCACGAAACGAATAAGCTTCTAAAGGAAGAGATCGGAGATGATGATGTTCACATTCTGGCCATCGGTCCTGGCGGTGAGAATCTGGTACGGTATGCTTGTATCGTTACCGATGAAGAGAGTGTGGGAGGAAGAACGGGCGTTGGTGCGGTATTAGGCTCGAAACTTCTGAAGGCAGTGGTTTTGCGAGGCTCACAAGATGTTCGGATCGCCGATCCAAAACGTTTCAAAGAGACGATCGATGCCTATCTGGAGACCCTTACGGGTGAAGTCTGGACGGAGACTTTGCGAAGATTGGGGACCCCGAATTTGGTGGCCCATCGGCAGACGTTGGGCATCTGGGGCGCCAAGAACTTTCAGCGAGCAACGATCGATGGCTGGGAGAAGATTAGTGGCGAGGCCTTCAGAGAAAAATTCTTGCGGAAGGTTATGGGATGTATGGGCTGCATGGTTCGTTGCCGGAGGTATTCTGCCATCCAAGAGGGACCTCTCGCCCCAACTTTTACAAAAGGTCCCGAGTATGACACGATCAATGCCCTGGGAGCAAAGACGTATATCACGGATCCGGCGATCATTCTGCGTGCACACTACCTCTGTGATGAATACGGGATTGATGAACAAACAGCCGGTTCCACCATTGCCATGGCCATGGAGCTCTTTGAGCGGGGAATCCTGAAAAAAGAACAGGTTGACGGTGTGGATCTCGTCTTCGGAAACGGAGAGGCCCTTCTTCATTTCATCGAAAAGATCCCTTTTCGAAGAGGATTCGGAGATCTTCTGGCCGAAGGGACAAAGATCATGGGTCGGCAGTTGAATGCTGATTATTACGCCATCCACATAAAAGGTCTGGAAGTGGATGCAAGCGATCCCCGGAGTTTGCCGACCCGGGCCCTCACTTACGCAGTGGCAACGAGAGGTTCCTGTCATCTGCGCGGATTTCCTTACATCGATGAATTCATCAAACCGGAAGAGGCAATGGCATTTTTCGGAACTCCCTCGGTCAGCGACCTTGATGGCCTGGAGGGGAAAGGAAAGATGGTCGCATGGAGTGAAAACTGGGTTACGGTTTCAAATCTGATGGGTCTCTGTCTCTTTGCCTGGTACCGGTCAAGAAGCTTTCCCATGCTGATCAAGCGAGGTTTGGACCTCGTGAGTGAGACCTTTGTGGCTGCCACAGGCCTCCCGATGACAAGCGAAGAGCTTCTCCGGTGCGGAGAGCGAGTTTATAATGTGGAGAAACTCTTCAATGTTCGAGAAGGGTTCGGGAGGGAATCGGATTATCCTCCGCCCCGTTTCTTTGAAGAGGCAATGTTAGACGGTCCTGGTAAAGGGGCCAGACTGAACCGGGAGGATTATGATAAATTGCTGAATGGGTATTACGAGGCCAGGGGATGGGATAAAGAAACTGGTATACCTACTCCTGAGAAGCTCCGCTCATTGGGGCTACCATAACGAAGGGCATCAGGGTATCAGGCCACCAGTAAGTGGACATCAGGTTACCAGGGTATCAGGTTAACAAGCCAATGTCTTTCCTGATATCCTGATTATCTGGTATTCTGCCCTCTGATATTCTGGTCACCTGATAACCGAAAGCTTTTTTATGAACCGGAAGATTTTTTTCCACCCTGAGCGCTGCATATTATGCCACTCCTGTGTCCTGGCCTGTGAGATGGACTCTCTCGGGATTTCACAAGTGAACGAAATCCCGGTCGACAAAGTTCCGCGTCGGAGGATAGGGGTAACGTTATCTCAAGGAACCCCCTGGGTTTGGAAATGCCAGCAATGCGTCTCTGCGCCATGCGTTGAAGCCTGCGTCAGCGGAAGCTTGACTCCTATGGAAGGTAAGGAAGGAGTGGTCCATCACTCCGAAACTTGTGTGGGATGCGGATCCTGTATCCTGGCCTGTCCCTATGATGCTCTGAAGCATGATGAGAAGGAGGGACGGGTTGCCAAATGTAATCTCTGTCTTGAGAAGGAAACCCCTCCTTGCGTCGAGGCCTGCCATAGCAAGGCCCTTGTCTTTCAGGAACTGAATTCCTTTATCCAGAGCAAAAGAAGAAGGATGGTCCAGCAGATGGGGGAGTTTCATGAGGAGACCTGAAAAAGACGAGGAAAAGTTTTCTGCCTGTGGATATGGTCTTCTGGGACTTTGCTGTTCGAATTGCCTCCTTGGCCCATGTCGCATCAGTCCCTTTGAAAAGGATTCAGAAAAAGGGCTATGCGGAGACAGTTCTGATGTGATGGTCGCTAAAAACCTGTTCAAATCGGTTGCGGGAGAGACCTTAGAGGAGTTAGGTTCCTTGAAGAGGGCTGTCGAAAGATCTTCCTCTCTCAGGACAGAGGGCAATGCCAAAAGAGATGCCTTCAGCGATAACCAGAGGGAAATCTTTGAGAAGTATGGTTTGCCACCGAAGAGAACAAGAAAGGCCCTGAGCCGTTTCCTCTTTGCGGAGGCAGAAAAACTCCTTTCTCCAATGTCTCGTGGACAGTCTCTTCTTCTTAAGAATCTATACCCGGAAGAAACCTTTCCCTCTTTGTACCAGGTGCCTTTCCCTCCTGGTTCGTTAATGGGATACCTTCTTGATTCGACGGGGACTGGTTCGGCGGAATCTTCGGGTATTGAAACCATTCTTTGGAATTGCCTTCAGATATCGACCGCCGGGATTATCTGTGAAGAACTTAAAAAAGATATCAATGGTATCTTTGAAGAAAGAGCGGATCAAGAGGAAGGGCAGATTCTGGATACATTAAAGACTGTTTCTTCTCATCCATCTCCAGTGATCATTGTAGTTGAGGACGAAAAGTATGGTTCGAGAGAATCGATCCAACCTATAGCCCAGAGGCTAAAGGAATCGATCAAAGGTGAAGTCCCTCTCCTTTCCGTTAAAGCGGTTGCCCTCTTGCCAGAAATCGGGCGAAGACTCTATAAAAAATGGACCACTCCTGTTGTCGGGACGAAGGTGATGGTATGGATCTCGTCCGCTTCGACAACCTGGACACTTGGTGCACTGGAACTTGGATTCAATGTCATCTCCTTTCCGAGCCTCCCGATTCATGGTAGCGACCAGGTAGAGAGGTTCTTCTCTGAGACTTTAAAGAAAAGGTTCGGCAACGTCTATTTTCATTCATGGAGAGAGAACCTTCTTGATGAGGTGCTGGAATTTTTGACATGGAAGAGTTGAAATATCTCATCATTGGTAGCGGACCGGCAGGCGTCTTTGCTGCGGAGGCGATACGAACGCGGGATGGGGAAGGGGCCATTGCCATGGTCTCGGAGGATGAAAACCCGGCTCGTTCTCCTGTGTTGCTCACCTACTGGATGGCGGGTCGTCTCTCGCAGGAGAAACTTTTCTTTCGTGGTCCTTCTTGGATTGAGAGGACAAGGATTGGCCTTCGGTCTGGGACAAAGTCCGTTTCATTGGACAGCCTCTCCAGAAAACTGAAGCTTTCAGATGGCGGCGAGATTTCATATGACCGGCTATTGATCGCCACAGGGGCTTCTCCTATTTCTCTGCCCATTCCGGGTAAGGAGTCAGGAGGGGTGGCCTCCCTTCGAAATCAGCGTGATGCAGAGAGGATTTTGCAAGGAGGGCCGGATTTAAGGGAGATCGTTATCATTGGAGGAGGGTTCATTGGTCTGAAACTGGCATGCCACCTCAAAGAACGAGGCCTTCAGGTGATGGTCCTCGAGAAGGAACCAAAACTGGCAGCGAGGATGTTTGATCTGAAGGCTTCTCGGCTCGTTGAGGAAAAGTTACGGGAAGGGGGGCTGGGGATCGAGACGGACGTCGAGGTCGTGGAGATCTTGAATAAGGAAGGGTGGGTTTCGGGAGTCCGTCTTAAGGACGGTCGCTTATTTTCCTGTCAGAGAGTGATTGAAGCCGTGGGGGTAAGGCCAAATACTCAATTCCTCAATGGCTCTGGTATTGATTTAGAAGGTGGCGTCCTTGTCAATGAACGAATGGAAACGAATCTCCCTGGTGTCTATGCAGCAGGAGATGTAACCATGACCAAGGATTCGATCAACTCCGAATGGGTGAACAATGCCACCTGGTCTGCTGCGACCCGCCAGGGAAGGGTCGCAGGCTCAAATATGGCGGGAGGAGATCAGAGGTACATCCATAACTTCAATCTCAATTCCGTCGACCTCTTCGGCCTCCGGGTGGTGGCTGCCGGACACCCGTTTTATGAAAGTAAACCCGGCATCGATGTGTTTATTCACGATCAGGGGAAATCCTGCCGGAAGGTGGTCATCAGAGAAGGGAGGTTAATCGGATTTATTTCAGTCGGAGATGTCTCTAAAGCGGGCTTTGTCTTGAGTCTGATGAAGAGAGGGATTGAGTTATCTCGGGATGAGTGGGATCGCCTCCTCTCTTCTCGGACACCACAGTATGAATTGCCTCCACACCTTGGTTTCAAGCATGGGTTTCTGTTTCCCCTCACCCCCTCGCTCTCCCCTCTGGGGAGAGGGGAAGGGTGAGGGGTTCCATTAGATTGAGGAGAATCTTATGAAATACCCCAATTTGTTTCAACCGCTTCAGATGGGAATCATCAGGCTCAAGAACCGGTTGGTCATGTCTCCCATGACCATGAACTACGCTACTGAGGAGGGGCTTGCCACAGAGAAACTGATTCATTACTACTTGGAGAGGGCCAAAGGGGATGTCGGCCTGATCATCGTTGAAGGGACATTCTTTAGAACCGAAGGCAAGGGCTACAGGAATCAACTCGGCCTCTCCTCTAAGGAACATGCCAAGAGGCTCCGTAAGTTGACCGAGATGATCCATGGGTTGAATAATGATGTCAAGATCTTCATCCAGATTCACCATGCCGGACCAAGGGCTAATTCAAAAGTGACAGGACTTCAGCCTGTAGCTCCTTCTGGGCTGCCAGCCTATCCGGGAGCAGAAGTTCCCCTGGCTCTCACTGAAAAAGGGGTCAAGGAATTAATTGAAGCACATATTGAGGCAGCTAACCGCGCAAAAGAGGCTGGTTTTGACGGCGTCGATATCCACTGTGCGCACGGATATCTGGTTCCCTCTTTTTTCTCCCCCCTTTCTAATCGAAGAAGTGACGCATACGGAGGAGATCTCTCGGGGCGAACTCGCTTTCTCTTGGAGATGATTCATGGAATAAAGGAGGGGTTAGGAAAGGATTTTCCGCTTACCATCAAGGTTAGCGGGGATGAGTTTATTGAAGGGGGATTGGGCCTTGAGGAGATGACCCAAATTGTTCTCCTCGCCGAGCAGGCAGGAATCGACGGCGTGATGGTTTCAGCTGGCTCGGTAGGAGCGAAGAAGGTGGGTGACTTGAGCCAGGCCCACAAGGTGTTACGAACACTGCCGATGATGACAGAACATGGATGCCTTGCTCCCTTGGCTGCGCATATGAAGAAGGCCCTTCGGGTTCCGGTCATCACCGTCGGGAGAATTAGTCATCCTGCATTGGCCGAGGAGATCATCGTCCATAAAAAGGCCGATCTGGTGGCCATGGGGCGATCCCTTCTCGCTGATCCCTATTTGCCACAGAAGGCTTTCGAGGGCAAGGAAGACGAGATCCGCCCCTGCATTGCCTGTAACGAAGGATGCTACAAACGGATCTTCGAGCAGTTGGACATCCAATGTTCGGTCAATCCAATGCTCGGTCGAGAAAAAGAGATCCTCATCGGTCATGCAGTCGAGTCAAAGAAGATCTTTGTGATTGGAGGCGGTCCGGCAGGATTAGAGGCTGCCTATGCAGCATGGGAGAGGGGGCATAAGGTTTCTCTCATTGAGAGGAATAAAGAATTGGGAGGCCAATTGAATCTGGCCTCACTTCCCCCTGGAAGAAAAGAGATTAAACGATTCACGAATTTTCTTCTAAATCGGATCAAGAGGACAGATGTCAAGGTGATCACGGGAAGGAAAGGCGTGATGCCCTTCATTAAGAAAAGCCAACCGGACGTCGTCATATTGGCGACAGGAGCCCATCCCCGATCGCAGGATATTCCAGGTCTGCAGAAAAGCCGCGCCATGACGGCATGGGAGATACTCGCTGACGAGAAAAAACCCAAAGGGGCTTGCCTTGTCTTAGGAGCAGGATTGGTGGGCTGTGAGATAGCAGATTCCCTTAGCGAGAAAGGGATGAAGGTGATTCTTGTGGAGGTCCTTCCGGAGATAGCAGCAGGAGCCGACGCAGATACAAAAGCCTATTTCGATATGAGATTCAAGAAGAAGGGTGTAGAGATTCACACTGGGACTTCACTTCAGCGAGTGAAAGGAGAAACCGCCATCCTGCGACGTGGTGACGACGAAATCAGCGTTGAAGTTCGGACGCTGGTCTTCGCAGTTGGTGCCGAACCAAATGATAGACTTTATAATGAACTCATATCCTCTGGATCATCGGTTATAAAAATCGGTGACTGCGTAAAACCGCGCACTCTTTTGGAAGCTGTACAAGAAGGATTTCAGGCTGGAAGCACGCTTTAAAGATCGACTGGACATTAGAATTTAGTCGACATTGGCTCTTTTCTACTCCCTTAGGTAAAAAGCGATTATCGGGTAGAACGTCCTCCACGTGAGGGCACCACGAGAGAATCCGCAAGAATTTTTGGTCCCTATCCAGAATCTAAAATCGTCTAAATCATGCCCTCGATTTCCCGAACCGTTTTTCTTCCTGGCATGGGCCTATTAATGGCTTTTAAGTAATATTTTAAAAAGTAAAGCACTGCTTAAAAAAATATTGACAAAAAAATTCAATTGTGATATGGACTATTCTCCAAATGGATGAGATTGGTAAGAAATTTCGTGAAGCAAGAAAGAGAATGGGAGCTACGCTAAGTGAGGTCTCTCAAAAGGCAGGGTGCACCCCTGCATTTCTCTCACAGGTAGAAAGAGGTTTGACAGATCCATCTCTTTCTATGCTTAAAAAAATAGCAAATGCGTTACAAGTAAACATTATTGAATTATTTACACAATCTATTCCAGAAAAAGTTGTCATAAGAAAAAATGAGCGTCTAAAAATAGAATTTCCTACTTCAAAAATGCTTGCGGAAGTTCTGGCACCTGGAATTTCAACTAAAAAAATGGAGGCTCGTTATAAGACAATTCAATCAGGAGGTGGATCAGGTGGAGTCTATTCTCATAATGGGGAAGAACTTGGTTTCATTATAAAAGGAACCTTCATTCTAACGATAAATGGGCAAGAATATCATTTGAGAAAGGGGGATAGTTTTTATTTTGCTTCTGCGAATGAGCATGGGTTTAGAAATAATGGAAAGAACGAAGCTGTTGTTCTTTGGGTTACCTGTCCTCCGAGTTTTTGATGTATGTTTTTGCTTTTAATTCCACAATTAAAGTTATTTTGTAAGAAATACGCTGATTTAATTTACAAACGATACATTTTACTACCTGATAAGTTAGGGGGACAGACTAATTTCAAAATGAAAGGGGGGATCTATTATAAACCCATTGTTAGAAGCGGAAGGTATTTAAATTCCACGCTTTTCATTGCTAAAGGAGGTGCAAAATGAGACCCGTTAAGATTCTATGTGTTGGTATTCTTTTCTTGGGATTGATGGCAACGAATTCTTCAGATGCCGCCTCGCCAGCAAAAGAACAATACAAGATTGGTGTATGCTTGGCACTAACTGGACCGCTAGCTGCACTCGGGGATCCAGAGTTAAAAGGAGCAAAACTGGCAGTAGAAGTGATTAATGAAAAAGGAGGTGTTCATGGGCGTCTGATAGAACTTATCATTGAAGATGATGCAGGGAAACCTGAGCTATCGGTGGTTAAAGGCAGTAAGCTGATAACGAAGGATGAGGTGTTGGGGATTTTTGGTGGTACAACGGGTGATGCTTGCATGGCTATTGCTTCAATTGCCGAAAAAAAGAAGATCCCTTTCATAAGCCCGACTGGTTTTGGCGGCGACGAGATACAAAGAGGATATAAATATAACTTCCTCTGTATACCTGACTACGATGATGCAGTCGAAGCGATCATCAAATATGCAAAGGCAGAATTCAAATGTAACAGGTTTGGCCTCTTGCGACTGACTCGATTTTGGGGGGTTCAAGCTTCCAGGGCATTTCATAAATTTAAGAATAAATATGGTATTGAGGTTGTTCGAGAGGAGACCTGTGCGGATGGGGATAAGGATTTTACGCCCCAGCTAACAAACATAAAAGCGGCAGAACCTTGTGCCATTTGCATATGGGCTTCAGCGCCTGCAGCGCAGATTGCAATTAAGAACGCACGACATTTAGGTATTTCTGTCCCCCTACTGGGAAACGTCGTTTTTGCATCTAAGAAGACACCCGAGATCGCAGGCGAAGCCGCAGAAGGAGTCATTGCAGCTGCAACGATGATATGGACGGACCCACTACCTCGACAACAAGAATACGTTGAGAGATTTACGCGAAAGTATGGGATGCCCCCCGATATGTGGGATGCGATGGGGTACGATGGCATAATGCTCTTCACAAAGGCTATTGGGAGTCTACCTGAGGCTAAAGTGAATAGGGAGAACATACGCGGTGCTTTGGAAAAAATTCCGATATATGAGGGTGCAAGTGCAATTTTCAAATATTCCCAGCTTCGGTGGCCAATTGCTGAAAGCTGGATCATGATTTCAATAAAAGAGGGGAAATTCTATCGCATACCCTTTAAATGGTAATGGGAATTGGTGAAGGAGAGATGACTAGGAGCCAGATCCTCCAGTTCGTGATATCGGGAATCACTCAGGGGAGCATCTATGCAATGGTGGCTCTCGGTTTCACGATCATTTTTAGAACCACGCGTATTGTGAACTTCGCGCAGGGTGATTTTGTTATGTTTGGGGCAATGTTGGTGGCAACCCTTCATAACTTGTTCCATATTTCCTTGCTCCCTTCTATATTGCTCTCCATCTTGATTGTTGCCATGATCGGTGGTGCGATGGAGATCACAATGATATATCCTCTTAAGGGTGTAGGTATTTTTCCGTTAGTTATGATCACCCTTGGAGCTTCCATTATCTTCAATTCTTCCTCCCTTTTGATATGGGGGGTAGATCCCTTACATCTCAAAGGCTTTTCAGGGGATAACCCAATTCGATTCTATGGGGCCACCCTCATGCCTCAGACTTTATGGATTGTGGGAGCAATCGTCTGTGTGGCGGTGGCCCTATTCTCATTTTTTCGATACACAAAAATAGGACAGGCGATGCTTGCATGTTCGATGAACGATGAAGCAGCCGCTTCTGTTGGAATTAACGTGCGCATGATGGTGCTATCTTCGTTTATCCTTTCTGCCGCCTTGGGAGGCTTAGGTGGAGTACTAATCGTTCCCATTACAATGGTAATGTTTGATATGGGAGTGCTGATGACATTAAAAGGGTTTGCAGCCGCTATCCTGGGGGGACTGGGGAGTGCCCCAGGGGCCGTCGTTGGCGGTATCGTACTTGGTCTCGCAGAATCTCTCAGCTGCGGGATAGTATCTTCTGGCTATAGGGATTCAATTACTTTATTTGTTCTGATTTTGGTCTTGTTAGTAAGACCATCGGGCATTCTTGGCTCGAGGTTCATAAAGAGATAAATGATAACTATACGTTTACTATTAAGAGGGCTTTTTCATAAGAGAATACTCACAGGTGTTGGGATAGGGGTGCTACTGGTCTTCCCTTTCATATTTTCCCGTGAATATTTAATAAACGTGTCAATCTTTACTGGGATTTTTGTAGTCCTTTTAGTCGGCCTGAGTCTTTTTATTGGACATGTTGGACAGTTTTCTTTTGCCCAGGCAGCTTTTTATGGGATGGGAGCCTATACCTCTTCACTCCTGACAACCCGACTTGGGGTGGCGGTTTGGTTGGGATTTTTGGCGGCAGGAGCATTACCTGGCCTTACGGCTTATGCGATCGGATCCCTAACCCTGAGGCTTCGTGGTTATTACTTAGCAATGGTAACGCTTGCATTGTGTGGGATATTTCATGTCTTCGTTACAGAACAGTACTCGATAACAGGAGGTCCCTCTGGAGTTTATGGAATCCCACCACTGTCCTTCGGGAAAATAAGAGTGGAATCTGCCGCAAGTTATCATTATGTAGTCTGGACAATTGCTGTTCTGAGCTTAATATTCTCGAGGAATATTACTAAGTCAAGAGTTGGCAGGGCACTGAAGGCAATAGAAGGCAGCGAAGATGCAGCAACGGTGCTTGGCATAGATGTCTCAGGTTATAAAATAAAAATTTTCACTTTGACTGGTGTTAGTGCAGGCATTGCAGGCAGTCTATTTGCGCACTACGTAACTTACATCGCTCCAGGGAATTTTACCTTGGATCTTTCAATTTGGCTTGTTGTTATTCTTGCAATTGGAGGAGTCCGGAATATATCTGGAGTGGTGATGGGTGCTGGATTTACAACTATCTTTCCATTTCTATTGGGCCCTTATCAAAAATATAACATGCTTGTTTTTGGAATCATACTTGTGCTCGTACTAATGTTCTTACCGGGCGGGATAACCGGGGTAATTGGAAGAAAAATCGAAGGAGCGAAAGCAAAACTGTTGGTTTAATCCACGATACCCTCGACATGGCACTGTTAGATATATTTAATTTGACAAAAAACTTCGATGGATTGGTTGCCGTCGACAACGTAAATTTTAGCGTTGGCGAGAGGACGATTACCGCTATAATTGGACCGAATGGTGCGGGCAAGACCACTGTATTCAACATGATCTCAGGGTTGGGGAAACCTACGTCAGGAAGCATCATTTTTGACGGGCTAGAATTGACGAAAGTGAAAGAATACAAGTTATGCGGTATGGGTATTGGTAGAGTGTTCCAAATTCCTAAAATTTTTGGGGAGTTGAGTGTTCTCGAGAACGTCATGGTCGGTTTTCATGCTCAGACAAGATCGGATCTTGTCAAGACGGGATTGCATTTGCCAAGTATGGTAAGAGAAGAGAATATGATTCGGGAATGGGCGTTAAAGAAGCTCGAGATGTTCAATCTATTGGAGAGCGAGGAGAAATTGGCAGGGACCCTTCCATTCGGGAATCAACGTCTTTTAGAAATCGCCCGTGCTTTGGCAACCGAGCCCAAATTACTTTTGTTAGACGAACCAACTGCGGGGTTAACCCCAGCAGAGACCGAGGTTCTGAAGAACAGAATCCTCACGATAAGAGACTCAGGGACAACGATCCTAATCGTGGAGCACAATCTTAGTATGGTATTTAGCATTTCGGATCACGTGATCGTTTTGAATTATGGGAAAAAAATTTTTGAGGGTCCTCCCACATTGGTAAGAAGAAATCCAGAGGTAATCGATGCATATATCGGCAGACGAGGATTAAAATAGGCAATCATGCTTCATGTGCAAAATATATCCTCCCAGTATGGTTCCATTATCGCCCTTAAAGAAGTTTCAATCAAAGTGAACGAAGGGGAGATGGTTACAGTAATTGGACCAAATGGAGCCGGCAAGACGACGCTATTAAAGACGATTTCAGGCTTTGTCAGGCCTTCTTCGGGAAAAGTCATCTTTTTTGACAATGAGATAACCCATTTGGAACCCCATGGAGTAGTGAGGGCAGGTATTAGTCAAGTCCTACAGGGCAGGCAGGTCTTTGAAGATCTCACCGTACTCCAAAACCTCACTCTCGGTGCTTACCTCCGAAACAAGTCCTCTAAATCAGAAATCCAGGCAGACCTCGAAATCATCTTTGAACTATTTCCTATCTTACAGGAAAGAAGGAAGCAGAAGGCTGGGACTTTGAGTGGTGGTGAGCAGATGATGCTCGTCATCGGTCGGGCGCTCATGGCAAAGCCAAAACTCTTGCTCCTCGACGAGCCTTCCTTAGGCTTGGCTCCATTGGTTGTCGATCGGGTTGCTGCTACACTCGAAAGATTGAATAAAACTGGTTTGACGATGTTATTAGTGGAACAAAACGCAGAAGTCGCTCTCACTCTCGCAAATAGGTGCTATATAATGGAGCTTGGCCGAATCGCTTTGGAAGGGGAGACAGAAGAAATCAGAAGTACCGAAAGGGTAGTCGAACTTTATTTGGGAAAGGAGGTTTGAGAATTCTCTATTTATAGAAGAATTTTTATTGGATCAAACCAAAAACCGGAAGGAGGATTTTATGATGGAGAAGAGTGCTGTTCTGGTTGTAGACATGTTAAAAGGATTTTTTAAACCGAACCCCCTCCTCCCTACCCGAACGAATGAGATCACTCAAAACAACAGGAGGGTCGTTCAAGAGGCTCGCAAGATAGGTATCCCAGTGGTTTTCGTGAATGACAATTTTCAACCTTCAGAGATCCCCATCGATAGACATTTCAAGCTTTTCGGAGTGCATGCCGTGGCAGGGACTGAGGATGCAGAGATCTTGCCCGAACTCGAGTTCGACAGTGGAAAGGATTTTGTGGTAGGAAAAAAACTTTACGATGGTTTTTTCAATACGAGGCTCGATTCCATCCTTAGAGAACTTGGGGTCAAACTCTGCGTGTTCACTGGCACTTGGACCAATGCCTGTGTACAACATACTGTCATGGGAGCTTGGTGCAGGGGGTATGATGTCATTCTATTGGAGGACTGTAGCTCGAGTTTCAATGAAATAGACCATAATTACGCAATCGAATACATGAAGAAATTCTATGGAGCAAAAATTATGAAAGCGGATGAGTGGATTAAAATGGTGAGAGAATCTTTGTAACTCATTTATTGAAGACTTTTACTTCCTCAAGGATGGGGTGACTTTAGTAGCATAGTAAAATTGAAACGAAGGAGTGACGGTGATGAGCACAAGAGAGTGGCCGATTTCATACTGGCATTATACACCTGGAGCTTCAAGTCCCATACAGATGATGAAGGGAGCATTAAAATGCATGAGGTGTGGAGACGTGAAGGAGGGGGAGACCGTCCTAATTTCCACTGACACGAATAAACTGAGAATTGCAGAGACACTGGCGGCAGCAGCCTATGCGGTCGGGGCAACACCCATCATCATCATGATTCCTCCTGTGGGAGTGCACGGAGCACAGCTCCCTGAGCCGGTCGTTGCTGCCTTTAGGGAGGCAGATGTCTTTCTCCAGCCGAGCACCTGGTCACAGACGCATACCAAGGCAAGGGTGGAGGCGATTAAAGCAGGAAAACGCGGGAGTACGATGTGCGAAGTGACCGAGGATGCCCTTTCTGTCGGGGCGATCGAGGCCGATTACGACGAATGTGACAAGATGGGCCGCATTCTTGGTGCAGTCCTTGCGGAGGCAACTGAGGTCCGGATCACCACTCCTCTCGGTACGGACATCCGGGGAAATGTGAAGGGTCGGCCGGTTCAATATGAAACCGGTTTATTTAAAAAGCCAGGGCAGTTTGCGGCATTTCCAGATAGCGAGATCAACATCTCTCCTGTTGAAGGGACTGCAGAAGGCAAGATCGTCAGCGATGTGAGCATTATGAGTGTTGGTGTTACGCTTTATGATCATGTGACGCTCATCGTGAAACAGGGCAGGGTGGTTGATATACAAGGAGGCATGGCCGCCAACAAACTGAGCCAGATTCTTAAAGTCCTGAAGGATGAGAAGGCTTACAATTATGCTGAATTCGGGATCGGCCTTAATCCCAAGGCACGTCTGGCAGCAACGAACCTGGAAGATCTGGGACGACTGGGGAACTGCCATGCAGGGATTGGAAGCAACTTCGCCATCGGAGGAAAGGTCCTGGCACCGAATCATGTCGATGTCATGTACAAAGACGCGACGGTCTATTTTGACGGAAAAGTGGTCCTCGACAACGGTGTTTTAAAAATTTAGCCTTAGCGTTGCATGAAATCGGCAAGTGAGTATGCTTCCAAAACTTTATAATTGCGGTTCTTTTATAGATCTTGCGGGTGATGTGCGATTTCACTTAAGGATACCTTTTCAGTGTGTTGAAAATTGAGTAGTAAAATTTTCAAAGGAGCCGCTATAAAGTTTTGGCGATAAATCGCCCGGCATGGTAGCTATCCTTTCTATTTTTGGCCGGCCCAGCATACCCACCTGCCTCTTTCACTGTTTTTTATGCAACTGGCGGGTTAACAGAGGGATTATCGTGATTTATGGATAAAAGCTTAATTAGGCAAATCGAAAAAATCGTTGGGAAAGAGAATGTCCTTTCTTCCAGGGAAGATTTAATCTGTTACGGCTACGATGCCACGAACTTGGAGGCCCTTCCTGATCTGGTCGTCTTCCCGAAAGCCGTCAATGAAATCTCCGAGATCCTCAAGCTGGCCAACCAAAATCAATTTCCAGTGGTTCCCAGGGGAATGGGCACTGGGTTTTCAGGGGGTTCAATTCCTGTTCGGGGTGGTGTTGTCTTAGTCATGACTCGATTCAATCGGGTGATCGAGATCGACACAGAAAATTTGATCGCCATTGTGGAACCGGGTGTCATCACTGGAGACTTTCAGAAGCAGGTTGAAAAACTGGGGCTTTTCTATCCACCTGATCCGGCAAGCCAACTCTATTGCAGTCTTGGTGGAAATGTGGCGGAGTGCGCCGGAGGTCCAAGGGCGATCAAATATGGGGTGACCAAAGATTATGTTCTTGGGCTGGAAGTGGTGCTTCCCACAGGCGAGGTCGTCCACACAGGGGTAAAAACTGTAAAAGGCGTCGTGGGGTATGACTTAACCAAGTTGTTTGTAGGCTCTGAAGGAACCTTGGGTATCATCACCCAAATCATACTGAAACTCATCCCTCTGCCTGAAGCCAGGAAAACCATGATGGTCATCTTTCGCCAGGTTGAGGATGCGGCGACAGCTGTTTCAAAGATTATTAGCTCAAAGATTGTTCCTTCCACCCTGGAACTGATGGATAATCCCTCGATTCAGTGTGCGGAAGATTATCTCAACATGGGTCTCCCAAAGGATGCGGGGGCTCTGCTTCTGATCGAGGTCGATGGAGATCAAGAGATTCTGCCAAAGTATGTGAGGAGGATTGACGAAATCACATCGGAATTGAATCGATACGAAATGAAAATCGCTGAAAATGAGAAGGAAGCTGAAATCCTGTGGAAGGCAAGAAAAGCCCTTTCTCCTGCCAGTTACCGCCTCAATCCGACCAAGATCGCGGAAGATATTACCGTACCGAGAAATCAGATTGCCAATTTTATTCGAAAGGCCGCAAAGATTGCCGAAGAAAGGCATCTAAAAATCATCAATTTCGGCCACGCCGGAGATGGCAACCTCCATACGAGCATCATGATCGATGATAAGAATGAGAATGAAAGAAAAAGGGCGGAGGAGGGGATTGAAGAGATCTTTAAACTCACCGTTCAATTGGGAGGAACTCTGTCTGGAGAACACGGGGTTGGAATGACCAAAGCGCCCTACATTGATCTGGAGTTGAGTCGGGATGCGATTGAAGTGATGAAGAAGATCAAACGCGTCCTGGACCCTAACAACGTCCTTAACCCAGGAAAAATCTTTAATGACCCCCTCACCCCCTCCCTCTCCCCCGATGGGGAGAGGGGAAGGGTGAGGGGAAAAATCTTTAAGACATGAACTCATTAGCCCCTCTGAAAGAAATCGCTGAGAAATGCGTCAGATGCGGAATCTGCCAGAGTGTATGTCCTGTCTTCGCTGAGGTACAGCGGGAGGCAGCTGCTGCCAGAGGCAAGGTGACCCTGATCAGAAACCTTCTTATAGAAAGGATCGGGTATTCTTCGAAACTGTCAACCTACCTGTTACAATGCCTTGGATGTGGTGCCTGTTCAGAAAACTGTCCGAATGGCGTCAAGGCGGACGAGCTCATTCTGTCGGTCCGAGCATTGATGGTGGAGAAAAAGGGGCTTTCACTTCCCAAATGGATGATCCTTCGGGGCATCATCCGTTCTCCTCACCTCCTGCCGCTTTTATTGAAAACAGGTTCCCTGGTTCAGGGATTATTGTTAAAAAAAATCCCTAAGGAGAGTGGGCTGCATCTGCGGTTTTCTCTTCCCTATCTAAATAAGGGTCGCTTCATCCCTTCTATTAAGACTCCTTTTTTTCTTGATCGATATCCAGACGAGGTGAAGGGAAAAGATGCACAGAAGAGAATCGGCCTGTTCTCTGGTTGCAGCATCAATTACCTGTACCCGTCGATCGGAGAGGCGACCCTTCGCTTACTCAACCAAAACCATTTCTCAGCAGTCCTCCCCAAGGACCAGACTTGCTGCGGTCTGCCTGCCTATGGCTCAGGAGATATTGAAACAGCAAAATTCCTTCTCAAGAAAAACATAAGGGCCTTTCAAAGTTTAAATCTCGAACAGATCATCGTTCCCTGCGCCTCCTGTTTCTACTTTCTCAAGGAGGGGTACCTAAAGCTTTTCCCAGGGGATGAGGAAGTCAAATCATTTTCCAAAAAGATTACTGAACCCTCGACTTTTTTCTTGGGGCTTATTGGAGCATCTCCTCAGATTGATCGTACCTCAGATCCGCATAAGAAATTTCGTGTCACTTTTCATGATCCGTGCCACCTCAGGAGAGGGATGAAGATTTATCAAGAACCCCGGCAGCTCCTTCGATCCTTACCCGGAGTCGAATTTGTAGAGATGAAGGAGCCAAATCGCTGCTGTGGGATGGGTGGAAGTTTCAATCTGATCTACTATGGGTTATCTAAAAAAGTCATGCATCGTAAAATCGATGACATTGAGAAAGCGGATGCGGATTACGTCGTGACGAGTTGTATGGGTTGTATGATCCAGTTGCAGGATGGCCTCCATCAAAGGGCGGCGAAGACCAGGGCTGCTCATCTGGTGGAGGTATTAGACAAGACTGTAAATTCTTAAATGGGGGGCTCCACCTTGGACATTGGTTAGCCGTTGGTATAGGAGAGATGGTATGCAAGCAGTAGTGATCGAAAGACCGAAGAGTTTCAAAATTGAAGAATTACAATATCCCAAGCCCGGAGAGGGAGAAGTGACACTGGACGTAAGGGCGTGCTGTGTTTGCGGCACCGATATCCATCTCCTCGATGGAGAGTTCAAAGGATCGGTCTATCCATTGATCCCAGGGCATGAATTCTCAGGAGTCGTGAGGGAAGTGGGGTTGAAAGTCACGCACGTAAAACCTGGAGACCGTGTGGCTGTGGAGCCATTTATGGCCTGCGGGTACTGCTTTTTCTGCAAGACAGGGAAGACGAACCAGTGCCTCAATGGGATGGTGATCGGCCACACGGCGTCTAAGCAAGGGTTGAGGCTGGACGGTGGGTTCGCTGAAAACGTGGTCGTTCCCGCAAAAAACCTGATCCCTCTTGCTAACCATGTTTCCTTTGAAGCCGGGTCCTTTATTGCCAATCTGGGGACAATCGTCTACGCGATCCGGAGAGCACAACTTCAAGCCGGAATGAAGGTGCTCGTGTTTGGGACGGGAGCAAACGGTCTCATCCTTGCCCAGCTTTCAAAGAAAACAGGCGCCTCAACCGTGGTCGTCACGGGAAGGACAAAAAGCAGACTCGAAGTTGCCCTCAGCATGGGAATTGATGCCACTGTTCTTGCAGATGATTCCCAAGAAAAGGAACTCAAAAAAATTGCTCCTTTGGGATTTGATATTGTTTTTGAGGCAACCGGTTCTCCTCAGATTGTGGAAAGAACATTTAGATTCGTAAAAAATGGAGGGAAAATTGTTCTTTATGGAATTGTGCCTCCCGAGCAGAATTCTGTCATCAATGCTTTTGATATTTGTAGGAGGGATCTTGAAATCCTTGGCAGCTTCTCGTCTATCAATACCTGTATCATTGCCCATGAATTGCTATCGAGCGGGGTCATTCAAGTGGAGCATCTCATTTCGCATAGGTTCTCATTGCAAGATTGGGGAAATGCCATCCGTACGGCGAGAGAACCATCCAGATGTATGAGGGCTATTGTATTGATGCCATAGAAACAGTGATGCGGATACGTTCCCATTTTATTTCAAAAGGCACCTTCAATCTGTTCCGAATTTGGTTAAGATCGTTAAAACCGCCTTCATCAGTAGAGTAGTGTTTTGTCACAAGCCATCCAACGGGCTCCTTAATTCAGAAGGTTTCCTACGAAACACCGGATATTCGGAATGACCAAAATATACGGTGCTTTGGTGCTCTTGGGAGATTTTCCTAACCCATGAAATTTGTTTGACAAAATCAATTCGTGGGTGTAGGATTTGAGGAAATTATAATTTGCAGCTGAATAATTGTTCGGCGGGAACAAGAAGATGAAACCGTTCCCGCCGAACGCTCGGCGCTGAGCTTCGCTAAGCGCGCCTGGCCCGGCGCCTGACGGTCGTGATCAATAATAACAAACCAAACGGCATATGGCGCCGAACCAGGCCCTCGAGCGAACGGTCACTTCGGCTTTCTACCTTCGGTGGAGCCTCCGTGCCCGTCGCTCAGCGCCTAGCGTTATGCATTATGCCGAAAGGAGGGGCATAAACTATGCCAGATCCTTGCCCGGTCTGTAATTCGGATTTGAAAGAGAAAGTGCCAGGATACGATGCAACCATTTTCTCCTGCCCATTGTGTGGTAAGTTTGCCCTCTCCGGTAGCTTGATTGCGACTCTTCCTTATGTTCTCCAAACCAATAAGGACGCAAGCCCAAAAATAAGTCATGCCCTTCGGACCATACAAGCGATAGACAAGAGCGTAGAACTCAATAGGTATACCGCACTCAATACCTATACCATAAACGAGATTGTAAAACGCCCGCTGCCGACACCCCGTGAACAGGCAGATCTCTTTATACGTTGGCTTGCCGAAAATGTTCGAGGCCCAGGTGAAACTGTCTGGGTTGAACCAGCAACCCACCGTTCAATTATCGGTGCCAAGTCGCAGGAAGGGTTCGCCCTTATCCTTCGTTACCTGTTTGAAGTGGGCCTCGTTGAAGGCAATCTCTCAGAGACAATGGGTGCTCCTGGCAGAGCGCATGTTACTCTTTCTTTCAAAGGCTGGGACTACTACGAACAGTTACGCCGTGGCGGAGTGACCTATAGGAAGGGGTTTATAGCGATGAAATTTGGTGATCCGATGCTCGACAAGCTTTTGGCTGAGATATTGAAGCCCTCTGTCAAACAAGCGGGGTTCGAGCTCTATCGGCTCGATGACACACCAAAAGCGGGCCTTATTGATGATAGGTTGCGCGTGGAGATTCAATCTTCCGATTTCTTAATCGCAGACCTTACACACGATAATCCCGGGGCGTATTGGGAAGCAGGGTACGCAGAAGGTTTAGGGAAACCCGTCATCTATATCTGTGAAAAGGAGAAATTTGAGACCACCAAAACTCATTTCGACACGAACCATCATCTCACAATCGTCTGGGATAAAGATGCTCTACAAAAAGCTGGAGTGGATTTAAAGGCGACTATTCGCGCGACTTCGCCTCATCTAGCCAAGCAGGAAGATGAAACGGCATAACCAGTCGCTCCACCGGATCGCCGATAAAACCGACTTCCGGTGATCTGCACCGTTGACGTTGACAGGGAGCAAGAATGATGTATAATATTGATGTATACAGCATGGGAGGTGCGGTGTGGTTCGCACACAAATATATCTAACAGAGCATCAACGTGACGAACTGGCTGCGATCTCGAAGGCCGCGGGTAAGAAACAAAGTGAGCTCATTCGAGAGGCCGTCGATCGCCTCATCAATCAATCGAGCTACAGTCGGAGGGAGGCGGTACTGCGAGAGGCTGCCGGAATCTGGAAGGACCGTACAGATCTTCCTGACTTCAATTCAACGCGTGCCGAATGGGACAGGAAGTAATCATGGCGCGGTCAATCCTTCTGGACACAGATATTCTTGTTGATTTCTTTCGGGGCCACAGTAAGGCGGTGGCCTTTGTCAACACCCACTCTGCGCGAATCATTCTGTCATCCATCGTCGTTGCAGAGTTGTACGCTGGAGTGAAAGGAGATGCAGAACAAGCTGTTCTGGACAACTTCATCTCTCTCTTCCGCGTGGTCCCTGTAGGTACCGAAATCGCGAAGGCCGGAGGGATTTACAAACGCGACTACGCTAAGTCACACGGCGTCAGCCTTGCAGACGCAATCTTGGTTGCTACCGCTGAAGCCGAGAATGCGGAATTGAAAACCCTAAACACCAAACATTACCCTATGTTGCAGAACCTCCGCCCAGCCTACAATAAGTAGAGGGCCAAACAAAAAAACCGTTCCCGCCGAACGCTCGGCGCGGAGCTTCGCTAAGCGCGCCTGGCCCGGCGACTGACGGTCGTGATTAATAATAATAAACCAAACGGCAATTGGCGCCGAACCAGGCGCTGGAGCGAGCGGTCACTACGGCTTCCCACCTTCGGTGGAGCCTCCGTGCCCGTCGCTCAGCGCCGAGCGTTCGGCATCCATAGGACATTCGACTAGAGATTTAGGAATTGCCTATTGCGAAGAAAGGAGAATTGAACAATGAGAAATCAGGAATGTGACGAGATTAAAAGGCTTCTTGCATTGAATGAAGACGAGCTTTATCATGAGCTAGCCATTAGGCTAGAAGAGTCCGCTACTTCCATGTACGGCCCCAGCGCACTAATCAATGCTGGGAGACAAGCCTTCGACCGGCTCCGCAAAAAGCTTTATGTCAGGATTTGTCTTGAAAGCCGGTTTTGCAATAAGTTAGATGATCCACAGCTCAATGATGAAGTCACGCTCGTGGTCACTTTAGCGGATTTGATTGCCTCTGGCGCTATTGGCGTCCCAATTCCGCCAATCCTTCTATCCACGCTCCTCGTTAAGATCGGTATTCGTAAATTCTGCAGCGATGAGGCCTTAAAGTCGAATTCGGGGGGTGAGTGATGAGTTTACTCCTCTCCGCTCTGGCTGAAAGCACTTCATGGGACGAATTCCAGGCGTTTATAAATCTTACCACATTAAAGATCGAGATACTCAATAACTAAAGTCTTGCACTTTTTTACGTCCATAGTCGTTCAAGGTAAGTATCGAGAATATTTTGTTTAAATTGGATTTCCATCGTTTTTAAAGTGACGCTGATGTTCTCAAGCAAGATGTTGTTTCGTACCTGGAAGGCTAGCCGTCGAATGGATAAATCGAGAGAAATACTTTTATCCTTTGACCATTGAAGGGCTTTTAGAAGGATCAAAACAAAATAGCTCAGAAGGACCAAAGCCACATGGCGCTGGATGGCTTGAAGATCTCGGATTTGATAATCTCCCAATCCCAAACGTTGCTTAAGGTCTTTGATCATCTGTTCGATCTTCCACCGTCTGGCGTAGTATTTGATAACATCGATGGCAGGTAAATGAATATTCGTGCAGACAAGGTAAATGGGTTTTTTACGTTTTTCTTTCACCACGACGACGGCCACTTTCCCCAGGCCCTTAATGTCTCCAATAAACTTGGCGATGCGGAGGGTTTTGGTTTTTCCATACACGAGAAGAGAAACCTCTCGATAGGAAGAAACGAGATCCAAAAGACTTGTCACGTTCGTTTTTTTCCCATGAATCCAGAGAACCGAATTGGATCTGAGTTGCGAAATCATATGATAGCCACACTTTCGACAGACCAGTGCCAACGTTTTGGCCCAATACCAGCTATCGGCCAAGACATAGAGCTTACAAGGGATCGGCAATACAAGGGCTCGGATGATCTTTTGAGCCAAGGTGATTTTGGTCTGGAAGGGGCCGCACCCCCGGGTCCCTTTCGGATGATAGAGCTTGGCCCACAAGGGCAAAAGAAAATCTTTGTAGAGCAAGGCCGACAGGACCCATTGATGGCCAAAGACATTGGCCATGTTTTGGGCATGATCCTTATGCCAACCACAGCCGGGAATCTTCTTACCGGTCTTTCTAACCAGACTGTCATCCACGATAAGAAAAAGGATATCCCGGACACTGATGCGCAACGTCTGGAAGAATTGATGAAGAGCGGTCTCGGTGACCTCCTCCATGGCCCAAAGACTTTCTCCGAGGAATCGAGTGAAGCTCGAGAGCGATCGGTGCAAGAACGAACGGGCGAGGGATTGCACCATGGAGGAAGTGTGGACTTCTTTGCCCAACTGGATGAAGCCGATGATAAAGCAAGAGAAGATTTTAAAGGAAGGTCTTGAAAAACTTTCGGAGAAGAAGGATAATATGTTCCGAATCTCTTGTCTGGCATTTTGGATTCTCATGGGCTGTTCTCCTTTCTGGGCTAAGGTAAGTTGGCGCTTTCTTTAGCCTATTTTAGGATAACAGCCTTTTTTATGCACGCAATAAAAAGTGCAAGACTTTAGTAAGTTAATCTAAAAGGAGACGGCTATGGACAAAGAAAAGCTTTCCGGGGTCTTTGCTCCCCTCACAACCCCATTTAATGAGATGGGGGATATTGTCTTAGAAAAGCTATTCTCGAATATTCGGCACCTCAATCAAAGCAGGCTTCGTGGTTATTTGGTTTTGGGGACAAATGGCGAGTTATGCAGTTTATCTCATTACGAACAGATGGAAGTGCTCAAGGCAGTTGTAAAAAACGCCTCCCCTGATAAAGTCATTATGGCAGGGATCGGTGCAGAATCAACCAAGGTGTGCATTGAACTCTGTCATCAGGCAGCAGAGATTGGAGCTCATTTTGGAAGTCTGGTTACCCCGTCCTTTTTTGCTAAAAAGATGTCAGATCGGATACTAGCTAATCATTTCGTCCGGGTTGCTGAAAATTCCCCTATTCCTGTTCTTCTCTATAATAACCCGGGAATAACTGGCATTACTATTTCTACCAAAGTTATAAAAGAGGTTTCGTTACACCCAAAAATTGTGGGGATGAAGGATAGCTCTTCTGGGAATTTAAGTTCTTATATCCTCAATGCTGAACCAGGATTCTCCTTATTAGCAGGGTCAGCTAATTTCTTTTTTACAGGACTTCTGATGGGTGCAGTGGGCGGAGTGCTTTCCTTGGCTAATGTTTTTCCTGAGCATTGTTGCAAGCTTTATGATCTGGGAGTAACTCACCAATTCGAGGAGGGTAAAGCCCTTCAGTTTCAGCTCATGAAGATCAACCAGATGGTCTCAGGAAATTTTGGCGTTGCAGGAGTGAAGGCTGCAATGGATTTTGCGGGTTTATACGGTGGTCCTCCCCGAGCCCCTTTAGATCCCTTGACAACAGGTGAGAAGCAGAAACTGTTGGAAGAGCTATTAACCTCTGGTTATTTGAAAGGAGATAGAGAAGGAGGAGGGTAATACCAAGACGAGAGAGATATTGACCTGCTCCCACAAAATTAGTCCGGATAGTAAGTTAGAGTTGGATTAAGAAGGGAAACAGGGATGAAAAAGAAAGGGTTTACGGCGGAGTAGATCATCGGCAAGCTCAGGGAAGCCGAGGTTCTTCTGAGCGAGAGGAACACAGTGGGGGAAGTGAGCCGGAGGCTTGGCGTCAATCACGTAGAAATGGCGTCGCATCGGATGGAAAAAATCTGTAAGCTTATGACCTGAGGAACGGACCTGTATAAGGTTACTTTGATCCTATTGATTTCTATTCGCTATACGTAACAAAATAGATTGATTCTTAAGTTGGCTAAGGGTCATTATCTAACCTGCTTTTCTAAAGGGAAAGGGGGGAGAAATGACCCGTTCGAGATCGGCAATTGAGCAGGTATCAATCCGTGAACAAGAAAGGCTACAGGATCAACATAAATCGAGTGCGATCAGCCAAATCCTTCAGCAGCTCTCTCAGACAGTGCTGAACTGATGATGAGATATCGAAGGTTCTTAAAGAGAAGAAACTATTCAGTCCATACAGTGAAGAATTATCTAAACATCCTTGGTCAGTTCAGCCTCTGGCTTAAAATGTCCATCGAAGAGGTAACCCACAAGGACATAGGCGCCTACACGGAACATCTCTTGAGAAAAGGCAGAAACCTAAGACCATCAACTGCCACCTTGGAACCCTCCGTGCCTTCTATGACTATCTCTACGACAAGGAAGGGTTACCCCTTATCAATCCGGTGAAAAAGGCCTATCGGCTTCGTCTTGCGAAACCGCTGCCAAAACACCTCAAAAACGAGCAGGCCACGTTACTCTTTAAAGAGATCAAAGACGTGAGATATCGGGCCATGTTCATGCTGATGCTCAGATGTGGGTTGCGTGTTGAAGAAGTTGCACGACTGACCATCGATGCGATGGGTCTCACAAAGAGCTTGACAACAAGAGTAGAAGCCGTTAAGTTTTTAATGAAAATATTTTCATTCCGCTCTTAACTTGCTATGAATAAAGAGGTTTTTAAAACAATTTTCGAGGGAAAGAGGCTCAGGATGAGCCATCCCAGGTTTCTCGTCTACCAGGAACTTTCAACCTCAGAAAGTCCAAAAAGCCCTCAGGAACTCTATCAGTGTCTCGCTAAGAAAGAGAGAAAGATCGGGCTCACTTCGATCTATCGCTGCCTCGATCTCTTCGAATCGCTGGGGATTGCCTTTAAGATCATCAATGGTTCGAGCGTAAAGTATAAACTTTGCGAGATGGAGGATCACCATCACCATATCATCTGCAAGAAATGCGGGGATGTGGTGGAGATGGATTTTTGTAATATCTCTGAGTGGTCCGAGAAAGTGACCGAGTCAACCGGCTATGAAGTGACGGACCACCAGCTCAATTTTTACGGGTTTTGCAAAGAGTGTAAAATTTTACAAGGCAGGCAAAGTGCAGGAGGCTGAGAGCATATAGAGTTGTATCTCAGGACCCTGCCGCAGGAGCCCTGAGATATCAGCCCTAAAGGGCTGAGTTACACGCTATGTACTTTGCCCTACGCCTTTTTAGGAGGAATCAATGTCCCATATACATCTGCCTGATGGGGTTTTGCCGGTTTGGCTCTGGGCTTCAGGATTTATTATAGCCATCCTGATCGGATTCATCCTTTTTCGTTTTACAAAAAAGGAAGCTCTGACTAAAAAACTTCCTCTGCTTGGCATGATGGCTGCAGCCATGGTTCTTGGCGCCTCGGTCGAGATCGTTCCTATTGCTTACCATGTCAATCTGATGGTCATCTCCGGCATATTATTGGAACCCTCGCTTATCTTCCTGGCGACCTTTGTGGTCAATGTCATCTTAGCCCTTTTCGGACACGGCGGGATCACGGTGATTGGACTTAACACGCTTACCCTTTCGATTGAAGGAATTTTCGGATATCTCTTTTTCCGTCTTTTCTGGAAGATATTGAAAAGGCTGACTCCGGTTGCTTTTATCGCCACCTTTCTTGCCCTCTGCCTTTCCACTTTTTCAATGATCGGAGTAGTGGGTTTGGGGGTATCCCATTACGAGGAGTTGATCCATAAGAACGAAGGGCATGGGATTTTTGAATTCAAACTTCTTAAGGAGAAGCACGACCCGCATGGGGAGGATAAAGGAAAGGGCGAGGTAAATTTTAGAAGGTTTATCGCCATTGTCCTTTCCTTGAGTTTTCTGGGATGGATATTGGAAGGGATTATCACTACCTTAATCGTGAGATACCTCCATCGATTAAGACCGGATCTGTTGAGGCTGGAGATAGGGGCGTCATGATTCAGCTATCCTACCTCGATTATCTTTCTATTGAAGGAAGAAGCTTTCTTCACCGCCTCGGGCCCGGATGGAAAATCATCGGAATGCTTATGGTTTTATCAGGGATCGTCCTCCTGAGAAACCTCTTCGGACTTTTTTCCCTTTACGGAATTCTCCTCGCCTTCTTTTTTATCTGCCGCCTTCCACTGAGGATATTCTTTCTCACCCTCTACCCCCTCATCTTTACGGTCCTTTTCATCTTCATTTCAGGATTTCAACTCCATTTCATTCTCCTCGTCTTTCTAAAGGCTCTTTCCGGATCAACAGGGGTTGTCCTGCTTTTAGCGACCACCCCATACCCTTTGATCTTTCGGACCCTGGGTCGATTTCTTCCCTCCCTCCTTGTGACCGCCCTCTTTCTGACCTACCGATCGATCTTTATTCTTCTTAAGGTTCTTGAGGAGACACAGCACGCCCTTTACCTGCGTGGAGGGTTTCAATGGAAGCATCCCTGGAGAAGTCTCCACAACATTTCAAACGCCTTTGGCCATTTAATCATCAAGGGGATCGATGCGAGCGAGAAGATGTACGAATCGATGATGCTAAGGGGTTTTAAGAACAAGATTCATTACAGAGGAGAATAAGGCTATGCAACAAGGGGAACGGATTATCCAGGTGGATTGTATAACCCATGTCTATCCCGATATGACCAAGGTGCAGATCTGCGGGCTCGACTTTGTTGTCAATCGGGGGGAGAGGGTTTCGATCCTCGGGTCGAATGGCTGTGGAAAGACGACCCTGCTCAAACATCTCCTGGGAATCCTTGTTCCGAAGGATGGAAGCGTGAGGATTTTCGGTGTCGATCCGGGAAAGGAATATTCGAAGATCAGGCAACAGATTGGCGTGGTCATGCAGGATGTGGACGAACAGATTCTTGGGCCCACGGTCTATGATGATATTCTCTTCGCGCCGCTCAATTATGGAATGAACAGAGCCGAAGCAGGGAGGCTCGCAGGGAGCGTAATGGAGAGATTGAATCTCGGGTCGATTAAAGATAAAATGGTCAATTACTTATCGGGCGGAGAGAAGAAGAAGGTGGCTCTGGCCGGAGCCCTGGTTACAGAACCGGAGTTGCTGATCCTGGATGAACCTTTCACGGGGCTGGATCCGGTTTCAAGAAGAGAACTCATCGGGATTCTGAATGAGTTAAACAGGGAGAAGGGGATCACCTTTATTGTCACGCTTCACGAAGTTGATCTGGTCCCGCAGATGACCGATGTTCTTTACCTCATGCATGGGCATGGGGATCTCAGCGAACGGGGAAGACCGGATGAGATTTTCGGAAAGTTAAAGGATTTAGAGAGTTTTAATCTGGAGGAACCCACTCTGACAAGGCTCTTCAAGGGATTGAAAAAGGAAGGCCTCGATTTCGGGGAACCTCTTCAGGTGGATGAGGCGGTCGAAGCGATTAAAAAGCACTGGGATGCTGAAAAAAAGGTAGTCTAATTGCGGAATGCGGATTACGGAATGCGGAGTAAAATCCGAAATCCGAAATCCGAAATTGAAAATGAGACTCGGAAACCTTCAACTCAATAACAACCTCGTTCTGGCGCCGATGGCCGGGATTACGGACTATCCCTTCAGGCAGTTGGCGAGAGAGATGGGCTGCGACCTCACTGTTACCGAGATGGTCAGCGCCGAGGGGTTGCTACGGAAAGGGGATTCTTTCCTTAAAATGGTCGAAGGTGAGCATCCGGTCTCCGTCCAGATCTTTGGTTCAAAGCCGGATGTATTGGCCGAAGCCGCGGCAAAAGCAGAAGCCATGGGAGCTGATGCCATTGACCTCAATATGGGTTGTCCTGCCAAACAGGTGGTCAAGACCGGGGCGGGTGTGGATCTGATGCGTTTTCCGGAAAAGGTTGAGGGGATACTGATTGCGATGAGAAAGAGGGTCGCCTGTCCCCTGACCGTCAAGATTCGCTCCGGATGGGATGAAAAACAGATCAATGCCGTTGAAATTTCCAAGCTCGCCGAGGACTGCGGTTTGGATGCGATCACTGTTCATCCACGGACGAGAACCCAGGGCTTTCGGGGGCGGGCCGATTGGAGTGTGATCGCAGCGGTCAAGAGGGCCGTCCGGATTCCTGTCATCGGGAATGGAGATGTAAACACAACATCTTTGATAAAAAGGATGATAGAGGAGACGGGGTGCGATGGGGTGATGATAGGAAGAGGGGCTCTTGGAACCCCATGGGTTTTCAATACAAGGCCTTCAGGGCCACCGGACAAAGGGACGGCCATTTCTCTCGAAGAGAGAAAACGGGTGATCCATCGTCATCTTTCACTGATCCAGAACTATTATGAGGAAAGGAATTTGACTTCCCAGATCCGCAAACACCTCTACTGGTACACGAAGGGACTTCCTAACTGCGCCGCCTTCCATTCTCAATTGTCATCCCTGAAGGGGAAGGAGAAATTGCTCCAGGCGTTTCATTCCTATTTCGATTCGATTCAAAGGAGAGAGCCATGCCAACGATCGGTACCGGAGGAAGACAGATCAATTACTGGATGGGTAGAAAAGGTTTTATAGAAGGAAGGGAGTTTGTTCTCTTCATCCACGGAGCAGGAGGGGGACAGTATACCTGGAGCTTTCAGAAGGGTTTTTTTGAAAAGTATTTTAACCCCATCATCATTGAACTTCCCGGCCACGGAGAATCCGGAGGTGAAGGTGAAAATGAGATCGGGAAGTATGCCGAACATGTCTATGGTTTTTTGAAAGCCCTTAATCTTTCGAAAGTCTTTCTCGTAGGCCATTCTATGGGAGGGGCGATCGTTCAGACAATGGCCTTAACCCATCCGGAAGTGATCAAGGGGATCGTTCTCGTGGGGACCGGAGCAAAGCTAAAGGTACTCCCGATGATTTTGAATGAAATCAGGGAAAACTTCGAAGAAACGGTAAAAAGGATTAACCAGTTTGCTTATTCGCGGAAGAGTTCGAACGATTTGATTGATAAAGGTATGATCGGAATGATGCGTTGCCGGCCGGAGGTCGTTCATGGCGACTTTTCGGCCTGTGACCGATTTGATGTGATGAACGAGTTAGAAAAGATTAATCTTCCCACACTCATCCTCTGCGGGGATGAGGATGAGTTGACACCTGTAAAGTATTCTCAATTCCTCCAGAATAGAATTAGAGGGTCGTGGCTGGAGGTCCTTTCCGGCGCCGGTCACATGGTGATGATGGAGTCCTCCTTGGCCTTTAATGAGACGATCAGGGCATTTATAGAAGAAGTATTGAAGGGTTCGAGGATTCAAGGGTCTTAGGGTTCGAGTTACCTAAAATAATATTTAAGAACACAAGAAATTGAGTGGTTATTGATAAATGACAATCAGAGCAATAGGTTCAAAGTTTACTTGGCCCCTTGGCCCCTCGAACCCTTGCCCCCTTTTTGTATGAGCGCCTATGAAACGCTGGCTGGCACTCTCTCTGCTCATTCCCAAAGAGTTGGCAGAACCGATCTCCAACTTTCTGATGGAGCAGGGAGCCACAGGCATCGAAGAGGTTGAAGAAGACCTTGAGCGGGAAAGATTGAAGGCCTATTTCCTTCAGGATGGAGGGGAGCAGAGGGCTTTACGATCACTCCGACGGCATTTAAAATCCCTCCAGGAGATTAACTTAAAACTCCCACACAGCAAAATAGAGACTGCTTCGATTCCCGATCAGGATTGGGGTGAGAACTGGAAGAGGTTTTTTAAACCCCTTCGGGTGGGATCGAGGTTTGTGGTGAAGCCACCCTGGGCCAGGATCCGGTTGATAAAGGATGAAATCCCGATTGAGATCAATCCCGGGATGGCTTTTGGCACAGGCACCCATGCCACCACCCGGCTCTGTATGGAGGCATTGGAGAAGAGGCTGAAAAAAGGGTTTTCCGTTCTGGATGTGGGGACAGGATCAGGTATCCTTTCTATTGCCGCTGCCCAGTTGGGTTCGGGGGAAGTCTTGGGCATCGATATCGATCAACTGGCTGTAGAGATTGCGAAGGAGAATGTGAGCCGAAATCAGGTCTCTGATCGGGTTCGAATTAAGAAAGGAAGCATTGGGGATATTCGGAAGAGGTTCGATCTTGTTGTCGCCAATCTTGATTTCAGAAGCTTGAGAAAAATAAGGATGGCCTTGGTTCGCCATATCAAAAGGCAGGGTTTTCTCATCCTATCAGGAGTACTGGATACAGAGGAAGAAAGGCTTCGTCAACATTATATTGAAACTAAGCTCTTGCAATGGGTTGAAACGGACCCAGAAGGGGAGTGGGTCTGCCTCACGTTTCGGAAGAGGTGAATGTCGCTATGCGCAAAGCGCTAAGCGCTAAGCGTCTTTTAGGAGAGAGTGATGCCAAGATTCTATATTCCTAATCCTCAAATTGAGGAAGATTTGTTGACCATTAAAGGCAATGAAGCAAGGCATATTCGGAGGGTGCTTCGCCTTAGGGCAGGAGACGAGGTCATCGTCTTTAATGGTTCAGGAAATGAGTATAAGGGAAGGATCTTCAAGGAGGAGCCCACCTCTGTGGTGATCAAAGTCGGAGACCCCTTTTCTTCCAAAGAAGAATCCCCCGTTGAGATTACTTTAGCACAGAGTCTCCTCAAGGGTGAGAAGATGGATTATCTGATACAGAAAGCCACGGAGCTGGGGGTCAGGGAGATCATCCCCTTTTTTTCCTCCCGGTCCGTTCCCCTTCTTGATAGGTCGAAGAAATTGGAAAGGCATCGCCGTTTGGAGAGAATCGCCATCGAAGCCTCCAAGCAGTGCGGAAGAGGATTCATTTCAAAGATCGAGCGTCTTTGTGATTACTCCGAAATGCTTTCACTGGCATCCCGCGAATCCTTACGGCTCATCCTCTGGGAGAAGGAAGGAAGCAGGTTGAAGGAGGTTTTAAGAGAATCAAAAGATAAGAAAAGGATCTTTTTCATCGTTGGGCCTGAAGGAGGAATGAGCCAGGAAGAGGTTGAGGAGTCAAAAGGGATGGGATTTGTTCCTGTTTACATGGGTGAGAGAATATTGAGGGCAGAGACAGCAAGCCTCTGCCTCCTCAGCATTCTTCAATATGAGTGGGGTGATATTGGATAAAAAAAGGGGCAATTCCCACAAAGGAAATGCCCCTTTCAGAAAGGAGGGGTATGAAGAGCCTGCCCACCATCTACCCACAACAGGCAGGGGCAGACAGGGAGGTGTTAAGCAGCTTTTTTCTCAGAATTATCGACAAATTCCTTATATGTTTTACACTCGCTCAAAAGTTTACACTTCCTTCGGCAAACTTCAATGTGAATTTTAGGACTACCTTTTCTTTTGTCACAGATCAGATAACTCATATCTTAAATCTCCCTTCCGCTTAAAGTAGGTTAAATTCTACATATTGGATAGTCGATATTTTAGAACACAAAATATAGAAATGTCAAGAAAAAAAATCATAATTCCATAAAATTAATCTCTTAAGATTTCAATGGGTTACAAAATCAAAGAAAGGTAAAACCATAAGTTTTCAAATCATCTCAAAGAAATTATAGGTTATTTTTAGTGTTAGGACAAAAAATAGGCTGGACAGTAACCTTTCGGTTATGCGATTAATTAACCCAAAAGGGCCGGAAGATCCTTCCTCCAGAACCTTGTAAAGCGATCATACCTGCCTGCGGCAGGCAGGGAGGTTATACAAACCGGCCATCCTGCCCCTTGCATGGTGGTTTTAGGAAACGAACCTACACGGTTCAACGATTAGAGGGTGCGCTTCAAGGTTTTTCCAGAAGAACCTCCCGACCCTTTTCTATCTCTTTAACTGAGGGGATAGGCTGGACAGCCGCTTTCCGAGGTATATGCTTTTTTTAAGGGGTGGAAGGGGCTGAATGTGGTTTTTCTTCAATGGCAATACCCAGTCTTTCTACGCCTGAATTGTTGGCAACATCAAGGACCTGGACGACCCGGTCAAAGACAACGCTCTTGTCCGCCCTCACAATGACAGGTCTTTCCTTATTGAAGGCCATAAGGGCCTCCAGTTCTTTTTTCAGTTCCCTGATGTTGGTGGGTTTACTCATCAGAAAGACTTCATTTCGACTGTTGATGTTGACGATGACGGGCTCTTTCTGGTCGCGAGGCGCTTTAATATCGGCCTGTGGAAGTTTGACGATGATTCTGGATTCCCTCATCGGGTTGAAGGTGTAGATCAAACTGAAAGCTGTGAAGAAGAAAATGAAGATGTTGAGGATAATGTCGGTGAAGGCAAGGGATTCCAAACTAACCCTGAACTCTCGACGGGCTTTAATTTTCATCGAACACCTCCCTCCCGGGTTTGGGATAGAAGATCGAGAAGCTCGTTCCCATAATAGGTCATTTCCTGGGCATGGCTCTTGACCTTTCCCATGATGAGGTGATAGAGGATGAAACCAGGGATGGCGACCGAGAGACCGGCGGCAGTGGTGATCATTGCCTGGTAGATTCCCGCGGCAAGGGCATTGACCGTGATATTGGTTCCCATCTGTTCCCAGGTCATGAAAGCCTGGATGAGGCCCACAATGGTTCCAAGAAATCCCATCATCGGTTCCACTCCGATAATGATGATGAGAGCGCCAAGATATCGCTCCAGATACTGGATCTGTTCGTCTCCTTCCCGCTCCATTATTGCCTCGACCTCATCCCGCTTTAATGCTCTATTGATAATTCCCAGCTTGAAGACATCGCCGATCGGATGTCTCACCCTGGAACACCGTTCCAGGGCTTTTTGGGTCTGTCCTTTTTCGATGTAGTGGAAAATCTCCTGGGTAAATCGCGGGATGTTGAGACGGATCCTCCAGAGAGTCCATAATCTTTCGAGGATGATGGCAAGGGCAATGACCGACCCGAGGATGATGGGGATCATGACGGGTCCGCCTTTTAGGATGAGCGAGACGAACATAGGCTTCTTACCTCCCCGAATGAAAAAATAGGGCAATCGAAATTGCCCTGATGTGATAGCAAAGTGCCGGGTCGCGGAATCGAACCACGGACACGAGGATTTTCAGTCCTCTGCTCTACCGACTGAGCTAACCCGGCATCCAAAGTTAACCCATTTATATTACAACCTTTCCATCGTGTCAAGAGTCAGTTTTCATCAATTTTTTGAGACACACCGGCTTCTTCAAAGGTGGCCATTTCGTTGAGAACCTTAAAACTGGCCTCTACTAAAAATATTCCCAGAGCGGCCCCTGTCCCCTCTCCCAAGCAGAGATCGAGATTAAGCAGCGGTTTCAGACCGAGATATTCCAATATGATTTTATGCCCCTGTTCCACCGATTGATGGGCGGCAATGAGGTAGGGGTTAACCTGCGGTGCAAGGGAAGTTGCGATTAAGGCGGCGGCCCCGGAGATAAAACCATCAATCACCACAGGGATTCTGTATCTGGCTCCTGCCAATATCACTCCTGCGATTCCTCCAATCTCAAATCCTCCTACCTTAGATAGGACATCAATAGGGTCCTTTGGATCGGGCCGATTGATATCTAGAGCTTTCTTAATGGTCTCTACTTTTCGCTTCAATCCCTCATTGTCAAGGCCTGTTCCCCTTCCCGTGGCTAAGGCAACATCAGCACCTGTTATGACGGCTGTGATGGCACTGGACGGAGTGGTATTTCCGATTCCCATGTCGCCTGTTCCTAATATATCCATCCCTTTTGACAACTCCTCCTCGACCAGTTCAATACCGGCTTCAATAGAGCGGAGGGCTTCCTCTCGGCTCATCGCCGGCCCCTTTGCCATATTCCGGGTGCCCATAGCCACCTTCTTGTCCTTCAGAGCGGGATGTTGTTCAAGCACAGATCCGACTCCGAGGTCCGACACTACCACTCTTGCTCCCACATGTCGCGCTAAAACATTAATTCCTGCACCCCCTCGAAGGAAATTGTTGACCATCTGAGGGGTCACCTCAGATGGATAGGCGCTTATACCTTCTTCGGTGACACCATGATCTCCAGCCAGAGTAAAAATAACTTTATGAACGATCTGGGGTCTTGAATTTCCTTTTATTCCTGCCACCCGAATGGAAAGGGATTCGAGCTGTCCTAAAGAGCCCTGGGGTTTGGTCAGATTGTCCTGCCTTACCCTGGCTTCCACCATCGCCTGCTCGTTGAGAGGTTTTATATTGGCGATGACCTCATTTATCTTAACCATGATCTCCTCCTGAAAAACGGTATTATCTGTAGCTTTTAATATCAAGAAACCAATGTTTCCAGAACCCTTCCCTGAGGACCGGTTCACTTTTCAATATCTCGATTCCTCTCTGGAATAAGGGGCCGTCCACCACAAGGGTATGAAATTCACCATTCTCTCCGCAGGGACAGATTTCTCTTTTTTGGAGTTCTTGAAGCATATCTTTATCGAAATATCTACCAATAAAATCTCTGCCGAAGAGATCGGCCTTGCAACTCACCACAATTGCCTTGAAACCCAGTTCTATAAATTCCTCCACAACCCTTAAAGGAGAAATGTTCCAGAGGGGTTCTACGGGCGCAATCTCCAGATCGTTACATACCCGTTCCACCCAGTTACGGTGTTCTTCCAGGTAAACATCCCCGAAGACCATTCCCTCGATCCCTTTGGCTTTCATGTCGGAAACCGCTTCCTTAAATTCCGTTTCATACTTCACCATGTCGGCGCCCACTTCTTTCTGCATCAGTGGAATGCCGATTAATTTGGCTTGCAGATCCAACAAATGAGCCTCAGTGCCATGGAAACAGCAGCGTTTATATTCCTCAGAGGTGAAATTGAGCAGGAATCGGACCTGATGTCCACTTTGAATGGCTTTATAACAGGCCAGACAGCTATCTTTTCCACCGCTCCAGGAACTCACCAAAATCATTTTCCGCAGACCTCTTCAGTTAAAGATTTTGACCTTGATCGACCCTTTATCGGCCTATTTTGATGATCAGAAGGAGAAGGGTTAGAAGTTCAGAAATTTCATTTGCCCCTCCCAAGATATCGCCTGTCACTCCCCCTAATCTCTTTATGAAAAAGAACCGATAACCCATGCTAAACAGACCTACTCCCAAAAATACTAAGATTCCCTTCGTTCCTGTGAGCAATAAAGCTATTCCAAAAGTCAAGATAAGGGATACGGCCATCTCACGAAAATGAAGGTTTTCAGAAAAAGGTTTGCCCAATCCTTCACCGGATCGTGCATAAGGGGAACGATAACAGACCAGAACCATGGAATTCCTTCCCAGTACGGTCATTAAAATCAGGGATGGGTAGAAAGATGAATTTGGTATCTGATCGAGAGCGAAATATTTGGCCCCAATCAGAAAGATGAGACTCATGACTCCAAAAGCGCCGATCCGGCTGTCCCTCATCACTTCGAGGATATTCTCCCTTGATCCTCCAGAAGATAGGCCGTCCATCGTATCTGCAAAACCGTCCAGATGAAGCCCCCTGGTTAAAAATACAAGTAAGCCAATCGTTAACCAGATTACAAGAGGTTTTAGAAAAAACAACGATAGGAGATAATATCCCGGGCATAAAATCAAGCCGATCAGCAACCCCACTACAGGAAAGAAGGCCATTGATCGGGCAAGCTCCCTGTCCTCTGTAATGGTATTCCCGCCCATAGGAAGGATCGTCAAAAATGAGAGAGCATGAAGGAAAGGCCTCATTCTTGCCCCTTTAAAAAAACTTGAATTCCAGAGACCATAAAGATCACTGTATCGGATGCCTCAGCGATCTTCTGATTAGCCATCCCTGAAAGATCTCTAAAGCGTCGGCTCAACGGGTCTGCCGGCACAATCCCCATTCCAACCTCATTGGATACGAGGATCATGGATGTTCCAACCTCTTTTATGGTACTTCTCAATCTTTCAATTTCCTCGATAATCCTTGAATCGTCATCCCATTTCAGAAGGAGATTGGAGATCCAGAGGGTGATGCAATCGAGCAGAATTACCTCCACCTCTTTCCCGTATTGTCTTATTTTACCAACAATCTCTATGGGTTCTTCCACTGTTTCCCATTCAGCTCCTCTCATTCTCTTATGATCTTCGATGCGATAGACCATTTCCTCATCAAGAGGCTCGCAGGTGGCGAGATAGATTTTTTTTGAGAAAAAACGGTTGGCATAGTCTAAGGCAAAACGACTTTTGCCACTTCGACATCCTCCCGTGATCAACAGGTTCTTCTTCATATCATCTCCATTTCTCTTCGAATACCTTGAGTGAGCGATACAGGTCATCGAAGGAAAAGACCTCAATGGATACGATCCCCTGGAAGGTTCGAAGGCAAGAGAGGATCAGTTCCATCTTTGTGTCCTCTATCGTGTGAATTCCCAGATGGTCCACACCGTTTTCAAACCCATGAAGATGGATGATCGAGGTTGCCATAAGATATTTTTCGAAAAAGTTTTGAAGATCCTGTCCGTAGCTCAGGATGTGACCGATATCAAGGCAGATGGAGAGGCCAAACCTCTCTATAATGTCTTCAATCCATGAGAAAGGATAATCGAGATTCTCAATAGAGATTCGATTCGGTTCGATCCCTTCTCCCATGATCTCTTCCAAACTTTGTGTGATACGAGCCTTCCATCCCTCTATGTCAGCATGGTCTTGGCCGGTCATATCTCTGAGATCGAGATGGAGGGTATAGAGGGAGGGATTGAGCGGAAGCGTTCTTCTTATCACTTTTTTTATCGCGGAGCATGCCAGATACCTCGTCTCGTCCTTCTTATCTCCCAGAAATATATCAATGGGGAGGTGAACGTTGAAACCTAACTGTTGATTCAAAGAAATCTCTCCGAGCAGACAGATATCCGCTTCTTCAGGAAGGTTGTTCTCCCCCTCGCTTTCAAAAAGAACAAGCTCAACCTCATCAAAATACGGAGCGAGACGGATCACGTTTGGGACGATCCGATCGGGGTAAATATAGGAGGTCGTCGCCAAACGAAAAGGAAACATCCCTTTATAGCCATTTGGAATTGAAGACAATGACATTTAAAAACTCAATTTTATCCCTCCAAAGAGGGAGAGTCCAGGGGTTCCCCAACCTTTGGCCTCTTCATATTCTTTATTAAAAAGGTTATCAATGCGGCCAAATAGCTGGAAGTTGTTAGTGATGTTGTATGAGGCTGCCAGATTGACCAGCGCATATCCATCAAGTTCTACCCTTCTCGCTGGCCAGACGGACCAATCCATATCATCCCTTTTCCCAACATAGATCACTCCGAGGTTTACATTTCCCTTATCAAAAAAATGATAATTGATATCAAGACCAAACTTATTCTTCGGTCTTCTCAAAAGATCTTTCTTAGTTCTCTTATCCTCCGTATCGGTATGGGTATAGTTGAAGCTTAGTGTTAAATGATCAATGGGTTTTACCGAGGCAGACAACTCGCCCCCTTCGGTTTTGGCTTTATTAATGTTAATGTACCCTAGTCCGGATTCGTAATTGATCAGGTTCTTAAAATCATTCCTGAAGTAAGTGGCTCCTAAAATAACCCTTTTTTTCAGGAGCTCTTGTTCGATTCCAAAATCCGATCCTTTGCTCTTTTCCGGCTTGAGATCTTTATTGCCAATGGGACCCCATAAAGTGGCAGGAGCATATAATTGATATAGGGTGGGTGCCTTAAAACCTGTTCCGAAAGTCCCTTTAACCTTTGTTCCTGTCTCCTTAATCAGATAGGCAGGGGCAACCCGATAAGTCGTCTCTGTGCCAAAACGGCTGTGGTCATCAACACGAATGCCAAGGGTTGCAAAGAATCGATCCCGGAGTCTAATCTCATCCTGAAAATAGTATCCTTTCGTGTTCGCTCTCTTCTTCGGGAGAATACTCTGCCCCGGCCACCCAAAATATTCATAGTAATATTTCGACCTTCCTTCTTCCCTCTCATATTCGAAACCGAATGTTATGGCATTGGTTTTATGGAGTTTCATGTGATGCTGCCAGTCAAATTTTATCAATTCACCATCGTAGTTACTTTTCTCATATAAAGGATTCCATGGATCTATCTTATTCTTATAATCCCTGTGATGATTATTTATGGCAAAACCCAATTTTTGATTCCAGAACTGGTCAAAGAGGGATAGCCCTGCCTGTGTTTTAAAAAGGAGTTGATTTGACCGTTGGATATAATTGGGATCATCTCCCCCAATGCCACCGGAGTAATCAAGCTCGGACTCAGCATTGACGTATCGCAGGATGAAATCAATATTAAGGTTATCAAGAGGCGTGAATCCAAGCCTTGTGGATAGGGAAGTATTTTTATATCCATCCCTTTCATAATTTCCGTACTTTTTACCTGCGGCAGAGATTCCCTCGGTATCTAACCTGGAAAGGCTCAAGGAGTAATTGACCCATCTATTTCCACCACTCACTCCTGCTGTTTCTCTGAAAGTTGTAAATGACCCCCCTTCAGCCGAAAGGCTGAATTTTGGCTTTCCCTCTCCTTTTTTAGTGATGATGTTGATCACCCCACCAATGGCATCGGATCCATACAAAGTGCTCTGAGGTCCCCGAATGACTTCAATCCGCTCGATATTATCCACTGTTAAATGGGCAAAATCATAGGAGCGCCCGGGAGAGATAGGATCGTTTATCTCCACCCCATCGATCATGACTAGGGTATGTTCAGAATTTGCCCCCCGGAGAAAGATCGATGTTGTCCTTCCCGTACCTCCGCTTTGTACAACATCCAAACCTGGAAGACCTCTGAGAACTTCTAAAACGGAGATCTTCTGTTTTCTCTCGATCTCTTCGGAATGGATTACCGTAATTGAACTGGCAATCTCTTCAATCGGAGTTTCAACCCGGGTAGCGGTAACGACGACCTCCTCAAGGGTCACCTCTTTCTCCTGAGCCAGAAGACCTAACGGAAGCAATACCAACAGAGTTAAAGACAAAACAATAAACATAAAACGTTTCATAAAGCACCTCCTCCTTGGG
>Ga0194110_10000773_pt1 | contig 41484 bp, 46 predicted proteins | sample TA2Kig1200mmetaG_FD_146192 | JGI IMG/M metagenome (GOLD analysis project Ga0194110, IMG submission 146192) | Freshwater microbial communities from Lake Tanganyika, Tanzania - TA2015032 Kigoma Deep Cast 1200m | ecosystem: Environmental > Aquatic > Freshwater > Lake | place: Tanzania: Lake...
CGTCGCGGAACAGGATCGTCTCGACGGCGCCAGCGTCCGCCGACACCTGGCGCAGCAGGCAGTTGCCGATGAGCGAGATGGACTTGATGTCGCAATGCAGCCAGCGCTCGTCCACCGCGGTGAGCGCAGCGGCGCCGCGCTCCACCAGTTCCCTCGGCGGCGTGAGCAACGGGTTGGACATCACGAAAACCGTCGGCACCGCGTCCTTCGGGAACGCATGGTCGCGCTTGGCGACGCCGCGCGTGACCTGGAAATAGACGCCCTGGTCCTCGAACGGCTGCCTTCGTATCACTTCCAGGAGGATGTCGCGCCACTCGGCGCGGGCGTAGGGGTTGCGGATGCGCACCAGCTCCAGGCTGCGCTCCAAGCGCGCCAGGTGCTCCTCGAGCCGGAACGGCACCCGCGAGTACACCGGCACCAGCTCGTAGACGCCGTCGCCGAAGATGAAGCCGCGGTCGAGAACCGGCACCTTCGCCTCCTCGATCGGCATCAACGTTCCATTGAGGAACACCATTTGCTCTGCTTCTACTTCACCCATAGCCTCAGTGTATCCCAGGCCCGCCCGAGCAGTCCGGCGGCCGGCACCGCCTGCAACGCCAGTACCGGGTACTCCCCGATCACCCTGCCCTCGACGGTCACGCGCACCACGCCGACCTGCTGCCCCTCGGCGACCGGCGCCAGCAGCGGCGATTGCGCCAGCAGCTCGGCCTTCAGCTTCTCGGCCTGGCCCTTGGGCACGGTGACCACGAGATCGGAACGAAAGCCCGCCTGCAGCCGGTCGGCGACGCCCTTCCAGACCTCGATTTCCTTCACCACCTGGCTGGCGCCGTAGAGACGCACCGCGTCGAAAGCCTGGAAGCCCCAGTTGAGCAGCTTCTGCGATTCCTGAGCGCGCGATGACTCGGAGGTCGAGCCCAGCAGCACGGCGAGCACGCGGCGCGGGCCGCGCCTCGAGGACGAGATCAGACAGTAGCCGGCGGCCTCGGTGTAGCCGGTCTTGACCCCGTCCACCGTGGGATCGAGCCACAGCAGGCGGTTGCGGTTGGGCTGCGTGATGTTGTTGTAGCGGAACTCGCGCTGCGAGTAGTAGGTCGCGTACTCGGCCGGAAAATCGCGGATCAGGGCCGCGGCGAGCAGGTACAGGTCGCGCGCGGTGGAATAGTGCTGCAGCTCGGGCAGTCCAGAGGCGTTCATGAACCTGGTGCCCTTCAGGCCCAGGCGCTCGGCCTCCTTGTTCATGCGCTGCACGAAGGCCTCCTCCGACCCCGACACCAGCTCGGCCAGGGCGATGCAGGCGTCGTTGCCCGACTGCACCACCATGCCGCGGATCAGCTGGTCCACGCTCACCGGCCGGCGCGGCTCGATGAACATGCGCGAGCCCGGCGCGCGCCGCGCCGACTCGGACACCGCGACCTGCTGCTCGAGCGCGATCTTCTTGTCCCGCAGCGCGCCGAACACCAAGTAGGCCGTCATCAGCTTGCTGAGCGAAGCCGGCTCCACGCGCTCGTCGGGCCGCTCGGCGGCGAGCAACTGGCCGCTGGTGAGGTCGGCGACGATCCAGGCGCGCCCGACCACGGCCGGGGGCTGCGGCGGCGGCGACTGCGCCAGCGCCTGCGCGAGGGCGGAAAGCAGCAGCAAGGCGGCGAGGCGGAACAGCATCGGGATGGAGGGCATCGTGCCGGCAACAAAGCGCCGGACAGGGACGCGAATTATAGCCACTAGCGGAAAACGAACAGCGGCTTGACCGCGAACTCGGCCTCGATGCGCTCGGCCAGCGGGCGCGCCTCCTCCCGGGTGCGGAACGGTCCCAACTGCAGCCGGAACAGCCCGGCGCCGGGGACCACCTCGATCGGGTCCGAGAGCCAGGCGAGCTCGCGGTAGATGCGGGCCCGGAAGGTGTCCGCGGACTCGCGCGCGGAGAATGCGCCCAGTTGCAGGAACACGCCGCCGGGCGCCGCTGCGGCCGGCGTCGGCTCGGGCCTCGCCGCGACGGCCGCGCCCGGGGCGAGGTGCTCGATCTCCACCAGCGCGCTGCCGGCCTCGACATAGCCCAGCTTCCAGGCCGCGGTGTATGAGAGGTCGATGACGCGCTCGGCGTGGAACGGCCCGCGGTCGTTGACGCGCACCACCACGCTTCTGCGGTTGGCGAGGTTGGTGACCCGCACGTAGCTCGGGATCGGCAGCAGCGGGTGCGCCGCGGTCATGGCATACATGTCGTAGGGCTCGCCGCTGGAGGTGTTCTGGCCGTGGTAGCGCCGCCCGTACCAGCTGGCGATGCCTTTCTGGCGGAACCCCGTCGCGCTCGCGAGCGGCGCGTAATCGCGGCCGAACACCTGGTAAGGCCGGTTGGCAAAGCGGTGCAGCGGCTCGGCGCGCGGCGTCGCATCCGGGATCGAGGCAAGGTCCAAAGGCGTGCGATCGCCGGGGCCGTCGTCCTTGTAGTACGCGCCCGGCCGCCGGGCCTGCGCCGGAGCCGGCGCGGGCGTGCTCGCCTCCGGCGCGCGTGCCGGGGCCTCGCGCGTGACCCATCCGCCGCAGCCCGCAAGCGCGGCGGCGGCGAGCACGACGGCAGACGGCGGGACCGCGAGCCTCACCGGGCTTCGGTCACCGGCCGTGGACGATGTTCCCGGCCACCAGCGTCGCCCGCACGCGCCCGGCGAGCTCATAGCCCATGAACGGGGTGTTGCGGCCCTGGCTCCTCAGCGTCTCAGCGCCGAGGCGGAACGGCGCCTCCGGATCGAACAGCACCAGGTCGGCCGGCGCCCCCGGCGCGATGCGCCCGGATTGCACCCCGAGCACGCGGGCCGGGTCGCTGGTGACGCGCGCGAGCGCGGCGGCAAGCGGGAGCTTGCGCGCCGCGGCCCACTTCAGGGTCAGGGGCAGCAGCAGTTCCAGGCCGGTGGCGCCCGGCTCGGCCTCGGCGAAGGGCAGCTGCTTCTGGTCCTCGTCCACCGGGGTGTGGTCAGAGACCACGCAATCGATGGTGCCCTCGGCCAGTCCGGCGGCCAGTGCGTCGCGGTCGCGCTGCGAGCGCAGCGGCGGCTCGAGGCGGCAGTTGGAATCGTAGAAGCCCAGATCCCTGTCCGACAGGTGCACATGGTGGATGGCGACGTCGCAGGTGACCGGAAGCCCTTCCTTCTTCGCCGCGCGGATCATCGCCACCGCCGCCGCGGTCGACAGCCGGCAGACATGAACCCGCGTGCGCGTGGCGCGCACCAGTTCCAGAAGCGCCCCCAGGGCGATGGTTTCGGCAAAGGCCGGTATTCCCGGCAGGCCCATGCGTGTCGCCACCTCGCCGTCGTGCGCGACGCCGCCGGCGGCGAGCCAGGCGTCCTCGGCGCGCAGCCAGACCGGGAAGCCGAAGGTGGCCGCGTACTGCAGCGCGCGCCACAGCACCTGCGTGTCGCGCAGCGGTGCGTTGGCCTGCGAGAACGCGACGCAACCGGCTTCGGCCAGTTCCGCCATCTCGGTGAGCCGCTCGCCGGCAAGCTTCACCGTGAGCGCGCCCACCGGGTAGACGCGGGCCCGCGACAGCGTCTTCGCGCGCCGGCGCAGCATGTCCACCAGGCCCGGCTCATCCAGCGGCGGGTCGGTGTCCGGCGGGCAGGCAAGGCTGGTCACGCCGCCCGCGACCGCGGCGTCCATCTCCGATTCGAGCGTCGCCTTGTACTCGTAGCCGGGCTCGCGCAGGCGCGCCGAGAGGTCGATCAGGCCAGGGGCGACGACCAGGCCCGTGGCGTCGATGGTACGGCCAGCCGCCCCAGGCTTGTCGGAAATCACTCCGCGCGCGATGTACACGTCGCCCACGGCATCGCGCCCGCTTGCCGGATCCACCACCCGCCCGCCCTTCAGGAGGATGTCCATCGCCTAGTTCCCCGCCACGATGGACATCACTGCCATGCGCACCGCGATGCCGAAGGTGACCTGCGGCAGGATCACCGAGTGCGGGCCGTCGGCCACCGACGAATCGATCTCGACGCCGCGGTTCATCGGCCCGGGATGCATGACGATGGCGTCGCGCCTGGCGAGCGCCAGCTTCTCCGCGTTGAGCCCGTAGTGCTTGAAGTATTCCTGCGCGCTGGGCAGCAGCGGCCCGTTCATGCGCTCGCTCTGCAGCCGCAGCATCACCACCACGTCGGCATCCGCGAGGCCGGCGCGCATCTGGTGGAACACGCGCACGCCGAGGGCTTCCACCCCGGCGGGCAGCAGCGTCTGCGGGCCGATCACCCGCACCTCGGGCACGCCCAGGGTCGTCAGGCCGTGGATCAGCGAGCGCGCGACGCGCGAATGCAGCACGTCGCCGACGATGGCGACCGTGAGGCGGGTGAAGTCCTTCTTGTAGTGGCGGATGGTGTAGAGATCGAGCAGGCCCTGCGTCGGGTGCGCGTGGCGGCCGTCGCCGGCGTTGATCACGTGCTCGTGCGGCTTGACGTGGCGCGCAACCAGGTAGGGCGCGCCGGAGGAGGCATGGCGCACCACGAACACGTCGGCCTGCATCGCCGACAGGTTGGCGACCGTATCCAGCAGCGACTCGCCCTTGGAGGTCGAGGACACCGAGACGTTGAGATTGATGACGTCGGCCGACAGGCGCTTGGCGGCGATCTCGAAGGTGGTGCGGGTGCGGGTCGAATTCTCGAAGAACAGGTTGAACACGCTCTTGCCGCGCAGCAGCGGCACCTTCTTGACCTCGCGCTCGGTGACATCCGCAAACGGCTCGGCGGTATCCAGGATCTGCAGCAGGACCTCGCGCGGCAGGCCTTCAATCGACAGCAGGTGCTGCAATTCACCGTTGGCATTGAGCTGCGGGTTGCGGACGGAACTACGCTGCACGTTCCAGCTCCAGCGACAGTCTGCCGTCGGCGGCACGCTTCAGGCGCAGCCGCAGGCCCTCGGGCACCTGCACCTGCGCGCCGCAGTGCTGGGCGCAGATCGGCAGCTGGCGGCCGCCGCGGTCGGCGAGCACCGCGAGCGCAATGCTGCGCGGCCGGCCGTAGTCGAACAGCTCGTTCATCGCCGCTCGCACCGTGCGCCCGGTGTAGAGCACGTCGTCGACCAGCAGCAGGTCGCGCCCGCCGACGTCGAACGGGATCCGGGTGCGCTTGGGGTCGTGCTTGAGGCCCTGCTTGGCATAGTCGTCGCGGTAAAAGGCGATGTCCATCAGTCCAAGCGGCTCCGCCAGGCCCAGCATGGCGTGCAGGCGCTCGGCAAGCCAGGCGCCGCCGGTATAGAGGCCGACCATCGCGGTCGCCGGCGTGACGCGCGCCTTCAGCTCGGCGGCGAGGCCGGGCAGCAGGGATTCGGCGTCAGGAATGTCGCTCATGCCTTCCGGTCGTTGAAATACTGCTCCAGCACCAGCTGCGCGGCGTGCGAATCGAGCGCCTTGCCGCGCGCCAGCGCTGCCGCCTTGCGGCTGCCGTAGGCGGCGCGCACCCGGCTCTCCACCTCCACCGAACTGTAGCGCTCGTCCACCAGCGCCACCGGCAGCCGGAAGCGTCCGTTCAGCTGGCGCGCGAAGCGCTCTGCGCGACGCGTCATCTGGTGCGGCGAGCCGTCCTCGCCCAGCGGCCGCCCGACCACCAGCTGGGCCGGGTTCCACTGCTTCACCAGGCGACCGATCGCGGTGAGCCGGCCGGGGGAGCTTTGCGCAGCCAGGGCCGGGAGGGGGTGCGCGGTGCCCAGTTCCGGCTCTCCCGCGGCCACGCCAATGCGCTGCAATCCGAAATCGAAGGCGAGGACCGTCGCCCTGGCCGGATCAGGCATGTCCCGCGACGTCGGCAAGTCGCGCATAGTCCAGGCCCAGCAACTCCAGCGCCGCGGGCAGCCGTTCCTCGGCTGGGGTGTCGAAGATGATCGCGTCGCGCGCCTCCACCGTCAGCCAGGCGTTCTGCGACAGTTCGTGCTCCAGTTGCCCGGCGATCCAGCCGGCGTAGCCCAGCGACACCAGCATCCTGCCCGGCCCCTCGCCCCGCCCGACCGCCCCCAGGATGTCCTTCGAGGTGGTAAGGCCGATGGCGTCGCGTACCCGCAACGTGGACTGCCAGTTGCCCGCGGGGGCGTGCAGGACGAAGCCACGATCGGTCTGCACCGGCCCGCCGAAGTAGATCGGCGAGTCGGCCATCTCGGTGTTGCCCATGGGCAGCGACAGGCGCTCGAAGAGGGCCTGCAGGGTCATGTCGATGGGGCGGTTGACCACGATCCCCAGGGCGCCCTGGTCATTGTGCTCGCAGACGAACGTCAGGGTCCTCGAAAAATACGGATCGGCCATGTTGGGCATGGCGATCAGGAAGTGATGCGTAAGATCGATCGAGGACATGCTCGAGGCAATTTTACCGCATGCGGCCGGGCGGCGCGCTTCAAGCCCGGGGCCCGGGCCGGACCTGAGCCGCGCTCAGATCTCCATCATCTCGAAATCGTCCTTGCGCGCGCCGCATTCCGGGCAGGTCCAGTTCATCGGCACGTCTTCCCAGCGCGTGCCGGGCGCGATGCCCTCGCCGGGAATGCCGGCCGCCTCGTCGTAGAGGAAACCGCAGATCAGGCACATCCACGTGCGGTACTGCACGACGTTCTCGGTCATCGGCTGGAACCGCCCGCGAGGGACGGTGGGATAGAATGAGGCGCGATATTAAACCAACTCCAGCGGCGCCCGCGTGATTGCGCGACCCTCGATCGTCCTTTGTTTCGCTGCCTCCGATCCCACCGGTGGCGCCGGCGTGCAGGCCGACATCCTCACGCTTGCCGCGCTGGGCTGCCATCCGCTGTCGGTCCTGACCGCGCTCACGGCGCAGGACACCCGCGGCGTGCACGGCGTGCAGGCGGTGCAGGCGGCGTGGGTCGAGGCGCAGGCGAGGCGCCTGCTGGAGGACATGCCGGTGGATGCGTTCAAGGTCGGCGTGCTGGGTTCTGCCACGAACGTCGAGGCGGTGGCGCGCGCCATCGAGCGGCTCCCGCGCCTGCCCGTGGTGCTCGACCCGGTGCTCGCCTCCGGGCGCGGTGATGCGCTGGCGGACACGGCCACGCTGGAAGCGCTGCGCGCGCGCCTGCTGCCGCTCACCACGGTGCTCACGCCCAACAGCCTGGAGGCGCGCCATCTCTGCGGCGACGCCGGCGCCTCGCTGCAAGCCTGTGCCGCGCGCCTGGTGGACATGGGCTGCAAGCACGTCCTTGTGACCGGAACCCACGAGCCGGGCGCGCAGGTGGTGAACACCTTGTACGGCGCGACCGGCCGGCTGCGGGAGAACCGCTGGCCGCGACTGCCCGGCGACTACCACGGCTCGGGCTGCACCCTCGCCTCCGCGCTGGCGGCGTTCCTCGCCAGGGGATTGCCGGTGGCCGAGGCCGCCTGCGAGGCCCAGGCTTACACCTGGAAAGCCCTGCAGCGCGGCTTCACCGCGGGCGCCGGGCAATCGCTGCCCCATCGCTTCTCCCACCCGGTTCATGGCGATCCGCGGCCTCTACGCGATCACGCCTGACGGCGCCGACAGCGCTCGCCTGCTGCAGTTGGCCGCGCGGGCGCTCGAGGGCGGGACGCGCCTGCTGCAGTACCGCAACAAGTCCGCGCCGCCCGCGCAACGCCTGGCCGAGGCGCGCGCCCTGGTGGCGCTGGCAAGTCGCCACGGCGCTCGGCTCATCGTCAACGACGATCTCGCGCTCGCGCTGCAAGTGAAGGCCCACGGCCTGCACCTTGGCCGCGAGGACGGCGAACTCGCCGCCGCGCGCGCCGCGTTCCCCGGGCTGCTGGGCGCCTCCTGCTACGACTCGCTGGATCTCGCGCGGCGCGCCGCAGCCGCGGGCGCCGACTACATCGCCTTCGGCAGCGTGTTCCCCTCGCCCACCAAGCCCGGCGCGGTGCGCGCGCCACTCACCCTGTTCGCCGAAGCGCGGCCGCTCGGCCTGCCAACGGTGGCCATCGGCGGCATCACGCTCGCCAATGCGCCGCAACTGGTGGCCGCCGGCGCCGACGGCCTCGCGGTGATCTCGGCGCTGTTCGACGCCCCCGAGGTCGCGGCCGCGGCGCGGGCCTTCAACCAACTCTACGCACAGGAAGCCGCCGTCCGATGAGCCAGCGCAACGAGGACCTGTTCGCGCGCGCGCAATTGCGCATCCCGGCCGGGGTCAATTCCCCGGTGCGCGCCTTCGGCGCCGTGGGCGGCGCGCCGCCGTTCATGGCGCGCGCCTCGGGCGCCCGCCTCTGGGACGCCGAGGGCCGGGGCTACATCGATTACCTCGGCTCCTGGGGCCCGATGGTGGCCGGGCACACCCACCCTGCGGTGGTGGAAGCGGTGCAGGCGGCCGCAGCGAAGGCGCTGTCCTTCGGCGCGCCCACCGAGGCCGAGATCGAGCTGGCCGAAGCCATCTGCCGCCTGGTGCCCTCGCTCGAGCGCGTGCGGCTGGTGTGCTCGGGCACCGAGGCCGCCATGACCGCGATCCGGCTCGCGCGCGGGCATACGGGACGCAACCTGATCGTGAAGTTCGAGGGCTGCTACCACGGCCACGTCGACAGCCTGCTGGTGAAGGCCGGCTCCGGCGCCCTCACCTTCGGCAACCCGAGCTCCGCCGGGGTGCCGCCGGAGACCGCGGCGCACACGCAGGTGCTGGATTTCAACGATACCGCGCAGCTGGAGCGCACCTTCGCTGCGCGCGGCGGCGAGATCGCGGGCGTGATCGTGGAGCCGGTCGCGGGCAACATGAACCTGGTGCTGCCCAAACCCGGTTTTCTGGAGGCGCTGCGCGCCCAATGCACGAAGCACGGCGCGGTGCTGATCCTGGACGAAGTCATGACCGGCTTTCGCGTCGCGCTGGGCGGGGCGCAGGCGCGCTTCGGCATCCGGCCGGACCTGACCACGCTGGGCAAGGTGATCGGCGGCGGCCTGCCGGTGGGCGCGGTGGGCGGCCGGCGCGACATCATGGAGAGAATCGCGCCGCTGGGGCCGGTCTACCAGGCGGGCACGCTCTCGGGGAATCCGGTCGCGGTGGCCGCGGGCCTGGCGACGCTGAAGCTGGTGGAGGCGCCGGGATTCCAAGAGCGGATCGAGGCAACGACGCAGGCGCTCGTGGATGGCCTCGCGGCCGAAGCGAAGCAGGCGGGCGTCGTGTTCTGTGCCCAGTCCATCGGCAGCATGTTCGGCGTGTACTTCCGCGCCGCACCGCCGAGCAACCTCGCAGAGGTGATGCAGTGCGACCAGGAACGGTTCAACCGGTTTTTTCACGCCATGCTGGAGCGGGGGGTGTACCTCGCGCCCTCGGCGTACGAGGCGGGGTTTGTCTCGGCGGCGCATGGGGCCGCCGAGATCGATGAAACCCTTCTTGCGGCGCGCGAGGCGTTCCGGGCCTAGTCGATCCGATCGCCCGCACCGCAGACTGGCGCTAGGGTATCCGCGCCGCGGGCATGCGCGCGAGGATGGCCGCCATCCGGTCGGCGACGTAGGGCGTGACGCGGCCGCGCTCGTAGCGCCGCGGGCTGGGCAGGATCGCCGCGAGGTACGCCGCCTGCTCGGCGCCCAAGCCCGCCGCCTGCGTGCCGAAGTGGTAGCGCGCCGCCGCCTCGGCGCCGAACACGCCCTCGCCCCACTCGGCGAAGTTGAGGTACAGCTCCAGGATCCGCCGCTTGGGCAGCGCCGTCTCCAGCATCGAGGTGATCAGCGCTTCCTGCCCCTTGCGGACCCAGGAGCGCTCGCCCGACAGGAAAAGGTTCTTCGCCAGCTGCTGGCTGATGGTGGAGGCGCCGGCGACGATGCGGCCCTTCTTCTCGTTCCTCTCGATGGCCTTGGAGATCGCTTCCCAGTCGAAGCCCTCGTGGTCCATGAACTTGGCGTCCTCGGCGGCCACCACCGCGCGCTTCAGCTGCGCCGAGATGCTGGCGTAGTCCACCCACTGCTGCTGCAGCTTCGCGCCCGGGGACTGCTTCTGCAGCTGCGCGAGGCGCGCCCCCATGAGCGCGGTGCTGGCCGGTGCGTAGGCGCGCCACCACAGCACCTGGGCGAAGAACCAGCACTGCACCGAAAGGGCGACGGCGACCAGCGTGCCCAGGCCGTAGCAGAACACCTTCCAGGCCAGCGCCAGCCAGCCCAGCGGGCCCCTGCGCCTGCTTGCCCTAGCCGTCGGCACGCAGCGCGGCGAGCACTGCCCCGGTTTCCGGGCGCGCGCCGCACCAGAAGAAGAACGACTCCGCCGCCTGCTCCACCAGCATGCCCAGGCCATCGCTGGTGGCGGCACCGGCGGCGCACGCCGCGGCGAGGAACGGCGTGTCGCGGCCGTAGACCATGTCGTAGGCGAGCGCGCCGGGGGCGAAGAGGCCCCCAGGCAGCGGCACCGCCCCGCCGGTGAGGCCCGCCGAGGTGGCGTTGACCACGATGTCGAAGGACTCACCCGCGATTGCGTCGTAGCCGCCGCCGCGCGACCCGGGAAAGCGCGCCGCCAGTGCCTGCGCCTTGCCGGCAGTCCGGTTGGCGAGGACCAGTGCCGCCGGCCGCGCCTCGAGCAACGGGCCGAGCACGCCTTGGGCGGCGCCACCGGCGCCCATCAGCAGCACGCGCCGGCCGGCAATCGGCCGGCGCAGATTGCGCTCGAGGTCGTTCACCAGGCCGGCGCCGTCGGTGTTGTCCGCGGCCACGGCCGCGCCCGCGCCCCCGCCGTCAAAGCGCAGCGTGTTGGCCGCGCGCGCCGCGCGCGCCCTTGGCGTCGGCTCGGTCGCCAGCGCGAAGGCCTCCGCCTTGAACGGCAGGGTGACGTTGCAGCCGCGGCCGCCGGCGGCGCGGAAGGCCGCCACCGTGCGCGCGAAGGCCCCCAGCGGCGCCTCGATGCGGCCGTAGTCGATGCGCTGCCCGGTGGCGCGGGCAAATTCGGCATGGATCCAGGGCGACTTCGAGTGCGCGACCGGGTTGCCGATCACGGCATAGCGGTCGTTCATCCCCCGCCTACTCGGTCCAGATGCGGTCGCCCTGGCCGAAGAACCAGGTGCGGGTGATCACCAGCAGGTCGGTGTCCTTGCGGATGTCGGGCGGGAATTCGGCGAAGGGCGCCGACAGGCGCACGATCAGGAACGCCGCCTGGTCGAGCACCTTCAGGCCCGAGGAGCGCTCAAGGTCGATGGCTTGCACCGTGCCATCGGGCCGTATGGTCACCGTCAGGCGCAGGTTGCCGTAGAGCTTGCCGCGCGCCTCGGCCGGGAAATTCAGGGTGCCGTTGCGCTCGATCTTGGCGCGCCAGTCCTCTTCGTATTGCGCGAAGCGGTACTCGCGCGCGCGCGCGCCGATGACCTGCTTGCGCGGCCGCTTGTTGTACTCCTCGACGCTTTTGTCGATCTGGGCCTGCAGCCGCATCGCGGCGAGCGACAGGTCGGCGAGGTCGCGCCCGGCGAGCTGTGGCGCGGTCTCCTGCGCCGGGGCCTGCTTCGGCGCCTCGGGCGCGACGCTGGCTGCCGAGTCCTTCGCCTTCGCCAGCAGCCGCCGCTGCTGCTGCTCGAGCTCCGTCACCCGGCGCTGGGCCTGGGCGAGGTCGCGCCCCGGGTCGCGCGGGTTGGTCACCGGCAGCGGGGTGCGCGCGCGCCTGTTCTGGTCGGTGTTGCCGCCGCCATCCAGGTCGGCCTGGGCGCGCGCATCGGCGCGCAGCGGCTGCTCGCGCGTCTTGGCGTTGACCAGCACCACCTCGAGCGGGGTCTGCGCCGACTTCAGGCGCAGCGAGTCCGGAAAGCGGAAATGCACCGGGATCAGTATGGCGTGCAGCAGGATCGAGGCGGCAACCGACGCATAGAGGGTGCGGGACCGGCGGTCCAGCCCGGTCCAGTACTGGCGCGGATCCACCAGCAGGGTGGCTGCGCTTGGAGTCGCCGATACCGCCAAATTCGCCCCAGGAAGTCCTGTGCCGGCGCTATTCTAGGCACAAAGCAGACTATTTATCCGTGACCGGCCCCTCGCCAAGCGTGGCGCGCCACGCGCAGGTGACGGTTCGCTCGAGCAGGTCCACGCCCTGCACCGCCAGGCGCACGCGGGTGCCCGCCTCGAGCCCGGGCAGCGATGACACCCGGGTCACCAGCGGCAGGCGGTCGAAGCGCACCAGGTTCTCGCGCAGCACGGTGGCCTCGGTTTCGGCCAGGTCCTCCTGCTGCAGCCAGCGCAGGCACCAGTACTGCTCCATGGCGCGCTGGTGCTCGTCCAAGCGCGCCGCGGTGAGCTCGAAGGCGCGCATCGCGGTGAGCAAGGCCTCCGAGCTGCGCGCGAGCGGCGGCTTGCGGCCCTGCACCGCCGCCGCCAGCTGCCACTGGTTGAGCAGGTCCACATAGCGGCGCAGCGGCGAGGTAAGCCAGGCATAGCAGTCCAGACCCAGGCCTTGGTGCGCCTCGGGGTGCACCGTCAGACGCACCTTGCCCACGGCCTGCGCGCGGTAGATCGCCGCCACGTCGCGTTCGGCCAGAAGCTCGCCCCAGGTGCTGTTGGCGAGGATCATGAGCTCGGCCACCAGCTTGTCGAGCGGCGCCCCGCGCCGCCGCGGCTCGATGCTGACGCGGCCGTTCTCGACGTGGAAGCTGTAGTCGACGGCGTGCGCCGGGATGCTCGGCCGGCCGCGGCGGGCCTCCAGCGCCAGTGCGATCCGCCACAGCTGTCGCAACTCCTCCTCGAACGGCAGCCCGGCGGGCGCGCCGGACTCGAAGGCGCCGTTCAACGCGGCGCAGTCCTGGTGGCGCAGGTTGGCGGCGATGCGCAGGCGTTCCAGACGCGTGCAGTGGCCGCGCACCGCGCCATCGGCCGGGGCCACGTTCAGATAGAGCGAGATCACCGCCCGCTCCGCGCCGGCCTCCAGGGAACAGGCCCCGACCGCATCCTCCGGCAGCATGGTGTACTTGCGGTCCGGCATGTAGGCCGTGGACAGCCGCTGTCTTGCGATGGCGTCCAGCGCCGAGCCCGGCGCGAAGGCGAGCGCGGGCGCCGCGATGTGAATGCCGATGCGCAACGCCTGCTCCGACACGCGCATCACCGAGAAGGCGTCGTCGATCTCCGTGGTGCCGCTGTCATCCAGGCTGAAGGCGTGCGCCTCGGCCAGCGGCAGGCCGGCGGGCATTGCCGGGGGCTCGTGCGGGGGAAATCCGGTGCCGCCGGGGAAGAACTCGAGCAGGAACCGGTTGAGATGGAAATCGTGCGTCGAGGGCAGCAGGCCGCAGCGCTCGAACAGACGCGGCGCCTCCAGACCGGTGCTGGCGCAGGCCTGCTCCAGCGCCTTGGTCTCCGCCCTAGCGCGGTCGGGCGCGTACAGCAGTTCGTCGCGCAGGCGCTCGATCTCGGGCGGGCATTCGAAGCGTGCCAGTTGCGCCGCCCATTGCGCGATGGTCTGCAGCAGGCGTTTCTTCTTCTCGGCTGCCGCGAGCGCCAGCTTCAGCGTCGCCTCCGGCGCCTTCTGGTAGCGGCCGCGGCCGCGGCGGTAGAAGTACATCGGCGCCAGGTGCAGCTTCATCAGCACGCCGGCGGATTCGGTCGCCGTCGGCTCGCGCCCGACGTACTCGCGCGCAAGATCCTGGAAGCCGAACTCCCCTTGGCCGCTGCATTGCCACAGGAACTCGGTGTCCAGGCTTGCGGCGAAGGCGCCGGCGCCGGCGAGCAGGTCCGCTCCCGACGGACGCTCGAAGGACAGCAGGACGCTGGCGGCCTTCACCTTCGAGCGCCTGCCGCGCGGGCTCTCGACCTGGAACGAGGCCGGGGCCTGGGCGAGCACGGCGCCGGCCTTGAACTCGCCCCCCTCCTCGTAAAGGACGTTCATGCCGGGTGAAATGAGGAACCCTCTCCCATTCCGGCAAAGGCGAGGATTCGGGATCGGTGCTCCGGGAAGCTCTGCAGGCTGTGGTCGCCGCCGTCGCGCACCACCATGCGCGCGCCCTCGTACTTGCGCGCCGCCTGGCGCCAGTCGAGGACCTCGTCGCCGGTTTCCAGCAGCAGCAGGTAGCGCTCCGGGTCGATGGTTTCGAGGTACAGCTCGCGCCAGCCCTCGAGGTGGGCGCGCGTGAGTTGGTAGGGCTCGCCGGTGTGCAGGTTCTTCTGCGGCCCGAGGTAGGCCGCCAGCCCGATGTGCGGGAACACCGCCGGCTGGATCAGGACGGCGCGGCAGCCGTGCTTCTGCGCGAACCACGTGGCGTAGAACCCGCCCAGCGAACTGCCCAGCAGCGTGACCTTTGGTGGCTCGTGCCGCGCCAGTTCGGCCTCGATGAGGCGCATCGCTTCGCCGGGCTGGTTGGGCAGCGCCGGGCAGGCATAGCGATGGCCCAGGCCGCGCTCGTCCATGTACTTCTTCATCAGCTGCGATTTGTGCGACTGGGGCGAGCTGTTGAAGCCGTGCAGGTAGATCAGCATCGCCTTATGCCTTCGCCAGCGCCGCGAGCAACTTGCCGTGGATACCGCCGAAACCGCCGTTGGACATGACCAGGATCCGGTCCCCGGGCTTTGCCTCGGCGGCGATCGCCGCCACCAGCGCATCCACGCTCGCCTCGCAGCGCGTCCGGTCGCCCAGCGGGGCGAACACGGCCTGTGCGTCCCATTCCAGCCCGGCGCAATGGATGTAGACGCGGTCGGCGGCAGCAAAGCTGGGCGGCAGGGCGTCCTTCATGACGCCCTTCTTCAGGGTGTTCGAACGCGGATCGAACACCGCGAGGATCCGCCCGCCCTCCCCGCGCTGGCGCAGTCCCTCCAGGGTGGTCCGGATGGCGGTCGGGTGATGGGCGAAGTCGTCGTAGACCGCAATCCCGGCGGGGCTGCCTTTCAACTCCATGCGCCGTTTCACGCCGCCGAAGTTGGCAAGCGCCTCCAGCGACGCGGCCGGCTCCACGCCGGCGTGCCTCGCTGCAGCGATGGCGGCGAGCGCGTTGTGGCGGCTGTGCGTGCCGGGCAGCACCAGCCGCAGGCGGCCAACCCCCTTGCCCCGCCAGGCGACTTCGAATCCCCCGTCTGGGTCCGGCGCTCCGGCCTCCCAGCCCTGGGCACTTCCGAAGACCTCCGTAGGCGTCCAACAACCTACTGTGAGCACTCGCTTCAGGGCAGCGTCCTGGCCATTCACCACCAGCTTGCCGGAGCTAGGTATGATACGGACTAAATGATGGAATTGGCGCTCGATCGCGGCAAGATCGTCGAATATGTCTGCATGATCGAACTCAAGATTGTTCAGGATGGCGGTTCTGGGGTGGTAATGGACGAACTTCGACCGCTTGTCGAAGAAGGCAGTGTCATATTCGTCCGCTTCGATCACGAACAGTTCGGAATCGGCGGCCCTGGCCGAAACGCCGAAGTCGGCTGGCAGGCCCCCGATCAGGAACCCCGGCCGGTGACCGGCCCGCTGCAGGATCCACGCCAACATGGAAGAGGTGGTCGTCTTTCCGTGGGTTCCAGCAATAGCTAGCACCCACTTACCTTGCAAGTAGTTCTCCGCCAGCCACTGCGGCCCGGACACGTACCGGTCGCCATGATCGAGGATCGCCTCCATGAGGGGATTGCCCCGAGTGACGACGTTGCCGATGACCCACAGGTCCGGGGCCAGGGCCATCTGGTCGGCCCCATAGCCCTCGATGAGTTCGATGCCCAGCGCCGCCAACTGCTCGCTCATTGGCGGGTAGACCGCGGCGTCACAACCGGTGACGCGATGGCCGGCCTGGCGCGCGATCGCCGCGATGCCACCCATGAACGTGCCGCAAATGCCGAGGATGTGAAGGTGCACGGCGCCGGAGAGCAGGATGCTCCAGGTGAAGGGGCCCGCGATTGTACGGGAGGAATACGGGGAGGAATGCGGGGGCGTATGCGCCCGAGCAATGCGCGTGGGCCGTGCGCTATCATCGACGCGCCAGATCCACCGAGGTTCCCCGATGCGCCGCAAGCACTCCCGCGCCAACGGCATGCGCGCCAGCGTCGCCGCCGCCGCCCGCATCATGGCCGAGGACGGCATCGATGATTACGCCCTCGCCAAGCGCAAGGCGGCACGCGCCCTGGGCGCGCCCGACACCGAGGCGCTGCCGGCCAACGCCGAGATCGAGCGCGCGTTGCACGAGTATCGCGCCCTGTATCAGCCCGTCGAGCACCCGGAGCGGATCGCCGAGCTGCGCCAGCTGGCGCTCGCGGCGATGCAGGCGCTCAAACGCTTCCACCCCTACCTGACCGGGCCGGTGCTGGCCGGCACCGCCGGCCCCTATGCGCAGATCGAGTTGCAGCTGTTCCCGGAGGACCCCAAGGAAGTCGAGATGTTCCTGCTCGACCGCCACCTGCCCTATGAAACCCAGGAAGGCCGGCGCTTCTCGGGCGACCGGGTGCACGCCGTCGCGGTGCTCACGCTGCAATGGCACGATGTGCCGCTGCGCCTGTCGGTGTTCGACCCGCGCGACGAACGCCTCGCCCTCAAGACCACCCGGTCAGGCAAGGTCACCGAGCGCGCCGGCATCGCCGAAGTCGGTACCCTGATCGCCGGCCATGTTGGCGGGGCGCCGTAGGGCGCTCGCCTAGGACGCCGCGGCCACCCTGGCCCGGCAGGAGCTGGATGCCCTGCTGGCTGACCTTCGCCCCTGAGCTGGGTTAAAATGCGGGCTTCTTCGTCGAACGTGCGCCCAAAATGGGTAAAAGTACCGCAAAGACCAGGGCAGGGATTCTCGTCCTTCATGGCCCCAACCTGAATCTGCTGGGGACCCGCGAGCCGAAAGTCTATGGCCGCGAGACCCTGACTGACATCAACCGCAGGTTGACGGCGCTGGCAAGGCAGGCAGGGGTTGCGCTGCAGTGTTTCCAGAGCAACAGCGAGGGCGTTCTGGTGGACCGGATCCAGCAGGCCGGTCGCGACGGCGTCGGCTTCATCGTCATCAACCCGGCCGCTTACACCCATAGCAGCATCGCCCTGCGCGACGCCCTTGCCGGGGTCGCGATCCCGTTCATCGAGGTCCACCTGTCCAACGTCCACGCCCGGGAGCCGTTCCGGCACCGGTCCTATTTCTCAGACCTGGCCGTGGGTGTGATCTGCGGCCTGGGCAGCGCCGGCTACCGCAGCGCGCTGCAATTCGCGCTTGCCCGGCTGCAGCCGGGCGGCGCGGGCTGAGCCAGAGGCGGCCGCATGGATCTGCGCAAGCTGAAGAAACTCATCGATCTGGTGCAGGAGTCCGGCATTGCCGAGCTGGAGATCACCGAGGGCGAAGAGAAGGTCCGCATCTCCCGCGGCGGGTTGGTGAGCGCCGCATCCCAGGGGGCAGCACCCGCGGTCGCGTTCCCCCCGGCTGCCCCGGCCGCCGCGGTCCCTGCGGCACCCGAGGCGGCAGCGGCCGAGCCGGCCCCAGGCGGGGAAGGGCACGCGGTGAAGGCGCCGATGGTGGGCACCTTCTACCGCGCGCCATCGCCCGAGGCCAGGCCCTTCGTCGAGGTCGGGCAAGTGGTCAAGCAGGGCGATACCGTGTGCGTCATCGAGGCCATGAAGCTGATGAACGAGATCGAGGCCGACGCCAGCGGCACGGTGAATGCGATCCTGGTTGAGAACGGCCAGCCGGTCGAGTACGGGCAGGCCCTCTTCATCATCGGCTAGGGAGCCTCTGAACAAGTGGTCACGATGAAGGCTCCGTTTGTCGTTCGTCGCCGTCTCCCGTTCTTGTTTGATGGGCGCCTCAGCGCTTCTCATCGGACAGCGAACCCGGGGTCTTGTGCAGAGATTCCCTAGACGGTGTTCGAGAAAATTCTAATCGCGAACCGCGGCGAGATCGCGCTACGCATCCAGCGCGCCTGCCGCGAGCTGGGCATCCGCACGGTGGTGGTGCACTCCGAGGCCGACACCGAGGCGAAGTACGTGAAGCTGGCCGACGAGTCGGTATGCATCGGGCCGGCGCCCGCGGCCGCGAGCTACCTCAACATCCCGGCCATCATCAGCGCGGCGGAGGTCACCGACGCCGAGGCGATCCACCCGGGCTACGGGTTCCTGTCGGAAAACGCCGACTTCGCCGAGAAGGTCCAGGGCAGCGGCTTCGTCTTCATCGGCCCGCGCCCGGAAAACATCCGCCTCATGGGCGACAAGGTGAGCGCCAAGCAGGCCATGATCAAGGCCGGCGTTCCGGTGGTGCCGGGCTCCGAGGGCCCGCTGCCGGAGGCGGGCGCCGAGATCGTCAAGATCGCGCGCCGCATCGGCTACCCGGTGATCATCAAGGCCGCGGGCGGCGGCGGCGGGCGCGGCATGCGCGTGGTGCACACCGAGGCGGCGCTGGTGAACGCGGTGAACCTGACGCGGCGCGAGGCGCTGGCGGCGTTCTCCAACCCCACCGTGTACCTGGAGAAATACCTGGAGAACCCGCGCCACATCGAGATCCAGGTGCTGGCCGACGAGCACCGGAACGCGGTCTACCTGGGCGAGCGCGACTGCTCGATGCAGCGCCGCCACCAGAAAGTGCTGGAGGAGGCGCCGGCGCCGGAGCTGCCGCAGAAGCTGCGCGAGAAAATCGGCGAGCGCTGCGCCGAGGCCTGCCGGCGCATCGGCTACCGCGGCGCCGGCACCTTCGAGTTCCTCTGCGAGGACGGCGAGTTCTACTTCATCGAGATGAACACCCGGGTGCAGGTCGAGCACCCGGTCACCGAGATGGTCACCGGCATCGACATCGTGCTGCAGCAGATCCTGATCGCCGCAGGCGAGAAGCTGCCGTTCCGCCAGAAGGACATCGTCCTCAGGGGCCACGCCATCGAGTGCCGCATCAACGCCGAGGATCCGTATCGCTTCACGCCCTCGCCGGGGAAGATCACCTCCTACCATCCGCCGGGAGGCCCCGGCATCCGCGTCGATTCGCACGTGTACTCGGGCTACACCGTGCCGCCCTATTACGACTCCATGGTGGGCAAGGTGATCGCCCACGGCGCGAGCCGCGACCAGGCCATCCGCCGCATGCGCACCGCGCTGTCGGAGATGGTGGTCGAAGGTATCCAGACCAACATCCCGCTGCACCTGGACCTGCTGCACGACAACCGCTTCATCAGCGGCGGGACCTCGATCCACTACCTCGAGCAGAAGCTCGCCGACCGGCAGCAGAAGCCCAAGTAGATCCATGCCCTGGCTCTCGATCACGCTCGACCTGGATGGCACGCAGGCCGAGGCGGTATCCGAGGCGCTGGTGGAAGCGGGCGCGCTCTCGGTGAGCATGGAGGATGCCGGGGCCGGCGGCGCCGGCGAGGAAGCGCAGTTCGGCGAGCCCGGTTGCGCGTGGCCGCGCCCATGGCGCCGGACGCGCCTGGTCGCGCTGGCCGAACCTGATGCCGATCCGGCGGCGCTGCTGCGGCAGGCCGCGCAAGGCTGCGCCATCGAGGCGCCGGCGTTCAGCGTCGGCCGCGTCGCCGACGAGGACTGGGTGCGGCGCACGCAGGCGCAGTTTGCGCCGCTGCGCTGCGGCGAGCGGATCTGGATCGTGCCCAGCTGGCACGCGGCGCCGGATCCCGGCGCGCTCAACATCCGGCTGGATCCCGGGCTCGCCTTCGGCACCGGCAGCCATCCCACCACGCGGCTGGTGCTCGCCTGGCTGGAGCGGCGCCTGCGCGGCGGCGAGCAGGTGCTCGACTACGGGTGCGGTTCCGGTATATTGGCGCTCGCCGCGGCGCTGCTGGGCGCGCGCGGAGTCGCGGCGACCGACCTCGACCCGCGCGCGCTCGAGGCCACCGCCGCCAATGCGCGCGCCAACGGCGTTTCGCTGCGCGTTGCCGCACCCGATGCGCTGGGTCTGGAGGCGCCCGAGGCGCGCAGCGGCACCTTCGACATCGTCGTCGCCAACATCCTCGCCAATCCCCTCATCGCCCTTGAACCCATCCTCGCGGCGCGCACCCGCCCCGGAGGATCGCTCGCGCTCTCCGGGATCCTCGCCGCGCAGGCGGACGAGGTCCTCGCCGCCTACGCCGGGGACTTCGATTGCGCCGGGGGCGCCGTGGAGGACGGCTGGGTGCTGATCGAGGGCAGGCGCCGGGGAGGGCAAGGATGACCCTCACCACCCGCTGCCCGGGTTGCGCCACCGCCTTCCGCGTCCAGCCCGGCCAGCTTTCGGCGCGCGGCGGCAAGGTGCGCTGCGGCAGGTGCGCCATGGTGTTCGATGGCCTCGCCAACCTGGTCGAGGACAAGCCGGCGCCCGAGCAGCCCGCGAGCGAACCCGGCCCGCAGCTCGCCCTGCAAGCGACCTCGCACCGGCCGCTGTCGCGCGCGGCGCTGGCGGCCGCGAACGAGGAGCTGGCCAAGCCGGCATTTCTCCGAGCCAAAGAGCCGCCGCCGCGCCCTCTGCTGTGGGGCTCGGGCGCGCTGCTGGCGCTGCTCGGGCTCGCACTGCAGGGGACCCTGTATTTGCGCACCGAGATCGCGGTGCTGCTGCCCGAGGCGCGCGAGCCGCTGGCCGCCGCCTGCGAACGGCTGGGCTGCGAACTGCGCCTGCCGCGCCGGCCGGAACTGATGGCGATCGAATCCTCCGACCTGCGGGCCGACACGCGGCGCGACAGCGTGATCCAGCTCAACGCCGTGATTCGCAACCGCGCACCCTTCGCCCAGGAGTTCCCCGCCTTGGAACTCTCGCTCACCGACGAGCGCGACCAGCCGGTGGTGCGGCGGGTACTGGCGCCGGCGGACTACCTGCCGGCCGCGGCCGCGGCGCGGGCCTCGCAGGGCATCGCCCCGGGCGGCGAGGCGGTGTTGCGGGTAAACTTCGACAACAGCCGCATCCCCGCCGTCGGCTATCGCCTGTACCTGTTCTTCCCCTGAACCGTCCCCCTCGGCAGAGACAGACGCAATGACCATTCTTGTCACCGGTTCCATCGCCTACGACACGATCATGGTGTTCCAGGACCGGTTCAAGAACCACCTGCTGCCCGACCAGCTGCACATCCTGAACGTGTGCTTCATCGCGCCGGAGATGCGGCGCGAGTTCGGCGGCACCGCCGGCAACATCGGCTACAACCTGAAGCTCCTGGGCGAGGCGCCGCTGGTGATGGCCACGGTGGGCGAGGACATCCAGCCCTACCTGTACCGTTTCCAGACGCTCGGCATCGACGCGGCGCACCTGAAGAAGATCCCGGGCCAGTTCACCGCCCAGGCCTTCATCACCACGGACCTGGACGACAACCAGATCACCGCCTTCCATCCGGGCGCGATGAACCACGCGCACCAGAACCACGTCACCGGGGCGCTGGGCGCGAAGCTCGCGATCATCGGGCCGGACGGCAAGGAAGGGATGCTGCAGCACGCGCGCGAGTGCGCCGCTTCGGGCGTGCCGTTCCTGTTCGACCCGGGGCAGGGGCTGCCGATGTTCTCGAAGGCGGAGCTGGAGGAGATGGTGCGCCTCGCCGACTACCTCGCGGTGAACGACTACGAGGGCTGCCTGCTGGTGGAGAAGACCGGCCGCACGCTGGAGGCGATCGCGAGGGACCTCAAGGCGCTCGTCGCCACGCAAGGCGCGCAGGGCTCGGTCATCCATGCCGCGGGCAGGCGCTTCGAGATTCCCGCCGTCGCGGCCGACGCGCTGCTGGATCCCACCGGCTGCGGCGACGCCTACCGCTCGGGCCTGCTCTACGGCATCGCCAAGGGCTGGGACTGGGAGCGCACCGGGCGCCTCGCCTCGGTGATGGGCTCGATCAAGATCGCGCACCGCGGCGGGCAGAACCACAGGCCCTCGCGGGAGGACATCGCCGCAAAATTCAGGCAGGCCTTCGGCAGCTCGCCTTTCTAGGCGAGCCTGGCCTTGATCTTCTCCGCGTAGCCGGCGAGCGTCTCGCGCGGCGGGTTCTTCACCGGCCAGGTGAGTTCCATGCCGTCGCCGGCGTGCCGCGGCAGCAGGTGGACGTGGTAGTGGTACACCGTCTGGCCGGCGGCCCTGCCGTTGGCCTGGTACACCGACAGGCCCTCGGGCGCGAAGGCCTCGCGAATCGCCTGCGCGACGCGATGGCAGGTGCGCGCCGCTGCCTCGGCCTGCTCCGCGTCCAGCTCGAACAGGTTGGCCGCATGCCTCTTCACCGCCACCAGCACGTGCCCCGGGTTGACCTGGCCGATATCCATGAAGGCGAGGGTGTGCTGGTCCTCGTGGACTTTCGTGGACGGAATCTGCCCGGCAACGATCTTGCAGAACACGCAGTCGGTCATGCGGCCTCTCCCATGGGCTGGTAGCCGGGCGAGGGTACCTGCGCCAGCCACCGGTCTTCAAGCCGCAGCGCGGTGAGGCGCCCGCCCCAGACGCAGCCGGTGTCCAGCGCGGCAACGCGCTCGGTGAGCTTCAGTCCCAGGGCCGACCAGTGGCCGAAGACGATCACGGGTTCGTCGCGTTCGGGCCTGAGGTCGAACCAGGCCGAATAGCCTGCGGGCGGTTGCTCACCCTTGGAGTGAAAGTCCATTTTCCCGTCGGGCTTGCAGAAGCGCATGCGGGTCATCGCGTTCACGATCACGCGCAGCCGGTCCCGGCCGCGCAGGGCATCGTCCCAGCGCTCGGGCTTGCTGCCGTACAGGTTGCCGAGGAACTCGCGGTAGTTGGGCGCGCGAAGGGCGGCCTCGACCTCCTTGCCCAGTGCAAGCGCCCGCTCCACCGACCATTCGGGCAGCAGCCCGGCATGGACCATCGCATAGCGGCCTTCAACATGCATCATCGGGCGCGTGCGCAGCCAGTCCACCAGTTCCCTCGCCTCCGGCGCGGCGAGAACGTCGCGGAACGTGTCGTCGGTGCGCTTCTTCTCGAAGCCCTCGAACTGCGTGACCAGGTGCAGGTCGTGGTTGCCCAGCACCACGACGGCGCCATCGCCCAGCGCCTTGACCCAGCGCAGCACCTGCAGCGACTTGGGACCCCGGTTGACGAGATCGCCTACGAACCACAGGCGGTCGTGGACCGGATTGAAGCCGACGCGCGCCAGCAGCGCCTGGAGTTCGTCGAAGCAGCCCTGGACGTCGCCGATGGCGTAGGTGGCCATGGCCGCGAGTATAGGGCCCGCCCTACAGCGCCGCGTCCAGCCTGCGGTACTGGATCGCCTCCGCAACGTGCGCGCTGCCCACTCCCGCGCCCCCCGCAATGTCCGCGATCGTCCGCGCCACGCGCAGCACCCGGTGGTACGCCCGCGCCGACAAGGACAGTCTTGCGATCGCCTGGCGCAGCAACCCGGCCGCGGCGGCATCGCAGGCGCAATGCTTCTCCGTCTCGCGCGGTCCCAGCCACGCATTGGGCTTGCCCTGCCGCGCCTGCTGCCGCTCGCGCGCGGCTGCTACACGCGCCCGGACCGGCGCCGAGCCTTCCCCCGGCTGCCCGGTCAACTCCGTCTCCCGCGGCGCCGGCGCCTCCACCTTGATGTCGATGCGATCCGCCAGCGGCCCCGAGATGCGCGAGCGGTAGCGCGCGATGGCCTGCGGCGCACACCTGCAGCGGCCGGAGGCATCGCCCAGGTAGCCGCAAGGGCAGGGGTTCATGGCGGCGACGAACTGAAAGCGCGCCGGAAACACCGCCTGGCGCGCGGCGCGCGCAATCGCAATCGTGCCGGACTCGACCGGTTCGCGCAGCGCCTCCAGCGCGCCGCGCTGGAACTCCGGCAGTTCATCCAGAAACAGCACGCCGTTGTGCGCGAGCGAGATCTCCCCCGGCCGCGGCGGGCTGCCGCCGCCCACCAGCGCCACGCTGGAGGCGCTGTGGTGCGGGGCGCGGTACGGCCGTTGGCCCCAGCGCGACGGATCGAAGCCCGCATTGGCCGCGCTCTGGATTGCCGCCGACTCCAGGGCCTCGGCCTCGGTCATGGGCGGCAGGATCCCGGGCAGCCGAGCCGCAAGCAGGGACTTGCCGGTGCCGGGTGGACCGATCATGAGCAGCGCGTGCGCGCCGGCGGCGGCGACCTCCAGCGCGCGCCGAGCCTGCGCCTGGCCTTTGACATCGCCCAGGTCTGGATACACCGCGGCCGCGTGCGCCGCGCCGTTGACGTACAGGCCGAGCGGCGCTTTGCCCGCGAGATGGGCGCAGACGTCCAGCAGGCTCTGCGCCGCGACGATGCGCGCACCCTTCGCCAACGCCGCCTGCGCCGCGCTTGCCTGCGGCAGCACGAAGGCCCGACCCGCGCCGCCCGCGCCCAGTGCCATGGCGAGCGCGCCGCGCACGGCGCGCAGCTCGCCGGTGAGCGACAACTCGCCGGCGAATTCGTGTCCCTTCAGCGCCTCGACCTTGAGTTGCCCGCTCGCGGCCAGGATGCCCAGCGCGATCGGCAGGTCGAAGCGCCCGGAATCCTTGGGCAGGTCCGCAGGGGCGAGGTTGACGGTGATGCGCCGCGACGGGAACTCGAAGCGCGCGTGGTTGAGCGCGGCGCGGACGCGGTCCTTGGCCTCGCGCACTTCGGCATCCGGCAGGCCGACGATGTTGAACGCGGGCAGCCCCGGCCCGAGGTGCACCTCCACGGCCACTTCGGGCGCGGCGATACCGGCGAGCGCGCGGCTCGCGACAACGGCAAGTGTCATGGCGTCTCCCGGTATGAGAAACGCGGGACAGGTGCCTACGGTTTACTTCGCGTTTCGAGATCCGCCACGCGTTGCTCGAGCGCCGCGAGCTTTGCCCGCGCGCGCTCCAGCAGCTTCTTTTGCACCTCCAGGTCCTCGCGCAACGCGAGGTCGAAGCGCTCGAAGAAGGCCGCGGCGAGGGCGTGCAGGTTCTTCTCCAGGTCCTGGGCGCAGGAGAACTTGAGCGCGTCGCTGATGCGCTCGCGCAGCTGGTCGATCGGATTGGTGGCTGCCATGGGCTGAAGTTAGCACCCGGCGCAGGGGCACCGGGTTCGGGCGAGGGGCCATACAGACGCCCCGAAACAGTGCGCCAGGCATGGCGCTGGCTCCAGATACATAATTAACTAACTGATTTTATGGATAAATCGTTGCTGGCATGGCCCATGCTTTTACCCCAGGGCCAACCTTCACTACCGGGACGAGCTGTGCGCAAGAGCCTCATCGCCGCTGCATCCGTAGCTGCCGTGGGCGCCAATCGGGTCAAGAACTGGCAACCGGCACCGATGGCACCAAGGCCGACTACACCGACAGGAAGATCGGCGTGACGAAGGACATCAATGGCTGGGCCCCAGGAGGCCGGCAAAGGCACGGACGTCATCTCGGTCAGCAAGACGTTCCAACCCGCAACGGCCGGCTGAGCCCGAGCGCCCGGCCGCGCCAACGAGGACAACGATGAAACTGGTAACCGCAATCATCAAGCCGTTCAAGCTCGACGAGGTCCGCGAGGCCCTGTCGGCCATCGGCGTGCAGGGCATCACGGTGACCGAGGTCAAGGGCTTCGGCCGGCAGAAGGGCCACACCGAACTCTACCGCGGCGCCGAGTACGTGGTGGACTTCCTGCCCAAGGTGAAGATCGAGGCCGCCATCAAGTCCGAGATGCTGGACCAGGTCCTGGAGGCGATCGAGAAGTCCGCCCGCACCGGCAAGATCGGCGACGGCAAGATCTTCGTCTTCGAGCTCGAGAAAGTGGTCCGCATCCGCACCGGCGAAACCGACGCCGCGGCGCTCTAGGAGAACGCAATGAGAAAACTGCTTGCATTGATGTGTCTGGTCACGGGGGTCGCCTTCAGCGCGGCGGCCTTGGCGCAGGACAAGCCCGCGGCCGCGGCCGACAAGCCGGCGGCGGAAGCCGTGAAGAAGGACGAGGCCAAGCCCGCCGAGGCGAAGCCCGCGCCCGTTCCCCACAAGGGCGACGTCGCCTGGATGCTGGTGTGCACGGCGCTGGTGCTGATGATGAGCGTGCCGGCGCTGGCGCTGTTCTACGGCGGCATGGTGCGCGCCAAGAACGCGCTCTCGGTGCTGATGCAGGTGTTCGTGGTGTTCTCGCTGGTGACGGTGCTGTGGTTCGTCTACGGCTACAGCCTCGCATTCACCGAGGGCAACGCGTTCGTCGGCGGCCTGGATCGCCTGTTCATGAAGGGCATCGCCGACCCGTTCAAGGGCGAATACGCGATGGCGGCGACCTTCTCCAAGGGCGTGGTGATCCCGGAGATCGTGTTCGCGGCCTTCCAGGCGACTTTCGCCGCGATCACCTGCTGCTTGGTACTCGGGGCGTTCGCCGAGCGCATCAAGTTCTCGGCGGTGCTCGCCTTCACGGTGCTGTGGTTCACCTTCGCCTACGCGCCGATCGCCCACATGGTGTGGTTCTGGATGGGCCCCGACGCCTACACCGACGCCAAGCTGGTGGATGCGCTCAATGCCAAGGCGGGCCTGATCTGGCAGTGGGGCGCGCTCGACTTCGCCGGCGGCACGGTGGTGCACATCAACGCCGGCGTCGCCGGGCTGGTGGGCGCCTACGTGGTGGGCAAGCGCATCGGCTTCGGCCGCGAGGCGATGATGCCGCACAACCTCACCCTCACCATGATGGGCGCCGCGCTGCTGTGGGTGGGCTGGTTCGGGTTCAACGCCGGCTCGGCGCTGGAGGCGAACAACTCGGCGGCCCTCGCCTTCGTCAACACCTTCCTCGCCACCGCCTGCGCGGTGCTGTCGTGGTCGGCGGGCGAGGCGATGTTCAAGGGCAAGCCCTCGATGCTGGGCGCAGCCTCCGGGGCGGTGGCCGGGCTGGTGGCGATCACGCCTGCGGCGGGCAACGTCGGCATCGCCGGCGCCTTCGTGATCGGAACCGCCGCGGGCCTGATCTGCCTTTGGGGCGTGAACGGCCTCAAGCACATGCTCAAGGTGGATGACTCGCTCGACGTGTTCGGCGTGCACGCCATCGGCGGCATCCTGGGCGCGCTGCTCACCGGCGTGTTCGCTTCGCCGGCGCTCGGCGGCCCCGGCTTTGTCGAGGACTGGGTCACGGCGAAGCAGGGCTTCTCGTCGATCGGCGCGCAGCTCTGGGTGCAGGCGAAGGCGGTCGGCCTGACGGCGCTGTGGACGGCGATCGTCGCGGCGCTCGCCTTCAAGCTGGTCGACCGGACGATCGGCCTCAGGGTGGCCGAGGAAGAGGAGCGCGAGGGCCTGGACGTGGCCTCGCACGGCGAGGCCGCCTACCGGATGTAGTTTTTCTCCCGTTGGAACCTCTCCTGGTTCGAAGGGTCGCGCAAGCGCCCCTTCCTTTACCCGGAAATCTTGCCGAGCAACCGCAGCAGGCGGCGGCGCTCGGCGGCCGACAGACGCGATGCGATGCGCCGCTCGTGCGCGGCGATGCGGCGCAGCGCGCGCGCGAGCAGCCGGCGGCCGGAGCGCGTCAGCCACAGGCCGTTGGTGCGCCGGTCATCCCCCCGGCGGCGCTCCACCAGGCCGCGGCGTTCCAGCAGGTCGATCAACCCAACCATGGTCGAGCGATCGCGCGCCACCGCCTCGGCCAGGCGGCTCTGGGTGATCCCCGGGTTGGCGTCGATCAGGATCAGCAGGCCAACCCGTCCGGGCGAAAGCCCCTGGACACTGGCGGCGAAGTCGCGGAACACCGCCTGCTGGGCGAGCCGCAACCGGTAGCCGAGCAGGCCGGGCAGCGCCCCCTGGGCGAGGCTTGCCCGTTTCACGGCTTGAGGCACAATCTGTTGGGCATCCAAACAATCTTACCCGCAGGCACCCGTGAACGCCGCCGAGCAGCTGCTGGGAGCCGAAGCCCTCGCCCGCCACGGCGATCGCGTCGCGCTGCTGTGCGGCGAGGAGTCGGTCAGCTACCGCGACCTCGCTGACAGGGTGGCCCGCGCCGCGGGTGCACTGCGGGCGCTCGGCATCGGTCCCGGCGACCGCGTGCTGCTGCTGATGCGCGACACCCCGGAGTTCGCCGCCGCCTGGCTGGGCGTGGTCCGCGCCGGCGCCGCGGCCATCGCGCTCAACACCAAGCTCACCGAAGACGATTTCCGTCACATCCGCGCCGACAGCGGCGCGCGGCTGGCGCTGGTCGAGGATGTCTTTGCGAGCGCGCGGCCGGACCTGTCAGCGGAGCAGGCAAAGCAGGGCAGCCTGGCCGTCGCAGGCGCGACCGTTCCCGCGGGCGCGCGCGACTGGCGCGCCGAGCTCGCGCGCGCCGCACCCACCGCCGCCTGCGACGCCGGGCCCGCGACGCCGGCATTCTGGCTGTACTCCTCCGGCACCACCGGCAAGCCCAAGGGCATCGTGCACACCCACGCCTCGGTGTTGGCCTCGGGCGAGGCGCTGCGCCTGCTCGGCATCGCGCCGGGGGAGCGCGTGTTCGTCACCTCGAAGTACTTCTTCGCCTATGGCCTGGAGCACGGCCTGCTGGGCGCGCTGTCGGTGGGCGCCACCGGCATCGCGCTGGCCGACTGGGCCAACCCGGCCACGGCACTCGCGGCGGCGGCACGCCATCGGCCGGTGGCGATGTTCAGCGTGCCCTCCTTCTACCGGCGCCTGCTCTCGGAGCCGCCCGACAGGCTCGCGCCGCTGCGCCCGATCCGCCATTTCGTCGCCGCCGGCGAGCGCCTGCCGCTGCCGGTGATCGAGCAGTGGCAGGGCGCGGTCGGCAACCAGATCCTCAGCCTGTACGGCACCTCGGAAGCCTACTGCGCCTGCCTGATGATGCCGCCGGGCTCCGAGAGCCGGGGCCGCACCGGCCGCCTGCTGCCGCTCACCGAGGCACGCCTGCGCGATGCCGAGGGCAACGAGCCCGCGCCGGGCGAAGCCGGCGTGCTCTGGCTGCGCCACCAGGCGCTTGCGGCCGGCTATGTCAACCGGCCGGAGCAGACACGGGCCCAGTTCGAGGCTGGCTGGTTCTGCACCCAGGACCTGTTCGTGCGGGACGCCGAGGGCTTCTACATCCACCAGGGCCGCGCCGACGAACTGGTGAAGATCGCCGGCCAGTGGGTCAAGCCAGGCGAGCTGGAGGAGACGGCGGCGGCCAACCCGCTGGTGGCCGAGGCCGCCTGCGTTTCGGTCACCGACGCCGAAGGCTTCGAGCGCCTGGCCCTGTTCGTCACCGCGCGCGGCGACGAGGCTCGCGCCCTGGAAGCGGCAAGCATAGCCTGTGAGCTGGGCCTGCCGCGCTTCAAGCGCCCGAAGTGGATCCGCAGCGTGGCCGAGCTGCCGCGCACCGCGACCGGCAAGGTGCAGCGCTACAAGCTGCGCGAGCTGCTGCTGCGCGAGCTGGCCGGCAAAAGCTAGAATGCCCGGTCCCGCAAGGCCCCAATCCAGCTCTTTTCAGGAAAGATCGACCATGGCCTTCGTCATTCCCGGGTGGCCCCAGCCGGCGCTGCAGGTGGCGGGTTCCGCCGACCTGTTCCCGGTGCGCCGCATCTTCTGCGTCGGGCGCAACTACGTCGAGCACCAGAAGGAGATGGGCGGCGATGGCCGGGAGACGCCGTTCTTCTTCATCAAGTCGGCGCACGCGCTGGTGCCCGGCGGCGGCACGATCCACTACCCGCTGAAGACCGCCAACTGCCACTACGAGACCGAAATGGTGGTCGCCATCGCGCGCGGCGGGCGGCGCATCGCGGCGGCGCAGGCCAACGAGCACATCTTCGGCTATGCAATCGGCTTCGACATGACGCGCCGCGACCTGCAGCAGCACGGCAAGGACCACGGCCGGCCCTGGGACTTCGGCAAGGATTTCGACCAATCCGCGCCCTGCAGCGAACTGCACCCGGCGGCGAGGATCGGGCACCCGTCCAAGGGCGCGATCTGGCTCAAGGTGAACGGCAAGGAACGGCAGAGGGCCCAGCTGTCCGACATGATCTGGTCGGTGCCCGAGCAGATCGCGTTCCTGTCCGAGTACTACACCCTGGAGCCCGGCGACCTCGTCTACTCGGGCACGCCCGCCGGCGTCGGCCCGGTCATGCCGGGCGACCAGCTGCACGCCGGCGTCGACGGCGTGGCGCAAATCCGGGTCACGATCGCCCCGGCGCTGTAGCCGCAGCACCATGGCAAAGCGCAGGCTCTTCGACCCCGCGGGCACAGGCAAGGGGCCGGACATGAGCTCGACGGCATCGACAAGCCGCCCATCAAACCCGCGGTGCGGCCGCTTATCATGAAGGAGAACGCAGCCAGGCTGCTCGGGCTCCGGGAGAAGAAGTCATGAAGCTCTATACGTACTTCCGCAGTTCGGCTGCCTTCCGCGTCCGCATCGCGTTGAACCTGAAGGGCCTCGCCTACGGGCCCGCGTTCGTGCATCTGGCCAGGGGCCAGCACCACGAGGCGGCCTATGGCGCGCTCAATCCGCAGCGCCTGCTGCCGATGCTGGAGGACGGCGGTCGGCTGCTGACGCAATCACTCGCGATCCTGGAATACCTGGACGAGACGCGCCCGGAGAAGCCGCTGCTGCCCAAGGCGGCCTTCGCGCGGGCGCGGGTACGGTCGCTCGCGATGCTGGTCGCCTGCGAGATCCATCCGGTGAACAACCTGCGGGTGCTGCAACACCTGAAGAAATCGCTCGGGCAGTCCGAGGACCAGGTGGGCGCCTGGTACCGGCACTGGATCGCGGATGGCCTGGGCAAGCTCGAGGCCGAGCTCGCGCGGCCCGGCGCCGGAACCGGCGCTTTTTCGCATGCCGACGCGCCCACCATGGCCGATTGCTGTCTGGTGCCGCAGGTCTTCAACGCGCAGCGCTATCAGTGCGACACTACGGCCTACCCGACGGTGATGCGCGTGTTCGCCGAATGCATGAAGCTCGAGGCCTTCGATCGCGCGCAACCGTCGAAACAACCCGACGCGGAGTGACGCGATGAAGCAAGCCAAGGCAGCCCCGCAGATGGAAGTCACCGGCTACCGCCGGCCCTTCCCCGGCACGCAGCCGGGGTACCTCTTCCCGACGTACGCCGCCACGGTGAAGCGCGCGCCGACGCAGCCGCTGGTGATCCTGCCGCACACGCTGTCGGAACTGACCGGCCCGGTGTTCGGGCATGACGAGGTCCTCCCCGGGGACCACGACCTCACCCGCCAGCACAAGGGCGCGCCGATCGGCGAGCGGATCATCGTCAGCGGCCGCGTGCTGGACCAGAACGCACGGCCCGTGCCGCATACGCTGGTGGAGATCTGGCAGGCCAACTCGGCGGGCCGCTACCCGCACAAGGTGGACCAGCACGACGCGCCCATGGACCCGAATTTCACCGGCGCCGGGCGCTGCCTGACCGACGCCGAGGGCCGCTACCGCTTTGTCACCATCCGCCCCGGCGAGTATCCCTGGGGCAACCACTACAACGCCTGGCGACCGGCGCACATCCATTTCTCGCTGTTCGGCCCGGCTTTCGCCACGCGACTGGTGACGCAGATGTATTTCCCGGGCGATCCGCTGCTCGCCTATGACCCGATGTACAACTGCGTGCCCGACGAGCGCGCGCGCCAGCGCCTGATTTCGACGCTCGACTGGGAGAGCACCATGCCGCAGATCGCGCTGGGATACCGCTTCGACATCATCCTGCGCGGAGCCGAGGAAACGCCGATGCAGACCAAGCGATGAGCCTGCAAGCCACCACCTCGCAGACGGTCGGGCCGTACCTGCACATCGGCCTGTCCTGGCTGATCACCGAGAACCTCGCGCCCAAGGGCGTACCGGGCGAGCGCATGCTGATCCGGGGCCGCGTGCTCGACGGCGACGGCCGGCCGGTGAACGACGCGCTGGTCGAGATCTGGCAGGCCAATGCCGCCGGCAAGTACGCCCATCCGCGCGACCCGCAGGCGAAGCCCCTGGCCGAGGGCTTTCGCGGCTTCGGCCGCTCGGCCACGAACCAGGACGGCGCGTTCCGCTTCCGCACCATCAAGCCCGGGCCGGTGCCCGGGCCCGGCGGCAAGCTGCAGGCGCCGCACATCGCCGTGAACGTGTTCATGCGCGGGCAACTCAAGCAACTGGTGAGCCGGATCTACTTCCCCGGCGAAGCCGCGAACGCGAAGGACCCGGTGCTAGCGCTCGTTGCCGCCGATCGTCGCCCGACGCTGGTCGCCAAGGCCGTGAAGCCCGGCATGCTGGAGTGGAACGTGATCCTGCAGGGCAAGGGCGAGACGGTTTTCTTTGACTGCTAGGGCGACGACCGGAACCTCGCCCGTGAGCAGGATCAAGCCGGTCGAGCGCTCCGACGACCGTATCCTGGTCTCGGACATGCACGAGTTCGAGCGCGGCGAGCGCGGCCGGCCCGACCTCGGCACGCTGCACGAATCCGGGCGCGACATCCCGGTCTACCGCCGGTGCGACGTGCTGGTGGTGGGCGGCGGGCCCTCGGGCACCGCGGCCGCCGTCGCCGCCGCGCGCCTGGGCGCCGAGGTCATCGTGCTCGAGCGCTACAACCACCTGGGCGGCCTGTCCACCGGTGGCCTGGTGATCTGGATCGACCGCATGACCGACTGGGAAGGCCGGCCGGTCATCCGCGGCTTTGCCGAGGAATTGCTCGGGCGCCTGCCGCCGGAGGCGATCGCCGGCCCCGGCACCGAGGAGTGGGGTTCGAAAGACCCGGCGCGCGCCGCGCACTGGGCGCAGCGCACCGCCGCCTTCCACGGCATCGTCACCTGGTCACCGACCATCGACCCGGAGCGCCTGAAGCTGCTGTCGCAGGAGGTCGTGCTGGGGGAGGGCGCGCGCCTCGCCTTTCACGCCTGGGCGGCGCTGCCGCTGCTGGAGGAGGGCGTGGTCCGTGGCGCCATTTTCGAAAGCAAGGGCGGCCGCCAGGCCGTTCGCGCGAAAGTGGTGGTGGACGCTACCGGCGACGGTGACCTGTTCGCGCGCGGCGGCGCCGCGTTCGAATCGGATATCGAGTCGCACGACATCCACCACAGCATGAATACCGCGTGGCTGTTGGGCGGCGCGGACATGGCGCGCTGGATCGCGTTCCGCACCAGCCAGCCGGAGCAGTTCGCGCAGTTCATGGCGCGCGGCCGCGAAGAACTGGGCGCTTTCGAGCGGCCTTTCGTCTCCTGGCGCAACGACGTCGCCCTTTACATGGGGCCGCGGCAGTCGGGCTTCTCGGGGCTGGACGTGGACGACCAGACCGAGGTGGAAGTGCGCTCCCACCGCCTCATGGGCGCGCACCTGGATTTCTACCGTGCCCACGCGCCGGGGTTCGAGAACGCCTACCTGATGCTCTCGGCGCCGCAGCTGGGCGTGCGCCATTCGCGGCGCCTCGTGGGCGCAAAGAAGATGCTGCGCGCACACTGGCCCACGGCGCAGGTGTTCGACGACGAGATCGGCGTCACCCCGAGCGTATCGCCCAAGTTCCCCAACATCTCCATCCCCTACGGCTGCCTGGTGCCGGAGCAGCTCGAGGGCCTGCTCGCCTGCGGCCGCCACATTTCCTGCGACCCCAACAGCCATGGCTTCATGCGCGAGATCCCGCAATGCTGGATCACCGGGCAGGCCGCGGGCGCCGCCGCCGCGATCGCGGCCAATCGCGGCATTGCGCCGCGTGCGGTGGATATCGCCGAGCTGCAGTCGGCGCTGCTCGGCCAGGGCGTGTACCTGCGCGCACGGGATACCCAACAGGTGGGCAACGCTGGACCCATCCCCATGGCCAGCGCCGTCTAGAATCCGCAGCTTCCGGCGCGTTGGAGAAACCGATGTCGGCACGCACCTCGCCCCCGTTCCGCGCCGACCACGTCGGCAGCTTCCTGCGGCCCAGCTACCTGCTGGAGGCGCGCGACAGGAAGGCGAAAGGTGAAATCAGCGCCGCCCAGCTGCGCAAGGTCGAGGACCAGGCCATCGCCGAGATCGTGCAGTTCCAGGAGGACTTGGGCCTGGAGGCGATCACCGACGGTGAATTCCGCCGCACCTACTTCCACATCGACTTCCTGGAGCAGATGGGCGGGGTGAAGACCGATATCCCGGTGCTGATCAAGAAGCCCGACGGCTCCGAGGAGCTCTCGCCGCCGGTGATCCGCGTCATCGACAAGGTGCGCCACGCCAAGGACATCCAACTGGTCGATTTCCAGTACCTGAAGTCCTGCACCAGCCGAACCGCCAAGGTCACGATCCCCTCGCCCACCATGCTGCACTTCCGCGGCGGCCGCGCGGGGATCGACAAGAAGGCCTACCCGGAGCTGGAGCCCGACTTCTACGAGGACGTGGCGAAGGCCTACGGCGACGAATTAGCCTCGCTCTCGGAGGCGGGCTGCAACTACGTGCAGATGGACGACACCAACCTGGCGTACCTGTGCGACGACAAGATGCGCGCGGCGGCGCAGGCCCGCGGCGACGACCCGAACGAACTGCCGCACCGCTACGCCACGTTCATCAACCGCGTCGCGGCCAGGAAGCCCGCCGGCATGACCCTCGCCGTGCACCTGTGCCGCGGCAACTTCCAGAGCACCTGGGCGGCGCAGGGCGGCTACGAGCCGGTGGCCGAGGCGCTGCTCTCGGAGATGAACGTGGACGCCTACTTCCTGGAGTACGACGACGCGCGCTCGGGCGATTTCAAGCCGCTACGGTTCCTGCCCAAGGGCAAGATCGTGGTGCTTGGGCTGGTGACGACCAAGCTGGGCGAGCTGGAGAAGAAGGACGACTTGAAGCGCCGCATCGACGAGGCGGCGAAATACGCCCCGCTGGAGCAGCTGGCCCTGAGCCCGCAGTGCGGCTTCTCCAGCACGGTGCACGGCAACAAGATCGCGGTCGAGGCCCAGCGCGCGAAACTGCGCCTGGTGATCGAGACCGCCGAGGACCTCTGGGGCGGAAAGTAAAATGACCTTGCTGCAGAACGCCTTCCGGGACGAGACCTGCGCGGATCTGTTCAGCGATGCGCGGCTGCTCGCGGCCATGGCGCGCTTCGAGGCGGCGCTCGCGGATGCCTCGTCCAAAGCCGGGATCCTGTCTGCTGCGGACGCGAAGCTCATCGCCCAGGTCTGCGCCGTGGCGAAGTTCGATGCCGTCGCCCTCGCGCGCGACGCCCGGCCCGCCGGCACGCTCGCCATTCCCTTCGTCAGGAGCCTGACCGCGCAGGTGGCGGCGGTGTCGCCGCAGGCGGCGCGCTGGGTGCACTTCGGCGCCACCAGCCAGGACCTGATCGACACCGCGGTGGTGCTGTGCCTGAAGGCCAGCACGGCGCGCCTGCTCGAGCTCTCCAGGCGGGTCGGAGAAGCGGCCGCCGCGCTCGCGAAGGCGCACGGCGGCACGCCGACGGTCGCGCGCACGATGCTGCAGCCCGCGGTGCCGGTTCCGTTCGGCTGGAAGGCCGCGGTGTGGCTCTGCCTGGTCGGCCGCTGCCATGCCGCCTTTGCCCGCGCGGCGCGCGACTCGCAGACGCTGCAGTTGGGCGGCGCCGGCGGCACGCTCGCGGCCTACGGCGCCAGGGGCGATGCGCTCGCCTCCGCCCTGGCTGCGGCACTCGGCCTGCAAGCCCCCGCCATCACCTGGCACAGCGCGCGCGACGGTTTCGCGCGCCTGGGTTCCGAGGTTGCGATTCTTGCTGGCGCCGCGGGCAAGATCGCCCGCGACGTGTCGCTGCTCATGCAGCCGGAGGTAGGCGAAGCCTTCGAGCCCGAAGGCGAGGGCAAGGGCGGCTCCTCGGCGATGCCGCACAAGCGCAACCCGGTGGGCTGCCTGGCTGCGCTGGAGGCGGCGCAGCGCGTTCCCGGGCTCGCGGCGACGCTGATCGCGCAGCTTGCCCCGGAACACGAGCGCGGCCTGGGCCAGTGGCAAAGCCAGTGGTTTACGCTGCGCGACCTCTTTTGCTCGACCGCCAGCGCGCTCGCCGCGATGGCCGAGGTGCTGGAAGGCCTGCGCGTGGACGCCTCCGCGATGCAGGCCAACCTCGACCGCAGCCGGGGCCTGGTGTACTCGGAAGCGGTCTCCATCCGCCTGGCCGCGTCGCTCGGCAAGGCCGCCGCCCATGCTCTCACCGAGAAGCTCTGCGGGCAGGCGGTGCGGCAAGGCATCACCCTGCGCGAGGCGCTGGATCGCGACCCCGAGGCTGCGAAGATCATCCCTGAGTCCGAGCGCGCCAACTTATTCGACCCGGCATCCGGCTATGGCTCGGCGCAGGCCATGATCGACCGCGCGCTGGCGCTGTGGCGATCGCAGTCCGCCTGATCCACTCCCGAGGTCATCCGATGCCCTTCGCACAAGCCGACGGCGCCCGCATTTTCTGGCGCTGCGACGGGCGCGACGCCGGGGCGCCGGTGGCCAACACCGCCTTCGCCCAGGGACGAGCGGGGAGTCTTCGCCAAACAGCGCACGATTGGCCGCGCTGGACTTCCTCTCGGGATGGCGATACCGTTGTCCATCAGGGAAAAGGTAGTTTGAAATTCCTATACCCAATGGCTCCGGCACTGCATGCCAGAGCTGAAGAAGCCGCGCAGTTTCGTCTGACCCGGGCGCGCCGCCGCCTCATTGAGGAGACTCCGCAATGAACGATGCCTGCCTGATCGTGGTCGACGTGCAGAACGACTTCATGCCGGGCGGCGCGCTCGCCGTGCCCCGGGGCGACGAGGTGGTGCCGGTGATCAACCGCGTCGCCGAAAGATTCGCCTGGATCGTCGCGACGCAGGACTGGCATCCCCGCGGGCACGCGTCGTTCGCCTCTTCCCACGCCGGCAGGAAACCCTTCGAGACGATGCCCCTTGCCTATGGCGAGCAGGTGCTCTGGCCGGACCACTGCGTCCAGGCCACCGAAGGCGCGGCGCTGCACCGCGATCTTGCGATCTCCCGTGCGCAACTTGTCGTGCGCAAGGGCTACCGGCCCGGGGTGGACAGCTACTCCGCGTTTCTCGAGGCGGACCGCAAGTCCACCACCGGGCTGGCGGCGTGGCTGCGCGAACTTGGCATCCGGCGGCTGTGGTTCTGCGGCCTGGCGACCGATTTCTGCGTCGGCTGGTCGGCGCTCGACGCGTGTGCGGCGGGATTCGAGGCAACCGTCGTCGAGGATGCGTGCCGCGCCATCGACCTTGACGGCTCGCTCGAACGCGCCTGGCAGCAGATGCGGGCGGCGGGCGTGCGGCGCGCGCGCGCCGACACCGTGGCGCCGTAGCTCAGCGACGCACGCCGACGTAGCGGTACAGCGGCTCCGGGTCCTTGTCGAGCGTGGCAGGCAGCGTCTCGTGCTCGGTAACCCCGTTCTGCAGGAAGACCACCCGGTCGGCTACCCGCAGCGCCAGATCCACCCTCTGCTCGACCAGCACGACGGCCACGCCGGATCCGCGCAGGCGGCTCACCGCACCCAGGATCGCCTCCACCAGGCTCGGCTGCAGTCCCTCGAACGGTTCGTCGAGGAGCAGCACCCGTGGCGAGGCCGCGAGCGCCCGCCCCATCGCCACCATCTGCTGCTGCCCACCCGACAGCGTCCCGGCGCGCTGCCGCAGGCGCCCGCGCACCGCCGGGAAAAGCCCGTAGACCTGCTCCAGCACCCGTGGGTCGCTCCTGCCCGCGAACAAGCCCATGCGCAGGTTCTCTTCGACACTGAGGAACGGAAACAGCCGCCGGCCCTGGGGCACGTAGGCAACGCCGAGGCCGGGAATCGTATGCGGCTCGCGGCCGGCGAGGTCGGTCCCGGCCAACACGATGCGCCCGGAGCGCACCGGCAGCAGCCCCATGATCGCCTTGAGGGTCGTGGTCTTGCCCGCGCCGTTCCGGCCGAGGAGCGCGAGCACTTCGCCGGCGGCGAGCGCAAAGCCCACCCCTTTCAGCACCGCCACGCGGCCGTATCCGCCGCGCACGTCGTCGAGCCGGAGCATCATCTGCCGAGATAGGCCTTCTGCACGGCCGGGTGGCGTTCGATTTCCGCCGGTGTCCCCTGCGCGAGGATCTCGCCCGCATCCATTACCGTGACGCGTCCGGCAAGCGCGAGCACGACTTGCATATTGTGCTCGATGATGAGCACCGTCGCCTGCCGCGCGATCTGGCGCACGAGGTCGCAGAACGCGCTGATCTCGGCCTCGGCAAGGCCCTGCGTCGGTTCGTCCAGGATCAGGAGCCGGGGCTCGGTCGCAAGCGCCATGGCGAGCTCGAGCAGCCGCTGGTGTCCGTACGCCAGCTCGTCGGCGCGCTGCCATGCCATGTCCTCCAGGCCGACCGCCCCGAGCGCCGCGGTGACGCGCGCCTCGATTGCCGCCTCTCCCGGCGCAAGCCTCCTGGCCAGGCCGTGCATCAGGCCGCGCTGGGCCGGCAGCGCCACGTTCTCGTAGCAGGAGAGGCCCTTGAAGATGCTCGTCACCTGGAACGTGTAGGCGATGCCGAGCCGCAGCCGTTCCCAGGGCCGCAGCGCCGTGATGTCACGGCCCCGATAGACGATGCGCCCCGCTGACGGCTCGTGGCGCCCGCAGATCATGCTGACCAGGGTCGTCTTGCCGGCGCCGTTCGGACCGATGATGGCGCGGATCTCCCCCTGGGCCACCTCGAGCGAGACCTCGCGCACCGCGGCGAGTCCGCCAAAATGCTTGGAGAGCGCCTGGGTCGCAAGGAGCGGGGCTACGGCAGCCATGGGAGCCAGCGGCTGCGCACCGTTCCGAGGATGCCCAGCGGAAACCACAGGACCAGGGCCACCAGGGCGGCGCCGACGAACAGCAGATAGCTCGAGGTCACGCCGCTCACCGTGTCGACGAGATAGAACATGAGCGCGGTGCCGACGAGCGGCCCGAGGACGGTGCCGACCCCGCCGAGCAGCGTCCAGAGCAGCGGGTAGATCGAGAACAGAATCGAGGCGAAGGTCGAGCCGACGTAGGAGAACAGCAGCGCGTAACCCGCGCCCGCGGCAGCCGACAGCGCGCCCGAGACGCCGAGCGCAAGCAGCTTGTAGCGGAAGCTGTCGTAGCCCAGCAGTCGCGTGCGCTCCTCGTTCTCGCGGATGCCGATCAGCACTCGCCCGAGCGCCGACAGGCGCAGCGCCAGTGCCGCCAGCAGGCAGCCCGTGAAGATGGCGAGCGCCAGGTTGTACTTCACCGCCGGCTCGTGGAAGCCGAGCTGCGTCCCCGCCAGCTCGAGCGGCCTGAGCTTTTCCGACAGGATGAAGCCCTGGTCGCCGAGCGTGATCTCGTTGAAGTAGAGCGTGACGAGGAACAGCGCCTGGCCGAACATCATGCTGACGATCAGGAACGACGGCCCGACCGTCCGTAGCGCCATCAGTCCGAACAGCAGCGCGAGCCCGACGCCCGCGGCGAGCCCGCAGGCGAAGGCGGCCGGGGCGCCCATGCCGAAGTAGTACACCGGCAGTCCCGCGCCGTACATGCCGGCGGCGAAGAACATGGCGTGCCCGAGGCTCATCAGCCCGGTGTAGCCGAGGAGCACGTTGTAGCCGATCGCGTAGGCCGCCAGCACCATGATGCGAGCGACATTGGTGTGATGGTACGGCGGCAGCACGAACTGCAGCACGAGGAGCGCCAGGAGCACCGCCAGGTGCAGGGCGAGAACCTTGCGCCAGGCGCTCACGCGCGCTCCTCGCCGAAAAGCCCCCCGGGGCGCACCACGAGCACCGCCGCGACGAGCAGGGTGGCGACGATCTTGGCGAGCGTCGGCGAGAAGAACACCGAGACCACGCCATCGGAGAGCCCCACCGCGAAGGCCGCGACCAGCGTCCCGCGCAGGCTGCCCAGCCCCCCGATGATCACGACGATGAACGACATGAGCAGCGGATCCAGGCCCATCAGGTAGTGCGCCTGCTCGATCGGCACGATCAGCACGCCGGCCGCCGCGGCGAGCATCGCGCCGAGCGCGAACACCAGCGCATAGACCCGCCGCGCCGGCACGCCGAACGCCTGCGCCATCTCGAGGTCCTGCTGCGTGGCCCGCATGTAGAGCCCCAGCCGCGTGCGCGTGATGAGGAGCCAGGTTGCAGCGAGGAGCAGGGCCGAGGCGGCAGCGACGACGAGCTTGTAGCCCGAGTAGCCGAACCACGGAAACTGGATCTTGAAGTACAGCGGCGGCGCGACCGGGCGCGCGTCCGGCCCGTAGAGCATCAGCACCGCCTGCTGCAGCACGTAGAGCAGGCCGATCGTCGCCACGATGGTGCTCTCTGGATGATAGTTCACCCTGCGCAGGATCCAGCGGTCGGCGACGAGCGCGAACGCTCCGACCGCGAGGGGCGCCACGAGCATCGCCACGATGAATCCCGCTACCGGTGTGCCGACCGCGTGCGCGCAGGCCCAAGCGAGCACCGCGCCCAGCATGTAGAACTCGCCGTGCGCGACGTTCACGATGCGCATCACCCCGAACACCAGCGAAAGGCCGAGCGCGGTGAGCGCGAGGACGAAGGCAGTGACCGTGCCTTCGAGGAGGGCGAGGAAGAGGTGCGGGCCGAAACTCATGCGGAGTGCTCAAACGAAGCGCGGCGCAGGATCAGCTGCCCGCGCCGCGCCCGAGTATGGCGCCGCAGCGCCTAGAGCGACTGCCTGGTGTAGTCGCCCTCCGGCGGATACAGGCTGTCCTCGATTGCGGTGCGATGCACCACCTTGAGCCGGCCGCCCTCCACTTTCGAGAGGTGCTGATGGCCGTAGCACTGGTGCAGCCGCCCGTTGAAGCGTTTCGCGCCCTGCGGATGCGCGAGGCCCTCGGCAAAGCCGGTCTCCGCCTCCAGCGACTCGATGAACTTGCGGTAGTCGCCCGCCGCCGGATCCCGATAGCCGCTCTTCTCGACCGCCTGCTTGATGACGTGCAGGGTCTCCCAGCAGCCGAACATGTGCGAGTACGTGGAGACGTCCTTGGGATCGGCCAGGCTCGCGCCCGCGTCGTTGACGCCGACCCGCTGGCGGTACTCCTTCACGTAGGCCGGCTCGTTGCCCTGGAGGTAGCGCGGCATGGCTTCCCAGAAATACGTGCCGTCCAGATACTCAAGGCCGCTGCTCGCCATGTCCACGCCCTCGAGCGAGTCGATGAAGCCGAAGATCTGCGGGCGCTTCTTGCCGAAGTGCTCGCCCATCTCCTTGACGAACGTCAGCACGCCGGGGCCCACCATCACGTGATAGAGCACCTCGGTGTCGGCCGGGATGCGCGCAAAATACTTGGTGAAGGAGCGCTCGGCGGGAGGGATGGCGAGCTTTTCCAGCACCCGGCCGCCATGCTTCTCGGCAGCCTGGCTGAAATAATCGCGATGGTCATAGCCGAAGGCGTAATCGGGATAGATCAGGGTCACCTTCTTGCCGAGCTTTCCCAAGATCCACGAGGCGACCGCGGTCACCTGCGCGCGCACGTCGGTGATGCCCGGCTGGAAGCAGTAGCGGTTCATCTTGCCCGAGGCCACGTGGTAGCCCTCGCTCACCACGAAATACGGGATCTTCAGCTCTCCCGCACGCGGCGCGGAGGCGATCACGACGTGCGAGAACAGCGTTCCGTAGACGAAATCCACCTTGTGCTGCCGCGCGAGCTTCTCGACCACCTCGGGCCCGCGCTTCGGATCGGTGCCATCATCCTCGGCGACGATCTCGATCGGTCGCCCCGCGATGCCGCCCTTCTCGTTCAGCATCCTGACGGTTGCCGTGGTGGTGCGCTCGAACCAGCGGCCGTAGACGGCGCCGACGCCGGTCCGGTGCACCTGGAAGCCGATGCGGATCGGGCGATTTGCCTGAGCGAACGCGAACCGCGTGTTGAGTACGCTCCCGGTGAGCACAGCGCCGGCGAGCGAGCCGAGCGAAATCAGGGTGCGGCGGCGGCCCAATTCCGGTCCGGCCGTCGCGGCCCTCTGCCTGCGGTTTTGCGACATGTCCCTCCTCCTCTCACGAAGCACCGCT
>Ga0194110_10000789_pt1 | contig 40748 bp, 46 predicted proteins | sample TA2Kig1200mmetaG_FD_146192 | JGI IMG/M metagenome (GOLD analysis project Ga0194110, IMG submission 146192) | Freshwater microbial communities from Lake Tanganyika, Tanzania - TA2015032 Kigoma Deep Cast 1200m | ecosystem: Environmental > Aquatic > Freshwater > Lake | place: Tanzania: Lake...
CGTTGGAGCAAGAACCAATCAGATTGGAATTCTTAGAGGAAGCTCTGGTTGCTTAAAGGTTGACTGAAATGACAGAAGGGTATAGGATATGGCTAGATCGAATTTCCACCAGTTACGTGACGCTGCCGAACTAGAAAAGAACATACAACTAAATGTTGCAGATGTTCAGAAATTGAACAAAGCTTTTGCGAATGGAACGAGTAAAGGTAACCTATTCTTTCTTAAAGAATCGCAGCCGCCTCGTTTATCACATACCTATTTGAGATATAGTTTACCGCTCTTCATGCTTAGAAACATAAAGCACGGAGCGTTAGCCAAAGAGACAATTTATATTATTCCTGGAGGTGGTGTATATTTTGCCAGGAAGAGCTACCCTATATTTAGTTATATTGATCAAGTTGTGCTCAAGTTGCATAAGACACGTAGAAATGCACTATATGGAATGAAATTTACCGTATGTTTTTTGAAATCCTCCTTCCTTTTGTGGTATTGCAAGAACAAGTTTGACGATATTGACCTATATAATCCGGAAATTCTTAAAAATTTACGTCTACCCTCTCTTGATATCAGGGTTCAGTCTATAAAAGATCAGCTTGTTAAAATAGAGGGCTATTTTGACAAGATTATTGATCTTGAAAGGAATTATCTACGTATAGCGCAGAAGCTGAAAAATGCTGAGCTGACAGAACATACTGAGAAGCATAATGCTGAGGTAGATAAAATTGCTTACGATGTAGATCATGTAATATATCAATTGTTGAACCTGACTACGGACGAAATATCTGTTATCGAGAATAATCTTAGGCTGAATGAAGTATATTTACCGAAAAGCGTCTAGTATTTCAACCCACGACTCCTTTAAGATTTTAGGCACAGTTGCCCTATGAAATCTGAACTCTACGGCTATTCTTCTAGCTTGTCTATCATTCTTAGCACGTGAGCCAATTCCTCAGCCTCAAACTCACTGGCAAGACTGCGAAGCACGACTAAACCAGCAGCAGAAGAGGTGCTGGAAAATTGATGACATAATATTTTGCATGCTCCCCTGTATCCACGGGACAGAGTATTCCTTTTTTAGGATTTAGAATTTTGGCAGGGCGAGGCTCTTGAGGTATTCGGCGCGGCGGGTCAAGGCTGCTAGAGCCTTTACGGCGTTGTCCGGCATGGCGAAGGCTGGTATGCCTTGCCTGGTTGCCAGGTGCATGCCCTGCCGCTGGTCAATGGAGTTGCCAGGTACTACGATTATAGGCTTCTTGGTCTGGTCACGTATGCTTTCCAGGCGTGACAGGAACCACTCGTCATGGATAAAGGCATAGCAAATCGTCAGGCAGGAGTCCACTGCCTGAGCCATGATCTCCAGGCAGGTGGCATAAATGAAAGGTGCCTCACTAAGGGGAGCCCATACCAGGTCTACCGGGTTTTTCAGGCTGGGGGAGGGTGGTATCTTGTCCTTAAGAAACTCACGGAGCTTCTGCTGAACATCTTCGGGAAGGGGTGAGACATTGAGCCCTGCCTTGGCGCAGGCATCAGAGCTGGCCACAGCTCCACCGCCGGCCTCTATCAACAGGCCTACCTCATTCCCCTTCGGCAGATAGGGGGAGCTGAAGGCTACGGCCAGGTCCATGAGTTCTTCCAGACTCTGGGCAGAGATTATGCCTTTCTGCCGGCTGGCCGCCTCAAACAAGGCGTAGTTACCTGCCAGAGAGCCGGTATGGGAGGCGGCTGCCTTAGCTCCAAACTCGGAGCTGCCCCCCTTCCAGACGATAATCGGCTTCTTCGGGGATATCTCCTCGGCAACCTTCAGAAAGCGGCCGGCTTGCTTTAAGCCCTCGATATAAAAAGCAATTACTTTGGTCTCAGAGTCATTGCCAAAATAGTCCAGGAAGTCCTCAATGGTAAGGTCGCTCTGGTTGCCGATGCTTATAATGCCGCTGAAGCGAAGCCCCCGCTCGTTGCCCAGGCGTGTCATGTTCTCGCTTGCCCAGCCGCTCTGCCCGACGAAAGCTACGCCGCCTGGCTCCATGGGCAATCTGGCGTAAGGTACGATAGTATTGACGTTGGCTCGTGGCGAGACTATTCCCATGCAGTTAGGCCCGACTATTCTCACATCTCCCTGGCGAGCTGCTTCCAGCATCTGCTGTTCCAGCTCCTTGCCCTCGGCTCCCAATTCGCTGAAGCCGACGCTATGAACGACGGCGAACTTGACACCTTTTTGGGCGCATTCAGCCATTACCTGGGACACGCCCTGAGCAGGTATGGCCATCACCGCCAGGTCTATTTCTCCAGGGATATCCAGAACGCTGGGATAGCTCTTGAGGGACATGATTTCGGATTCCTTGCGGTTTATGGGGTAAATTGTCCCCTTGTAGCCGTCTTTCAGCAGGCTGGAAACAAACATTCCGCCTGACTTTGATTCGTCCCTTGAGGCGCCGACTATGGCTATGGAGCGAGGTTGAAACAGGTTTTTAAGATCTGGGGAAGCAGTTGTGAATGACATATGTTTATCTAAGCACAATTCATATTTTGGTTTTACTGCGGCTTAAAGCTCTTCTAGGTGTTTTATCGGGCAGCGATTGAAATTATACAACAGGGAGCTCGTTATTGGGAAGACTAGAGATTCAATGAGCTTATTTGGAGGTCGGCATATATCTGGGTGTGGCCAGCGCGGCGCGGTCTCCTATCCTGGGCCCCCTCATTAAGCCAGCAGGTTCTAATTTTGAGAAGGGTGTACGAATGAATTGGGATTGCCGTTGTGTCCTTTCTCGTAAGGCTTTCAAGAATTGATGGTTATCCTGCAATTTGGCGACTTGGGGGTAGGCCCTGGGTAGTTGCCCGTGTCTTTTAGGAGACAATTGGACAGTTATGGTCGTGCCGCGTGCCATGTTCAGTTTGTAGCTATAATGGTCTTCAAAAGTATTTGTCAGGCGGCGCACACTAACAGGTCTCTGTCGTCCTGTGTTTCTTGCATAGCTCAGCAGCCCAACGCCTACGACGGTGGTAATGGGCTCCGGCATAAAGATTAAAGCTAAAGCTAGAGATTGTAGCCCTGCGTAGTATGTAGACTTCATGTCAATCTAGTTCGAAATATTTAAGCTTATCTGCCTATCTTTGTCAACTATGGCTTATTTCAGTTTCTTTTGGAGCCAGGCGATTCGGTCTCTAAGAGCTTTAACCGCTTCAGCACGGTTAGCGCAGCGAGTCAAGTTGTTAGCCAGCTTATCATCGCCGAACACATCGCGGACCCAGTTGCTGAAGTCATTCCTAAGTGGCGTCACATGATGGCGATAGGAGTCCTCAGTCATATGAGCTAAGCACTCAGCCAATTGATGTAAGCTCTTGGAAACACAGCCATCTTGGCAAAAGAAGCGCTTGTCTTCGCTGGCATCAGCTAGGGCTCTTGCCGCATCTTGTTTGGTTCTCACAGCCATTGCACACCTCCTTTCTCGCGTTATTCCTTGACCTTAAAGCTGTTCTCTAGCTATAATAAGTTGTTTCGCGAGTAATGAAATTCCGTAGATGAAATTGCGTTCATCACAAGGTTAATACATTTCTAACTTGACTTAAGCTAACACAATCTCTCTAGTTTTGTCAAAGACTTTACAGGAAATCGGTCAAATGGCCAAGTGGACTTTCATCACCAATCATGGTTTGGTTCTGGACTATATTGCTCGCAGTCCCAAGAATACAGCCCGGGTGATTGCTCAAGCGGTGGGCATTACGGAGAGGACGACGCACAAAATCATAGCTGAGCTGGAAGAGGCTGGCTATATTTCTCGGAAAAGGGTGGGCAGGAAAAATCAATATCACATTAATGCCAATCTGTCCCTGTGTCACCCCAGCCATGGCTAGGTGTCGGTGGGGGAATTGCTTCAGATAATGGCATGGAAAAAGGCTGACCCCGCCAAAGAGCAAATGAGACTGCCTATAAGTATTCCCTAACCGAAACGGGTACATACTGAGGAGATGGGATCTCTAATTGAGCGAGCTGCCAGAGATCTATTGAGAAGCAATTACGCTATTGCTTTGACTGGCGCCGGTATGTCGACCGAATCTGGCATACGAGATTTCCGCGGGCCAAATGGTATTTGGACCAAGGATCCTGAAGCGGAAAAAAGAGCTTATCAGACGTATCACAAGTTCTTGCGAGACCCCAAAGAGTATTGGGAAGACATACTAGGTGGGCGCTCCTTGCTTGGCAACCTTGAGAATACCAAGCCGAATCCTGGTCATTATGCCCTTGCCGGGCTGGAGGGAATGGGCATTTTGAAGTCCGTGCTCACCCAGAACATTGACGGCCTGCATGAGAAGGCAGGCAACAAGCGAGTTCTGGAGTATCATGGCAGCGTTTTTAAACTGAGGTGTCCTTCTTGTAGCTCAAGATTTAAACGTGAAGAATATGACCTGGAAAGACTCGCGCTGGAAGAGAAATTGCCGCCTCGGTGCGATAAATGTGGCAGCCCGGTAAAAGGTGATGTTGTTCACTTCAATGAACCGATACCCTCAGATGTCGCCCACGAAAGTCTTGAGGAAGCCTGGAAGTGCGACTTGATGCTGATATGTGGAACCTCGGCGGTTGTCTATCCTTTTGCTCAGTTGCCTCGGATAACCCGGCAGCGGCAGGTTGAGCAAGAACGAAAGACAGAATCTGGCCTCTATTTTGTGAAAAGCGAGGCAGCTACAATGATAATCGAAGTCAATGCCGAACTTACCCCGCTGACAGTCGAGGGAATTTCCGACTACTTAATTCAGGGGCGCACCGCCGAGATTCTACCCAAGATTGTTGAGGCTGTGAAAGAACTGTCCAAGTGAATTGGCAATACAAGCCGAGGTATTCCTTTTTTGCCTTGCCATAAAAGACACGCCTCTCCCCGTTGTAGCGGGGAGAGGCTGACGGACTGGTAGACTAACTACTTGGCGGCCCCGGCGGGGGCTTTGGCTGGGCGGGTCCTTTGCTTGCTCAAGGCGTCGTGGTCCCCGCCGCTCATGCCGGCGATGTACTTGACCAGCTTCTTTCTAGACTCGATGTCATACTGGGTAGTGATGGCGATTTGCTCCATAATCGGTGAGCCGCCACCATGGTAGCTGCCCACATTGTGTATGCCGCCAGTCGCTGAGCAAAGTACGTCACCCAAGTAACGCCAGAACTGGGCCTGATCCTCCACTGGCATGTCCCGATTCCGCTTGGTGTACTTCAGGAGCAGGTCCCTGGTCTCTGGGTTCACGAAATCTTTCTCGTAAGGGAAGGTTGCCACTACACCCCCAGCGATGTCACAGAGTATCTCCGCTTCACGCCAGACCGCCTCGCCTGTCAGGCAGCGTCCAACGTTGCAGTAAATCGAATTAGGAATGTAGGAACCGGGACCGTAAGGAACGAATCCTACGCCCGGCATGTAGACCTCCGGCCTACCAAGGTCAGAAGCTGTGTATCCGGCGGCATAGCCCAACTCGGTGGTCATGATGATCTCGGCTAGCTTCTCCCGGACATGGGGCGTCTTATGAACATTATTCACCTCGGCGGCGAGAGCCGCGGTCCCCAGGAGGATGTCGCCGATGGCCGGCTTACAGCCCGAATAGGAATGGCGGTGGAACAGGGCGAAGAGGAGGGCAAGCACGCCGCCGTGCTGCCATTCGCCGGCGAGGAAGACCCTTTCCCAGGGCACGAAACAGTTGTCAAAGAGCATGTAGGAATCTGTGGCGCCTGGCAAGAACCCGCGCTTAAAATGCTCCCTGTGCCTGAGGTTGTGGACGGTAACTACCTGTTTCAGTCCATCCCAGTCGCCCGGGATGGCGAAGGCGACGGCGTAGTCCTTGTCCTCGGGGCGCAACGCCCGGGTGGGCACTACCAGCACCTCATCGGCCACTGAAGCCTCGGAGATATGCAGCTTGCAGCCGCTGACCACGATGCCATCGCTAAGCCTCTCCTTGATCCGTACGTAGGCATCAGGGTTCGGCTGGTCGGCAGGTCTTAGCATCCTATCGCCTTTGACGTCCGTCTGAGCGCAGCAGCCCACCAGGTCCTCGGTTTGGAAACGGATGAGCCACTTCTTGAAGTTCTCGTGGTACTGGGTGGCATCCTTGTTCATCTTGTCCGCTTCGTAAGACACGTTGTAGATGGCGTTGGTGGCGTCGATGCCCATGCACCGCTGGATGCAACCGCCCACCTTCTGGCAGAGCATGCGGGTCATGTCCTGCTTCTTATGCAGGTCGTCGGTGTTCTGATGGATGTGGGTAAAGCGGTTGACCCTCTCACCGGTGAGATGAGAGATGGCGGTGCACAGCTCTTGGTTCTCCGGCCTGGCTGCTTCATCGAACGTGGTGCCGATGGTATTGATGCAGTCCATCTGGCTCTCGTCTGTGCGGTCGATCAACTCGCCGTCGAAGTAGATGTTCCGCCTCATCTTGGCCAGGCCTTGGATATACTGCTCCTTTGTCCTCATTTTTCTCCTCCTTACTCAATGGGTAACTAACTTGAGGTTACAGCGTTTTATTTGGGTGGATAACCCATGACTACTATGTTATCATAATTTAGGCAAAAATTTCATGTCGGGTTGCGTTACGTCCCGTCATTGGGTGGCTCCGAGTTTCATAGCTTCCCCTTTAAGCCCTCTGACTCAGCTTTCTCCAGTAGGACAGAAACAACTTCCGGCGCTGGTAGACATGAATGGCCACGAGAAGCGTGAATATCCAGCTCCATACCCACATCGGGAATAATAGATAGCGCTCCTCACCTGATACAGCACTGACCCAGCCGCTGGCAATGTCTGTTATCCCAATCGCTATCATCGCCAGGGTTACCGTCAGCCTGCTCATTCTGTACGATTTTTTGTTTTTAAACAGAGCCACCAGCAGGCGCCAGTTTTGCAGGAAATGCAGTATTAGAAAACACAGCACAATAAAGGCAATCGGACAGCTCACCAGCCTGGCTGTGTTGATGTCCAGTTTTCCCAGAAAGAAAGGCTGCAAGCTCACAACTAAAGCGGCCATTGCTATCGTCAACACGGCAATGGTAATTCGCCTCATCTTGCTTGTGTAGATGTCCATCTTAGCCTTTCTCCTTAGTTGAAGTATGGCTGAGTTGTTCACTTATTCCACCTGCGACACACCAGCTCGATTATACATTTACGCAAACCAAAATGGAATCCCCGCTAATCCTTACGCAAGTAAGTGAAATATGATAATATAAGAGAGGTTCGCTTTAGCCTTGATTGCTGGCGACCCTAAAAAAATAAAAGGAGGTTTTGAAAGATTTACAAAAAGATTGGCTCGCTCCTAATTGCCCTACTGCTGACAGTAGGCCTGGTGGTAAGCGGATGTGCCCCGGCAGCACCACCAGCAAAAGAAACCGTCACTTTTGCTATCGTTTCTGACCCGCATATCGCTGTAGCGGCTCCGGGGTTCACTTTGGAGACTGACCCATACATAGACAGCGAACCAGGCAGGAAATTGCACAAGGAAAGTGTAGAACTGTTCACGGCTGCCACGAAGATGGTCAATGCCATTCCTGACCTGGACTTCATTCTCATGCCCGGGGACCTTACCAAGGACTCTGAGCGCTACAATCACAAAGAGTTGCTTGAGCTGCTGCCGAAGTTTAAAGCTCGGCTCTACGCCGTGGGCGGAAACCACGACAGGAAGCATCCCGAAGGTCTGGTTGAGAAGATAGACCCAAAGGCTGATATTGTTGATGTCGGTGAGCTACCTACTCTGTATAAAAAGTACTGGGGTCCAGGAGGGAAAGTCTACTACAGTGTGACTCCGGTAGCAGGCGTTCAGTTGATTGTATTGGACTCCGCGCGTCCTCAAGACCACGATGGTGAGATCATAGGAGAACAGCTTGCCTGGCTGCGTAGCGAGCTTGAGGCGGCGAAGAAGAAAGACTTATTTGTTATAGTGATGCTTCATCATTTGATCGGTCCTCATCTTCCTGGTCTGGATGAGAAACACACCATGCACAAGATTTTCGACTACATGATTATTGAGAACGCAAGCGAATTGAAGTCCATTCTCAAGGAATTCGATGTTCCGCTTGTAATCAGCGGTCATGCTCACATTCAGGACGTTACCGAGGAAGATGGCATCTACTACATCGCCACAGGCTCCATTGTCACCTATCCCCATCCGATACGGGTTCTGGAGCTGAACCTGAAGGATGGAACACTGAAGGTGACCACACAGAGGATTGAAAGTATTCCCTCGCGTCCGCAGCTCCTGGCTTATTCCAAAGAGATTTATGCCACATGGTTCGAATCATACATGGTAGGACTTCTTAATAAAACCCTTGGTGTGCCCGAAGAGTTTGCTAAGTTAGCTGCGGCAGAAATGAGGGAAGGATGGCCGATGATGTCCGCAGGAGATGAGAAGTTCCAGTATGCACTTGCTGATTTCATTTCTGGCGGCACCACGGGTGACCCGGGGGTCGACGCTCGGATTCAAATGGTTCTGACGCTCCTGAACGGCTTCAGCGACAGGTTACCGCAGGATAACAACCTGACAATCCAGCTACAAAAATAGGTAGGAACCAAGACAAGTAAAGGTGAGATTAGGTTTCACCTTCGCCCTGGCCCTCCTCCATCAGGGGGAGGGCCAGGGGGGTTGGCTCTGGGCTTAATGCCTCTGGCAATGACAGATAAACACTGTTAGCTGGCTTGACTACTACCTATGGCTCATCTAAAATGATGGCGGCAGAGTGTCATGTTTGCTCGTCTTAGTCAGAACCTGAGCGTCAACTCGCCCTTCCCCCTGTGTTTAGGTACTATTACCTTTCCCGTTTCTCCGTTTTGTTGGCAATGGAGGCACCTCTTTGTTTAAGTTATCCCTCTTTCCGAGAGAGGAGAAATTCTTCGTCCTTTTTGAGCAGAGCGCTCAGAATGTAGTTAAGATAGCTAAGCAGCTAAGAGACATGGTGAACACGTGGGAGAATGTTAAAGAAAGAGTGGGAGTAATAACTAGCCTGGAGCATGAGGGGGATGCAATTACTCATCAAATTATCGCACAGCTACACCGTACCTTTGTAACCCCATTCGATCGCGAGGATATTGCTTTGTTGGCTGAGTCTCTAGACGATATAACTGACTTCATCCACTCGGCGGCGGATGCTATGTTGCTCTACAGGGTAGAGCGTCCTACTGATAAGGCCAGGGAGCTTGCTAATATTGTCGTGCAGGCAGTGATTGAGGTCGAGAAGGGGGTGTCTGAAATACATGGTCGCATCGACCGAGATAAACTTCTCAAACTATGCGTGGAGATTAATCGTCTGGAGAACGTGGGGGATAGCGTTTATCGCTCGGCGCTCGCGGAGCTTTTTGTTAACTCAACGGATTTTGCTTACCTCATCAAGTGGCGCGAGATTTACGAGGATATAGAGACCGCCATAGATAGGTGTGAGGATGTGGCTAACACCCTAGAAGGCGTGGCTCTGAAGTATGCCTGAGCTCCTGTGCCAAACTTGGCCAAACTTGCCTTGTAAATCAGCCTGACGAGATAAATGGACATAAGTATATCCTTGGTCATAGTGCTGCTATTGGTTCTGGCGGCCGAGTTTGTCAATGGCTGGACCGATGCCCCAAACGCTATCGCCACAGTTGTCTCTACTCGCGTCCTTTCGCCTCTCCAGGCGGTGACCATGGCCGCAGTGCTGAATATTGCAGGAGCACTGGCTACGGGCACTGCTGTGGCATTTACCATTGGTAAGGGTATTGTGCAACCGGAGGTAATAGGGTTGCATACTGTAGGGGCAGCCATGATAGCTATAATTATCTGGAGTACCCTGGCGTGGCGATGGGGTTTGCCTACCAGTGAGACCCACGCACTGGTTGCTGGGCTTGCCGGGGCTGGGTTAGCCGCTGCTGGCCCTTCAGTGCTGCTATGGGCAGGATGGCAGAAAGTCTTGATAGGTTTAGGATTAGCCACTGTCATCGGCTTTTCCCTCGGCTTTATAGTTATGGTCATTATTTACCGTCTGTTTCATCGCGCCAGGAGTATAGTTATCAAGAATGTTTTTGGTCGGCTTCAGATAGTTTCTGCGGCTTTTATGGCTTTCAGCCACGGGAGTAACGACGGACAGAAATTCATGGGAGCCTTTGCCCTGGCTCTGTTTCTGGGAGGAGTGCTACCCGAATTTCATGTGCCTGTATGGGTCATCCTTCTCTGCGGTACAGTTATAGGATTAGGTACTGCTTTCGGCGGATGGCGCATTATCCGAACCATGGGGTTTCGACTCACCCACCTTGAGCCGGTGAATGGCTTTGCTGCGGAAACCTCTGCCGGTCTTGCCATTATTATAGCTTCCTTTTTGGGCATACCTTTGAGCACTACTCAGACTATTAACACGGCTATAATGGGGGTTGGATCTACACGGCGGTTTTCAGCAGTGAGGTGGGGTGTTACCGGTGAGATCGTCATGGCCTGGCTCCTCACTTTCCCTGCCTGTGCTGTCCTTGGTTACCTGTTCGCCTTGCTGCTCAAACCAATATTCTCGTAGGCTTACTGGAAATTTCTTGAACTGAATTAATCAAATATGTAGCCCAGGCGGCTGGCGATGTGTATAATTAAACTGTTGGGGAGGTAATAACCATGGAAAAGAGTACCACTTTTCACAAACGTTTTCAGGAAATTCAAGGCGATGTCCTGACTATGAGCAGCATGGTGACGAAGGCGATAAACCGCTCTATCGAGGCGTTGAAAAACCGGGATTTAAAGCTGGCGCACCGGATAATTGCTGGTGACGCCAAGATTAATGAGCAGCGGTTTGCTATCGAAGACAGATGCATTGAGCTTATGGCTGCACACCAGCAGATGGTCAGTGACCTGCGTACAATTGTATCTGTCCTCAGTATCATAACGGAACTTGAAAGAATCGGCGACTATGCCGAAGGAATTGCCAAGATTGTAGTCATGATTGGTGATGAACCGCCCTTGAAGCCGCTGATTGATATTCCACGGATGGCGGAATTGACCACCGAAATGATCGATAAGAGTCTCCAGTCATTTGTAGCCCGTGATGTGGAGCTGGCAAAGCGCGTCGTCACCATGGATAACGTAGTGGATGGTCTTTATGACCAGGTCTTCCGCGAGCTTCTCACCTTTATGATGGTTGACCCGAAGACCATTAATCGGGCGACCCGCCTCATCTGGGTTGCCCACAACCTGGAACGCGCCGCCGACAGGGTAACCAATATCTGCGAGCGTGTCGTCTTTACCGTAACCGGGAAGATGGGGGAGCTGGAGGTTTCTAATTATTAACGAACCAGCCTGTCATTACGAGCGAAGCGAAGCAATCCCTGCCTTTCCTCCATCCCCCAACAGAGATTGCCACGGCACTGGGTGCCTCGCAATGACAGGTAAAGGGGCCGAGATTGCCACGTTGTTTACGCTCCTCGCAATGACATAAAAACTCCCTGGTGACGATTACGGTTGTTCAATCTAGCTTTTAAGAAGCTTTCTTACCTGAAGCTTGTTTAAGTTGGCCTGGGAACAGCGGCTCGTGTCTTACGTCTACAGGTATCGGGTATCGGATGCCGGTTTGGTGAGTGGCTTCAAGACCTCTGATTACCTGATCAAGTAAGCTGGCAGGTATGGTGAAAGCCAGCTCGTCATCCTGCACCATCGCCCAAACCCTATCGCCATTTCCGGGCAGCACTACCTTTGGCTCCTTGGTCTTGAATGTTTGCAGAACTCCTTCAGTGCAGGTTCCGCCTCGGCCGCTGAAAACAGAATGCACGCTTATGCCTGTTTCCTGGGTTGCTCCGTGCACCAACCTCATTGCCTGCGCCGGATTGCAAAACATCATGACCAGGTCTGGCTCGACTTTAGTTCGCTCCAGCGGGGAGAAAACCACCCCAGCATATTGCCCTTTGTTTAGCTTGACCTGCTCAACAGCTTCCATAGTTGTCTTGGCGGCAGCGTCGTTGGCTGCGTAGTTCATCACTTTCATAAAATCGGTTAAAGCTTTTTTGATCTCAGGCTCTGACTCGCTCCATCCGTAGGTGTACATGGCAATTGGGCAGGCATTGTCTTCGGTTGTCATACCTACTGTCCAGCCATACTTGCGGGTTAATGTCAGCCCGACGCAGATATTTGTCTTAACCCCCATTTCCTTAAAAGGACGTCTGGTTTTCTCGGGGAAGTCAGCAACGCTTTTCACCAGCTTCACGGCAATGGGGAAGGTCAGCGGTCGTATGAGTCTATTCAGAGCCTGCGCCTTTTCGCTCCAGTCTGTCACAGTGTCACCTCCAACTGTAGTTTATTGAGGCCGGATTTCTATTCGGCAAACAACATTTTAGATGTGATGCCAGGCGATGTCAAACTCTGCTCTTTAGTGAGTGGTTGTCGGCTTTGAATTGCCGCCTTCGTTGTAAATGAAGCAATGTGTCTGAAAAATGTAGTTGCGAGGCTTTAGCCTCGCCGGCACGACCCTAAAGGGTCGTGGCTACATGTTGGAACAATAAAGACGTCGGGACAAGTATTGGGACCTGTCCTTAACTGCGGAGGTGGGGCAAAGACAAAAAGCTATAAAAGATGATACAATAGCCAAAGTGTTTTAGCGTCCGGAGGTCAGTTTAATGGTTGAAGAGCTTTTGCCTGATCTTTACAGAGTCGAAATTCCTCTTCCCAAGAGCCCTCTGAAAGCTTTGAACTCCTATGTGGTAAAAGGGCAGGAGCGGTTTTTGATTATTGACACGGGGATGAACCGCGAGGAATGTCTGCGCCCAATGCTCTCTGCTCTAAAGAAACTGGAAGTTGACCTGAGCAAGACGGACTTTTTCATTACTCACTTACATGCCGACCATTCAGGTCTGGTGGGGACTTTGGCCACTGATGCGTCCAAAGTTTACTTCAACAGGCCAGAAGCCTCCTTTGTTACTTTCCAAGGTTCTGAAGACTACTGGAAAGGACTCTTTGCCTTTTATCACTCTAATGGCTTCCCCGAAGGTGAGATTAGGAAGGTGTGGGAGGGCCATCCAGGCTATCGGTATAGCTCAAGACGTCAGGTTAATTTGACCGCTGTAGAGGAAGGAGATGAGATAGAAGTTGGTAATTACCTGTTCCGATGTATCGAAACCCCGGGGCACTCCCCGGGACATATGTGTCTTTATGAGGCTAACAAGAAAGTCCTTGTGTGTGGAGACCATATTCTTTTTGACATCACTCCGAACATCACTCATTGGCCGCAACTGGAAAATTCACTCAAGCAATATCTGACAAACCTGGAGAAGGTTTATACGCTTGATGTGAATCTTGTTTTGCCTGGCCATCGCAATCTCTGGAACAACCACAGAAAAAGGATTATGGAATTGCAGGAGCATCATCGGAACAGGTTGAATGAGGCGCTTGCTGCTCTGGAAGATGGCGAAAAGACGGCTTGGGAGGTAGCCCCTTATATAACCTGGGATATAGACTGCAACTCGTGGCAAGAATTTCCCTCAGTACAGAAGTGGTTTGCCGTTGGGGAGACTATTGCTCACTTAGACTATCTCGAGGCAGACGGCAGGGCACGTAAAGAGACGAAAAACCATAAGGTATTGTATTCGCTGGCATAACGAAAATCATTGAAAGCTTTTTGGGATAGCATGGAGGAAAATGAGCTATCGTAGTTACCGAGGTGATAATATAGCGCCAATACTGGCCATAATAATCCTCTGCTTCCTGGTGTATATAGCAACCATCGTAGCAGGGATTCTAGGTCACGACCTGATACCGCTGCTGGGGCTGCGAACTGCGTCTTTCCTTGCGCAGCCCTGGACAATCGTGACTAATCTTTTTGTTCATGGTGGCATATGGCATCTGCTATTCAATATGTTGACCTTCTACTTTTTCGGCAGCTTCTTGAGCAGACTGGTCGGGACTCGTGCCTTTCTCATCATATACTTCTGTGGGGGAATACTGGGCAATGTATTCTTTATGCTCCTGGGTTCGCCTTTTGCCATAGTTATTGGTGCTTCTGGCGCTATCTTTGCTTTAGGTGGCGCCCTCGCCGTGCTAACGCCCAGGTTGCGAGTGTATGTATTTCCTATACCGGCTCCTATCCCTCTCTGGGCGGCGGTGCTGGGAGGTTTCCTCATAATGTCTTTTGTCCCCGGCGTGGCCTGGCAAGGTCATCTCGGCGGTCTGGTTTTCGGCCTTATAGCCGGCCTTGTCTTGCGTAGAGGGGTGCGTACCCCATTATCTTAGTTTGCCCGCAGTACCATGCAAAGTCGGTTCTTCACCAAGGCAGGCTTGTACCATTTTCTTTTCTCTCTTGAAGCCTCGGCTCAAGATTTTGTGACTGTATATATCGCCCCCCCTTCTTTTCCGGACTATGCGGATGCGCTGTTATTAGGGCCGAAGTACGGTGCCTATGCCAACGAGATTAAGGAGGCAATTAAAACCGAGGCGGTCACCAGCGGCGTCGAGAAATACGGGACCGGGGCAGCCATATTCTGGAATGGAATTGGGAGCAAGCACATTGTCCTACCGCCGTTCCCCATTGCCGAAAATAAGGTTTCCGCAGGGAAACTTGATGTCTCAATCCTCTACGAAGTCTTAGAGAGGAGACATGTCATTGGTGTCGTGTTGGTAGCATGGGGCTCGTATGCCGTAGGCATATTCGATGCTGGCAATCTGGTGGAATGGAAAACGGGCACGGGTTATATACATAAAAAACACAGGAAGGGTGGCAGAAGCCAGAAGAGATTTGCCCGGAGAACCGAGGAGCAGAAGAAGGATTTCCTGCGAAGAGTGGGCAATAGAATTGAGGAGAGATTCGGGAGCTTCGCCCCAGACCGTATCTTTTTTGGCGGCAACAGGCTGATTTTAAAGCCGCTGATACAGGAGTGTAAATACCTGCAGACAAAAGCCAGCAAAATTTCGCCGCGGATTATAGATGTAAGATATGCCGATAGGGAGGCTCTGGTCAGTAGCCTGGCCGAAATAACTAAGTCCCTGGTTTTTACTTTTTGACAGGCAATAGTGTTTATTTGCTGTTTTGTGTGGCGTTCTCTTCGGCGTCATTACGGGGAGCGCAGCGACGAAGTCCTTATTCCTCTCCCTTGACGGGAGAGGCTAGGTGAGGGTGAGAAGACTGCTGTACAGGCTGACTCCTGTGCTATAATTATAAGTCGAGTTCAGGGTCAATCACGAAAAACAAGGAGGTAATATGGGCTACTTGGAAGAGATGGCGAAATATCAGAAGACGGAAAAACAGAAAAGCTTCTCAGCCGATTTTCTCGAACGGCAGCAGATAGAGGATTACGAGTTCTGGGATGAAATAGAGATAGGCAAGGAGACTGTAATACCGTTCAAGTTCGAGGTCAAGGCTGAGGACGTGATTGCTTACGCGGAAGGAGTTCCTGATGCTAACCCCGTGTTTTACGATGAGGAATACGCCAAGAAATGCGGCTACGATGGATTAGTGGCTCATCCCCTGTTCGCTACTCAAGTCCTTTTCTTCCTTCTCACGAGGGGGCGTGGAAGCTGGATCAGGACTCCGGGAGCCAGAAATCCAGGCCAGATACTTGAATGGCATGACCCGATTCGGGTAGGCGATGTTCTTACGGTTAAGACTAAAAGCTATGACAAGTGGATTAAAAGAGGAAAATATTACATGAGGTATCTGTCCGAGATGTACGACCAGAACGGCAAGTTGAAGGGAAGATGCTTCATGACCCTGATCTTGCCTAGATCCAAGGCCGATGTCTTGAGGTTCATCAAGGGCGAGCATGCTCTGGAGGCGTGAGGCAGAAAGTGTTTATTTGTCATTGCAAGGCGCGCAGCGACGTGGCAATCCCAAAGTCCTTGTCTTCTGTCATCCTGAGCGAAGCGAAGGATCTAGGCCATTCACAAAGTCTACTTATTGAGATTCTTCGGTCGCTCCGCTCCCTCAGAATGACAGAGAGTGAAGGGCTCGCAATGACGGGGCGTAGAGCGATGGAATAGCAGAGTGAATTTGCTCAACAATTTTAGGAGGCGAAGAAAATGGCAACGAAGTTAACCTTTGAGTCGGTAAATTGCGGTGATGTGCTGCCTGAAGTTAAGCAGCACATAAGTCAAGAGGTTATCTGGAGACACGCTGTAGCTTCGCTTGATTATAATCCGGTTCATACTCATCCAGAATGGTGCAGGACAGCCCAGGTCTTCGGCTTGCCGCTTCCGGTGATGCACGGTAATCAGACGATGTCGCTGATGGCAACGGTGGTTACCAACTGGGCGTTCCCTGTCGGTGGCAGGTTGAAGAGAATGGAGGTCAAGCTTATTAAGCCTGTGCCTGTCGGTTCTACCTGCACTTATGGCGCTGCGGTGACCGAAAAGCACCCGATTAGCAAACGGGAAAACTTTGTAGTTCTTGATTTGTGGGTAATGAATCAAGATGGGGAGAAGGTAGCCGTCGGCACGGCAGAGGTTACCTTACCTTAGCAGCGGTTGCTTTGCCGAACGAGTCTCTGATTAATTGGTAGAACTCTTCTGGTTCTTTGCCGATTGATAATGCCTCCATGGGGCACATGTCTTCCCGGCTAGGCTTTTGGATATAGGGCACAATTCTGGTCAGGTGATGCTCGATGCCATATTCGTCCAGTGCCTCGACAGCAAGCTGGCTGCCCAGTGGACTGTAAACCTCCTGGCAGCTTGCCTTGACACATAGCAGAGCTGCGGCACGCCCCATTATTTTGTCTAAGATGACTACCATTCGATGATTAGAGGCGAACCTCTCTATGTATTCGACTAACGGCAGCAACCTGTCCTTGTGTGAGGCAAAGATGAGTTTGCCGCCTTCATATACTTGAAGCGTATTGTTGCTTGTCAGAAATTCGTTGAAGAAGCGTTTGTACATTGAGGTTGTTTACTAGTGTAGTGGCGAGGCTTTAGCCTCGCTTTACCCAGAAAAATCAACGATTCGGCTGGGTATGAAGGCGACCCTAAAGGGTCGCAGCTACTTTTTAGCTCTTTCTGCTGCAAGCTTCTCCACTAGCCAGACTATTATTGGTATAGAAATCAACTGTGTGAGTATACCCGGCCAGCCTTGCTTAATCACCGACCAAAAGGAAGCAAACGGATTTGCCTCCAGACCTAAAGGGCTGTAGCTTTCTCCTGCAATGAAGTATATCACCAAAATTGCCAGCAGTAGCGCGATGCGTCCGCCTACGACGGCTCCGAGCAATGACCATATTGTTCGCAGGTTGTACTTCTGGCGCAGTATCCCGGCTATAAAGCCATAAGCTGAAAGTTCGATTATAATCTGCGGCAGAACCTCTAGAACAGGCATCCCCGAGATGAAGTGGCTAACCAGAGGCGTAAGCAGTCCGACAATCAAGCCTGCCCGCCAGCTAAACAGCAGCCCAGCTATCAATACGAAGATGTGCATAGGCAGGAAGGTGGGGCCAGCTAGATGGAATTGGTGGAAAACCCACGGCACAAATACAGCCAGCATAACGAACACGACTGTAAGAATATAGCTCCTGATGTCGTTGTATTTGAGTGCCATAAGGAAGAGCTGAGGTTTAGAAAAGGCGATTCTGTTAAGCATCAGTAAAATCTCCTTTCAGCATAGCCAGCTGTTTATATTCACCTGTTATTGGTCTTTAAGCAGGATGTCTCTGACTTGTATGGCAAAGGCTTCGCTCTTGGGGTCGTCGGTAACCAATTGAATCTGGTCAGGTGACTTTATTCCCAGGCCTAGCTCGGCGGCCCTGGCAATTTGGTCTTGCTCGAAGATGCGCCCCCGGCTCGCCTCCGTGGTGGTGCCAAGCAGTCGCAGTATAGCTACTCCCACGGCATCGATTGCCACACGGTCGCTACCTGCTAAGAGCACATTAGCCTTTACCAGAGTGCCATGAGCCGGCCCACCGTTGATGAAGGCATCCACGCCATCCAGCACAATTAAATCAGGAGAATAGGCAGTATTGATTTCGGCGATCATCTGTCTCATGTGGGGTGACGAGTGCAGCTCTGGCATATACGGATAGCCTTTACCTGCTATCATACCTACGGAGTTTTTCAGGGAAAGTGTGAAGTGGCCGCCGTAAGCGTGGGCCTTCAGACAGCAGGTCTGCACGATGGATTCTGCCTCGAGGTAAACGCAAGGAAAGAGAAAGCCGTCTTTCCAGTGGCTATCCTTGGGACGGAAGTGAACCCACCCATCGGCCCCAAGTTCTTCAAGGTTGATAATGTCAAAGCCCAGCTCTTGAGCCAACTCGAAGATCCCTTTCTTTTCCATCACTTGCTTGGTGGTATCCATCGGCCCACAGCGTTCGGCCAGAGTGATTCGAGTAGCCCCCATCTGCTGAAGGGTTAAGACCAGGGCACGCAAGGTATCATTGTGAGTGGAGCCGGGAGCTGGGTCGGCCGTATTGAAATTGGGCTTGAGGACGACTGCTTTCCCACGCACCGGATTTGACTGGAGCAAAGCGATAGCCTTTGGCACGCCTTCCACCCGGTTTTGAGCGCGTACCAGACTTACCTTCGCAGTCGGCATTTTCTCAGTGGGCATGGGCTATTCTATGTCAGTTTTTCATCTACATTATAGCCGACAAATATCAAGCGGGCAAAAAAGGTTCAACCCTGGACACCTTGACAGGGAGATGGGAAGCGAATAGGATTTGTCTTGGCAGTAGCAGATGGCGAAATCTTGCCGGATCATTTTGCTGTCAAATAAGGAGGGAGGTGCTAGAAAATGCGGAAGCTTGGTCTGATCTTTATAAGTTTGTTGTTATTCACATCTTTCGCTATCGCTGGCTGTGCCCAACCGACATCAGCCGAGCAAAAACCACCGCCTGAAGAAGTGGCACCCAAGCCTGAGCCACCACCCGAGGACAGCAAGGCGGTGTTCGCCATTACTAGCTCTGCTTTCGCGGCTGGGGTAGAAATCCCCATCAAGTATACCTGCGATGGGCAGAATGTCTCACCGCCGCTAGACTGGGGCCAGGAGCCAGCGGGGACAACCTCGTTTGCCCTGATAGTGGATGACCCCGATGCTCCTTTCAGGGCTTTCACACATTGGGTTATCTTCAACTTACCGCCGGATACCAGCGGCTTGCCGGAAGCTGTACCTAAAGACGGTAAGCTGGCCGGTGGAGCTTTACAAGGGAAGAATGGTTTCGGCAACATCGGTTACGCTGGCCCCTGTCCACCGCCAGGCTCTCCTCACCACTATTGCTTCACCGTCTATGCTTTAGACAAATCTCTAAATTTGGCTGCAGGCGTGTCAAAAGAGCAGGTGCTACAGGCTATGCAGGGGCATGTACTTGCCCAAAGCCAGCTCGTATGGATATATCAACGCTAGACATTTTTTGACCACACTTGACACCAACACCGCCAATGTAGCGACAGACCTTCAGGACTGTCCGTTTCGGACTGGGGGAAAGAAAAAGTTAAATATCAAAAAGCAAAATGACAAGTCAAAAGTCAAAAAGCGGGCTTACCGGTTGGCACCAGCCGTCACTGGATTTGTAGAACAGTTGCCTAAAGGATGGGCTTCGGCTGCTATCAGTGACAAGCTGTTACGCTCTAAAGAGCACAAGGCAATATTTTTGCATTTTTACCTGTCATTTTGATTTTTGAGGTAGCCATAGTGGAAAGGCCTACATCCTGTTTGAGAAATCCCTCTCCTTTGACGGGAGAGGGTAAGGGTTAATATAGCCCCCCCTATTGACAGGCGACTACCTCGTATGGCAAAGTAGTGGTATCAAACTTTGGGAGGGTTGTGCCATGAGGAAAGTCGCCATTGTTACTGACAGCACCTGCTGCCTGCCGCAGGAAATAGTGGAGAAATACGATATCTGTGTAGTCCCCCTCCAGATAGTTTATGAAGGTAAGAGCTACCGCGATGGAATTGATATGACCCCCAACGAAGTCTATAAAATCATGCGCAGAAAGGAAAACTTGCCTACCACATCAACGGCATCAGCCGGTGAGTTCCTCGATGCTTACCGCCAGGTAAGTCAGAAAGCTGAAAGCATACTTTGCATCACCCTGACCAGCTTGCAGAGTAAGACATTTGAGGCAGCGTCGGTAGCCAGGGAGATAGCCAAAGAGGAGATACCAGACACTACCATCGAGGTGTTTGACAGTCGCTCTGTGGCCGGTGCCTTGGGGTTTATCGTCCGTGAGGCGGCTCGATTTGCCAGCAAGGGGGTAGGGTTGGCTGAGGCAATTGAGGCAGCGCGGAACATGATGGGCAAGGTGAATTTCCTGGCTATGCTGGATACGCTCTACTATCTTGCCAGGCTCGGTCGCATTGCCAGAGCCGCAGCCTGGGCTGGGTCAGTGCTGGATATGAAACCTGTCCTGGAACATAATCCGGCGGTTGGTGAGACGATGCCTGTAGCACGCCCCAGGACTAAGAGAAAGGCTATAGAGCGTATGCTTCAAATAATGGCCAAGAGAACGAGTGGCTCACCGGTGCATGTCTTGGTGCACCATGCTGACGAGCTAGAAGAGGCAAAGAAGCTTGCCGCCGAGATTGAGTCTAGATTTAACTGTGCCGAACTCTATCTCACCGAGTTTACTCCTGTCATGGGGGTGCACACCGGCCCCGGGCTTCTCGCCATCGGCTTCTACGCTGATTGAAGCTTTGGTTATAATATGTCAGTGACGAGAGGAGGCAAAAAATGGGACTAATATCGGTAAAGGAATACAAGGAGAGCCTGAAGGATGGCAGGGTAGTTTACTATGAAGGTCAGAAAGTTGGAGATGTTACCACACACCCAGCGTTGAAGGTATGCATAGAGACAGGAGCTATAGACTATGAAATGGCGGAAACGCCTGAGTATCGGGACTTAGCAGTTGTTGCGCATCCGAAGACCAGCGAGCCGATAACCAGGTACTACTATACTCCTCAAAACTCGGAGGACCTGCTGAAAAGACACGAGCTGATGGTAACAGCCACGAGGCTCGGAAGAGGTGTGATTCCCTTTATTCACGACGTCGGCGCTGATGTCCTGAATGCGGCAAATATTACCGCCAACATGATGGGGAAGAAGGAGTACATAGAGCGTGCGGAAAACTATCGGTATTTCCTGCAAAAGAATGACCTAAGCGTAGCCTGTGCCATGACCGATGTGAAGGGAGACAGAATGCTCCGGCCTTCTTCTCCCAAACAAGCTCACCCTGATTATTATGTTAGGGTTGTGGATAAGGATAAGAAAGGGATAATAGTCAGGGGAGCCAAGGCGCATATCACCGCGGCTGCCTATTGCAAAGAGCTTTTTGTCATTCCCTGTCGGAACATGACTGAGGAGGACAGGGATTACGCCGTCGCCTTCGCTATCCCGACCAATACGAAGGGCGTGGTACAGATATGCCATCCTGTCACGTGGAAACTCGGCGCGCTCGAGTTCCCCGTTGACACACCGATTAGAAATCACACCGACTCGCTGGTTATCTTTGACGATGTCTTTGTCCCGTGGGAGAGGGTTTTCCTTTGTGGTGAATGGCAGTTCGCCATGCCTTTGGTATATAACTTCGCTTACTTGCACCGACACACAGCGGCCAGCTATAGAATACCCATTTCCGAGGTTTTGTTGGGTGCCGCACAAGCCATGGCTGAATACAATGGGATAGATAAAGTGCCGCATATCAGGGAAAAGATAACCAATTTGGTCATCTATGTTGATACCCTCAAATCGCTGGCTCGGGCTTCGTGTATGGATTACGTTACCCATGGTGGTATCCCGATACCCAGCCCGGTGATTTCGAATATAGCGAAGTACCACTTTGCCGAAAACTTTCACGACTGCGTCAAGGCGATAGAGAACATTGCTGGTGGTCTGCTGATAACTGCACCTACATATAAGGATTATCAGAATCCTGAGACAAAGGAATACGTAGAGAAGTATCTGGGCGGCAAGGCAGGCATACCTACGGAGCATAGGTTAAGGATGTTCCAGCTGATTCGGAGGCTGGCGACATTTGAGACAGAAGTCTTAGCCCTTCATGCTGAAGGCTCTATCCAAGCGCAGAGGATGACTATATATGCCGAGTCCCTGTCTGAAATCGAAAAGTACAAGAAATGGGCCGAAGAAGCCGCCGGCATAAAGAAATAGTGTTTTGTAGCTCTATCACCGCAGGCTAGTGAGCCAGCTCCAGCAGCGGTCAAGTAGGCCTGTATACCAGCATAAGGCGATGGCGCCGGCGAGTACCAGCCAAGGTAACAGCGCCCTGAGCAGTTTGAGGAGGATTGCCAGCAGCGGACCACCCAGGGCAGCAAAGCCCAGAGCCGCGACCAGGGCGATGGCCAAATTTTCCTGAGCCAGGCTGCTTACACAGGAGGCTGTCCGAAAACTCTAACTGGCAATCTGTCTCTCCCATTTTGCAGGAAAAATTATAGCTCATTGGTGATACACATTAAACATGTAGCCCCGAGGCTGAAGCCTCGGGAGCCCGACCCTAAAGGGTCGGGGCTACATTTTCGGACAGCTTGCCAGGTGGTGAATTGCTCTAATAGCTGTACGGTGTCTTCCATCCTCTCTCAACCACCTGAAACAGGATTTCTTCCAGCCTGCTGTCTCAGTGGTGCAACCCCAAAGGGGCGAGGCTGAAGCCTCGCAGATACATGTGAGATTCTTCGCTTTGCTCAGGATGACAGAGGGCGAAGGGCTCGCAATGACATGTAGAGATAGCCCTTTAGGTCTGTCCGCGTTGTGGATACTCTATCAAATGTAGTCGCGACCCTTTAGGGTCGCACGAGCGAGGCTAAAGCCTCGCCACTACATGTGAAGGTGCTTCGCGGAGTCTATCCTGAGTCCTGTTGTAAGATTCTTCGCTACGCCCAGAATGACAGAAAAGCCTTCACCGTACCTTGCCCCGTGCCAGCGAGGCGAATATGCCGCCGAAGCAGAGGACAGTAAAGATGATAAATGCCGTGTTCAAGCTGCTTAGAAACGGCGCGTAGTATTCGGGCGTAATCTGCACCCTGCCGAGGTATATGGCGAATATCAGCATTACCATGCCCATGCTGAACATCATCCCGATCTGTCGCATCGTTGCCAGCGTTGCCGAAGCTACCCCATAGAACCTCTTTTCCACAGAGCTCATAATGGCATTTGTGTTGGGGGAGGAGAAGAGGGCAAAGCCGAAACCGAGGATTATTAAACCGGCTATGATGAACCACAGGCTTGTTGTGTTGCCCAAGAAAATGAAGAAGATAAGGCCGATGACCGTCAATCCCATACCTAATGAAGCTACAATTCTTGGCTCGATTTTGTCGGAAAGCCTCCCGGCAAACGGTGAAAAAATAGCCTGCACCACGGGCGCCGCTACCAGAACTAAGCCGGCGATTTGAGGGGTAAGCCCTTTTATGTACTGGAGATATAGGCTCAAAAGAAAGCTTACGGCGAATGTGGCGCTGTAATTGATAAACGCTGCCAGGTTGGATAAGGCGAATACCGTATTGTTCCTGAACAGGCGTACATCTAAGACGGGGCTTTTCACCTTCGTTTCCCATTTAACGAAGGCCACGATTCCCAGACCACCAGCTAGAATTAGCCCGGCACCTGACAGCTCTGGCAGCATGGTGAATCCATACATTATGGCTATAAGCATCAGACTGTAGATTATAGAGCCGGCGATATCGAACTTTTCTCCCTTTGCTTCAGCCCATTCGCCTTTCAGTTTCCAGAAAATAAGTGCGATTATCAGTAAGCCCAGAGGTACATTTGCCCAAAAGATGCTTCGCCAGCCGAGGTATTGTGTTAGTAGTCCTCCCACAAATGGCCCGAGGGAAAGTCCTGCATAAACGGCGGCAACATTTATCCCCAGGACTCTACCTCTCTCTTCAGGAGGGAATACCGAAGTTAGAATAGCTACTCCGGTGCTGAAAATCATTGCCCCTCCTATCCCTTGCAAAACCCGAAAGGAGATGAGCATAGCCGCTGAGGTTGAGATTGCTGAAAGAAGTGAGGCAGCAGTGTAGGTAATCATGCCGTAAGTGAAAATCCTCTTCCTTCCATATATGTCGGCTATTCTACCGAGGGGGACGAGGAACATCGCTGCTGCCAGGAGATAAGCTGTAGCTACCCAGCCCAGCAGGATGGCATCCATTGCCAGTTCACCTCCGATTGAGGGCAGTGCAATGGCAATGGAGGAACCCATGAATGGGGTTAGGAAGGCGCCCACTGTAGTCACCAGTAAAGCCGCTCGCCGGCCTTGAGTCTTACCCGTGATTTTCCCAGTTTGTTGAATCTGCATAAACCTGCAAATTCTATCATTAACCGCTTTGGATGTGAAGGCGAGAGTCAGAGAGTAGGTGAGACTTGTAGTTGCGAGGCTTCAGCCTCGCTCCGGCGACCCTTTAGGGTCGCCGCTACATTTGACCCCTCAATATTTGCTCTATGCCATTGCGAGCTAAGCGACGCAATCTCAAGGGGAATGGTGATGTTTACAGCGATTAGCCATAGAACCCAATAACCTTATGGCGATGTGCTATACTTTGGAAAAGATAGTCGACTTTTGTGACAATACGCTGTCACCGGTGTATGCTATGATGGAATCTGATGGAAGGGTGAGGCGAAGGGTATGAGGCGGTCGGCTGATGCCTACCTCGATATAGAGACCACTGGTTTATCCCAATTTTTTGATTATATCACTGTAATCGGTGTCCTCCATTGCGATGGCAGAAACAATGAGCTAATTCAGTTAGTCGGCGAAGAAGTGACCAGGGGCAACCTCATTACAGCTCTTAGAGATGTAAAAACAATCTACACCTATAACGGCACGAGATTCGACCTTCGCTTCATTTCTAATTCTCTTGGCATAGACCTTGCCGCAGAATACTATCATCGTGACCTGATGTATGACTGCTGGAGGTGTAACTTGTATGGTGGTTTCAAAGCAGTTGAGCGACAGTTGGGCATTCCCCGGCGGCTAGTTGGTATCGGCGGATACGAGGCAGTGCAGTTATGGTGGAGTTATCTGAAGGGTGGTAACAAGAGCGCCCTGGCTTTATTGCTGGAGTATAACAGGGAGGACGTGGTAAACCTCAAAGCACTGAGAGAGAGGCTGAATTCGTTCAGAGGGTTGCCGCTGTAGTGGCATGGCTAGTTCTCTCAAGCACTACGAAATCCGAAATTCTGATATTTAAACCCTAAGCAAATTCAAAAATTCCAATTCCTAAACTGCAAGCAGATTCCAAACGAATTTGTCCCGAGCACTGTGTGAGATTCTTCGCTTCGCTCAGAATGACAGAGGGCGAAGGGCTCAGAATAACAGGTGGTTTACGGGACAATCCCAAATCCAAGATTTCCTCAAAGTGTGGCGTCTGATGGTATAATAGATAGTTTCGTGCTTTGTGTGCTTCTTAAAGCTGGAAAGGTACGCTAGGTTATGGCAACTGGAACTCAGACAAAAGGTTTTTATGGGTGGTGGATGTTATTTTTCCTGTGGGTTGTTTATACCATTCCGATTGGGTTTGCCTTCTACAGCCCAGCGGTGCTCTATCCCTTTATGATTGAGGAGATGGGGTGGTCGCGAGGAGAAATCATGTTCGGCTCCACTGCCACCATGTTGCTTTTCGGGCTCACCGGTCCACTCACTGCCTGGATGATTGGCCGCTTCGGAGCCAGGGTTACTCTGGCTACCGGCGGAACCATTGTGACTATAGCTACCTTCCTGATGGGCTTGGTGGGCCATATCTATTCAATGTACCTAGCTCTATCCTTCCTTGTTGGGCTGGGGGTATCGTTTGCCTCGATGATTCCTGTCCAGATGGTGGTTATCTCCTGGTTTAGTGTCCGCCGGGCGCTGGCTATGGGCCTGGTGTTGGGGGGTGGAGCTATCGGTGGTTTTCTGGCGCCTCAAATCATAAGTGAGGCGGTTCAGGCTGCCGGTGGGAACTGGCGCATCGGCTGGTTTATTATCGCTGTAGCCTCAGTAATTGGGATAGTCGTGGCTATACTTGCAGTGCGTAACCAGCCGGCTGATGTGGGCCAACATCCTGATGGGGTGGCTTCATATGAGGTGGAGGCAGCGGCAAGCGGTAGCAGCCGAGCAGCTCGAACTTATCGCACCCCGGTTGATTGGACTTTACGCGATGCTCTAAAGACGCCGGCGTTATGGCTTCTAGTCGGTGCTGTGGTGTGCAGTTTCTTTCTCTGGCAGGTGATTGTCACCCAGGGGCCTCTTCATCTGCTGGACAGGGGGTTTGACCCAGCCATGGCGGCCTTCTTTTACAGCTTGGCTATTGGGTTAAGCATTGTGGGGCGTTTTACCATCGCCGCCGTAGGCGACATCATTGAGCCACGCTTCCTCTTTGCTTTTGGCGCCTCTTGCATCCTGCTGGGAGGGATTCTGTTCTGGTTTGTGTCGCCTGAGGCTATGTGGACGGCTTATCTCTATCCGTTGCTGGCTGGCTTTGGCTTTGGGGTAGCCTATATCTGCGTGCCTACTATTATCGGTAACTACTGGGGTTCTACAGCTTTTGCCGGCATTAGCGGGCTGGAATCGCCTATTGTGCTGTCGTTCCAGGCCATGGCTGCGCCTCTTGCCGGGTTTCTTTACGACCTGCAAGGCAGCTATTTCACGATTATGGTTATCTCATGGATAGCGGCGGCCATCGGTTTTGGGGCTATCCTCTTGTGCAAGCCACCCAAGCTAAAGACGGATACAAGCATAAAAGAGAGCTCTGCTTAGAAGCCATGTCTAGTGATTGTCAAAAGCGGGTTCCCATTTTATCTTTCACCCTGCCGAATCTTTACTTTGACAGGGAACCCGGAGTATAAGCTCCCTCCCACTAGGGAGAGGAAGGCTATTAAAGAATTCCCTCTCCCTCGATGTGAGAGGGCTAGGGTGGGGGTGAGTTTCGGACAAGGCCTTAAGATCTGCCCCTAATTTTGCATGGCGCTTTTTGTTTTAGAGGCTTTGCCGTTTATATTCTGTGCCAGCTTGGTATAAATATCTGAGCCCAATTTTAGCTCGTCCAGTTGCTGCGGTGATAGCTGACTCTTTATGCGGGCTGGCACACCTACAGCCAGTGACCTGTCCGGTATTTTGGTTGCCGGAACTACTACAGAGCCAGCGCCGATTATGCAGAAATCACCGACTTCGGCGCCATCGAGAATAGTGGCATTATTGCCCACCAGAACATTGTTGCCAATCCTATGGCAGTGGATGACGGCTCCATGTCCAATGATTGTGTTATCGCCGATAGTAACGTCAGTAGCGCCATGCATAACACAATTATCTTCGATGCTAGTGTTGTTTCCGATTATTATCTTACCGAAGTCTGCTCTAATTACTGCCCCGGGCCAGACATTCGAGTTTTCGCCGATTTCGACATCGCCCACGATGTAGGCAGCTTCGCTAACGAATGCTGAAGGTGCTATTTTGGGGCTTTTGCCGTTGAAATCTCTTATCATGTTTCTGCTCCTCTCTCAATGTCATTCTGAGCGTAGCGAAGAATCTAGAGACCCTTCGCTATCGCTCAGGGTGACCAGGTGGGTTTAGGCGAGGCTAAAGCCTCGCCGCTACATGTTTATATTTAAATCCTACCCATGTAGTTGCGACTCTTTAGGGTGGCAAGGGGTGGTGTTTCGGCAAGTGTAATGTCCTGCACTACTTTTATAACCAGGCTCTTAAACGTCTGAGGGCGGCTATTTTCTCCTTATCGCCAACTTTAGCCCTTTCCAGGGCCTGGTGGAGTATTTCGATGCTCTTATCATAAGTTTTCCTGTCTACAGGATAGGGGTGACCGTCTTTGCCGCCATGGGCGAAGCTGTAGCGGGCAGGGTCTCGCAGGCTGATCGGCACGTCATAAATAAGCTCTGAGATCAAGCCGAGGGCGCGGAGAGTTTTCGGGCCTACACCCTCTAGGCTCAGCAGGTTTTCGAAGTTGTCCGGTTGATGCTCATAGGTGATAAGAAGTGTCTTATGTAGGCGGTCGGGATGGATATCCACAAGGCTGAGGTGATGGCGAGACGGCAGGTCTAAGGTCTTGAGCTTTTTTAACTGGCTGACAATCTCCTCTGGTTTTTCCTCAGTGGCGATCTGGGTGATGGTATCCCGTGCCGGTTCGCTCTCAGCGGCTACCAGGTTCAAGGCTTCGCCTCTCGCCTGGGAACAGATGGCGGAATGAGGTTCGCAAACGAAGTCGGTCACCTTTTCGCCAATCCAGTGATAACGGCGGGCGTAGCGGTTGCCTTCGTTCATACCTTGCTGAACTACCGACCATGAGCCGTTCTTGGTGAAGAGGAAGGTATGGTGGTAGAGCTGATAGCCATCTTGGAGGGCTGAGTTATCAACCTTGGCTGTCATACGGCTGGCATAGACCAGAGACGATATGTCTGATTTCAGGAGATGCCCGACGCCTTCTATTTCGGTCGGGGTTTTCCGTGATGTTTTGCCCTTGCCGCCGGCGACGAACAGACCTAGGTCGGTTTCCAGCCCTTTAATCCCTTCTTTGAGGGCGCCGCAGACGGTGGTGGTTACGCCGCTGGAATGCCAGTCATAACCCAGGACGCAGCCGAAGGCCTGGAACCAGAAAGGGTCTGACAGGCGATGGAGCATCTCTTCAGGGCCGAACTCGGTGGTGATGGCGATGGTGATTTCCCGAGCCAGCTTGGTCATGCGGTCGAAGAGCCATCGCGGCGCCTTGCCATAATGCAGCGGCAAATTGGCGATTCCAGTCCGCTGGGGTGAGTTAGTCATTTGCTAATCCGTTCTTAAATATATTATACACGTTTTGTATCCTCTCCTTTGGTGGGGGGTTAGGGTGAGAGGGTGATCAATCCCTTCCCATAATAGGAGAGTCAAAACAAAAGATAAGCCATCTTAAATAAAACGTCAGAAAGTGTGGACACTGACCGCGTTCTGCAATTACCCTCTTGACAGAAATGCTAAGTTATGCTAAGATACTTACAGTAACTGTAAGAGGAGGAATGAAATGAATAAGGTTGCTGAGCATCTAGCGCAAGCTCTCCGTTCTCTCTCGAAAGCCGATAAGACAGATGTCATTCGGTATTTGCTGGAAGATCCAGATGTTAAAGAGGCTGTAGTTAAACTGTTTATTGATAAGTTGGGTAAGCCTCATGAAGGGCGAAATTCTGGCGGCAGTATTAGTCTGGGTGTTACTTCTAACAAAGAGATGGGAATGCGAGTACGTGAAAGCTACATTTCTCGGTTGCAACATAGTGGTGTGCAGATTGACCAGGTCGATAGAATATGGGCCAAAGCGTATAGCAATTTATGGGTGGCAATACCGTTTGCCACGGAACGGCGGCCTAATCGTTGGTTTCTTGGGGTTCCGGAGAGTGAAGTATTTGAGCGAATCCGTAATGGCGGATTAGCTATAGTGCTGTTGTGTCAGTCAGATGTGGGCGATACACTCGATTTTGTGTTGCCTCCTAGCAAAGTCGAGGAGATGGCGTCCCAACTCTCAAAATCACGAGGCCAATTGAAATTCAATCTGAAGAAAGTTGGAAACCGCTATCACCTTGTCATACCCGACCACGGTACGGTTGATGTATCAGACTATAGAGGCAATGTGTCCATTTTTACAAAGTTGAATAGCAGGGGATAGAAGCTGCTGATAAGTGTGGTTAACAATCAGCCAAAGTGTAGAACCATTGACAAGTTGGTGCGATGGACTTATAGTATGTTTGGAGACTAGCGGACAGGATACGGTAAGATGCAACAACAGTATAAATGCCCTAATTGTGGCATGTCAGTTGCCTATCTAGGCAGGTTCTGCGACGATTGCGGAACTCAGCTTAACTGGCCAATGCAACAACAGTTGAATGAACAATCATGTTCCAGTATCCGCCCATCCGAACGACTACTTGATGACATTGAAGAAATTGCTTCTATCAAGCACACTCTTTCTCTAAAAGACCGTTCGTTGACAAGTGCCGATGGTTTTTATGTACAAAGTATCAGTTTACCTGTTTATGGGACGCAATATATGGCCGGTGGCCAATTTATTGCAAAAATTATATTTATAAGAAAGCCGGATGGATCTAGAATTATTGAAAAATATCTGCCTGGTGATTGGGAGACTCAAGTCGCAGAAACCTTACAGATATGCAACGCACTAAGACTAGTACGAGACGGACAAAAATATTGGTCACCTGAAAAAATTGCTGCGTATGAATCACCAGTAGTCATTGATGGCGATATGCTAAATAAGGTCTCCGATGTTAACAGACAACACTACGCTGAAATCAATGAGTACTGGCATTCAATAGATTATCCCCGAAGAATGGAGATTACCAACATCTACGCTGATGACCTCTCAAAAGAGTGGCCTGTAGAATACTTGGAACTGAGAACTAATCTAAGTGAGGCTAAGGCTAATAAGATTGCTGAGTCACTTGCATTGAATGTTCAGAAGGCTCATCTCATTGGTTATATGTGTGGTAAAGGCTGGATATCTCAAAAAGAAGTTGCTAACGCTAACTCCCACTTCGGAGAGCTAATAGCTGGTGATATTAGAAGTAGTATTAATGGTGCCAGGTCTAAAGGTGCAGCTTTTGCAACTTCTTTAATGAAGATTAGCGCAATAGGTCATTTTGATGCATAGCCGAGCATAAAACGATGGAAGATTGAAATAAGCTGGGATCATTACCATTTATCGATTCTATTCTTTACGTATAGAAATCAGTAGCTTTTGCAACGCCCCCTATTATACATCCGATATCAATCCACCATACTTACTAGTCTTCGCTATCAGCCCTCGCACAGCCAAAACAATCCCAGCCACTGGGCATAGCAGTATACCGGCCTTGTCCTAACTCTTCGGCTTCAATTCAATGCGCAGGTCGGCGTCCAGAGCCTCTGCAATCTCAGCAAGTGAGGCAAGTGTTGGGTTGGCATTACCGCTCTCCAACCTTGAGATAGCAGCTTGTCCCGTTCCTACTTTGGCAGCCAACTCTTCTTGACTCATTTTGAGTTCCATGCGGCGTCTGATAATCGACTCAATTAATTCGAATTCCGGCCCCAGCGCCTCATACTCCCTGCGAAACTCAAGGTCAGCCAAAGACCTTTTCTTTACATCTTTATATGACCTTAGCTGTGCCATTTCCTATTCTCCTATGCTCTTATTCTCTATTTACGGAAGTGTTTAACTCATATTACTTGCCTAGACTCATACTCTTGCCTCCGTCTCATCGCCTTCTCAATCTCTCGTCGTGGCGTTTCCTTAGACTTCTTACTGAAAATGTGGAATATTGCCAATCGCTTGCCTTCATACGGGTAAAAGAAGACGCGATAATAACTCCCCGCATGCAAAATCTTCAACTCAAATAGGTCATACCCCTCAAGCTTGGTTATATAGTCCCTTAAATTGCTTAGTCCGAACTTCTCCAGTAAATCCAACCACCTGAATATCTTAGCCCCGGCCTTCTTAGGAAAACGAGCTATATCATCTTCAACCGGCGACTCATCCCTCTCCGTAACGTAGAACTCTACATGCCAGTCCACTGAAATATATTATGACATATATATCATATTCTGTCAACCCTTTCGCTTAATTCTCCGTAAATAGACGAAATTATGGACGTTTAAGGTAGAAGGGCCAGTTGCCCCAAAACTTCTTGCAAATACGGCTTTTTGAGACAAAGCCCTCAGGAGAGAGGAAGAGTAAGCGACAGAGCAGTGCTTTTTGAGCAGAACCGGAGACTTGCGACCTCCCTTGCATTTATGTCAGAGGGGGAATTAGGTCTTCTATTTGCCTGGCTTTACCGCATGAACCTTTACGCTTCTGATTGAGCTGCCAACCTTTTTCAGATCTCCTCGAGGAATGTTGAGACCATTGAGCAGCGCCTGCACTAGGGGGTCATTTGGCGTGTAATCAGTCGGAATAGATGTTTCATCGGCTATGCTTACTTGTTTAAATCCTGCGGCTTTCACGGCTCCTACATATTCATCCTTTATTATGGCACCAGCCAAGCAACCGATATAGGCAGCGACCGAGCTTTTTACTGACTCTGGGAGCTCTTTCTCTAAAACTATGTCGGAAACCATCAACCTGCCGCCGGGTTTCAATATCCTGAATGCTTCTTGAAAGACTCTCTCTTTATCCGGCGATAGGTTGATAACGCAGTTCGAGATTATTGTATCCACATGATTATCAGCCACGGGCAGGTTTTCGATTTCGCCCAGCCTGAACTCTACATTTTTGTAGTCGCCTTTGTGGGCATTTTCCCGGGCTTTTTCAACCATCTCCGGCGTCATATCGACACCGATAACCTTGCCGGTTTTGCCGACCCTGTTAGCCGCCAGGAAACAATCGAAACCAGTGCCTGAGCCGAGGTCGAGGACGACCTCACCTTCTTTCAAAGAAGCTAAAGCTACCGGATTGCCACAGCCAAGGCCGAGGTTAGCCCCTTCCGGGACTGACTGTAAATCCTCGTCGGTGTAGCCTATCTTCTTGCTTACATCCGTGGCTACATTGGTTGTGCCGCAGCACTGATTCTGTGGCGCGCAACAGGAACTACCGCCCCTGGCAACCCGGGCATAGCCCTCTCTGACAACTTTCTTGACTTCTTCTTTTTTCATTTTCTGCTCTCCTATCTAAGTGAAATTTTTAGATGTAATGTCTCTTTTTTAGCTGCCTGCTGCCCAGACTGGGCAGCGATGCCATTTATTATCAACCCCTGGCTCTGCAAGGATAGGTAACCGGAGGAGTAGAGGGGTTGCTTGGTGGTATCGGCTGAATCGGCACAGCTACCATAAATGTGCCGGTAAGTTCACCGATTGTAACCGTATAAGTCCCGGGTAAATCTGCGCAAATTCCGAAGCTCAGAATAGAATCAGCCCCAGCAGCCACGGTCACTTTCTCCGTTTGGACAGTGCAGTCATCTACCTTCAATTCAGCGGTGTAGCTGCCCTGAGTGCCGCCGACATTGGCTATTTTAGCGGTGATGACCACCTTCTCCCCGCTGTCGACCTTGCTCGGGTTGACCTCAAGGTTGGAGAGACGGAAATCAGGAGGCAAGAGATTTTCGACCAGCAGGTTTGACTCTTTGCTTCCAACTGAAATTCTGTAGGTTCCGGCCTGGCTTCTGGTAAGCGTGAAGGTTATCAGTTCCGTTGCTCCGGGGGCGAGCGTAATGCTCTTTCTGTCATCCGCTACTCCGTTGACCATTAAAGGCACGTTGTACGTATCCATTTTGGCGTTGCTGTTTCTTATCTCAACCTCAACGATAGCTTTCTCACCGGTTGTAACCTTTGGCGGCGTGATGTCCAGGGACAATACTTCAAAGGCAGGTGGTGTCTCTTGGCAGGCTTGCAGAAAACTCGGTATTGCTATAAAGACCAGTAAGAAAATTATGCCTATGATTTTTTTATTCACGGTCGTTATCTCGTCTCGTTTATGCCATTATCCGACACATTCGGAATTTTATCCACAGAAGTCAAACGTTGACAGGCTGCTTGAAAAACTCAGCCAGCGAATCAAGCGTCTCGGGGTCAACCCAGCACTCGACGGTCTGTCCTCGCCTTTTCATTTTTATCAGGCCTGCTCTGTGAAGTTCTTTAATGTGGTGAGAAATTGTTGAAGGCGCCAGCCCCAGATTTTTGCCGACTGCCCCTACGCATTCGCGTATATCAGCGTCCGTCTTACAGGCTTCGCCTGGTGTGCAGCATGAAGCCAGGCGCATGAAGATGCTCAAGCGGTGTGGATTTGACAGCGCCTTGAATGTGCCAGCGAGTCGCTCGGCGTCGCCATTTCGAAAATTCGACATGTTTCGAATTATAACCCAGCCTCCATCGTCTTGTCAAGAGGTGTTTAGCTGCTTGTGGTTTATCATGGCTTTCTATTCGCCTCTGGTTTCAGGCGTCGCTCGGAAGATTTTGCGTTTGAAGTACAGGGCTACATTCACCAGGATGATGAGCACTGGCACCTCTATCAGTGGGCCGATAACTGTGGCGAATGCCTGTGCCGAGCCGATACCGAATACTGCTACTGCTATGGCTATAGCCAGTTCAAAGTCGTTGCTGGCTGCGGTGAAGGATACTGCCGTTGTCTTCTGGTAGCCGGAATTGATTTTGTATGCCACGAAGAAAGTTACGAACCACATGATAAAAAAGTAGAGGACAAGTGGTATAGCTATTCTAAAGACGTGGTATGGAAGGTGAATGATGTCTCCACCCTTCAGTGAGAACATCACTACGATGGTGAATAGCAGTGCTGCCGGTGTAACCGGGCTTATCCTGGGGACAAACTTGTTTTCAAACCATGTCTCGCCTTTGCCCTTTAGTAGACTGTACCTGGTAATGATGCCGGCTGTGAAGGGTATGCCGAGATAGATGAGTACTGCCTTTGCCGCATCCGCAATGGAAACATCTATATCGATACCCTCGACAAGACCTAGTCGGGGCAACATTAAGGTTATGAAGATATAGATGTAAACGGCGTAAAATAAAATCTGGAAGATGGCGTTCAGGGCAACCAAGCCTACTGCAAGCTCTCTGTCTCCACCTGCCAGTTCGTTCCATACTATCACCATGGCTATGCACCGTGCCAGGCCGACGAGTATGACGCCGATCATGTATTCCGGGTAACTTTGCAGGAAGATTATTGCCAGGATGAACATGACAATCGGGCCGATGACCCAGTTCTGCGTCAGCGAGAGGGCTACGAGCCTCAGGTGGCGGAATGCCTTGCCTATGTGTTCATAGTTTACCTTGGTGAGTGGTGGGTACATCATAAGGATCAGGCCGATGGCTATAGGAATCGATGTAGCTCCCACCTGGAATGAAGCGATGAGATGGGGTACCTGTGGCACGATATAGCCCAGACCTACACCAAAAGCCATGGCCAGAAAGATCCACAGCGTCAGAAAACGATCAAAGAAAGAAAGTCTGGCGAAGGTAGTCTCAGATTGGTTTTCCATAGTTTTTGTCTCCTTACTCCAGTAGTTTAGCTAAAGCCCGGCGGTTCTCAGCGAATTCGGGCTGGTCCAGGAAGGGACAGTCCTCAAGGCGGCACTTGCCTTTTGCCAGGTCAATAGCAAAGGCAAGGCAGGTCTTTTTGTCGCATTTCTGGCAGTCCGTTTTTGGTAGAAGTTTATGCAACACCAGCCCCATGCTCATTTTCGATTTGCCCGGTTCGACTGCTTGCTGCGTCTGGTTTAATTTAGCCACAATTTTGTGGACTATAGCCGGTTCAGGATAAGCTCCCATGTCGTAAAGCGTGTAGCCCATGAATATTGCGGGAGACTCCTGGTAGCAGCTCCGAACTGCCTCTTCTATCACGTTCGGGTTTAATCCGGGGACTTTGATGTCTCTTTCTCCCGGTTTGCACAGCAGGTTGATTATGCTGACGATTTGCTGGTTAAATCTGTCTATTAGCTCCGTGGGGATGTTGTAAAGGTATGGGGTAAGTGCCCTTGAGCCGATAATGCGCTTCGTGTCATCAACGCCATTTTGTTTGAGTGCCAGGAGCGCTTCGCCAGGCAAATGGCCGGATGATTCCCGTCCACAGAGCACGATGTAGCGGATATTCGAGTTGGCTACTATGTTGCAGATTATCTTCTCGATTCCGATATTCTCGGTTTGAAGCATCCCGGAAAGGGCAGCACCGGAGTCTGTGCCGACCATAACCAGTTCGTTCAGTTCGGGCGGTATAGCGAAATCGAAGGTATCCAGAATGACGCAGACAGCGACAGGAGAATAGTCGTTACCTCTGACATAACGGCCTTCCTCTGGAGGATAACCATCTGGCGGCTTAACTTTTAACATCATTTAACCCTGATCGAGCTGTTAGGCTAAATTATAGATTCTTAAGCATCTTTGCTACCCTTGCCTTCTTTGCTGAAGCGCAGGATGCCGGCATCTGGAAAATAGGTACAACCTTCAATAATGCTATTAAGATAGGGCAATACCTCACTGATGTCATCCGAAAGCTCAGCAATGGCGTTAACTGTTTGCACTGAGAAATCGCAGGGCGGGAACTCAATTTTTAATGTATATGATTTAAGCAACATTGTCTCGTCCCACATCTAGCGCATTATCAGCACGGGCACCTTCGCCCGCTTGACAACCTCAGTAGTTGTTCTTCCAAGCAGAAGCCCTTTAACACTTCCACTTCCAGTACCCATCACAATTAAAGAGATATTCTCTTCGTCTGCAGCTTTCAATATTGTGTGGGTAGAAGTGCCAACCTCTATCCTCATCTTTCCTTTTACGCTACCTTTTTCAATCTCTTTAAGAACCACCTCCAGTCCTGCCCTTTCTCTGTCAAACTGGTCTAGGCGGCATTCCTCCAGGTTCCGTCCTGTCCATCCACAGCCATCCAGTGAAATGACACCCAGCACAACCACCTCCTGTGTTCCAGCCCTCTTGAACTCTTCTAAGTGTGCCAGAGACACCTGTGCTCCTTCAAAACAGTCCATTACACACAATATTCTCTCGAACATTTCATTCCTCCACACAAATTTTTAGCCTTCGTTTCCAACTCCTTTAATTCTAACCCTCTACAAACTGAGGGCTCAGATGGCTTGACCTCAAAGCATGCCACAAAGCCTGACCTTCGCAGGATTTCTCAGGCCATTTCTTTATACAGGGCTTTCTTAGCATTTGAATGTCTATCATGTCTCACAATCAGCTTCACTTGCAACAACTAACATCAAAGGCTATCTTAGCCGTAGACGAACCCCCGCGCCCATCGTTGACTTCTACCGTAACGAAGTGGCGAACAGGGTTGGTGGGAGCAATCCATACAATCTTTTTCCCCTCTTCGTCTGTTATCTTGCCATCGGTGGCTGTCCACGTATATGATAAGTCATCACCATCGGAGTCTTCTGCAATACAGGTAATGACCGCCGGCGTAAGCGTTCGAAGAGATATAATTGGGCGGTCTAACTGCTCTACCGACGGGTCGATTTCTATTGGTCCTACCGGCCTGGCTATGTTAACGACAAGACTGGTGATGATTGGTGGCTGGTTAGGTTTGTCTGTTACTGATATGGTAACAGACTGTGTAGCTGTCCCACCCTGATTATCATTCACTAATACAGCAATAGTGTACTCTCCGGGAGTTTCGGGGGCTGTCCAGTTGATTATCCGCCCTTGCCCCTTAATCGTTCCACCACTAGCTGACCAAGAGTAAGTAAGCTCATCACTATCAGTGTCTTCGGCTTCACATACGATTTCGCTTGTTGATAATACGCTAATCTTATTCTGTGCTGTCATAGTCTTGATGATGGGTGGGTGGTTTTGTGGTTCTGCTACTGGTGGTTCCACGGGTACCTGTGGTGTAGGGGTAAAAATAGCACAACTGGTACCTAAGAGTAGCGCAGCCGTGGTTATAATGACCCAGTGACGTATCATATCTTTCGCCTCCAAATTTTTATAGGCATCACGAAGAATCTCAATTATCAAGACCTCCTAGATGAGCACCTTCTTGTCTGCCGTTTTCAATAGTAATATCCCTTTCGGCGACGCAACCAAGCCCGAATGAGCAGAACAAAGATACGGATAACTACCAAGCCAGCGATAATAAAGCCCAATATGTAGAAGAACTTAATTTTCTTCAACAGCTCGGTGAACTCATGCATAAAGTTGGAGAATTCTGCTACCACAAACTCATAGGGGACATATGACCACTCGCTTTCGTTGCCGGCTCCATCAACTGCCTTCACCCGCCAGTAGTAGGTGCCGGGTGCGATATCTAGAGCGCAGTTGGTATCAGTCAATCCTGTCCTTTTTATGATTAGCCCAGTCGGAATAAAATCGTAGTTGTCAGCCACCTCTAGCGTGTAGGTAATGCCACTGGGGTCATTGGCGCCGCTCCATTTGAATGACACGGTTTGGGTGCCAACTAAGCCAAACCTGTGCCCCATAGGGGTAATCGGCCCTGGTCTCGGTGGAGACGTAGTGTCTGCCAACGGTTGGGGGCTATCATGCTCAGTAGCATTAGCCTGTGTGCCAGTCTCCTTGGCAGGGACATCTGGGATGTCATTTGTTACGTTTGCAGTCGGCAAGACTTCCAATTTAGTACTGGCAGAAGTCATTGGGTATTCGGTAGTAACAACGAGTTCATGTTCGCCGCTACTAGCAGCAGGAATGGTAAACTCGGTAGTGAAACTGCCAACGGCGTTAGTGATTATGGTCAAATTGGTTGACTTACCATCAAAGGTGAGCCTGCCGCCGGTTTCAGCAGGAAAGCCCTGTCCGTTAACAGTAACGGTAGCATTAGGACGACTTGAAGCAGGAGTGACTTTCAGTCCTGGCTTTACAAAGAACTGGAAGGTGACGACTCTTCTAAGTTGCCTGAACTGTATATAGTGCACACCGTATTCAGCCTCAGGTATGGTAAAGCTAGTCGCCACCGCTGTACTACCCTCGGATACATGACCCCGAGCCAGCACGGTGGTTCTACCTTGTTCGAAGGCCGCCGTTGGACTCCAGCAGACCTCATAGTCTCCTTCTGAAAAGGTCTCCCCTGCAATGGATAAGACCACCATGGTTCCAACCTTGCCCGAGTCCGGCGTCAAAGTCACACCAGCACCACAGCTGCCGCCAACACAACCGGCATTTGCGACTGAAGATGGCATCAGAGATGAAGCCAGAAGTGTAAATAGAGCCGCATAATATATCAGCTTTATTTCTCGTTTATAGAACATTCTCGTTACATACATGGGCGAATAAGATACTTATTTTAAAAATACTCTCTCAGGCGGCGAAGGAAGGCACGGACAAGCAGGATGAAAAAGAAGAGGAAAAGCAGACCGCCAATAACCAGGAACCATGTTGAGAAAAAGCCGACCTTGAATGGGTAAGGAGAAATTGCCCACTCACCTTCGTTGCCGGCGCCGTCAACAGCTTTAACGCGCCAGTAATAGTTGCCAGGTTCAACCTTGGCACTGCACGTTGTCTCGGTCAAACCTGTCTTTCTCATACCTGGTTTCAATGGGAAGAAATTGAGATTTTCGGATACTTCCAGAATGTAAGCGATGCCACTTGGGTCATCAACCTTAGTCCAGCTAAAGGTAACAAGCTGCGAGCCGAGCCAACCGAATCTCTGCCCTTGGGGTAAAATTGGGGCTGGTGCCGGCGGCGCATCACTTTCCAAGGCTAGACTGTATGTGGCTTTATTGCCAGATTTATCGGTGACAATAACCTTGTGGTTGGCTTTGGAGCTTTTTGGCACATTGAAAGTATAGGTACAATTGCCGGTTTCATCAGTTTTTGGTGAACCATCTTCTATAGTAATGTCATCAAATTGAATAGAGACCACGCTGCTGGCAGCAAAGCCACTGCCGGTCAAGGTGACCTTTTGGCCGACCTCAGGCGATTTGGGCTCTAGGCTGATGGCGGGTTTAATCTCGAGGCTGGCTACGGTATATTCGCTGAGCATTTTATCAGCAGTCGCCTTGAACTCGTGTTTGCCAGCAACGGTCTCAGGAACGGTGAATTTGCTAGTGAAGCTGCCCAGGTTATTTGTGGTAACCGGAGTGCCTGTGGCTTTATCATCAAAGCTCAAGTTAACATCACCGTTAGTGGGAAAACCAGTACCCTTGATGATGACTTCGTCGCCAGGTGAACTTGATGGTGGAGTCACCTTGATACCCGGCAAGACGCTAAAAATGAAATTATAGGGGTCTTCTTGAGGTCGCCAGCCACGCCTAAACTGAACGTAGTTGGTTCCGTAGGCTGCTTCGGGAATCGTAAAAATGGCTGTTGCTTGCGCGCTACCTTTAGGCAGGTTGCCCTCGGCTATTAACGTGCAAGTAGCCGGATCGGAAATCGGAGATTTGCTCCATAGAACCTGGTAAGGCCCATCCAGTGGAAAGCCGCCACTTGTAATAGCCAGCACTACTGTGGTGCCCACCTTACCTGTTTCAGGTGTCAAACTGACACCGTCGCAATTGGCGCCTACTCAGCCAGCTTCCACGCTTGCAGGCGACGCAAATGCTAATGCCAGTAAAATAAGCAGGATGAAAATATATTCGCCTCTCATATCACTCTCAATTTCGCTAATGGCAACAATCTATATTTATCGCCAGATACCCTTCCGCCTTATTGCCTTCTTCATCGGTCACTATGACGGTTATAAGTGCATTTCCATACTGTCCCATAGTCTGCCAGGTGATAATAGGGCCATTGCCGCTGACTTTACCCATGCTTGCAAACCATGTGTAGCGAAGCTCACCGCCTTTTGGATCCGAAGCGTCGCATCTAATCTCATAACTTTTCCAGCGAGATGCTTCGATGCCGTTTTTGCAGCCAATGCATGTCACTCTGCTAATCAGAGGATGACGTGGAGGCTCATTGGTCACCAGAATAATTATCGAACCGGTAGCTGTACCGCCTCTACCATCTTTAACCTCCACCGTAATGGTGTAATCTCCAGTGCCATCAGGAGCTATCCAGAGAATGTCCTCTGCCTCTCCTTTTATCTGTATCTCACCTCCTGTGGATGACCACTTATAACTCAGCCTGTCCCCGTCGTCATCTGTAGCCACGCACCTGACTGTAATGCCGCTTGATGGTGTCACTTGCTTCTGAACTGTTAGATTATGAGCGGTCATGTAATGGATGACTGGCGGGCTATTTTGCTGCTCAGTAAGCTGCGATGGAGCTGCAGGCACAGAGCAAGCACCACTGATAATCGTTAGAGTTACCAGGAAAAGCAAAACGGTTTGCGGCTTCAGTTTGCAAAGCATTCTAATAAAATTCACTTCCGTTACTCCTGTTATCTAGCCACGGATTTAAATAACGGCCTTCTTCCGGAGGATAACCATCTGCAGGCTTGACTTTAAGCATTAGACTACCTTTAGATTTGCATTTCTTTAATCAGTTTCTCTACCCGGGTCTTGATTTGGTCTCGAATTTTCCTGATTTTC
>Ga0194110_10000794_pt1 | contig 40620 bp, 36 predicted proteins | sample TA2Kig1200mmetaG_FD_146192 | JGI IMG/M metagenome (GOLD analysis project Ga0194110, IMG submission 146192) | Freshwater microbial communities from Lake Tanganyika, Tanzania - TA2015032 Kigoma Deep Cast 1200m | ecosystem: Environmental > Aquatic > Freshwater > Lake | place: Tanzania: Lake...
ATTTTGAGTGTCTCACTTTTCGAGAAAAAGCCCATTTTATCGGCACTCGTACCACCAAAATGCACAAAACTGATCACCATGCCAGACAACCAATTGACTTTATTCGATTATTAATTGGACACCCGTGCTCCCCAGTATAAACTCATACGCCGGCATACCTCTTCGTGGGGGGTAAAAGCGATAATGGGTGTGGATGGACGATATTTGGAGACGAAAAGGGCCGTGGTTCCGGATTGGGTGAAGGCCACGATTACCCGGGCTGGCAGACGTTCGGCAGCCTGAACAGCGGCTTGAGCAACCGCATCCGGAATGGAATCTTTCTTTGAGGCCGGCAAAATCTCCGGCCTGACCGAGAGGTGAGAAGATTCCGCTATGGAGGCGATCTCGGCCATCATGGCCGCGGCTCCTTCGGGGTATTTGCCAACAGCGGTCTCGGCCGAAAGCATTACGGCATCGGTTCCGTCGAATATGGCGTTGGCCACATCCGAGGCTTCCGCCCGGGTAGGCCGCTGATGTTCGATCATGGATTCCAGCATCTGGGTGGCCGTGATCACCAAGCGTCCCTGCTGGTTGGCCTGTTTGATGATTTCTTTCTGGAGAATGGGAACCTGGGCTAAGGGCATTTCCACTCCCAGATCCCCGCGGGCGACCATCACCCCCTCGGCAGCTTTCAGAATTTCCCCGAGGTTTAAGATGGCTTCAGGCCGCTCCAGCTTGGCGATCACCGGGACTTCTCTTCCAAGGCGGCCCATGGCTCTTTTTATGCGCTGGATGTCTTGGGCCTTCCTGACGAAAGACATTCCCACGTAATCCACCCCCAGGGACAGGCCGAAAGCCAGATCTTTCAGATCTTTGGGGGTAAGGGATGGGGCAGAAAGGTTCGTTCCGGGGAGGTTAAGGCCCATGTGGTCCTTCAATATGCCGCCTTCGACGACTTCTGTGATGACCTCCGTTCCCTTCACTCTTTTCACCCGCAGCCTAAGGTAGCCATCGCCGAGTAAAACTGTATCGTCAGGCTTCACGTCCTTAGGCAAACGATGATATGTGGTATTGGCGCGCTGCTCTGTTCCGGCGATTTTTTGGGTTGTCAGAATGAAGGGGGCGCCCTTCTTGAGCATGGCCCGTCCATTGATAAGGGGGCCGATACGCATTTTAGGTCCCTGGAGGTCCTGGAGAATGGCCAGGGATTTCCCCAGACTTTCGGATAATTTTCTAAGGAGGGCGTATGCTCGACCATGGCTTTCCTGAGAGCCGTGGGAAAAATTCAGGCGGGCAACATTCATACCCTTATGGATCAAGCGCTTGATAACTTCCTCGGATTGGCTGGCCGGCCCGATGGTACAAACGATCTTGGTTTTGCGCATTATTTCTCCCTTCTATTCATTCCCCCCTAAGAGCATTATGGGCCATGGAAATGAAGAGTCAAGAGTAAATTTATGGAAGGACTATCGCCTTATTATTCCGAGCGAAGCGCCCATGGGCCAGAGCCTGGGCCTAACTAAAAACTGGGGGTGGCAAGACAACAAATCGCTTGACAATTAGTTTTGTTTCATATAGTATGCTTTCGAACTTTTCTAGGAATACTTCCCTGGTGAACATTACGAAGAGGACAAATTAATGAAGATGGAATATCAAGTGGGTTTTCTCCTTTCCAGAGCAGCCTGGGCAATGAACAATTTTGTGAATCGAATACTTAGGGAAAACGGCCTTCCGGACATTTCCGTGGCCTATTTCGCCGTTCTCCAGACACTGTGGGAAAACGACGGCCTGAGTATCAGCGAGCTGGGAGAGAAAGTCCAGTTGGAAAAATCAACCATGACCAGTCTGATCGACCGCATGGAAGGAGCCGGCCTTCTTCGCCGGGAAGATCATCCTACAGACCGGCGGGCTTTTAAAATATGTCTCACAGCGCGGGGAAAAGATTTGGAGGAGAAGCTGGATCAGGTGTCCAGCCGAGCTTACCGCCTTTTGACCCAAGGAATTCCTGAAAAAGATTTGCAGAAATCCATCGAGATATGTAAACAACTTGTCCAAAACGCCGAGTTAGGAAGAGGAGGTGAATAAGAAAAACTTCATTTTTTTTGCTCTGCGGCGGAACTTTTTTTAAAAGTTGGTAATACAAGATACACATAGGAAGGGTAAGGACGCTCCCTTTCAGATTGGAGGATGCATGGAAAAGAATATCAAGAAAGCAGCAGTGCTGGGAGCTGGCGTGATGGGAGCAACCATTGCCGCCCACTTGGCCAACGTTAGCATTCCTTCCATCATGCTGGACATCGTTCCAAACAAACTATCGCCGGAGGAGGAGAAGAAGGGACTTTCGCTCAAGGATGCGGCGGTGCGCAATCGCTTTGCCGCCACGGGCAAGCAGAACTTGCTCCGGGCGCGTCCCGCGGCCCTGGCCGTTCCCGAGTTCGCCAGTATGATCGAGGTGGGAAATTTTGCAGATCATCTTTCCCGTTTGGCGGAGGTGGATTGGATCATAGAGGTGGTAATCGAAAACCTGCAGATCAAACAGGATCTTTTCAAAAAAGTGGCGGCGGTGCGCCGGCCCGGAACTATCGTCAGCTCTAACACCTCGGGCATCCCCATAGCGGACATCTGCAAAGGTATGGACCTGGAATTCCGGGAGCATTTTCTGGGCACCCATTTTTTCAACCCGCCGCGGTACATGAAGCTTCTGGAAATCATCCCTATTCCAGAGACCTTACCCGAGGTGGTCAAATTCATCGCTTATTTTGGAGAGCGGGTGTTAGGTAAGGGGATCGTGTACGCCAAAGACACCCCCAACTTCATCGCCAACCGCATCGGCATATTCGGCATGCTCAATTTGATGAGGATCATGGTCGAAGAAGGCTACACCATCGAAGAGGTGGACGCCATAACGGGCCAGGCTATGGGGCGCCCCAAAAGCGCTGCTTTCGGGACTACGGATCTGGTGGGCCTGGACACCTTTGCCCATGTGGCCAAGAATCTGTATGAAAACGCCGCCAATGATGAGATGCGGGAAGTCTTCAAGGTTCCCGATTTTGTTAAGAAGATGATCGAGAATAACTGGCTCGGCAACAAGACTGGCCAGGGCTTTTACAAACGGATCAAGTCAGAGGCCGGGAAAGAGAAGTTAGTGCTGGATTATAAAACCATGGAGTACCGTCCTGCGCAAAAAGTCAAACTTCCCTCGCTGGATGCGGTCAAGGCAGCGGTCGGCGCGGCCAACAAGGCCAAGGCCCTGATCTACGCCGAGGACCGGGCCGGCCAGCTCGCCTGGAAAATCACCCGGGATTCCCTGCTTTATACGGCCGGGCGGATTCCGGAGATCGCCGATGATATTTACAATATCGACAATGCCGCCAAGTGGGGCTTCAACTATGAAGCCGGGCCCTTCGAGTCCTGGGACGCCATCGGCGTCGAGGAATCGGTAGAACGGATGAGGAAAGAGGGCAAGGTCATTCCGCCCCTGGTGGAGAAGCTCCTGGCTCAGAAAAAAAAGAGCTTTTACCTGAAAAAGAACGGGGAGCTTTTCTTCTTTGATTTAAAAACCGAAGATTACAAAAAAGTTGAGGAAAAGCCCGAAGTCATTCTCCTGCCATCCCTCAAAGAGAGAAACAAGCTGGTCAAGTCCAATGCCGGAGCCAGTCTGATAGACATGGGGGATGGAGTGGCCTGCCTGGAGTTCCACACTTATATGAACGCCATCGGCCAGGAGATCATTGAGATGATCCTCGAGTCCTTAAAGATCGTGGAGAAGGATTTTCTGGGAATGGTGATCGGCAATCACGCCCAGAATTACTCTGTGGGCGCCAACCTGCTCATGCTCGTGGGGGAGATCGTGAAGTCCAACTGGGCGGGCATCGAAGCGGCCATCAAGGCTTTCCAGGATGCCACCATGGCCATGAAGTATTTCGAGAAACCAATTGTAGCCGCTCCCCACGGTATGGCCCTGGGCGGGGGCTGCGAGGTCTGTCTGGCCAGCCACCGCATCCGGGCAGCCCTGGAAACGTACATGGGCCAGGTGGAGATCGGCGTGGGGCTTCTGCCGGGCGCCGGAGGAAACAAGGAAGTTTACCTCCGCTGCATCGAGGGGATTCCCGACGGCGTAACTCCGGACCTCCTGCCTTTCCTGCGCAAAGCCTTCGAGAACATTGCCATGGCCAAAGTTGCCACCAGCGCCGAGGAAGCCAGAAAATTAGGGTTCCTGCGCTCTACGGATAAGATTACGGCCAACGTTGATCATCTGCTTTATGACGCCAAGCAGACCGTTCTGGCCATGGTTAAGGAAGGATTCCGCCCGCCCCGACCAAGACTTATCCCCGTGGCCGGGGACGGAGGGCGCGCAGCTATCAAGTATATGGCCAACACCATGCGCCAGGGCGGGTTTATTTCCGAGTATGACGAGTTCATCGCCGGCAAGCTGGCCTACATCTTAACCGGCGGGGACGTATTGAGCGGGGCTCTGGTCACGGAACAGCGCATGTTGGACATCGAGCGGGAGGCATTCTTAAGTCTTTGCGGCGAAAAGAAAACCCAGGACCGGATTTCCCACATGCTTAAAACCAACAAGCCCCTGAGGAATTAAAAGGAGGAGACCATGAGAGAAGCCGTTATCGTTTCTGCGGTTCGCACTGCAGTGGGCCGCGCCCCGCGCGGCAGCCTGCGCAATACCCGCCCGGATGATCTGGCCGGCTGGGTGGTAAGGGAAGCCTTGAACCGGGCCCCGGGTGTAAAGCCCGAAGAGGTGGACGACCTGGTCATCGGCTGCAGCTTCCCCGAAGCGGAACAGGGGCTGAACGTGGCCCGCCTGATTTGTTACATTGCCGGCCTCCCTTACACGGTGCCCGGCCAAACCATTAACCGTTTCTGCTCCTCCGGACTCCAGGCTATTGCCATAGGAGCCGAACACATCATGTGCGGTTTTGCCGATGTGATCATCGCCGGGGGGGTGGAATCAATGTCCATGGTTCCGATGGGCGGGAACAAGACCGTGCCCAACCTCAAGCTCATCGAAACCTACCCGGAAGGTTACACGGCTATGGGAGTGACTGCCGAGAATGTGGCCCGGAAGTTCGGGATCAGCCGGGAGGACCAGGATGCTTTTGCTTTGAGAAGCCACCAAAAGGCGGCAGCGGCGATTAAAGAAGGCAGGTTCAAGGAAGAAATCCTGCCCATCAAAGTGAAGACCCAGGAAGTTTCCGAGGATGGGAAAGTGGCTTTCCGGGAATTCGTATTCGACACTGATGAAGGGGTGCGCCCCGACACCTCGATGGATGCCCTGGCCAAGCTGAGACCCGCTTTTTCGGCAACAGGCACAGTAACCCCGGGAAACTCCTCCCCGTTGAATGACGGCGCTTCGGCCGTGGTTCTCCTGTCCAGGGAAAAAGCAAAGTCGCTTGGCCTTAAGCCCATGGCCACTTTCAGGTCTTTTGCCGTGGCTGGCGTTCCCCCGGAGTTGATGGGCATCGGCCCGGTGGAGGCCATTCCCAGGGCCCTGAAATTCGCCGGTTTGAGCCTGGATCAAATCAATCTTTTTGAATTGAACGAGGCCTTCGCCTCTCAGGCCCTTTATGTTTGCCGCAACCTGGGCTTGAACATGGACAGGGTCAACGTAAATGGCGGAGCCATTGCCCTGGGTCATGCCCTGGGCAACAGCGGGGCTCGTCTTACCACCACACTGCTGCACGAAATGAACCGCCGCCAGGCCCGCTATGGAGTTGTATCCATGTGCATTGGTTTTGGCATGGGCGCGGCCGGGGTCTTTGAGCGCGAACCAGCCTACTGAGAAAAAAGGAGTTCAAGTCGCGCCTTCGGCGTGATCGAGGATTCAGGGGTCCCAGGGTAAAAAAGCGGACCCCTGGATCACACAATTTTGCTTCGCCTTTCCATCAGGACGACGTCTCTCCAGGTCCCGGCAAGTTCCCCGAAGGTCATCTTCCCGATTTTTTCCCTTATTCCCAAAACCCTGAACCCATGCTTCTTGTGTAAATTTATGCTAAGAATGTTTTCCGGAAAGATGCCGGCCTGGAGGGTCCAGATTCCCGCTTGCTCCGAAGCATCGATGAGCGCGGCAAGGAGCGCAGACCCAATGCCTTGCCCCCTATATCCTGCGCCTACGTAGATACTTACTTCCGCCACTCCGGAATAGACAGAACGGGGCGAAAACCGTCTCAGGGCGGCCCATCCGGCAACATCGTTTCCGACCCGGGCTGCCAATCGAGGCTCGTCCAGATGGGCTGAATCCCATGCCTGCCAATCCGGGGCTTCGGCCTCGAAGGTCGCGTGTCCCGTGGCCATCCCGTCGAGGTAGATAGCCCGTACTTGTTCCCAGTCGTCACGATTCATTTTGTTGATTATAAATCCCATCTTTCCCTCGTATTTACAAAAGATCCACTTCCTTCTTCCCTCGGAAATGAATCGGAATGTTAACTAAACGAGATCTCACCCTTTTGTACGCCGAGAGTCCAATCCTGAACCTCCTTACTACATTTCCCGGAGACTTTACAATTAAAAAACCGTACTTGTTTAGCCATTTTAAAATCCCTCCCACCCTCCCTTTAATAAAGGGAGGAGATTAGTCCCGCCAAAGGCGGGATTCCCCCCCCTTTGAAAAAGGGAAGCTGTGAAAAAATCTAGGCGTCGCCGCGGCGATCCTTCCAGGCTAGGGTTTGCAGCCAAGAAAGAGTTTGACCTTTTGTCCCGGAAAGGGGGTAAGGCTCGCGGGCAATTTTCTTTTTCAGAAAGCCGGCGTCTTGGCTGACGGAAACCGGGAAACTTCTCCAGCTGAAAATCCTGGGCGGCCCACGACCGATAGCCTTTGATAGACAGGGCAACCTGACCCTGAATTAGATTTTTTTATTTTTCCTCGGCCAAGATAATTTCAAAGGGGCACCGGATGGCCTTGTAAAAGCAGATGGACTCGCAGTCGGTGCAAAAGGAGCAGTCCTCGGGCCTTACGATGGTCGCTTTGCCTTCCACCAATTCCACTGCGTCGGTGGGGCACTTTTCCACGCAGTCGCCGCAACCCACGCATTTTTCGGAATCTATATCTAGAAAGGCCGTTCCCACTTTGACCACCTTTTTTTATGCGCCTCCGGAACCAATGTAATCGAGCGAATGTTTTCCGAATACGACTTTTGGCGGAATTTCAGGTCATTTTTTTCAGCTTCTCCGTGTTGATAACGTAGATTCGGTGTCCCTCCATCCGGATGGCCCCTGCGGCCACCAGAGCTTTCAGGGACCGTCCGATGACGTCCCGCACTGAACCTACCCGGGCAGCCATTTCGTCCCGGGTCAAACGGGGCACCAGTCCTGTCCTCCCTTCTACCCCTGTTAGTTCCAGCAGCAGGCGAGCCATCCGGTCGACCACGCTCCGGAAAGAAAGGTCTTCGACCACGGAGGTCAGGTGACGCAGCCGGCCGGAAAATACTTTCAAGATGGCCAGCGCCGGCGGACAGTCGCCAATCAAAGACAGTAAGGCCCTTTTGGGGATCAGGTATATCTGGGAAGGCTCGATGGCCGAGGCACTGGCCGGGTTCGCGCCTCCGTCGAAGATTGGGACATCGTTGAAACTGTCTCCCGGCTTGGCGACCAGCAATACCTGCTCCCTTCCTTCCAGGGAACTCTTGAAGACTCGAATCTTACCTGAGTGGACCAGGTACAACCCCCGGCAGGGTTCTCCTTCAAGGAAAAGAAACTCACCAGGAGAAAAAGAAAGCTCGACTGTCTCTTCCCGGATCTTTTCCAGGTCCCGGGTGCCCAAACTAGAAAAGTAAGGGACAGATTGCAAAAAGTCCATGGACGCAGGCATCGGAGAATCCTTCTGTGAACCCCTATAGTTATTTTAATATTACCACAACCAATGGCGAGAAAAAAAGCGCTATTCCGACAAAAGTCGTATTCTTCCTCAAAGGGGGATGGTATTTTGGATTAAAAAAGCGCTTCAGCCCGGAAAGAAAGGAGAGGCAGAAGGTGCCAGAAAGAATCGAAGCCCCTCTGCAAAAGATCCGGCTTGCCCTGCGCACCAACGGAGAGGATGTGGAGGTCATGGTCGTATGGGATAATCACGGGAAACCAGAAAGGCTGAAGATTCAATCTAAGGTGTACTACACCAGGAGGTGACAGATGGTCGAAAAGGAAAAACAAAGTGTGGATCCAGCGACGCAGGAAATGATCGAGAAGGCTGCCCAGGACGGGATCCGGGTCGCCTTCGAGCGGGCCGCAACCATGAAAGCATGTCCCATCGGGGCGGAGGGAAGCTGTTGCAGCCTCTGCGCCATGGGCCCTTGCCGGGTCATGGCTCCGAAAGGCAAGGAAGAAACCCTGGATGAGAGAAGGAACCGGGTCGGGGTCTGCGGGGCAACACCGGAGACCATTTCCGCCAGGAACTTCGCCAGGAAAGTGGCTGCGGGGACCGCTTCCCACGGGGACCATGGACGTTTTATGGCCCGGTTCTTCCTGGCCGTGGCCAAAGGGGAACTGCCTGGGTATGAGATAAAGGATGAGCAGAAGCTTCTTCTGCTGGCCCTGGAGCTCGGGGTCAAAATCGCAGACCGGGACAAGGGGGAAATCGCGGCCGAAGTCGCTAAACTCCTGATCCAGGAGTTTGGAAAACAGGAGGGCGAGCTCCTCTTCCTGAAGCGGGCGCCCGAGAAACGCCAAAGGCTGTGGCGGGAATTGGGCGTGTCTCCCCGGGGAATCGACCTGGAAGTTGCCGAAGCCCTGCACCGCACCCACATGGGGACGGACCAGGACTATCAGGACCTCCTTGACTTAAGCGTGCGGGTGGCGCTGGCCGACGGTTGGGGGGGAAGCATGATCGCCACGGAGATCCAGGATATCGTCTTTGGAAGCCCTGTCCCGGTGGCCGGTAAAATCAACCTGGGAGTGCTCAAGGAAGAGGAAGTGAACATCATCGTCCACGGCCACGAGCCCCAGTTGGCCGAGATGCTGGCTGTGGTCGCTCAAAGCCCGGAGATGATTCAGTACGCGAAGACCAAGGGGGCGCGGGGGATCAACCTTGCCGGCATGTGCTGCACGGCCAACGAAATGCTCATGCGCCGCGGTCTGCCCGTTGCCGGGAACTTCCTACAGCAGGAGCTGGCCGTGGTGACCGGGGCATTGGAAGCCATGGTGGTGGACGTGCAATGCATCATGCAGGGGCTTGTGGACACGGCCCGGTGCTACCACACGCGGATCGTTACCACGGACCCGAGGGCCAAGATCCAGGGAGCAACCCATATGCCTTTCGATGAACACCGGGCCCTCGAGTCGGCCCAGGCGATTGTTCGCCTGGCGGTGGACAACTATGTCAACAGGGGTAAAAACATCCGTATCCCCAGGCATACGACCCCCTTGATCGCCGGCTTTACTTATGAAAGTATCAACTACATGCTGGGAGGATCCTTCCGCGGATCCTTCCGCCCTCTGAACGACAATATCATCAACGGCCGAATCCGGGGCGTGGCCGGGGTGGTGGGCTGCAATAACCCCCGGACCCCGCATGATGCCTCCAATCTGGCGATGGTCAAGGAGCTTATTCGGAACGACGTCCTGGTCCTCCAGACCGGGTGCATGGCTATGGCCAGCGCCAAGGCGGGCTTGATGGTACCAGAGGCGGCCCAATTCGCAGGCGAGGGGCTGGCCTCAGTCTGTGAAGCCGTAGGCATGCCCCCGGTCCTGCATATGGGCGCGTGCATCGATAACAGCCGGATACTCATCGCGGCTGCAGCCATGGTGAATGAAGGAGGCCTGGGCGATGACCTCAGCAAGCTTCCGGTCGCCGGGGCGGCCCCAGAATGGATGAGTGAAAAAGCCCTGGCCATCGGTCAGTACTTCGTCGGCTCCGGGATTTTTACGGTCTTCGGTGTGACCTGGCCCACCATCGGAAGCCAAGAGGTCACCGAGTACCTTTTCCGGAGCTTCGAGGATAAGTTCGGCGGCAAGTGGGCCTTCGAGCCTGACCCGGTCGAAGCGGCCCGCCTGATGATCGGCCACATCGACAAGAAACGCAAGGCCCTAGACCTGGATCGGGGCAAGGGCCGGCTTCTCGTTGATATGGGGATGAGAAGGGGACTGGATGCGGCTTAGAGGGAATAGCTTCAGGGACGAATTTGCCCTTCGGCCAAATAGGGCCTTGGGCAGCGGTCTGAAAAGAGGAGACTTTTCCCCCACCTTTGCTCCATCTCCGGACCTGCCGGTGGAACGGGGATAGAGCCTGGATCGTCCGGGCAAATCCTTTTTCCAAGCTTTGGTGAAAGGGATTGCTCCCTTTTCCCATTCACGCCTTCGCCCCCGGAAAAAACCTTGCGTTTTTTCCTCTGGTTTGTTTATAATTTCACGGCTGATTTTTTCTGATTCTGGTTCATCGGGGAGGTCCGCTTTTGCATCCCTGACCGCAAAGAAAAGGAGGAAGGAAGAAAATGGCTGAAGGGATCGGCAAGGAACAGAAGAAGGAGATCATGAAGGATATCATCCGAAAACTCCATGAAGGGCTGGGCCTGGAGGCGGCTAAGGACCGCTTCGAAAAGGAGATCGGGCACGTCACCTCGACCGAAATCGCCGAAATCGAGCAGTCCCTCATGGGCGAGGGGGTTTCTCCAGACGAGATCAAAAAATTCTGCAACGTCCACGCTCTGCTTTTTCAGTCGGCCCTGGAAAAAGCGACGGACAAGGAGGAGTCTCCGGCTCATCCCGTATTTCTCATGAAGCAGGATAACCGGGAAATTGAAAAGATCACGGGAGCCCTGAAAGAGGTCATCCAAAACGGGGGAAAATACGGACTTTCCGAGGCCAAGGGGAGAGTGAGAGAACTCCTGTCCCGGCTAAAGAACCTGGAAATCCATTACACCTGGAAAGAGCAGATCCTTTTCCCCTACCTGGAAAAATACGGTTTCTACGGGCCTTCCAAGGTAATGTGGGGCAAGGACGACGAAATCCGGGCGCTGCTGAAACAGGGCCTGGCCAAGATCGAGACCCTGCAAGAGAAGAAGGAATGGAGCGGGTTTGTAGAGAAAACCCTGAAACCGCTGATCGAGGAAGTGGACGGAATGATTTTCAAAGAAGAGAAGATCCTCTTCCCCGCTTCCCTGGAAAAGTTGAAAGCCCAGGACTGGGTGGAAGTTTTGAAGGAGACGGAAAGCGTAGGGTACGGGTTCATTGAAAAACCCAAAGAAACCTACCAGCTCATCGAGGAATTACGGAAGGCCATGACCGAAGAACCCAAAGCGGAGGAACAGGCGATCACCTTTCCCACGGGTTCGTTCCAATTGGAAGAGCTGCTGGGGGTCTTGAACACCCTGCCCGTGGATATTACCTTCATCGACAAGGACGATGCGGTGCGCTACTTCTCCGAGGGGAAGGAGAGGATCTTTCTCCGGACCAGATCGATCCTCGGGCGGAAAGTCCAGAACTGCCATCCGCCCAACAGCGTGCACGTGGTGGAGCAGATATTGACCTCCTTTAAAGCGGGAAAGAGGGACTCGGTCGATTTCTGGATAAATTATAAGGGGAAATTTGTTTACATAAGGTATTTTTCTATTCGGGATAGAATGGGAAATTATCTGGGAACATTGGAGGTGTCTCAGGATATTACCGATTTTAAAAAATTGGAGGGAGAGAGACGGTTACCGGATGAGGGAAAATGATTTATTCCTGTTTGCTCCCGCAGGCGCCGGTTAGTCTCACCTTTACGAGGCCATCCTGCACATCGACTAACTCCACATCTCCTCCATCTGCCCGCAGAGCCGGTCTGATCTTTCCCAAAGCAACCTCTGTTTTCTCTCTCATGTTTAACATCCTTATTTCGGCTTTTGTGTTTGATATAAAAACCAAATAACCTTATTTTTCAGTGGAGGATACGACTTTTGTTGTAAATGGACTTTTAAAAGTTTTTTGGCCGCGGCAGTCCTGAGAAATCGGCTCTGAGCGCGGGAAATTTCCGACAATGATTCCCTGTGTGCCCCTTGGTATTCTGATGGATTCTGCCCACCGGAGCAAAGAAACGCCCTCTTTTCGTACTGCCGCCAAATTCTTCCCCAGTTTTTTAAGCTCTTTCGGTTCCAATCTCTCTCCCAGGATCGCCAGGACATCACAATTAGATACATAGGCCTGTAGGGACTGGGCAGAATGAGCTGCTTCATAAGTTTCCTCATAGCTCGGGTTTGGCTTTTTCAAAAGGTCAGCGCAAGAGCGGACCATATCAATGGCTTTGTCGTGTTCCTTCAGCAAGTCATCCACGTACTTGCCCGAAAAGGTCCGCAGCGTGGGATAGAAGGCTTCCTCTTCAAATCGGAAATGAGGCCCGACGAGTTCATCCAACTTACCCAAGACCCTTCGGGCTTTTTCAACATCTTTGGCCTGGAGGGCAGCGGTGAGTTCGGTTAGTCCATCCCGAATTTTTCTATGATCTTCCCTGAATTCAGCAATCGGATCCAATTTAGCCATGGTCAATGCTTCCCTTGCTAAGCCCCCAAGTTAAAGGTTTATCCTCCGCAGGAATTTTTTCCATACATAGCTCGATTTTTAAGATTATCCATTGACCTAAGGCAATAATGCCTCCATTTCCTCGAGAATCCTGCGGCTGTGGGCGAGAATATTTTCATTCGTTCTCCGTTCCTCTTTTTTAAATTCTTCCAAGAGCTCTTTGCCTTCCTTTTCCGAGATTTCCTTACCAGCCATTAAAAAGAAAAGCCGATCTTCCCGATTGATGTGCTGCCTGAGTAAAGAAATGTACGCAGCCAGGTTCTCCAGAATCGTCATGGTTTGAATCTCCCGGCCTTGAAAATATCCATCCAAGGAGTCGTCCATTTCATTAATAAGATTTCTTCCCCGCTCGTGTTGATACCTCAGAGAATCGATTTGGCCGTTTTTCTTGCTGGCCAATAGGCTGAAAAGCAAATACTCCTCTTTAAAATGGTGATATTTGTCAGAGAAGCGGCGGGCAAATTCAAAGGCTTTTCTAAAAAATTCCACCGGCGGGCGTTTGCCTTCTTCCATTTCCACGACGGCCACGGTGAGGTGGTCTAAGCACCGTTGAATCAATTTATGCTCATCCATCAATATTGCCAGGACTTCCATTTTTACCTTCCTTTCGAAAGCATTTGGCGAAAGAAGTTTTTTTGATGGTGCCGGGTCGTCTCATTCTGCGAGTTGGGTTTTATTCTATAAGCACCTCAGGCAACCAACTTTTGGGTTTTTAAAACCTCGCCCCGGGTGCTGATGATCACCTGGTTCATGGGGATTTTTTTGCCGGACAACTCCAGCCCCTTCTTGACAATCATGGGCAGCCCCTGGCAGCAGGGAACTTCCATGGTGACAACTTCAATGGATTTAATTCCGGCCGTGTTGAAGATGTCGGTGAATTTCTGAATATAAGCCTGGGCATCGTCTAACTTAGGGCACCCCACCATGACGACCTTGCCGTTTAGGAAATCCCGGTGAAAATTGGGGTAGGCAAAAGGCGTACAGTCGGCGGCCACCAGAAGGGTGGCTCCTTTGAGAAAAGGCGCGGTGGGAGGGACCAGGCGGATCTGCACTGGCCAGTGGGTAAGAGCCGATGGCCGGCTGGCAGTTGATGCGGGCGGTTGGCCATGAGGAAAACTTGAAACAGGAACAAAACTCTGGATTTGGGTAGAAGGACACCCGCAAGCCATGGTTGCCGGTTCTTCTTTGTGGGCTACACTCATTGACTTGAGATGCTCTTCAACGGCGTGCTCATCGAAATCCTCCGCCTCCCGTTCGATGACTTTCAGGGCATCCTGGGGGCACTCTCCCAGACAGGCCCCCAACCCATCGCAGAACTTCTCAGCGACGAGCCGGGCTTTCCCTTCAACAATCTGTATTGCCCCTTCAGCGCAGGAGGGAACGCACAGGCCGCAGCCGTCGCATTTTTCTTCGTCGATTTGGATGATCTTCCGTTTGATTTTCATTTTTCCTCCCTAATAATTTTTTTACCGCGGAGAACGCAGAGACCGCAGAGATTTATTAAAGTAAAAACTATACGAAGCCAAATAACCGATCCTCTTGTTTTTATTATTTCTATCTATAGATTTTTCTCAGCGCTCTCGGCGATCTCTGCGGTTAATAAGGTTTTCCGGGCCAGCTGGCGGCCGCTTTCTGTAAGAAAATCCTTTTCAATCATGGCTCTAAGTTTTTCGGGATCGATTTTCTTTGCTTGCTGGTTTTCTTCTATATTCACGATCAGGTCGGCGTCATAGACTACTTTGAAGTTAATTGTTTCGACGGGTCGCGGGTGGTGATGGTGGCCGATGATATCGCCAACTTCCTCGATGAGCCCCGGGTTTGCTCCCAGTCTGGTTAAAATATCCCGGGCGATAGGTGGTCCCAGCTCCTCCTGATATTTGGCCTCGGTACTCTGATATTTTGCCTCCGCTTCCTTAATGCCAATATCATGGAGATAAGCCGCCGACAGGACAATGGCCGGATCACCTTTCTCTTCTTTAACGAGTTGCTCGGCGTACCTGGCAACTTTGGTGGCATGGCCGATCCGCTTGAAGTCCTTCTTGAAATAGTGCTTCATCTCGATAGCCACCCGGTCTTTCAGCAATTCATTTCTTTGGGCCAGGACCTCTGGCGGCAGGTCGCCCAGGCACTGCTCGGCATATTTACAGTAAGCGGCACAGCCGAAATCCATCCTGGGGTTGACCAGCTTTTTTCCGCATTTTTTACAGCGGCGGGTAGATTCATCCTTGAAAAACTCTATTACATTGCCGCAATGAGGGCAGGTAATGTCATAAATTGCCCCCGGCTTCCAGTAGCGACTATCCTGTCCCGGACATCTCATTTTTTCCTCCTAATTTTATTCACCGCAGAGCACGCAGAGAACACAGAGGTCTTTAAAAGAAAAACCCTGAAAGTTTGGTCATGATTTTTTTCTTTTTGCTTCTTTATCGAAATACTATTCTCTGCGCCCTCCGCGATCTCTGCGGTGAATTGCTTTACCCCAAAATAGCCTTTAGGTCCGCATCAGGCGTGCTGATCGGCTTAATATCGAAGGTTTTAACCAGGGTGTCGAGAACAGCCGGCGAAATGAATGCCGGCAGGCTCGGCCCCAGCCGGATATTTTTGATTCCCAGGTATAAAAGCGTAAGTAAGATGGATACCGCTTTCTGCTCATACCAGGAAAGAATCATGGACAGGGGAAGCTCATTCACTCCGACGTTGAAGGCCTTGGACAGAGCCACAGCAATCTGAATGGCCGAGTAGGCATCGTTGCACTGGCCCGCATCCAGCAGCCTGGGAATGCCCCCGATGTCCCCGAGGTCTTTGTCGAAGAAGCGGAACTTGCCGCAGGCTAAAGTCAACACCACGGTATCTTTGGGCAGTTTTTCCACAAACTCGGTATAATAATTCCGGCCCGGTTTGGCGCCGTCGCATCCGGCTACCAGGAAGAAATGGCGGATGGCTTTGCTTTTGACCGCTTCGATTACCTTGCCGGCAACCCCCAGGATAGTATTTCGGGCAAACCCGACCATGACCGACCGGCCATTGGTATCGGCCGAGAAGCCGGCCAGGGCCAGGGCCCTCTCAATCACCGGAGCAAAATTCCCCCCGGATATATGGGGAATGCCCGGCCACCCCACAACCCCACTGGTAAAAATATTTTGCCTGTAAGAATCCCTGGGCTTTTGCAGGCAGTTGGTGGTCATCAGGATGGCCCCGGGGAATTCGGCGAACTCTTTAGCCTGGTTCTGCCAGGCTGTCCCGTAATGTCCATAAAAATGCGCGTACTTCTTCAACCCCGGGTAGCCATGGGCCGGGAGCATTTCCCCATGGGTATATACATAAACGCCTTTGCCTTCGGTCTGTTTGAGGAGTTCTTCCAGGTCTTTGAGGTCGTGTCCGGAAACCAATATGGCTTTCCCTTTTTTAGCTCCGAGGGGAACCTTGGTGGGAACGGGATGGCCATAGGTTCCGGTATTGCCCGCATCAAGAAGCTCCATGGTCCGCAGGTTAATTTCTCCGCATTTGAGGACCAACTTAATCCAATCATCCAGGCTCAAATCTTTTCTCAATGTAGCAGCCAGGCCTTCATAGACAAAAGCATAGACCGCATCATCTTCCTGCCCCAGAATTTGAGCGTGATCGGCATAAGCAGCAATACCCTTAATTCCGAAGAGCAGCGTATGCTGCAGGGAAAGAATATCCGGGTTGAGCGTAGGGTCGGATTTCAAACCAACCCCCTGCGCCTGAGTGATTAGACCATCAAGCGTGGCCGCAGGCTGGAAGGTCGCCGGGCCTTCCGAGAAATTCGCCTTAGCCCCGCTTTTTTTAACTTTGTCTTTCAGACTCTCCCTCGCCTCGACACAACAGCGGATCAACTGGACGAAACGCTCCGGGTCAAAATCGACGTTGGTAAGCGTGGAAAAAAGCGCTTTCACCGTGAACACATCTTTCTCCCGGTCAATCACTCCGACTTTCCGCCCTTCCAGAGCAATGAGAGATAATCCCTTGAGGGCATATACCAGAAGATCCTGGAGGGCGGCTACCTCCGGCTCTAAGCCGCAAATCCCCACTTTTGTGCATCCTTCACCCTTGGCCGTCTGTTCGCACTGATAACAGAACATACTCAATTTTTCCATCTCTTCTTTCTCCTTTCTGTTTGGGTTGAAATAATTGCTGAAATCGGCTTTTATGTCTTTTCCGCCAACCTTTCTTGCATAATATCTTAAAAAAGTGAGGGAATCCTTGACTCAAGTCAAGATTTACTGTTTTTTTCGTTTTAACCCCTTTCCTTATTTGATGAACTCGTAAAAAATCCGAAAGCCCCTTTCCCCGTCATTCCGGCGAAAGCCGGAATCCAGTTATTTAAAGGATTTATCAAACATCTGGACCCCGGTTTTCACCGGAGTGACGACTTTTTACGAGGCCATCTTATTTTAATCCTATTTATTTTTTTTCGATATCCCTTGACTTAAGTCAAAAGAAAATGATATTTCCTCTCCAAGGACTTGCGATGAAGCTCATCGATCAGATCGCCCGCCTTCCCTTATTTCAGGGGCTGGCCCCCAAGCAGATGGAGGACCTGGCCATGATCCTGGTGGATCAGGTATTCAAACGGGGGCAGAGTATCTTTAGCGAGGAAGATGAGGGAGAGGGCCTTTACATTATTATCTCTGGCCGGGTGAAAATCTTTAAGCTTTCTCCGGACGGTAAAGAGCAGATCCTGCACATCTTTGGCCCTGGAGAACCCTTTGGGGAAGTGGCTGTCTTTACCGGCAGGCGCTTCCCGGCCAATGCCGAAGCCCTGGAGGAGACGCGCGCTTTCTTTTTCCCCCGCACCGAATTTGTCAACTTGATCCGCAAAGATCCATCCTTAGCCCTGAACATGCTGGCAGAGTTGTCCAGTCGTTTACGCAAGTTTACCACCCTCGTGGAAAACCTGGCCCTCAAGGAGATTCCTGGCAGGCTGGCCGCCTATATCCTTGTGCTCAGTGAGCGGAAAAAGGGGGGTGCTGGCCTTATAGATCTGGATATATCCAAGAATCAACTGGCCAGTCTTTTAGGGACCATACCAGAGACCCTCTCGCGGATATTAGCCAGAATGGAGAAGGAGCAGTTAATAAAATCAGAAAGAAAACGAATCACTATCTTGGATCGGAACGGATTGGAAGAGCTATCCATTGGAGAAAGAAAGCTCCCGTAGATATTTTTTAAAAAAAAGAATTGATAAACTTCTTGCCCATTTTGTTCTCTCCTTACATTTGTACTCATCGCTTAGAGGAAGAAAACCGTTCTCCTGGCAATCCCCGCACGGTGTCGAACCCTTTGCTATCTGCCCATCTCCTACCCCACGATTAGCAAGGCAATATACGGAACTATGTTGAACATAAATATGGCTATTTTGAATATGGCCATCCCCAGGTAATGGATTGCATCGAACCTCTCCTCTGAAAGGGTAAACCACCTGCCATGGATTCTATAGACCCAGTCATGGGCCAATGAAAACACCAGAAACCACCACAGCAACAATCCAACATTGATGATCAGACACCAGAGTAAGACATCCCGAACATCCTGAACAGTCATTAATCCCCCTCCTTTATCATCTTAAGAATTTAACTTCCGGGCTCGCTTGCCGGAAGGGTAATTCGAATTTGGCTATGGTTCAGAAAGATGGCGATTGAAAAAAACCGAAAAAATCCTTTAGAACCTCCGTCCCCTATTTACGAGAAATCACCTAAACCTAACGTCTAAGCTCAACCAACGGACCCGCCGGAGCTGGGGACGGGCGGCTGGAGCTCCATGTTGGCTGGACCTATTCGAGCGGGGCAATCTTATGCAGTTCCTGCTGATCCCGCGCCCTCTCCCAGTCAGCGAAGAGCTCCTCGTGATGTATTGTTGCCCACTCGATCACCAGTCCCATCGCGCGAGGCGGCAAGTAACCAGAGAAGATAGACAGGTTGCGGATGTCGATCAGAGCAAAGTTGCCGCTATACTCTGCATGGAAATGGGGGGGATTGTGATCATCAAAGAACATCTTGATGACAATGCCGAAGAAGCGGCTTATCTCAGGCATGGGCAGACTCACAGAGCAAGGCGGGGAAAATGTCTTCCGGTTTCTTGCCCGTTGCTTTAAGATACAAGGCATCTGGGCAAAGATCAATTTGGTCGCCCCACATAAGTTCGCCGAATGAACCGATCCGAACCTGCTCAAAAATACGACGGTCGCGCCAAATGGCGAAAACGCCTATACCGACTAAGCCGGAAAGATCCACCACCCCTCGTGTTCCATCATCAAAGACCAATTCCAGGCGATACCCATGCAATAGCTTGACCTCAGAGATTTTTCTCATTTCCTTTTTCCTCCTCCCCGTCTATCATATCATAAGATGAGAATCTCCGGGAAGACCGCTTTTTTTCTACCGGAAATGGAGCTTAACGAATTGCTTCTGCTGCCAAACCCCTTGGCTCGAAAATTCACCATGAAAAATACCATCAAAACACCCTCGCGAAAAATAAAGATGGTTTATGCGCGATTTTAAAGCGAAGAGTTTTGAACCCCTTTTCATCAAATCTCAAAAATGGGAGGTTTTGCAGCAGAATCAAATTAGTGATGTGTCCCCCGAATTCGAAGGTGGATTTTGTCCTGGGAGGCCACGAAGTTGCCGTAGAAGTAAAGGGGACAACTCTTGCCCAACCCCTTATGGGAAAGGCCTTATCGCTTTCAGTGAAGAATACAAAACTCGACGCCGAATTTTAGTAACTTGCGACCCGAAGCCTCGAATCGTAACCGGAAAAATCGAAATCCTGCCGTGGAGAGTATTTTTAGAGGACCTCTGGTCTGGGCAAATCATGCGCAAATCTTAGCTTTCATCTTTATCGCAATACTTCATGGTTTTTTTTGGGGCCATGAGGCAATGGTATTAAAGAATTGAAACCTTGATGCTAAAACTTTTGGAAAACTATTTAATCAAGGAATACTTTATTTCTGTTGACCCCATTTCGCAAGCGGGGAACAGGAATTATGGGATTGGGGGAAAAGGTGTATAGGGTGAAGCTCTTGCAAAACTCTTAAAACCAGGTTGCCGCATCACGCCAAGGCGTAACTCACAATGACTAACCAACTTTATTTTCTGCAACTGTCATTTCAAATATCCCCAACCACCCTTTTCAAAAAGGGGTCAGGGAGAATTTTACCCGGCCGAGCGAAATTCACCTCGCGTCTCGCGGGATCGAACCCGACATGGAAAAATCTATGGCACTTTTGCAAGAGCCTCGGGTGTCACCCATTTACAAAATCCTTAAGGCCTTATGCCCCGACGATCAGACAGCCTAAAAGGATAAGCCTGTTTTAGGGCATTACATCAACCCGACGAGACTGCGGGGATCGCGTGCTTCCCAGCGGCCTGCATCCACTGCGGTAATGAAGTTTAACAGAGAGGAATTGAAGCGCTCCGGCTCTTCCAGATTCAATGTATGACCGCTGCGGGGAAAAATCTCCAACCCGGCGCGGGGGATGTTTCGCTTCATGAATAGACTGCCCTCTATCCCCAGCTCGTCTTCGTCTCCCAACATAATCAACACGGGTAGAGACATATTTTTAAGCTGTTTACCTAAATCTGTGACGGACGGCCGCTGCCGCTGCACCCCCAGAAAAGTGTAGGCAGAACCCTTGGGCGAATGTTCCTCAAATTGCTGGCGAAATTCCTCCCAGCCACGTGGGTTTTTGTTCTGAAACTGTACGCGTGCCGGCCCCTGAGTGTAAGCTTGGGAAATGGCCTTCATCCCGTCTTTTAACATTTGGTCAGCCATCTCAGCTACCCGTTGGTGAAATTCCTGACGGCTTTTTCCGCTGCCGTAGCCCGAACCGGCAATGGCAAGAGAACAGGACCGGTCGGGGTATTTCAACCCAAACAGCAGGGTAGTGTAGCTCCCCATGGAAAGTCCGCAGATATGAGCTCGGTCAATTCGCAAGGCATCCAGCAACCCTTTGACATCCTCAACCTGCCAGTCCTGAGAGTAAGCTGCAGGGGAATCCGGCACGTCGGAAGGAAGATAACCCCGGGCCGAGAAAGTGATGGCCCGGTAGCGGCTGGAAAAGAAACGCACCTGCGGCTCCCAGCTTCGCCAGTCCCCGCCGAATTCGTGCACAAAAAGGATCGGGAACCCCCTGCCTGCTTCCTCGTAATAGAGGTATATGTCGTTGACAAATACCGTAGGCATAATATCCTCCTATATCTTTTCCCAGCGCCCTACCACAAAGGCGCCGTTATTTAGTCCCTTCCGTTAACAATGGGCAATGGTAAAACACCAGCAGTGCGCATATTGAAAATAGTAATTCCTTATTACCATTGCTCATTCTCATTCTGCACAGTTGACGCGTCGGCTGGATACACTTAGCGACCCATAACCATACGTTCGTATTCATCATGGGTTCCAATCCAAACCCAGACGAGGTCATCGCCATCCGGCACAGCCAGCGCTCAGTGGGCGGCGCCGACCCTTGCGGACCACAACCCCCCAACCTTCTTGAAGTGTAGGGATGGGTGGCTTGAGTCTTCCTTTAACAAGGCAAAGGACTTATCCGCTAGTTGGCGAATCTGATCTGGGAGTGCAGAATAGCAATTCCAGAAACGCCTTGTCGGGCGATGTTTAACAGGTCCTTTAGCCTTCCTAGCTTCTTTTCTCCACCGGCTTCCTTGAGAAGAAAGTCGAGCTTCCCCGCCGCTGAATCGGCCTCTATCTGGAGGTCCCACGCCGACCAATCCCGCTCGAGGAACCACTTGTGAAACTGTGGGTATTCCTCAATCGGAAGCAAATCAACGGCATGTTCAATTTCTTCAATCTTCGTCATATTTATTTATCCCTCCATTAATCTTGTGGGTCTCCCCCTTGCTCGCTAAGGAGAATAACAGGCCCCTCCACATGCCTTCGAACCCCGGCCGGGCCACGGTTAAGAACATGGGTATAGATCATCTTCGTTTTCACGGCGCTATGGCCCAAAAGTTCCTGGATGCCTTGAATGTCATATCCATCTTCAAGCAGATTGGTAACAAAAGAATGGCGGGAGCGCAGGGCTTTGTGAAGGCGTTCCGGGAGTTTCGGTTTTGGAATAGCCCCACCAGGCCTACAGCCTGGGTTTTCGTCAACTTGGTTCGAAGGGAATGACATGAAATTAGCCTCTGGCATAGGCTTCCCTCCTCGGTCGCGAACAGGCCAAGATTATCATTTATTCTTCAAAAATGTCAACCCTTCGACTCCTCGACCTGAAGGAGTGGGCTGGCTCAGGATCAACCCTGAGCGGCGCTTCTTTACCCCGCCTTCAAAGTCGCGGGCGTTGGGCTTAGCTCACGCTGAAGCCTTGGCGCCGTCAAAGAGGGCAAGTTTTTAGAAAGCCAGTATTGATGAATTCGTAAAAAGTTTGAAAATGCGTCTTTCTGTCATTCCGGCCCCGATTTTCATCGGGATAAACTGCAGCCGGAATCCAGTTCTTTCAAATAGCTATAAGTTCTCTGGACTCCGGTTTTCACCTGTCTGCCAGGCACAGGCAGGCCGGAGTGACGACTTTTTACGAGATCATCAGTATTAGAATTAGGCCTAGATCGAAAAAATGTGCTAAGTTATTCACGTTTGCCTAAAATGAAATTTGATGGCTTGGCAAAAAGTCCTTCTGCCCCGCTGGGAAAAAGATGGCCCGCCCTGTCCCGCGGGGCGCGGGAGAGCTTTTTACTTTGCCGTCCCAAATTTGGACTTCATATTTCTTTAGCTCTTTGAAAAAAGGTGTGCTGTAAGGGCCAAGGAATTCCAGGGGCCGGGGGCCAGAGCGGCCCTAAACAAAGGCTTTAATACTATTTTTTCAAATCGCTAAACTGATACTGGGCTTCTAACGAATCCGGCAACTTTCATTTCGGTTTTTTTATGGATGAAAAAATCGTGGAATATCTTTGTTATTGCAGGGCTTGGTCCGGGCGAGAGGACGATTTTCTTTTTTTCAGAGTTTTGAATTTTACGAGTCATGGGGCCAATAAGTGGGGTTGTCTAATAACATAGACTTATGGTTGATTGGCATTTGCCTATCCCGCGTGGGCACGGGGCTGGCGCTTATTACCTATGCCGCGGCCCTGCCGGTGCTCCAGAGGGAATGGGGCATGTCTGCTGCCACCGGGGGGTCCATCTCCACCGCCAACCAAATCGCCTATGCCGTATCCCTGGTGATTTTCTCCAGTCTGGCCGATTTGTGGGGGGCGAAAAGAGTCTATTTGGGATCCATGACTGCCGGCGCAGTCTCGGCGGTTTTCTTTGCCTTATTCGCCCGCGATTATTATTCGGGTCTTATTCTCTACAGCTTGGTGGGTTTGTGTCTGGGTGGCTCCTACACCACCGGGCTGATGATCCTCTCCGAACGCTACGCCACCTCCAAGCGGGGCATGGCCATGGGCTTTTTTATCGCCAGCACCTCGGCCGGCTACACCTTATCGCTTTTAATAAGCGGATTAGCCCTGCCCCTGGGGGGGTATAAACTTTCCTTTTTCCTCACCTGCCTGGGGACGCCAATTGGCGCGGCTGTAGCTTGGCTCGCCCTTTGGCGGACTAAGAACACCGTGGTCATGCGCCAAGGCAAGAGGGGATTTGTCGGGGACGTGGTCAAGAATAAGCCGGCTATGCTGCTGATTGCCGGCTACTGCTTCCATAATTGGGAACTCCAGGGCATGTGGACCTGGACACCGGCTTTCCTTGCCGCTTGCTTCGCCTTCGGCGGAGCGGAGGCCCTACAGGCAGCCGGCCTGGGCTCCTACGCTTCGGCCTTCTTCCATTTCACCGGTATTTTGGCCTCTTTTTCCATGGGCCTTTTGTCCGACCGCCGAGGTCGGGCGGTGATGCTGTTGGTTTTGTCCGGCATCAGCTCAATTTGTTCTTTTCTTTTCGGCTGGACTTTCGGCTGGCCGCTCATTATCACTATCGGCCTGGGCGCGATTTACGCCTTTTCTTCCCTGGGCGACTCACCGGTGCTTTCCGCCGCCCTGTCCGAAGCCGCTGATCCGGCTTATTTGGGCGCGGCCTTGGGCTTAAGATCGCTTTTAGGGTTTAGCGCGGGCGCAGCGGCACCCTTGGTTTTTGGGCTGATTCTTGACTGGACCAACCCAGCCGCCATCGGCAGGCTCTACGCCCATTGGGGGTGGGCGTTTTCTTCCCTGGGGCTGTTGGGTCTGGGGGCGGTGGTGGTGGCGTTTGTCTACAAGCGGCAACTACAAAGCAGAAATAACCTCTGATACGGTTTGCATTTATCAGACACCCTCTATGGAGCGGGGGACATTATCTCCATCGCAGTGTATAATATAATGGGGGACCTCCTAAATAATTCAATTGACATGAAAGGAGATCGCACGATAAAGAAGGGAATATGCGGAGATCAGCCGGCCATGACACTTTTGGAAATTGGGGAATTCCATGGTTGCTATGGGATGCGATTACGATTGGATCTAGCCGCGGACTGGCTATGCCGCACAAAGGGGAGAGACAATTGCTCATGACAATGGCTTTCAGCTTATCCAATGAGATATTGACTTTTTTAAGGGCGTCCCCGGGAACACGCTATAGATGCATCTTCAGCTTACCCCATCCAGATCATTTGCCGCCGGCGACCATGACCGGCGTTGCCTCGTCCGGCCGCCAGCTCCAGTATTTCTGCAAAAGAAGGGTGATGCCGATTAGGGAACAACCTATCAGGTCCGTATAAAGGCGAGCATCAATCAAGGCCAGGGCGGCTCCGAAGAGAAAAATCCTCTCCACGAAGTTGGCCGGCTTGAGCAGGTATCCAATCATGGAGCTGGCCAGGGCCACAATCCCGATACAGGCGGATAAGAACCCCACGGTTACGCCCAGGATCGATCCCTGGCCCAGGAGAGTCGGGTTATAGATGAACATGAAGGGAACGAGAAAACCGGCAAAGCCGATTCGGCAGGCGGTCAAGGCCGTCTGGAACCAGTGCGCCCCGGCTATGGCCGCGCCCACATAAGCCCCCAGGGCAACCGGCGGGGTGACTCCGGCCAGGACGGCGTAGTAAAAGATAAACATGTGCGCCAGAAGGGGGGAAATACCCACATTCACAAAAGCTCCGGCAACGATGGAGATACCCAGCATATAGGCTGCCACCGTGGGGACCCCCATGCCTAAGATAATCGTCACCACCATGCCCATGATCAGAGCGGCCAGCAAGGACTGGCCGCTTATGGCCACGATCACGGCTGAAAACTTCACGCTGAGCCCGGTCATGCCCACCACGGCAACCACGATCTGTACAACGCCCACCATGGAGGCGACCAGCGCGGCCGTCAGCGCTCCTCCCTCCAGGGCTTTGAGAACATTCTTCAGCGCTTGATAGAGCTGGGATTTGCTCCTGGCCGAAATCAGATAAAGGAACAGGGCGCTGATAAAGGACCAGAAGGCACAGGTCGTGGGCGTGTACATGGCGACCAGAAGGATGATCATGAGTATCAGGGGGATAAAAAGGGTATGGCTGCCGGCAAAGATTATCCGCAAAGGAGTTTTGCCCCCGCCCGGCTCAGGGAGCAGGCCCAGGCGCTTGGCTTCAAATTGAACAGCCATCCAGCAACCGAAATAGTAAAGGATGGCCGGGATCAGGGCGGCAGCGGCCACTTTGAAGTAAGAGATGCCCAGGATATCGGCCATGATAAAAGCTGCGGCCCCCATGATGGGCGGCATGATCTGGCCGCCGGAGGAAGCCGCTGCTTCCGCCGCCCCGGCAAAATGGGCGGGATACCCTTTGGATTTCATGAGCGGGATGGTAAAGACGCCCGTGGTGGCCACATTGGCCGCAGTGGAGCCGCTGATCATGCCAAAGAGCATGCTGGAAACCACGGAGACTTTGGGAGGCCCGCCGGTGAGCCGCCCGGTCAGGGCGTAGGCGATGCGGATGAAAACATCGCCTCCCCCGGTGTGTACCAGAAGTCCTCCGAAGATGGCAAAGATGGCGATCACCGAGGCCGAGATGCGCATGATCGACCCGTATATTCCCAGCTCCCCCAGGTAGAGGGTGGCCACGATGTCTCCGAAGGAAAACCCGCCATGGGCCCATTTTCCCGGGAAATAGGGGCCGAAGAAGGCATAAAGGATGGCGACGGTGGACAGGAGCGGCAGAATGGAGCCGACGGTCCGCCGGGCAGCTTCCAGGACCAGAACGACCATGACAACTCCCAGGACGATATCTGCCGGCGTGGGAGAAAGGTATCCTAATTCATAGAGGATCCGGTTCAGATTGAACATGTAATACAAATTTCCCGAAAGGCCAAGAAGGGTAAAAAGCACATCCCAGGATCTCACCCGATTCCTGTCTGCCGCCCTTTTATTGGAAGGGTAGACGATGAAAATTAAGAGGAAAGCAAACATGAGGTGCAAGGTGTTCTGCACCACAAACGACCCGGTCCCGGCGGTATAAATCTGAAAGAGCGCCATAGCAACGCCAGTGGTTCGCATGGCCTTGGCCCAGAATCCGGTCAGTTTTCTCCGGGGAGTCTCCTCTTTCTCCACGGCATTTTGCTGTTTGCTGTCGAGCGTTGTGCCTCTGCCAACGTATGATGGGTCAGCGACCTCTTCTCTCATCCCTTCTATCCTTCCTTTGTCTTATCTCGGCCCGACCATCTCACTTAGCCTCAGGAGGAATGGCCCCTGCGGGAATGGCCACGCCTATCTCCCGGTAATACTTCAGAGCTCCCCGATGCAGAGGGGCAGTGGCGTTGGCCGTCGTCTCTTCTGGTTTGGCATTCGTTACCAGGGGGAAGGCCCTGGCAATCTCCGGAAGGTTTTTCCAGTAGGCCTTTACCATAGTGTAAATATCTTCGTCGGCCAGCTCCATACTGGCGCTGACATTCAGATAAAGCCCGACTGTGGTGGCCTCCGGAACATTTTTATAGGTATTTGCCGGAATGATCTGCTTCACCAGAAACGGATATTTTTCCGTGATCTTTTTTACCTGATCTTCGCTAAGCGAGAGAATTCGGATGGGCCTGGCGGCATGGACTTCGACAAAGGTGGGAACAGGCAGGGTTCCGTTGTAACTGAAGCCCGCAATCCGGCCGTCTTTTACCGCCTCGGCGGCATCGGCAATCTTGGCCCGGAAAAACTTGGGAGTGGCGCCGATAACCTCAAAGACCTTTTCGGTGATATATTCACCGCCGCCGCCGATGGTGCTGGGGTTGAAGGACTTGCCGGCAAGGTCTTCGAAGGTCTTGATCCCGCTGTCCTGAGACACTGCCCAGTGCATGTAAGTGGTGGCTACATTCCAGAGGAGGCGGTGGTTGGCTATGGGCTTGTCCTTGAATCTTCCCACCCCCCGGTAAGCTTCAAAAGAAACCAAAGCTTCGCTCAGCCCTATGTCCAGCTCTTTCTTGGCCATGCGCAGGGTGTTCTCCCGAGTGCCCCCAGTCTCCCTTACCGTAATTTCCATTCCCGGAACCCGCTGGGAGAGGACGGTAGCCATCTGCGAAGCGTAGAAATACCAGCCGCTGCCGCTGGGAACCGCTCCCATTTTAAACTGAATCTTCTTCTCCGAAGCCAGCCCTTGATCGGCCATCCCCAGGATCGCCCCCAAGGCGACAAGGCACATTACCGCTGCGAACCTTTGCCTTTTGATTTTCTTCTTTCCCATAGTTCCTACCTCCTTGTGTTTTATTCATTATTAATACCTAACCTGGCGTAGCCGGAACCAAAAATAGCGACTAAAAAATTGTAACCATTTTGGCGTTAATTTTTGCTTTTTACAAGATAAAAATAATGGGGACGTTGGTAGGTTTTGGAGATTATATTCCCTTAAAAAACGCACCTAATAATATAGAGAAAACTCTGGAGTTCAGGCGGGGCCGACGATTTCTCCAAAGAGGTCATAGGCCGTTGCTTCGGTAATCACGGCTTCGAAAATCTCCCCTGGCCGGACGCTACCCTGGCGCAAGAAGGTAATCCCATCAACTTCCGGGGCTTGTCCCTGAGTTCTTCCCTCCCATAAAATCCCGGAAGATTTTCCCGGCCGCTCAATTAGAACCGGCATGTGCGTCCCGATCTTTTTTCTCTGCTGGCGAAGGGAAATCTGTCTTTGCAGGCGCATGATTTGATGGTAGCGTTGCTCTTTGACTTTTTCGGAAACATGCCCTTTCAGGGCCGCAGCCGGGGTTCCTTCTTCTTTCGAATAGCGAAAGACCCCCAGATGTTCGAACTCAGCCTCTTTAACAAAGTCAAGGAGCCGGCGAAATCTCCTCTCTGTTTCCCCGGGGAAGCCAACCATCAAAGAAGTGCGCAGGGTGATTCCGGGAATTTCGGCTCGCAGCCGGGCGATCAGTTCACGCACCTGGCTGCTGGAAACTGGCCGGTTCATGGCTCCGAGGAGTTGGTCATCGATGTGTTGCAGGGGCAGGTCCAGATACTTGCAGATCTTTTCTTCTTCCCGGATGAGGCGGATCAACTCCGGAGTAACGTGGCCGGGATGGGCATAGAGCAGACGAATCCACAATAGTCCCTTTATTTTCACCAGACCACGCAACAGGCGGGTAAGGTCAGTTCCACCACCGAGATCCTGGCCAAATACAGTGATATCCTGCGCGATGAGATTAATTTCCTTCATCCCCCCGGAAACAACTTGCCTAACTTCCTGAAGAACCGAAGAAATCTTCCGGCTGCGCAACTTCCCCCGGATTTGAGGAATGATGCAATAAGAACAATGGTTGGAACATCCCTCGGCAATTTTTATGTAAACACTGCCCGGGGTAGAGGTCAACAGGCGAGGGGTCCGGTGATCATAGAGATAAGCGGGGAGGCCGATAATTTGTTTCCGGCTCAACCGGCCTTCTTTAGAATTTTCCAGGAGGTCGCCGATGTGATGTAACTCTCCTGTTCCCAGGAACAGATCCACCTCGGGAAGTTCTTTAAGCAGCTCCTGTCCGTAGCGCTGCGGCAGACAGCCCGTAACTACCAGCCGCCGGCACTTCCCCTTTTCTTTGGCTTCGGCCATGGCCAGGATGTTGGCGATGGACTCTTCTTTGGCCTCGCGAATGAAGCTGCAGGTATTGATGATGATCACATCGGCTTCGTCTTTTGCAGAAGGAACCCAGCCTTTCTCCCGCAGAAGGCCGAGCATAACCTCGCTGTCCACCAAATTCTTGGGGCATCCCAAGCTGATCATGCGCACTGTTTTTTTAGAATTATTCACGAAAGGATTATTTTCCGGCTCCGCCGGCAGGGGCCGACCCTGGCAAAGTGAATACCTCCACATCTTTGGGAGGGGTGAAATTGAAAAGGGAGTCTGAAAGGTTGTTATTAAATTGAATCCTGGAAAAAGTGATCTGGGTTACATTGCCCATGGCATCCTGAATGTTGGCCTGCATAATCTTAAAAGAATTCCGCTCGACGGCCAAAAAGAGTTTCTCCAGGCCCCCCTGTGCTTCAATGGGGGTCAACTCTAAGAAGTAATCTGCGCTGGGCGAAGGTTCTTTGACAAAACGAGCCTGAAAATCCTTTTTGAGGTTGCCGATTCCGGCCAGAAACGTCGAGGGTGCTTTAGACTGGAAAGCCTGGGTCATTTTAGACACGACCACCTGTTTGTCTTCCGGCCGGTACATCCAGAGGGTTTTTCCGTCGGAGATCATCTCATGTTTGTTGGGCTTGCGGTAAATCCAGCGCATCTTTCCGGGCTTTTTAAAATAGACTGCTCCCTCGGCGTGTTGCTTTTTTCCCAGGCTTTTAATTAAAGATTCCTGGGTGAAACTGGCTTTAAAGTCTGCGTGAATTTCGTATTGCTCCTGGACTTTGGCCACGACCTCCTCCAGGGGAAGGGCTTGGCCAAGGCCAGGTGAAGGCCAGAGCCCGATAAGAGGAAGGAAGAATAGGGCAAGAAAAAATTTATTTCTTTTAACCATAAAATTAATCCTGATTTAATTATTTCTCTGCGGTTAATTATAATTTCTTGATGTACACTTCCCGCGGCTTGCTGCCGTCAGCCGGGCCCACGACCCCTTCCTGTTCCATCCTCTCGATCATCCGCGCAGCCCGGTTATAGCCCACCCGCAAACGCCTCTGGAGCATCGAGATCGAGGCCTGCCTTAACTCGGCCACAACAGCCACTGCTTGATCATACATTTCGTCGTAACCATCAGCCTCGGCCCCCGCTGTACCTTCTTTCTCTTTCAGGATGGTTTGATCGAAAACCGGCTTGCCCTGGTTTTTCCAGAACTCGACGACCCGCAGAATCTCGACCTCGGCGACGTAGGCCCCGTGAACCCGGATCAAGCGGGAAGTCCCGGGAGGCAGGAAAAGCATGTCGCCGGAACCGAGCAGGTGCTCGGCCCCATTGGCATCCAGGATGGTGCGCGAATCGGTCTTGGAGGAAACCTGAAAGGAGATTCTCGTGGGGAAGTTGGCCTTGATCACCCCGGTGAGCACATCCACGGATGGCCTCTGAGTGGCCAGGAGCAGGTGGATGCCCGCAGCCCGGGCCATCTGGGCCAGGCGGGTGAGCGAGGCCTCCACATCCCGCGCTGAAACCATCATTAAATCCGCCAGCTCATCGATGACAATGACGATGTAAGGGAGGGGGGAAAGATTTTCTCCGGTGCGGTCTTCCAGGCCTTCTGTCTCTTTAAGCAAAGTCCCGCCTTTGCGCCGGGACTCTTTCAATTCCTTATCCACCTTCTGATTATAACGTTCGATGTTGCGCACTCCCTTCTCAGCCATCAACCGGTAACGAATCTCCATCTCCTCCGTGGCCCACCGCAGAACCAGGGCTGCGGCCTTAGGGTCATACACCACGGGGTGAAGAAGGTGGGGAATCCCATCATAAGCTGAGAGTTCCAGACGTTTTGGGTCGATCATCAGTAGTTTCACTTCTTCCGGGTCGGCCTTGTAAAGGAGGCTGCAAACCATGGAGTTCAGGGAGACGCTTTTCCCTGCTCCTGTGGCGCCGGCAACTAAAAGGTGGGGCATCTTGGCCAGGTTGGTTACGAAAGGATTGCCGAAAATATCCTTGCCCAGGGCCAGGGTTAGTTTCGATTCGGCCCGGGAGAATTCCTCAGATAGAAGAATGTCCTTAAGATAAACCGGCTCTCGGAGGGAATTGGGGATTTCAATGCCCACCGCGGCCTTGCCCGGGATGGGGGCGACGATGCGCACGCTGATGGCCCTTAAGGCCAGGGCTAAGTCATCGCTCAGGCCAACAATCTTGTTTATTTTCACCCCCGGCGCCGGTTCATACTCATACATGGTGATCACCGGCCCCGGGCGCACTTCCACGACTTTTCCTTCCACGCCAAACTCTTCCAGGCGTTTTTCCAGGATCTTGGCGTTAGCCAGCAGGCTCTCTTTGTCAACTTTAATTTCCTTCTGCTCTGGGCTTTCAAGCAGAGAGAGCGGCGGAAGGACATAAGATCCCCGCGAATCCAGGAAAGAGAAATGCTCCTGTTTCTCCTGCACGACCGGGGGGGATTCGATAACAACCCCTTCTTTTTCCACTGCTCCGTCTTTTTTAATGATTAAGGGCGGGGCTGATTCTTTTTCTCTCCTTAACTCTTTGGCCTTCTTTTCTTTTCTATCCAGGCGGCGCTTCCACAGGCTCTGCCCCTGTTTCAGAATAGATAAAAATAAGCGGTTAATCCCCTTGATCATTTCTATCCAGGAGAAGCTGGTCAGAACCATTACGGATATGGTAAGCACAACAGCGAAAAGGAGCAAGGCTCCGCTGAGGTTCAGGTATTTCTCTGCTGTCCGGGCAAAGAAATAGCCCAGAGCTCCCCCGCTGTCGATCATCGCCCCCCAAATCTTCACCTTCCCGAAACTTAAGGAAAGTAAACAGCTAAGAGTAATAAACAGTCCTACCAAAGACGCTGTTTTCCCGGCCTTAAAGGGCATCTCCGGGAAAAGAAAGAGTTTCAGGGAAAAGAAGATAAAGAAAAGAGGCCACAGGAAAGCGGTTAAACCGAAGGTCTGGAAAAAAATGTCGGAAAGGTGAGCTCCGACAAAACCTGCCAGGTTGGTGGCTTTCTGTGGCTCCGACGGTTGGTTATTGAAAGAAGGGTCGTCTGGGTTGAAGGACAACAGGCTGATGGCCAGGAGAACGGCCAAGGCCGCCAGGATAACTCCGAGGATTTCCTTTTTCAAGCTTAAACGCGCTGAGCGTGATGTTCTGCCCATTTCCAGAAATGATACTGGAGAAAAGGGCCGATGTCAAAGGAAAACCTTCGTCTATCGCCCTTACGTTTTAAGGTTTTTTATGATCGTATCCCGCACTTTTTTCCTTAATGGGTAGGCTTCGCGCAGGGAGAGACCCCCGGTTGAAACAGGCTCGCCAATGTTCAACTCCATTATGCCGGGCCGGAAACACCAGCCGGTTCGGGGAAGCATCTTATAAGTTCCGGAAATGGAGACTGGAACAATCTGAGCCTTGGACTGGAGGGCCAAAAGAAAAGCCCCTTCTTTGAAATTTTTAACCTGGCCGTCAGGTGTGCGCGTCCCCTCAGGAAAAACGACGATGGAAATCCCCTTCTTCAGAAGAGCGCCGGCTTTCTTCAAACTTATCAGGGTTGATTTTGCATTATTTCTGTCGATCAGGATATGCCCCGCGAGGGAAATGAACCATCCAAAAAGCGGAAACCAGCCAAGTGATTTTTTGGCCACGAATCGCAAGGGGAAGGGTGATGCGGAAATAATGCCGGGAATGTCCAGAATACTGGCGTGATTGGAGACCAGGATGTAAGGTTGTCCCTTATCCAGTTGCTCCAGGCCTCTGGGGCGCAGGCGAATCCCGTTGCTGCGCAGCAGCCAGTTTACCCATGTCCGCTGAAAAAAAGAAGGCCATCGGCCCGAAGGGTCTAAAAGGCAGGCCGCCAGAGCCGGCGGGCACAAAATGGCTGTGTAGACGGCAGCGGAAAGGATAAGGAGCAGGCCCCGCAGGAAGGCCGTGAATTGAAATGTATTCCTTGCATCCATGGGCGGTCGAGGGAAAGGTAGAAAGAGCCGAAGGGAAAAGATGACCGTCCCCCCGGCCCTTCATTTCGGTGAAAGACTTCGCTTATTTCTTGAAGGACATGTCGTAAACCACCAGACGCTCGTCTGTGCGGGCTTTCCAGTTTAGTCGTTCGTTCACCCCGTAAATGTCCACCTGCTGATAGGTCCAGGCCCAGGGAACTTCCTCTCTGATGATCTTGGCCGCATCGGAATAAATCTTTAGCCGTTTCTTCTGATCCATCGTACTAATCCCCTGATCAATCAATTCATCCAGCTTGGGGAAGGAGACGGCGGAGAGCAGTTTTCCCGTGCGCATCAGAGGAGAAATTGTGAAGTCAGCATCGAAGCTGGTGTTTCCCCAACCCAGGAGATAAGCCGGAGCGGCGGTACGGCCATACATCATGTTCATGTAGGTTCCCCATTCATGAGTTTTGACAGTAGCATTGATGCCAATTTTTCGCAGGTCGCCAGCCGTTGCTTCAGCCATCTCTTTATCGTTCAGGTACCGCCCGCTGGGGGAATTGAGAACAAGGTCGAATCCCTTGGCATATCCGGCCTCGGCCAGAAGCTGCTTGGCTTTTTCAGGGTTATATTCATACGGTTTGATTGCCGGATCGTAACCGAAATGCTTCTCGGTGAAGGGGGATCCCAATACGACCCCATTGCCGTCAAGGACTTTTTTGATATTGGTCTTCAAGTCGGCTCCCATGGCTATGGCCTGGCGAACCCTTTTATCGGCGACAGGGCCTCCCTTGGTCGTGTCAAAGGCCACGAAGATTACCCGCACGCTGGGCACGGTGGAAACAAAGGAGCGTCCTTTCCAGTTCATCAGGCGCATGAGGTGGGGGGGAATGTTCACAACTATATCTGCTTCCTGGGTTTGCAGGGCGGCGACCCGGGTCGTGGCCTCCGGGATGGGGCGGATCATGACTCTTTTGATCTTGGGCGCCCCGCGGAAATATTGTTCATTGGCTTCCAGGAGTATGTGATCGTCTTTTATCCAGCGGACAAATTTGTAAGGCCCTGTCCCCACTGGATTCAGGGCAAAGTGGGCCGGCCCCTTTTCCTGGAAATATTTGAGAGGAAGAGGCTGGCCGTAAATGCACAGTATGGCCTCCATCACCGGATAGGGATCTTTTGTGTGGATGCGGAAGGTATAATCGTCCATCACTTCCACCCGCTCAATCACCCCCTGGAAGACAGTTTGTCTGAGTTTTAGTTTGGGGTCGGCCATCCGCTCGAATGTGAATTTGAAATTTTCTGCTTTGAGGTCTTCTCCATTGTGAAATTTAACCCCTTTGCGAACCTTGAACTCCCAGGTCTTATCGTTGACCAGCCGGTGTGATTCGGCCAGAAGGTTCTCCCTCTTAATATCCGGAGTTCTCTGCAGGAGAGTGTCAAAAAGCTGGATGTGCACATTCCAGGCCGGGGTTTCCATATGGTTGTGGGGGTCCATGGTGGTGGGATCTACGCCTTGAACAAGCACCACGGTGTCCTTATCCCGGGATGCGTTTGCCGGGCTGAAAGCCAGTGCCACAAACAACAGGGAAAGCAATAACAAAAATCCTTTTTTCATACAACCATCCTCCTTCTCGTTTATTTTCTTCCTAAAAGCTTATTCAACTTGCAGATTTAAACCTGCGACTTGCAACCCTATTTTTTCCGGGTCCTTTCACCCATCACGCCTAACCTCTAAACTTTTACCTCTTCTACAGCTGCGTCAACCGTGGGTCAAGAATGTCCCGGAGCCAGTTTCCCAGGAGATTTATCCCAAGAACCACCAGCATGATCACCAGCCCGGGAAATGTGGCCAGCCACCAGGATGTTACCAGATACACCCGGCCATCGGCCAGCATTCCACCCCAGGTCGGGGTGGGAGGCTGAATTCCTAAACCCAAAAAGCTGAGAGCCGCTTCCATGATAATCATGCGGGCCATCTCCAGTGTAACAATAACGATGCAGGGCGGAATGACGTTGGGGAACAGGTGCTTGAAAATGATCCTGCCGTTGGACCCGCCCAGCGCCCGGACAGCAGTTATATATTCCTTCTCCTTCAAGGAAAGGACTTCGGCCCGGACTACCCGGGCATAGATCACCCACCCGGTGATTGCCAGGACGATTATTATATTCTGCAAGTTGGACCCCAGCACGGCAATAATGGCAATGGCCAGAAGAATAAACGGAAAGGCCAATTGCACATCGGCCAGGCGCATGAAGATGCTGTCCACCTTTCCCCCGTAGAACCCCGAAAGCAAGCCGATAATAGTCCCGAGAACAGCGGAAAAAGCCACGGCTGAAATGCTTACCACCAGGGATATTCTGGCCCCGTAGATCAGCCGGCTGACGATGTCCCGGCCGAGGTGGTCAGTGCCCAGGATATGGCGGGGATCAGCTCCTGTTTGGCCAATAGGGGGATGCAGCCTTTTTTCCACATCCTGGTAAATTGGGTCATGGGGAGCGAGTAAGGGGGCAAAAATCCCAGAGGCAACAACAAAAAGGACCATGATCAGACCAAAAACGGCTCCTTTGTTTTCCTTTAATTTGCCGAGGACTTTGCGCCATCGGGTTGCTCTTTGTTCCCATTCGGCAAAGTCCGCGGTTTTGGCTGTAGTTTCCACAATTCTCATTGATGCCAACGCTTCTTCATTTCAGTTTTACCCGGGGATCCAGGTAAGTATAAAGTATATCCACTATTAAATTCACCAGGACGAAAATGGCCGCCAATATAAAAACTGCCGCCTGAACTACTGGATAGTCCCGATTGTAAATGGCCTGCACGGCTAAGCGCCCTACCCCCGGCCAGGCAAAGATGGTCTCGGTGATCACCGCTCCGCCCAAGAGTGTTCCCAGTTCCATGCCTACAATGGTTACGACGGGGATGGAGGCATTCTTCAAGGCGTGTTTAAGGATCACGGCCCTGGGAGTAAGTCCTTTGGCCTTGGCGGTTTTCATGTATTCCTGCCCGAGAACCTCCAACATGCTGGAGCGCATCATTCTCGCGGTCCGGGCCATGGTGAACATTCCCAGGGTGATGGCGGGAAGGACCAGGTTTTGAATACCGCCTCGCCCGGAGGAAGGAAACCACTGGAGGTTTACGGAAAAGATCAGGATAAGCATGATCCCCAGCCAGAATACGGGGGTTGACTGCCCTAAGAGGGCGCCGGTCATTCCGATATGATCCAAAATGGAGTTACGGCGGATCGCCGAGATAATCCCCACGGGGATGGCCACGAGAAGGGCGATAAACATGGCGGCGGCAGTCAGTTGGATGGTGGCCGGCATTCGCTCCATGACCAGGTCCAGAGCGGGCTGGCTGTGGCGAAAGGACTGTCCGAAATCACCCATTAGGGTTCCTTTGAAGAAGCGCCAGTACTGCACAATGATCGGGTCAGTGAAGCCCATCTCCTTACGGAATTGAGCGACCTGCTCCGGTGTGGCGTCCATGGGCATCAGCAAGGCTGCCGGGTCGCCGGTGAGGTGGAGAATGATGAAAACCACCAACGAGATGCCGACAAGTACGAAAATGGAATGAAATAACCTTTTTAAAATATAAGACTTCACAGGAAAAACCACGTGTTGGAATTCTTTGGAAAACTCCCTCGATCTTGGCCAGCTTATTCCTCACTTCAGAATGAAGTGATAATTTATAGCACAAAGGTTTATTCAAGGCAATGAAATAATTGCCCTTGCCGTAACCCTTCAGTCACGAGTGGCTATGACAGGAATATCGGAGGAACTAACCCTGGCAAAGATTTTGTTTTGGCCGGGGGGCCAGGCCGGTACGCGCCGGAAGCATCGGCTGGGATATCCCTGTTCATGGCGTACTCACTGAACCTCCGCCGGAGGAGGCGGTAGGCGTCAGCCCCGCCCCATCCACGGAGAAATCAGCGCCTCATGGTTCCAAGCGGACTGGACTGGCCCCCCGGCCATGGGCGCCCTTGGCCTTTACGCCGAACCTCTCCTCATCCGACCTTGGCCACCCACCCGTGACTGAAGGGTTACCCCTTGCCATGCTGTCCGCACCTGTTAGAAAAAGATTGACACCTTCTTGAAACTCTTGGTATCTTTCTAAACGTCGGCTGTTCAATGCAAATGACCTTAAGGGCGGTTTTACATTGACCAAGATTGTTCTTATCATCCTCTTCATCATCATCGCAGCGACTTTCTGCACTTTAAACCGCCAGGAAATCTCGCTTCGCTATTTCTTCGGATGGAACTCGGGTTCTTTTCCCCTGTTCCTTTTGATTCTAACTTCTCTTGTGGCAGGGATGGCCGCGGGGTTCTCAGCGGGGTGGGGAGAGAGGAGGAAACTCCGGGCAAAAGCCCGCGAATTAAGTGAACGGGTTAAAGCCTTGCAGGAAGACATCGAACTAAAGCTTCCGCAGGAGGAAAAATCTGAACCTTCAACAGAACCGCCAGAAGGCCCAACGCCTCCCCTTGCCCGGGGCTGACCACAATAGGAGCAAGAGGAACCTTGCCTGATTCAGTCATTTTCCTCATCAACTATTCTGAACATTTCATCTACGCCGGATTATTCCTGATCCTTTTTCTTTGCGGATTGGGCCTGCCTATCCCGGAAGAAATTACTCTGCTCGCCGGGGGATTCTTAATATACCAGGGGATTATCCGTTTTTATCCCACGCTGGCCACTCTATTCGCAGGGGTTATAACCGGGGATATGGCCATGTATTCCATCGGGAGGAAATGGGGGCAGGGTATTATCACCCATCGGCATATGCGGAAAATCTTCTCCGAAAGTCGCCTGGAACGGGCCAAGCAATTCTTTCGTGATCATGGGAGTAAAACCATTTTCATCGCCAGGTTTATATCTGGTTTCCGGGTGGCCGCCTTCCTGGCAGCAGGGACGATGGGCATGAAGCCCGGAAAGTTTTTATTCCTCGACACCCTGGCCGCTCTCATCATGGTGCCCCTCCTTATTCTTCTGGGATATTTCTTTGGGGCGAATATCGGCTGGCTAACCGAACTCTTCACCCGCATCGATTTTCTCCTCAAGGCTGGAGCGGTGCTGGGCATAGTAGCCGCTCTGGCGTATTTTCTTTGGAAGAGGAAAAAATCAGCCGCCCGCCAATGAATCCCCGGTGTTTTTCACCTTTCAGAGTTGACTCCCGGCTAATGAAATGATAACTTAGTAAAAAATCATTGCAAAATGTTCATTGCAATGAGGAATGAGCGATAAACAGTTCCCGTAACGAACTCTTTTTTCTTTGCTAATTTATCCATTGCTCATTGGCCATTGGTAATTTTGCAATGATAGCCGGATGCTAAAAATGATTTCGGAGTGCAGATCGCAGATTGTAGATTGGAAAAAATAAAAACTTCAATCTCAATGACCTCGTAAAAAGTCGTCACTCCGGCCTGCCTGTGCCTGGCAGACAGGTGAAAACCGGAGTCCAGGGTATTTATAAGCATTTGAAAATACTTGATTCCGGCTGGAGTTTATCCCGATGAAAATCGGGGCTGGAATGACGGAAAAGGGCATTTATAGAATTTTTGCGAGATCATCAATCTTGATGGATTCGTAAAAAGTCCTGTTCTTGTCATTGCGAGGAGTTCCGCATTTGCGGGACGACGAAGCAATCTTGTATTTTCGGGCACTTATAAAAACGAGATTGCTTCGCTGGCGCTCGCAATGACCCTTTGACGACTTTTTACGAGATCATCAATCTCAAATCTAAAATCAGAAAAGATTATGGATTATCGGCCAAAAATAAAAAAGTGTTGCGTAAATGGAAGGTTCGGCCAGAAGGAATGTTATTGTGCTTGACTTGAAATTCGTTCGCGAACACCTTAAGGAAGTAAAGGAAAAGATTGGCCGGCGGGGGGAGGCCATTGACTGGGATCTCTTCATCCGATTGGATTCAGAGCGCCTGGAAATTATGCAGGAAGCCGAATCCCTGCGCGCCCAGCGCAACCAGGCTTCCGATTTGATCGCGGAGAAGAAGAAAAAAAAAAGGGAAGCTTCTCAGGAGATTTCCCGGATGAAAGATGTCTCTTCCCGGATCAAGGACCTGGAAACAAGACTGAGCGCCCAAGAAAAAGACCTGCGCAATCTCCTGATGGTGCTCCCCAACATCCCTCATGAGAGTGTGGAGATCGGCCAGGGCGAGGCCAATAACCTGGAAGTGCGCAGGTGGGGGAACCTCCCGAATTTTTCTTTTGCCCCCCGGCCGCACTGGGAAATCGGGGAGGATTTAGATATTCTGGACTTCAACCGGGGGGCGAAGATCGCCGGAGCGCGGTTTACCCTGTATAAAGACGGGGGAGCCAGGATGGAAAGAGCCCTGATGAATTTCATGCTGAACCTGCACACGGGTGCGCACAGCTATCGTGAAGTTCTGCCGCCCATCCTGGTAAACCGCCGGGCAATGACCGGGACTGGTCAGCTTCCCAAATTTGAGGAGGATTTATTCAAGCTCAGCGATCCGGATTATTTTTTGATCCCCACGGCTGAAGTTCCCTTAACCAATATTCACCAGGATGAGATATTGACAGAGGATGATCTTCCCCTTTATTACACGGCCCATACCCCCTGTTTCCGCAAAGAAGCGGGGTCCTACGGGAAAGATACCCGGGGACTGATCCGGCAGCATCAGTTTAACAAAGTAGAACTGGTGAAATTTACTACCCCGGAGACATCCTACGAAGAGCTGGAAAGCCTGACCAGGGATGCTGAAGAGGTGTTAAAGCGTCTTAATATTCCATACCGGGTGGTGATGTTGTGCACCGGAGACCTGGGCTTTTCAGCTGCCAAGACTTATGACCTGGAAGCGTGGCTTCCTGGACAAGGGACTTACAAGGAAATATCCTCCTGCAGCAACTTTGAAGATTTTCAGGCGCGACGGGCGAACATCCGTTACCGACCCAAGGGGAAGAAAGGAACGGAATTCGTGCATACCCTCAATGGTTCGGGCCTGGCCATCGGTCGTACGCTGGTGGCCATTCTGGAGAATTACCAGCAGGAAGACGGAAGCGTGATTATTCCTGAGGTGTTAAGGCATTACATGGGAGGCGTAGAGAAAATGGAAAAAAGGTTAAAGGCTTAAGGCAATAGGGCATAGGCATTCAGCCGCAGGCGGGATAGAAAAAGGAGTTCAACAAAGCCAAAAGCTACTGGCTAATAGCTAAATATATCCCGCCAGTGGCGGGATCTCGGAGGGATGGCCGAGTGGTCGATGGCGGCGGTCTTGAAAACCGTTTCCCCGAAAGGGGACGTGGGTTCGAATCCTACTCCCTCCGCCAGAAAATTTGCTGCGCAAATTTTACCAATAGCAAACAGCTAATAGCTTGTAGCTTAAAATATCACCCCAGAGGGGCTAACAAAGCAAAGATGAAGGGCCTATCTCGACATCAGGAAACGAGATTTAGGTTTAAAAATTTCAAGATATATCAGAACTCAAAAGAATGAGGATGAATTTCCTAAGACTTAATTTACGGTTAACGTTCGCCCAATGAATAGGGGTTGCCAATAAATAAAATTTCCAAAGAGCCATAAGCTATAAACTAATTTGCTACAAGTATCCCGCCGAAGGCGGGATCCCGGAGAGATGACCGAGCTGGCCGAAGGTGCTCGCCTGCTAAGCGAGTGTATGCCGAAAGGTGTACCGCGGGTTCGAATCCCGCTCTCTCCGCCAGAAATTTTGCTGCGTAAATTTTACCAGTAGCAAATAGCTATTAGCTTGATTGTATAGGAAATTACTTTTTTCAACTTTAGTCCGTCTTAGGCGGATCACTTTTGACACTAATCCTTTAGGTTATTATGGTTTTAAAAATTCTGTGATCTCTGTGCCCTCTGTGGCTAATTTTTGTTTTTACCTGCCTGGCCTTAATCCTCCTGACCCTCTAAAAAACAGGGTTCAAGGGTTCAAAGAGTTTAATATTCGCTTCTTGCGCCTAACTCCTTGGGCCAATAATCCATGCCATTATGAACAAGTTAAGTGACTAAAGCGCCTAAAGTGAGCTAAAATGCCTAAAGTTAAAAAAGGAATTTCCTAAACAATTAAGGGTCTTCTCCAAATCGTGTGGGTAAATTTTAATGAAAAATAGGAGTTATCCATAGGGAGGTAGAGAAGCGGAGAGATTTTAGCCGACCCCAAAATGAGGTCGGCAGCCCCGCCTTGCGGGGCAAAATCTCGCAGCAGAACGTAG